>SAMEA104404100__coassemble_2354_pt1 | contig 14542 bp, 12 predicted proteins | sample SAMEA104404100__metabat2_high_PE_096 | metagenome-assembled genome bin SAMEA104404100 (sample SAMEA104404100) | Balaenoptera acutorostrata
TTTGGCGGCACACAATGGTAGTGCTGCATGGGCGGTGAATTCGATCTCAACGGGCATGTTGGGTGTCGCAGGTGGCATCTTGGCTCTGTTGGGTGTTGTGGCAGCTCCGATCACATCGGGTGATACGGCTTTTCGTTCGGCACGATTGATCATTGCCGATATACTGCACTTGGATCAGAAAAACAAACTCAAACGTCTCTATATTTGCATTCCGTTGTTTGTCATTGGTTTCGGTATCACGTTGGTCGATTTCGACGTTGTATGGCGTTATTTTGCGTGGACAAACCAAACCTTGGCAACCATCGTGCTGTGGAGCATTACCGTATATCTGTGTCGCAACCACAAGAACAAATGGATCGCGCTGTTGCCCTCCATCTTTATGACCTACATCTGTTCGTTGTTCTTGTTTGTGTCGAACCAGTTCTTCGGTATGACGGATCGTGTGGGTGCCTACCTTTTGGGAGGTGCCGTGACGTTGGTTATCGTGTTAATAATGATCGTTAAATTGCAAAAAGATGCCAGTCGCAACTCTTAATCCTACTCCCGACCAAACTTTCGAAATCGTCGGGTCGGGTGCTTATAACTTTGCTGAGGTATTGTCTCATGCGCGTAGCCTGCAAAATGCGGGGGATATACAAGGTGCTTGTAATGAACGTTTTCAGGCTTTTCAACGCTTGGCGGATTTGATTCCCGATGACGAAGAGGTCATCTTGGAGTGGAATCACCACAATTCGCGGGCTGCTTTGGAATTGATCCATGCTTCGGCGGTCGATCACTTCTTGATTCACGATTTTGAACTCTCGGCAGCCCTGTTGGAGATGTTGCTGGAACTCGACCCTGAGGATCATTTGGAGGGTAGCACGCTCTTGGCATTCGACTACTTGGCGATGGACGAGGAGGAGTTGTTTGACGAGGTGGTCAATGATATTTCGGATAAATATGCGAGTCGTGAGGTGCTGTTGCTGTGGGCTTCGTTCCGCCGCGATGGCAAGTTGGCTGAAGGGGAGTTGAAGCGCTTCAAAACCCGATTTGCACCCTATTTTGCAGAGTTTATCGCTGAGGAACATCCCGCAGATCAAGCCTACTTGGACGACATCGAGAGCGAACATCCCTCGGTGAAGGCAATGGCTCGCGAGCTGTGGTTGCAGACCGAAAGCCTTTGGGAACTCTGGCCCGGATTTATCGAGGCACTCAAGGCTTCGAAGTAAAGGTCGGCTGTTTGATTTTAGGTCGCTTTCCTGCGGGAGAGCGACTTTTTTTTGCCTTGTGAGACTTGGGTGAAAAGGTAGTAAGGTCTTTGGCTGTACGCAAATTGCGTTGTTTTCGAACAATTCCCGACCCGAAACTTCGCTACTCGAAATGCCTTCGTCCCGCCCTCGAAATTTCCACAAAAAAAGGATTGCTATCCGAAGATAACAATCCTAATATGGAATCCCGCGAATGGGGCTATTTACTTTGCTCTTTACGGCGAAGCTCGTTGAAGCAGTGGCGACAGATGGGTTCGTAGCTATCTTGCGCACCCAACATCACTTGACGCTCCTCGGCTGTCAGACGGTGAGAATGGTGGGCGATATTGCCACAACGCACACAGATGGCGTGTACCTTGGTCACATACTCAGCGGTAGCCATCAGTGCAGGCATCGGGCCAAAAGGTTTTCCGGTGTAGTCCATATCCAAACCTGCAACGATTACGCGCACGCCATGATCCGCCAATTCGCGACATACATCGACAATGCTATCATCGAAGAATTGTGCCTCGTCGATACCCACAACATCGACATTCGAAGCCAGCAAAAGAATATTTTGAGGGGACTCAACGGGTGTGGAGCGTATGGCGTTTGCATCGTGTGAGACGACATTTTCCTCGGAATAGCGCACATCAATCCGAGGTTTGAAAATTTCGACATTCAGGTGAGCAAATTGCGCTCGTTTCATACGACGGATCAACTCCTCGGTTTTGCCCGAAAACATCGAGCCACATACTACCTCAATCCATCCTTTTTTGTTGGCGTTCTCTAAAAACATATTTTTTGTATAACTTTTTTATTTGTTGCGGGGGAATGTTGGACCTACTCGTCCAAACGTGTAATGCGTGCGCCCAAGGCGTTCAGACGACCATCAATATTTTTGTATCCTCGGTCGATTTGGTCGATGTTTTGAATCGTTGAGACACCCTCGGCAGACATGGCGGCAATCAGCAGAGCCACACCTGCACGAATATCGGGCGAAGTCATCTTCGTAGCTCTCAGGCGGATGCGGTGGTCGTGACCGATGACCGTAGCGCGGTGGGGGTCACACAGGATGACCTGCGCACCCATGTCGATCAGCTTGTCGACAAAGAACAGACGGCTTTCGAACATCTTCTGGTGGATCAGCACAGCTCCCTTCGCTTGGGTAGCTACCACCAACAGAATCGACAACAAGTCGGGTGTAAGTCCGGGCCAAGGAGCATCGGCAATGGTCATGATCGAACCATCCAAGAAGGTCTCGATGCTGTAATGATCTTGCTGAGGCACGTAAATATCATCACCTCGCTGTTCGAATTGGATGCCCATACGCGCAAATTGTTGCGGGATGATGCCCAAATTTTCGTAGGATACGTTTTTGATCGTCAGTTCGGATTGATTCATGGCAGCCATGCCGATAAAGCTACCGATCTCGATCATATCGGGCAGCATGGTGTGTTCTGTGCCACCCAGCTCGGTGACTCCCTCGATGACCAACAAATTCGAAGCGATGCCCGAAATCTTGGCACCCATGCGGTTCAGCATTTTGCACAACTGCTGCAAATAGGGTTCGCAGGCAGCGTTATATATGGTCGTAGTACCCTTGGCTAAAACGGCAGCCATCACGATGTTGGCAGTCCCCGTAACGGATGCTTCGTCCAACAGCATATAAGTACCCTGAAGTCCGTCTTGGCTCTCGACGGTGAAGAATTCTTCGGCACAGTCGAAATTGAACTTCGCGCCCAACTTTTGGAATCCGATGAAGTGTGTGTCCAAACGTCTGCGACCGATCTTGTCGCCACCCGGTTTGGGGATGTATCCCATGCCGAAACGGGTCAACATTGGACCAATCAACATCACCGAACCTCTCAATTTGGTGCAACGCTTACGATAATCCTCGCTTTGGATGTAGTCGACGTTGATCTCGCGGGTACGGAAAGCATAGGTGTCTTCGGATTTCTGATCGACTTCGACACCCATACGACGCAACAGCTCGATGAGCTGTAACACATCGAGAATTTGGGGGATGTTGTGGATTGTGACCCATTCGGGGGTCAAGAGTGTGGCACAGAGAATTTGGAGTGCTTCGTTTTTAGCACCTTGTGGAGTGATCTCGCCATGCAGGCGATGACCTCCTTCGACTTTGAATATAGCCATACTTTTAGTTGTTTTAGGAGTGATGTGGACGTTGCGTCTCCTCACAAAGTTAAGAATCTTTCGTGCTTTTCCCCCTGTTTTGTAAATATTTTGTTAAAAAATTTTTGTGGATAAGTTTTTTGTTGTACTTTTGCAATCCGTAAAAAAGACTAAATCAATAAATCTATACAGCTATGGCAATGAAGAGAACTTACCAGCCCTCGCGCCGGAAGAGAATCAACAAGCACGGTTTCCGTCAGCGCATGGCTACGGCAGAAGGCCGTAAGGTGCTGGCTGCACGTCGCGCAAAAGGTCGCAAGAAGTTGACCGTATCGGATGAGTCTACTTTTAAGTACGCTTAATTAAGACTTCCGTCTGATTCAACGAATATATGCCGACTCTCAGTAGAGCCGGCCTTATTCGTATCTATATGTGAGGTTTCTACGCCCATCTTCTGCGATGGGCATCATTTTTTTTCTAAGACTTCGGGTTTACAGCCGGGGTCTTTTTTTTTGTATGTGTGCGAGGGGCGGCGTGGGACGGCGAAGTGTGGTGGCGGAGGAATTTATGGGCGGAGGTCGATTGGCGAGGGGTTTGCAGAGGTGCGTGTATTGGGGCGTTTAGCAGGGTGCAGGGCGATTGTCGGGGAGGCTTGTGAGGGTTGTGTTGTGTGGGACGGATGAAGGGTGATTCGGGATAGATTTTGGGTTGAGCGAGGGTTGTGGCTCGGTGGCTGGATTTTGTTCGGTGGATGACTTTGCTGAGATTTCTTTGCGGATGCGCGTTGCGGGTGTGAGGGAGAATCTTTGCGGCGAAAGATTGGCGAACGATTTTCCTAAAAGTCTATGCTTGGCAGAGGATGCAATAGGAGAGGAGTTATCGCCTTTGTGGGTGTCTCAGCGAGATGTGCGGGGCAAGATGAGGGTGAGGAAAATAATTATGCGGGCTTGTTGAGCCTTGAATGCGAGACGTTGCTGAAAACTTGGCTCGAAGTGGCGGAATATTGTACTTTTTTAGATTATCCCGATGCCTGTTTCGCTTTTCTTCTTTCTTCTCAAATTCTCGTGCCCCCCTCGAAAAATCCACAAAAAAACCGTTTCCCCGAAGGAAAACGGTCTGTAATTTCGCGATGCGGAGTGATGAGACTACTCCTCGCCTTTATCCTCGAAGAGGTCGACTTCGCCACGTTCAACTTTGCCGTGCATTGCCGCCAATTCCGCGATTACGGGCGAGATAAATTCCAATGTATCCGTCACAGCCGACTTGTTGCCATCGCCCTTGATGCGGTACAGCATCGCTGCATACAACGAGCGAAAACACAGCTCTGTGTCGCTCATGCCGGGATTACCCAACACCGAACGCAGACGCGGTAATTCGGGTTCTAATTTGGCGTAGGTGTGGCGATAATGCTCACCGATGGGCAGCTTCATCAACTGGAGATGCAGGTCGTGCAGATCGGCAATCAGATGCAGGGTATGTTCCAGATGCCCCTTTTCGTCCTTACCTTCCTGACGCAGGAGGTTGACAATATCCATGTACCACATGAGGAATACGGGTTTTTGATCCTCCGTCAATTCCTTGCGGGGGGCGATCAACTGCGAGAAAATAGCTTCGGGACTGAATTGCAGTGCGCGAAGCAAATCCTCCACCTGCCACAGGTAGAGGATGTACTCAGCGATATTTTCGCGACGTTTTGCTTGTGCTATATCCACTTTTATTTGTTTTTAATCCAGATTGTAGGATTCACCAACGATTGGTGTTTGAGGAAGTATTGCTGTGATTTGAGCAGGTTGCGCGACTGAAGCACCATGTTCTTCGTTTCGGTCAGAATCGTGAGGTACAGCATCGAAGCCTTCGAGTGTACGCTACCCGCTTTGATACGTTTCAACTCGGACTTCACAGCCTCGGCAATCGACTCAAAGAGCTGATCTCTGAGCGAAAGTACCATGTCAATATCCGAGAAGTCGCCCTTGCGCAACATCACGTTGATGAGTCTGTAAATCGACTCTACATCGTCGTTGATCGACATCAAATCCTTGGCTTGTTCACGCGACAGACCCTCGTGGTTGTTGTCGATATGCTCAAATGCGGGTCGAGTCAGGTGCATCAACGCCTTAGTCATCTCGTTGAGATAATCCACCACCTGCACGTAGTAATGTGCCGTATTGACATCGCTCGATTGTAATTTCTTCAGTGTGGGCAACAACGTGTATTTATGTTCTCGCGAGGTGTAGAACAGGTCGTTCGACTCCTTGACCATCTTCAGCAACTCCTTGCGGTTCTCCTTCATCACGGCAATCAGCGTGCGATCGTAGAGTTTCGTTGCCACTTCCATCGTTTGACACACCTCTTCGCGAAGATTCGAAATGATCTCCTCTGCGTTGTTGGCGTTGCGTTTGTTGCGGTTTTCGGCTTTTTTCTTGTTTTTGAAATTGCTGTGGTAGAGCATCCATCCGCAGAGGATCGTAACGATGATAAATGCGGGAACACCTCCGTAAATCAGGATGTAGCCAACGACTAAGGCGATGAAGAAACCGCCCAAAGCCGTCACAAACCAACCTGCAACAACGGTCATCACACCCGAAATACGATAAACGGCACTTTCTCGACCCCAAGCTCTATCCGCCAACGACGAACCCATCGCGACCATAAAGCAGACGTAAGTGGTCGAAAGAGGCAGTTTGAGCGAGGTAGCCATCGAGATCAACAGAGCGGCTGTGGTCAGGTTGACCGTTGCGCGAATCATATCGAATGGCGCACCGCTGTGTTCGATGTCTTCGGGTTCGAAACGGCGATTGATTGCGTCTTGAACTTTTGGGGGAACTATGCGGGAGAATCCTGCATTGATATTCAAGGCTGCACGGACGATGGTGCGCGAGAAGAGTGACGAGCCGTATTGTTGTTCGCCGTCCTCATCTTGAGCAGCCAACGAGAGTTCGGTTTCCGACACGTGCATCGCCTTTTTCGAGGTCCACAGCGTGATGATCATAATCAGACCAGCCGTTAAGAGGAAGATCAGATTGGCGGGGACATCGTGAGCCAACGCCTCCATCGTCATATTCACATTGCCCGTATGGCTTGCGATGCTGTAAGCATCGAAACTTGCCACGGGGACACCGATGAAGTTCACCAAGTCGTTACCAGCAAAAGCCAATGCCAATGCGAAAGTACCCGAAAGGATGGTGATGCGGAGAATATTGACTTTGAATCGTTGGATGAAGAACAACGCCAGCGAACAAATGATCCAGCAGATGAAGAGGGCTGTGCCGAGGTTCTGATCAATGGTGTGCATGATGGGAAGGGTGGACAAAGCCGAGCTTTTCAGACCCTTGAACACAGCGAAATAGATAATCGCCGTGAGTGACGCACCGCACCACAACGGACCGAATTTGCGCAACATATTGGTGTAGCGGAACGAGAAAATCGTTCGTGAAATATACATCACGATCGTGCCGACCGTAAATGCGATGACTACCGATAGCAGAATTGCCGACACGATACCCATTGCGCGGGAGGTGTTGATGTAGTTGCCCAAATCTGCCAATCCGAGGTTTGTGTCGCCCCAGATTTTGTAGGTCGATACGGCGATCGCCGATCCCAACAAACAGAAGATCAGGCTGACGGTGGTTGACGTTGGTAGACCCCACGAGTTGTAGAGGTCCAAGAGAATGATGTTGGCGAACATCACGCCCAAGTAAAGCATCATCACTTCATGGAAGGTGAACATTTCGGGATTGAACATACCGTTACGAGCCACTTCCATCATACCGCTCGATGTTACGACGCCCAAAAGGATACCCACGGATGCAACCAGAAGAATCGTCCGCATCGAGGCGGCTTTCGATCCGATTGCCGAGTTGAGAAAGTTTACTGCGTCGTTAGTCACGCCGACAAAAAGTCCGGATATTGCAAGTACTCCGAGGATGCCGACAATGACGGTGTAGATTTCACTCATGATGTTTGAAAATTGCAATTTTACACACAAAAATACATTTTTTTTTGTATTTACCTATACTATATAGGTGTTTTTTAACGCAAACTTAACATCCTGAGAAACAAAATACAGCAACCCCTGAAGGGATTGCTGTATGTGAAATTTGGAATTAAAAATTTTTATTATTCCTCGTCCGTATCGGTATATGCTTTCAGGAGCTTTTCCTGAACATCCGATGGTACTTGTTCGTAGCTTTGGAACTTCATGGTATAGGTTGCCGAACCCGAAGTCAGCGATGACAACGAAGTCGAGTAACGATACAATTCTGCCAAAGGTACTGTCGCGTTCAGACGGTCGAAGCCCTTGTCAGACTCCATGCCCAAAATCATGGCGCGGCGGTTCTGCAAGTCGGACATCACAGCTCCCATATAATCCGACGGTACGAGTACCTCGACATTATAGATCGGCTCCATGATCTTAGGACCTGCATTGCGGAATGCCTCCTTGAAAGCGTTGCGAGCTGCGAGTTTGAACGAGATCTCATTCGAATCTACGGGGTGCATCTTACCATCGTAGATCACCACGCGGATGTCGCGGGCATAAGAACCCGTCAGCGGACCTTCGTCCATCTTCTCCATGATACCCTTCAAGATTGCGGGCATGAAGCGAGCGTCGATAGCTCCACCGACAATTGCCGAGTAGAACTGCAACTTACCGCCCCACGGCAAATCGTACTCCTCCTTGTTCTTGATGTTGACGGTCATCTCGCCCTTTCCGGGAACTTTGTAGTTCTTCGGTTCGGGCATACCCTCTGAGTAAGGCTCGATGATCATGTGAACCTCGCCGAACTGACCTGCACCACCTGACTGTTTCTTGTGGCGGTAGTCTGCCTGAGCCACCTTGGTGATGGTCTCGCGATAAGGAATCTTCGGTGCGATGTATTCGTAATCAATCTTGTTTTCGTTCTGAATCTTCGTGCGCAGAATATTGAGGTGATGCTCACCCTGACCTTGGATAATCGTTTGTTTCAACTCCTTCGAGTACTCTACCAAAATGGTCGGGTCTTCGTAGCGAGCATCCAACAAAATCTTGCCCAACTTCTCCTCGTCAGCCTGATCCTTAGCCTTGATGGCTGCTCGGTAGCGAGGTTCGGGGAATACGATCGGTTCAACCGATACTGGACTTCCTGCTGTGCAGAGAGTGTCGTTGGTGCGTGTACCCTTCAGCTTCACGGTGCAACCAATATCGCCAGCCTTCAGCTCCGTCACCTTGATGCGGTTCTTACCTGCAACGGCAAACAACTGCGATACTTTCTCCTTGTTACCCGTGCGGTTGTTGATCAACTCCGAACCCTCGGTGATGTGACCGCGGATGACACGGAAATAGGTGATCTCACCAATATGCTGTTCCAACTGGCTCTTGAATACAAAAGCAACAGTGGGTTGAGTTTCGTCGGCAGCAAGCTCTTCAGCCTCGGTAGAGAGGAATTTAGGAGCTTTCATAGGACCGGGAGCTACGTTGATGACAAATTCCATCAGACGTTTTGTACCGATGTCCCATTTACCCGAAGTAACGAAAATAGGCATTACCTCGCGGTTTGCTACACCAATTTTCAGACCCTGACGAATATCGTCCTGAGTCAGCGAACCCTTTTCGAAATACAGCTCCATGAGTGCTTCGTCATGTTCGGCAGCCATTTCGACCAATTCGCGGTGTAGTTCCATAGCTTTGTCCATCTCCTCTGCGGGGATGTCCAACTCTTCACGTTTACCGTCGTGATCCGTGAAGCGATACATCTTCATCAACAGCACGTCGATGAAAGCGTTGAATTCTTGACCCTGATTGACGGGGTATTGAACGATGACGGGTTTTACTCTCGATGCGGCTTTGATCGACTCATAAGCGGCTTCGAAGTTTGCTTTTTCGGCATCCAACTGGTTGATAACGCCGATTACAGGTTTTTTCAGCAGACGTGCATAGCGAGCCTGAATTTCGCTACCTACCTCCCAGCCGTTGATACCGCTGTATACGAAGATGCCCACGTCGGCAACTTTGAAGGCAGAAAAAAGACTACCACAGAAATCGTCTGATCCGGGGCAGTCGATGATGTTGAGCTTGCGCTCCATGAATTCCGTAAAGAGGATGGTCGAGTAGATCGAGCGTTTGTATTCATGCTCGATGTCGGTGTTGTCCGAAAGCGTGTTGTTCGTTTCGATACTACCCCTGCGGTCGATTACCTTACCCTCAAAGGCCATCGCTTCGGCAAGGGTAGTTTTCCCCGTGCCGGGAGCACCGAGGAGGACAATGTTTTTGATCTCTTTAGCTGAATAATTTTTCCTATTCTGTATAAGTTTTAAGGTTGTTATCGTTTTTAGGCGACTATAAATATACGAAAAATTTGAAAGAAACAAGAAATTTTTACTCTTTTTAAGGCTGTGAACCTTTCGGGTAATAAATTTTTTAGAATTATTTGCGGTTGTTTTTAATGTTTTCACGAGGGCGTGTGGAGCGTGAAAATACTTCGTGGAGGATGGTTTAAGGCACTTTTTCGAGCGAGAGAGGGGTGGTTTGGAGGCTGCGGATGTTTCCGATGAAAGAGGAGGTGCGTCGCAGAAATTGAGGCACAAAAAAACTCCTCACTTGGGGTGAGGAGTCGGGCGATATTTTTCGCGGATTGCTAATGCTTGTAGACTATATATATATGATCCTTCGGCAGGGCGTAGTGCTTGGTTAGCTCTTCGCCCAATGATGCGGTGTAGTCGATGTCGGCAACTTCGAAACCCGCCTCTTCCAAACGTTTGGGATAGTCTTGACCATAGATTCTGCGGTGGTCGTACTGACCGAAAATGCGGGTACGCTCCTCTGGATCGGTGATCGAATCGTCTTCGTAGGTCTTTTCGTAGTCCAAATCCACGGGAGAGAGGACGATGCCCCAACCTCCGGGTTTGAGGATGCGGTGGAGTTCGCGCATCGCTTTGCGGTCGTCGGCAACGTGTTCCATCAGGTGGTTGCAGATCACCACGTCAATCTCGTTGTCCGCCAACGGAATCTGCTGTACATCGAAATGTAGATCCGCCAAGGGACTCTCCAAATCGGCTGTGATATATTGACCGGGATAGTTCTTGAAGTGGGGTTTCAAGTGGCGCATGATGCACACTTCGGGGGCAATATGCAGGGTGCGGGGATGCCCTTCGAAGAGGTTTGTTTCGCGCTGGAGATACAACCACATCAAGCGGTGACGTTCCAATGCCAAGCAGTGGGGACACAAGGCATTTTCGCGAGACGTAACATAGCCATAGGGCAGGAATTTGCGATAGGTGTGACCACACAGCGGACATTCGACCTCCTTGCCGCGGTAGAACCATCCCATAATCGGCACCATCCAGCTCGCCAAACGTTGCAATACGGGGCGGGGGATGTGATTCAAAAAGAATTTTATGATGTTTTTCATCTCCTTTGTCTGTTTTGTTTGAGGGCGATTTCGAAGCAAGGGGTGGCTTGTGCGCTCATTATCCGATCTTGGGCAGATAAACCCCAACGGAGTTTTTTTCTGCCCCAATGGTGTGGTTTGGGCATCCCCCCCCTAATGCTGTAAGCGGGAACTTCCCCGACCGATGGCGCAATTGAAAACGCCCCTCTGTCGATTGTGTCGTTGGGTGCTTTCCTCTGCCGATCGTGTCGTTAAGAACGCATCTCCACCGATGTCGCAATTAGGCAACGCCCCTCGTCTATATTGTGGTTGGGAAGCTCCTCTCTTCGCCCCCCTCCTTGATTGGGTTACTCCTCCTCTTCTAAGATTTTGTCGATTTCGGATTCGGTTTTGTGGAGCTTCTCCTTGCACAGGGCGATGAGTTCTGTGGCACGTTTCACAGCCGTAGCCAAGCTATCCACATCCAACTCTTCGTTGCGCAGGCGAGCCAAAATCTGCTCGATTTCAGCCGAAGCCTCTGCGTAGGTTATTTCTTTTTTTGCCATATTTGTTTTTCGTTTACGATTGCACCAATTTTACCATCTGCGACCTCGATCTCCACGCGATCGCCCACAGCGACACCCTCTGCCGAAATCACACCACTGCGGGGCGTTCTCACGATGGCAAATCCCAAACGGAGTATCTGCTTCGGAGAGCGACTTTCGATCAATTCAGTGGCTGTGTCCAAGCGTTGGCGTTTGTGTTTTAGCAGGTTTTTTGCCAATTCGGGAATGAGTCCCGTGAGTTGTTCCAATCTCGCTTTGTGACGGGTGACCAAGGCGGTCGTGAATTGCCCTAAATTACCGCTGTTGCGTTCCAAACGCACGCGACGCTGGGTCAAGAGTTGAAGCGTTCCCTGCTTCAGACTGCTGCGATAACGCTCCAAAAGCACCTCTGCACGGTGGAGTGCCTCTTGGGTGCAGTCTCTAAGTTGGAGTGCCGCACCATCCAACCTTGCTTCGGCATCGTAGAGCTGATCGACTAACCAGCCTGCCACTGCGGTTGGGGTTTTCAAGGGTGTGTGTGCCACCATATCCGCCACCGAAGTGTCCTTGTCGTGACCAATACCCGTCAGGATCGGCAGGGGAAATTGTGCAATGTGGGCGCAGAGTCGGTAGCTGTCGAAGCAATTCAGATCGCTACGCGAACCACCTCCTCGAATGATCACCACCACATCGTAGTCCTCCATCGACTGAGCCGCCTCGCACAGTGCTTCGATGATGCTCTCCTCGGCAGCTTGACCCTGCATGAAGGCATCGTAAAGCGTCAATTCAAAGCGAAAAGGACTCTTCTCCAACTCCTTGCAGAAGTCTTGATAACCTGCCGCCTGCGCACTCGAAATAATCGCAATGCGCTGAATGGCATCGGGCATCTCGAGGTCGTGGTTCATGTCCCACACGCCTTCCTTCTTCAACTGATCAATGGTTTGCTGGCGTTTGCGCTCCATGTCGCCCAACGTGAACGTGGGGTCGATGTCAGTGATCTGCAACGAGAATCCGTAGATCTCGTGATAGTTGACCATCACCTTCGCCAAGATGCGGATGCCGGGTTCGAGACGACTGCCCGTTTCGGCTTCGAAATACGAGGCGATGCGTGCGTATTGGCTTCTCCAAATGGTGGCTCTTGCTTGTGCCGCAGGTACGGCATCGCGATCGCCCTTTTCGATCAACTCTAAGTAGCAATGACCCGAATAGTTGACCTTCATGTCCGAAATTTCGGCACTCACCCACACAGGAAATACGAACTTCTCGTCAAGAGCTTGTTTGACGAGAAGTTGAAGCTGTTTGAGTGATATATATTTTTCAGGAATCATCCCAACATTATTCCGGCTGCGAACAACATACCGAACATAAGGATGTTGCGAGCCGTTTGTGAAAGACAAGTATTCAGCTCGGCACCGTGGTCGATGCGAGCCATTTTGCGCCATGTTCTTAGGTGAGCCACCAAGTAGATCTGAGGCAGTAGAGCCGCCCAGATATGACCTTCGAAGAGCATTGCCAAGCAGAGCAACGATGCAATGACACCCAACATCAAGTATGCCCACTTGCCGAACGTGTGACCAAACAGAACGACCACCGTATATTTACGGCTGATTACATCCTCCTCGCGGTCGCGGAAATTATTGAGCATCAACATCGTATCAATGACCAATCCGCAAGCCATTGATGCGAGGAATACATCCAAGGTGTAACCGCCCGTTTGGATGTAGTAGGTGAATCCCACGGGAACTAATCCGAAGAAGATGATGACCGCCACATCGCCCAAGCCGTGATAAGCCAATGCCCACGGACCTGCGGTGTAGAGGAATGCAAAGATGACACAGACGATGCCCGTGATGACCAATTCCCAACCTCCGTATGTGAGCGTACCTGCTTGGATAGCCCAAGCCAACAGCCCCAAACCTGCCACACACGCAGCTATGGTGTAGAACACTACGCCACGGCGGAGTTCCTTTTCTGTCAGGAGACCTTTGGCAATGGCGCGATCGGGACCCAAACGATCTTCGCGATCTGCCCCCTTCTTGAAGTCGCAGAGGTCGTTGACCAAATTGGCGGTACACTGCATCAAGATAGCAAATGCAAGGCACAGAAGGGTCGGCAATTTGAAGAATGAATTGTCGGAATAAGCCAATGCTGAACCGATCAAAATTAAAATGACCGAATTGCCCAAACTATAAGGTCGGATGGCAAGCAGTCGTGCTGATAATGATTCGGATTTCATGGTAGATGGTTTTTTTGATGGTCGAAATTTAGCGGAATACCAACTCTACGGGGCGAGGCATATATTTGCCCACGGGTAGCTGGACGTGAAGTACGCCCTCGCTGGGTATGGGTTTTCCGTTCTTGTAGGCGGGTGTCCATCGGGGAGCTTCCTCAACGGCTTTCATCACGCGGCGTTTGAGTCGGCTGTCGGTGGATTCCAATTCGGAGATGACCTCTGCTTTGCCCTCTTCGTTGATGCGGTAGCGCAGGATGACCCTTGCTGCGGGTTCGTCATTGCCCCACGTCACGTGGCGTGAGATGTAGTCCGAAAATGTGGAGTCGGCTTCGAAACGCGCCTCTTGGTCATATCTCAGCGATATGAGCAACACTCCATTGGCTGCTTTTTCTCCATAGCGGGCAATGGTCTCCTCATCGGCAGGCAGACGATCTACGGTGTCGATGTCTTCGGGAGGTATCGAGTCGATATTCTCCGTCACCACGCCATTGACAATATATAGAGGTTGCTGTGCCATGACATCAATCGAGAAGATCAATGCCACGACAAGCAACAACATATATTTCAAAATCGTCTTCACGCTTTTGTTTATTTTCTACTCGGACGCAGATGTCCGTTTGATTTTTGACGAACAACCGATGGGTGATCGCCTTTAGTGGGCTTCTTTCGGAGGGTTTTTGGGGGAGGAATTTCTCTTGGAACGTTTTGCCTCGGAGGGTTTGCTTTGGAGGGTGCGCTCTCGGAGAGGTTGCTCGTTAGGTTCGCTCTTGGGCTGAACTTGCTTCGAGGTGATTGCCTTTCGGTGGGGCTTTGCGGAGTGATCGCTTTTTCGCGTCCACCTTGGGAATCTGTGGTGCGGGTGCTTGATTTGTCCTTACACTCTTACCAGTGCGATAGCTCCTGCTTGGTAGCCTTTCGCTTCCTTGCATTCGACTCTCGCTTCTTTGCATTCGCCTCTTTGCATCCCCTTCGCTCGGTCGTCCCTTTGGTCGCCCTCTCGGTTTTTGCTCGTTCCCTTGCTCGTTCCCTTGCTCGTTCCCTTGCTCGTTCCCTTGCTCG
>SAMEA104404100__coassemble_2457_pt1 | contig 14038 bp, 12 predicted proteins | sample SAMEA104404100__metabat2_high_PE_096 | metagenome-assembled genome bin SAMEA104404100 (sample SAMEA104404100) | Balaenoptera acutorostrata
CCAGTGCAGGTTCGAAGCAAGCGGGAGTATTGGCGATCTTGTTCTCGTCCAACGTCAGTCCCACAGCGATCTTTGCACTCACGCGAGCGATCGGTAATCCCGAAGCCGTCGATGCCAAAGCCGACGAACGCGACACACGAGGATTGACCTCGATCAGATAGTATTTGAACGACAGCGGGTCTAAGGCAAACTGTACGTTGCAACCGCCCTCGATCTTCAATTCGCGGATGATCTTCAAAGCCGAATCTCTCAACATCTGCACCTCGCGATTGGTCAACGTCTGGCTCGGAGCAACCACAATCGAGTCACCCGTATGGATACCCACGGGATCGACATTCTCCATGCTACAAATTGCGATTGCCGTATCTTTCGAGTCGCGCATCACCTCGAACTCAATCTCCTTATAGCCCTTGATGCTCTTCTCGATCAGGACTTGGTGAACGGGCGAGAGGAACAAAGCATTGCGCATCATCGAGCGCAGCTCAGCCTCCGTATCGGCAAAACCGCCACCCGTACCGCCCAACGTGAACGCAGGACGCAACACCACAGGATAACCAATCTCGGCAGCCACCTTCACACCCTCTTCAATCGAGGTTGCGATCTCCGATGGCAGGACGGGTTCGCCCAAATTCTCACACAGCTCCTTGAAAAGCTCACGGTCCTCAGCTCTCTCGATCGAGTCGAACGACGTACCGAGAATCTCCACCGAACACTCCTCCAAGATGCCTTTCTTAGCCAACTGCACAGCCAAGTTCAGACCTGTCTGTCCGCCCAATCCGGGGACAATGGCATCGGGACGCTCATAGCGGATGATTTTAGCCACATACTCCAGCGTAAGTGGCTCCATATATACTTTATCGGCAATATGCGTATCGGTCATGATGGTGGCAGGGTTCGAGTTGACCAACACCACCTCGTAGCCCTCCTCGCGAAGAGCCATGCAGGCCTGAGTTCCTGCGTAGTCAAATTCTGCAGCCTGACCAATCACAATCGGACCAGAGCCGATGACCATTACCTTATTTATATCTGTTCTCTTAGGCATTTTTATGCTCCTCCATCAATTTAATAAACTTCATAAACAAATCGGCACACTCCTGCTGACCCACATTGTTCTCGACATTGAACTGCGTTGAGAATACCTTATCCTGCTTGCACTCAATACCTTCGACCATGTTGTCCAACACATCGACGTGCGTCACCTCCAAACCCGTGCCTTGCAGCGATGCCTCGTTGACCACATAGCCATGACCTTGGCTTGTGATCGTGATTTTGCCATTCTCCAAGCACTTCACCGGGTGGTTGGCACCTCTATGACCGCGAACCATCTTCTCAGTCTTGGCACCGTAAGCCTCGGCAATCACCAAGTGACCCAAACCGATACCAAACATCGGCAGACGACCCTTGAGTTTCTTCGCCAAATCGACAACCTCCTTCACAGCACTCGGATCACCCGGACCACTCGTGAAGAAAATACCATCGGGACGGAACGCCAAGATCTCCTCTTCGGTGGCGTTGTACGGTACAACCGTCACGTTACATCCTCGCTGATTCAAGCAACGAATCATGCTGTATTTGATACCGCAATCCACCGCAACCACATCGTAGCGATGGTTCGGAGTACGCGAGAACCAACGTTTCTTGCAACTCACCTTCGCCACCAAATCCTTCGGAAGCTCATACTCACGGATCTTCTCCAAAGCCTCCTCCAACGGAGTATCGGCATTGGTAATCAAAGCCTTTTGGCTACCCTCATCGCGGATGATGCGCGTCAGCATACGTGTATCCACACCCTCAATAGCGGGGATACCCTGCTCCTCCAACACCTCTTTCAGCGTGCGTGTATAGCGGAAGTTCGACGGAGTATCGTTATAATCGCGGACGATAAGACCTCCAATCGAGGGATTTTTGGTTTCATAATCCTCCTCGGCAAGACCGTAGTTACCAATCAAAGGATAGGTCATCACGACCATCTGACCCGTGTATGCCGGATCGGAGATCATCTCCTGATAGCCCACCATTGCGGTGTTGAAAACGATCTCGTTGATCGCTTCCCGATCTGCCCCGAATCCGTAACCGTAGAATTCACGGCCGTTTTCCAAGACGATTTTTTTAGTAAATGGCTTCATTGCTTATTTGTTTGATTCGTTGTTTCTATATTGATGTTTTCTTTCCAAAATTTACTCTGCGTGGTAGACCTCTTTGCCTCCGACAATAGTCATGTAGGTGCGACCCTTGACCCGCCAGCCTGCAAACGGTGTAGCGTGACCCATCGACAGGAATTTGTCGGGATCAATCACATATTCGGCATCCAAGTCAAAAACCGTGAAATCAGCCAAATCGCCCACTTCGATACCTCCTTCGATGTGGAACAGACGGCGCGGATTCTCGCTCATCAGCTTGAAAAGCTCCTCCAAAGACATGAATCCCTTCAGCACCAAGTTGGTATACAGCAACGGGAAGGCGGTCTCCAAGCCGACAATACCCATCGCACTACCCTTCAATCCGCGACTTTTCTCCTCAGCTGTGTGGGGCGCATGATCGGTAGCGATCACCTCGATCGTGCCATCCTTGATACCCGCCAACAGCGCGGCTTGATCCTCCTTGCTTCTCAACGGAGGATTCATCTTGAAGCGTCCCTCCTCCTGAAGATCGTCCTCGCACAGCAATAAATAGTGGGGACCTGTCTCGCAGCTCACCTTCAGCCCTCTTGCCTTGGCTCTTCTGACCAACTCGACACTCTCCTTGGTCGACACGTGGCAGACATGATACTGACAATCTGCCGCAGCCGAAAGTTCAATATCGCGCTCCACCTGCTTCCACTCGCTCTCCGAGCAGATGCCCTTGTGACCATGCTCCTTGCAGTAGCGACCATCGTGGATGTATCCGCCCTTCAACAATTCGTTGACCTCGCAGTGTGCCACCACGGGACGACCCGTCTTAGCCACACGGCGCATCGCTTCGCCCATCAACTCATCGGACTGCACGCCACGACCATCATCCGAAAAACCGATGACATCCTGAGCGATCTCCTCAAAGTTGACCAACTCGCCAGCTCCACGCTGCCCCTTCGTGATGCAACCGTAGGGGATTACCCTCACCTTAGCATCGCGACGAATGATTGCCAACTGCTCCTCCAGCGTCTCGCGCGAATCGGGTGCAGGATTCAGGTTGGGCATCGAGCAGACACACGTGTATCCGCCATGAGCGGCAGCAGCCGTACCCGTAGCTATGGTTTCCTTACGCGAAAAACCCGGTTCGCGCAAGTGGACATGAACATCGACTAATCCCGCCACGAGAGTTTTACCAGCGAGATCCACGACACGATCACCCGCTTGGGGTGCAGTCTGAGCAACGATGCGCTCACCCTCGACAACCACCGTTCCAGTGGTGAATTGTCCTGAGCGCAGAATGCGAGCATTGGTGTAAAAAGTTTTCATCATTTACAGGCACATAAAAAATAGGGCAACTGACAAACAGTTACCCTATTAAGACAAAATTTCCACGGACGAAAGAAAATAATCACCCGACCAGTAACGCTGCCACGGCATACGTTGTAAAGAGGATATGTTGGGCAAGAGATTCTTCATCACGGAGCGATCTTTATTAGGTGCAAAGGTAGGATTTAAAATGTGTGTCTCAAAAATTTTCACCCATTTTTTTTCAACATTTCTTCCACATTTCACATTTTCTCCCGTTTCTCCCAATCCCTTCTATTAGGTATTTGCCTCTTTTTCAAGTTTAAGTTCTTGTTTTTGCATCTGCCATACACTATCTTTGCGACAAATTCAGAACTCAAAATGCAAGAACAAAATATTCTTATACCGCTTTTACTCACCCTCGGTGCAGGTATGGCAACCGCAATCGGTAGCGCCATCGCTTTCTTCGCCAAACGAACCAACAAAAGATTGTTATCCTTCTCGTTAGGTCTGTCGGGAGGAGTGATGGTCTACGTCTCGTTTGTCGAACTTTTCCACGAATCCGAGGTCGTACTTTCGCGCGAATGGGGATCGGAATTAGGCACGATCTACACCGTGATCAGCTTCTTTGCCGGCATCTTCATCATCGGCATCATCGACCGCTTGGTTCCCTCGGTCGAAAACCCCCACGAGGCACACAGCGTCGAGGAGGTGTCGGAGGGACACCCCAAGAATAATCCCAAATTGATGCGCACGGGTGTGATGACCGCCTTGGCAATCGGCATCCACAACTTCCCCGAAGGTATCGCCACCTTCACCTCGGCGGTCGACAACATCGGTTTGGGTATCGCCATTGCCACCGCCATCGCCATCCACAACATCCCCGAAGGCATCGCCGTATCCGTACCTATTTATTATGCTACGGGCAATCGCAACAAGGCATTCTATATGTCGGTATTTTCGGGACTCGCCGAGCCGATCGGTGCTATTTTGGCATGGTGGCTCTTGATGCCCTATATGTCGCCCACCTTGATGGGTTGCATTTTGGCAATCGTGGCGGGCATCATGGTCTTCATCTCGATCGACGAGTTGTTGCCCGCAGCCCGCGAATTCGGCGAGGCACACATCTCGATCTATGGCGTGATCACCGGTATGGCAATCATGGCGGTGAGCTTGATCATGATGGCTTAATTTTCAGATACTAACCTCTAAAAAACGACAATTTTGAACACTCTGTTGCTTATCATTGGACTCCTGCTCATATTGGGAGGTGCGCACCTGCTGACCGAAGGCTCTGCGGCCTTGGCACAGCGTTTCCGTGTTCCGCAATTCATCATCGGTCTGACGATCGTCGCCATCGGCACGTCCACCCCCGAATTGGTCGTATCCCTGCTGTCGGCTGTGGCTGGCAAAGGCGATGTGGCGATTGGTAACGTGGTAGGTTCAAATATCTTCAACATATTTGTTATTGGAGGCATCTGCGCCTTGATCCGTCCTCTGCCCCTAACGTTGCGCAACATCAAACGCGACATCCCGTTCGGATGTCTCGTGTCCCTACTATTGCTCTTGGTGTTGATGGATCAATTCATCTTCGGCAGCGAGCAGAACTCGATCAACCGCGTGGAAGGTATCGTGATGCTGAGCATCTACTTCCTGATCATGTGGTACACGATTCGCAAAACGCCCCGCCCCACTCACGACACGACCTCCGAGGCAAAACCCCAAGGCAAGCTGTGGATCATGGTCATCGAGATTTTGGCAGGTTTGGGCGGACTGGTCTTTGGAGGCGATCTGTTCCTCAACAACGCCATCGAATTGGCACGCGCCTTGGGAGTCAGCGAATCGGTCATCGCCATCACATTGGTTGCGGGTGGTACGTCACTGCCCGAATTAGCCTCGTCAGCCGTCTCGATCTTTAAGGGTCAGACCGACATGGCATTGGGCAACATCATCGGTTCGAACATCGCCAACATTTTGTTGATTTTGGGTGCGAGTGCTACCATCACCCCGCTGTCGATGGGTGGCATCACATTTACGGATATTTTTGCCGTTCTCTTGGGTTCGATCCTGCTGTTGATCTCTGCCTACACCTTCCGCAAAAAGGAGATCGACCGCTGGGAAGGTTCGATCTTCTTAATCCTCTATGGAGGGTATATTTATCTGCTACTTAATTAATTGAGATATGAAACAATTCGCAAAATTCGCTATTCTTTTGGCGTGTCTATTCTGCACAACAACAGCTTTTTGTGCGAAGAAAATCAAGTATGGCAACCAAGGTTGTAATATATTTTGGTCTGTTTACCACCCCAACGAGAGCTATCAGCTCGTCACACAGATCACAACAAGCAACAAAGAGTTAGCCAATCCTGTAACTCTGAAAATCAAACTATTCAATGATGAAATCATCACACTAAAAGGCAAGATAGATCATTTAGGAACAGAATCTGCTGGACTTTGTCTCTACAATCTGATTATTCCCATCTCCGAACAGCAGTATCGAGTGATGTATCCCATCAGCGAAGAAGAATTGGATATGTTGAAGCATGGAGTCAAGAAAGTACAAATCTCTACCCTGCCTGAAATAAATGTCAAAGTATTCAAAAAGGATGTGATTGGGCAAAGACTATGGAATGAGTATCAAGAAAAGAAGAATTCAGAAGACGATTTCTAATACACAAAACGGATGATCTCTAAAAAATCATCCGTTTTTTATTTGTTCGAAATATCGTTCCAACAATCGCGGGACAGCCTTTTCACCCACCTCCCCCACAGGGGTAATCAACCAGTGATGCTCGGCGCGAAATTCCTCCACCCTGAAGCGAATCACCTTAGCATGAAGCACCTGATGCGTCAACCGATGCAGGGGCAAAGTCTGCTCATCGCACAGCGTCCACTTTTCGGGCATCCACCCTCGGAATTCCTCCATCGCGGAGAGCTGTTTGAACGACACTTCGCAAGACGTTTCGATCATCGGCAATTCATACAGCCCCGTCCAAATATCCCCCTCAGGACGTTTGCGCATCAAAATCGCAGAACCCGATTCTATATATAGATATGTGAACCAACGATGGCGCGTCTTGACTCTGCCCTGCTTTTGGGGTCGTTCGCCAATCGTCGAGCGTTGACGTGCCACACACCGATCCGCCAAAGGACACTCCTCGCAATGGGGATTCTGCGGAGTGCAGACCATCGCACCAAAATCCATAATCGCTTGGTTGTAGATCGACGGACGCGCATCAGCCATCACTTCGCGAGCCAACTCTTGAAACAAGCGTTTCCCTCGCGTGGAGTCGATCGCCTCTTCCACATCATACAACCGCGATAGCACGCGATAGACGTTGCCATCGACCACCGCACACGATTCATCGTAGGCAAATGCAGCCACTGCCGCAGCCGTATATTCGCCCACCCCCTTCAGCTGGCGAAGCTCCTCGTAGCTCTTCGGGAATTCACCCCGAAATACCTCCACCACCTGCTTTGCTGCCGTGTGGAGATTGCGGGCGCGACTATAATAGCCCAAGCCCTGCCACATGAGCATCACCTCGTCATCCTGAGCCGCAGCCAAATCCTCCACCCGTGGAAATCTTCGAACGAATGCCTCATAATAGCGTCGCCCCTGCTCGACACGTGTCTGCTGGAGGATGATCTCCGACAACCAAATGAAATAGGGATTGCGCGTAGCCCGCCACGGCAGGTCGCGTCCACATTGCTGATACCATTCGCAAAGTATGTCACAAGGTCGGGAATTCATAGTCGACAAAGGTACAAATATTTCCGTGGAGGAATCCCCAAAAGTCGGTTTTCGAAATCGAAATTTGATTTCCCGTCCGAAATATTAAATTCTCACAAAAAAAAATTCATCAACTTTCATCGTCTTTAACCAAAAACAATATATCTACACCAAATTTTAAATTACGATCCATCACAATTTGCCCTATTAGACTTCAAAAATGTCATTTTCCCCCAAAATCGCGCCCTCCTAAAAATTTGTTTTTGATCAAATAAAGTCTTAACTTAGCTAACGGCATTTGAACCAAGACCCGAATTTATGAAAACTTTTGAACCATTTCATCGACTCGCTTTGGCAGATTAAGGCTGTCGGAGTGAGGATTTTATGTGTCCAAAGGTGTAGGATTCGCAGATGCAATAAGTTCTTTCACATAGTATATCCATAGTATAAATCCTCGTAGGGTATAGAATTTGAGGTGAGTAGGTTTGGATAAACCAATAACAACATGAAAAAATACAACTTACAACTCAACGATCTAAAGAATCGTTACGAATATCTCCTCGATCAGGAAAATCGTGCTTACATCGAATTCACAACCCACGACCATATCTGGACTCTCACCCACACCATTGTACCTTCCGCTTATGAAGGTCAGGGAATAGCCTCGGCTTTGACCCGCGACGTTTTGGACGAAGCCCTACGTCAAGGGGTCAAAATCCGCGTCATGTGCAGCTACATCTCTCATTGGATTGAGCGGCATCCACAATATCAGGATTTATTAGCTTAAAATATCACTCGAAAAACCCACCCTCTGTTTAAAACAAAACCATAAGCACAAAAAACAGAGAAAGAGAGCTGTCCTCGCAAACCGTTCGACAGCTCTCTTTATAAGGGAGGGTCGAGTGAACTTAAAAGGTTAGTTGCATCTTTGCGAAGATTTTGCAAAGATGGGGCTGACCTTTTTTGTGTTTTGGGAGTGCGGCCAAGGGTCTGCGAGGGCGGGATTTGCGGAAGAGGGAAGAAGGTTTTTGGAAGGGTCAAGCGGGGAAGAGGTTTTCTGCAAGGACGAGGATTGGGAGGCGTTGTTTTTCAGTAGGGGGGCGAAGTCGTTGGAATGTGAGATTTTTGCGGAAGGACAAGGATTGGGAGGCGTTGGAAATCCTTGGGGCGGATGGGCGGAGGTACTTGGATGGTAATTTTCTCGGATGGGACGAATGATGATTCCTCGGATGGTTCGGGAGATGTCCCCTTGGATGGTTCGGGAGATGTCGCCTCGGATGGTTCGAGCGGGAGGATTGCTTTTGGGTGTAAAAATTCGGGGCGCGAACGCGGAGAAGGCAAGGTGCGAAGTGCAGGATACCAACGCGGGACACAAAACACAGACACGGCGTGCGACTTCGACGGGACTTGCCCCGTTTTTTGGATATAGGGGAAAACAAGAAAAGACATACCCCGCGCAGGATATGTCTTTTCTTATATTAGTAAGTCACAAGGGATCTGGATGAATCAGCTGGGAAATCGACTTAAAAGTCCGCGCCTTAATGCCTCTCAATGCACCTTATTGTCTTTTCCGCCTCTTGACGCACCAAGATATTCCTCGATGCCTCTTGAAACCCCTCGAAGTTTCCTCCTCGAAGTTTTCTCCCTGTCGCCCCTTGTCGTCCCTTGTCGTCCCTTGGGCGAAATTATTTTACAACAACTTTCAAGGGCGTTTTAGCCATCGCCTCACACTCCTTGACGAGCGTCATCCAATGCTCCATATTCTGGATGCCGGTGATGTCGCCACCTTTGCTCCATCCTGCACCCGAATAGTAAGTCATCACCTCGGCAGGTTTCACGCTTGTCAAAGCCAAAGCATGACCCTCATGCTCCGCTATAATCTGACCTTCGGGAAGGATCACTGCGCCATAAATATCGCCATCTGCCTCCGCATCTTTCGTATCCGAAGCCGCCTCGCGCATGGCAAACAAATCAGCCTCCTCCGTGAATTCCTTCACATCGTGGCGCACGAATCCCGCAACGACCTGCAACTCTTCGAAATCGCCCTCATAGATGCTCTGCATACGGTTGAAATGCGTATTGGCATCCAACGTGATGATCTTCGACAGGGTCACTTCCTTGCCATTGACCTCGTATGCGGGGTAATTCAAACGGAACGAATGACGGATCGGACCTTCAGCCAAAATCTCATAGGTCGCATAGTTGTGCGTCATGGGGCAGAGTTTGCCGTCAGCATAAGCCACCGACGAACCGCCACCCAAAGTTTTACCCACCTTGTAGCAGTCCATACCATCGCCGTGATCGTGGTGATAATCGCCCAATTTGTAACGATCGTTGATCACCATACGCTCCACACTCTTCAACCAAATATCAATACCCGGAGTGATCAACTTCTCAACCGAAGTCTCCAAAGCGGGACCATACATACGATAAGCAATGCGGTTATTCTCCCAAGTGTAGTCGTCGAAACGCTCCGGCACCTGACGACCATAGACTCGCTGAGTGTACTCCTCACGCACACCCTTGGCAATGCTCAACTGTTGCCACGACTGACCCTGAGCCGAGACCTGAAAAATTAATTGTGCGGGTTCGCCCTGCTCGAAGATTACCTGCGAGGGAATCTGCTCGCCCTGCGCATCCAAAACAAGGACATTGTCGGGAGTCACACCCTTCAAAGCACTCACCTCAGCCCATGTCAATTCGATGGTTTCCGAACTGCGTGCTACATCGGTCGGATTCGTAATCTCGACGTTGAGCGTCTGAGAGCATGAAGCCATCATAAACGCCGCTGCAAGAATAAAAAGTTTGTTCATGTTCATTTAATTAAGGATTTTTCTTTGTTATAGGGCAAATTTACATTTTTTTTCGTATATTGGTCAACCAAAATACGAAATATTCACTCCTTGACGGAATTTTTCTCAGTCGGAAATTGTTCGAAAACCCACCCAAAAGGTGCTGATCGAAAACCTCTACCAACGATGCAAGAAGAATTTCGAGGCGGAGTCGCGTGCCATTAAACAACTGTGAATCAACAGATTTACTCACAGCCGAGAAAGACAACGATCCGATGCGGTGACGGAGAAAAATTTCGTTAAGGTGTTGTTTTTGGGCAAATTAACCGTCCAAAAATCCACCGCCCTCGAAAACCGATGAGCAACTCAGCAATCCGATTTTCGAACCAATTAAGACCAAAATTACAAATTTATAATATAAATAGGTAGAAAAATGAAAATTGTAACCTTAGGTGAAATCATGTTGCGTCTGTCCACTCCGGGCAACACACGTTTCGTGCAATCAGACTCATTTGATGTAGTTTACGGTGGCGGTGAAGCCAACGTTGCAGTAAGCTGTGCCAACTATGGTCACGAGGCTTACTTCGTCACCAAACTCCCCAGCCACGAAATCGGTCAATCGGCTGTCAATGCACTGCGCAAATACGGTGTCAACACAAAATACATCGCTCGTGGTGGTGATCGCGTGGGTATTTACTACCTCGAATCGGGTGCTTCGATGCGTCCTTCGAAAGTCATCTACGACCGCGCTCATTCGTCAATCGCTGAGGCTCTGCCCGAAGATTTCGACTTCGATGCAATCATGGAAGGTGCCGATTGGTTCCACTGGTCGGGCATCACTCCCGCCATTTCGGACAAAGCTGCCGAATTGACCCGCTTGGCTTGTGAGGCTGCAAAACGCCACGGTGTGACGGTATCGGTCGACCTGAACTTCCGCAAAAAACTGTGGACAAAGGAGAAAGCTCAGTCGATCATGCGCCCCTTGATGCAATATGTCGATGTATGTATCGGCAACGAGGAGGATGCTGAACTTTGCTTGGGCTTCAAACCCGAAGCCGATGTCGAAGGTGGCGAAACCAACGCTGAGGGTTACAAGGGAATTTTCCGCCAGATGGCACAGACCTTCGGATTCAAATACGTCATCTCGACCTTGAGAGAGTCGTTCTCGGCAACACACAACGGCTGGAAGGCTATGATCTACAACGGCGAGGAGTTCTACGAGTCGAAACGCTACGACATCTTCCCGATCATCGACCGTGTAGGTGGTGGCGACTCGTTCTCAGGAGGTGTGATCCACGGCTTGCTGACCAAAAAAACACAAGGCGAAGCTCTGGAATTTGCCGTTGCAGCTTCGGCTTTGAAACACACCATCAATGGCGACTTCAACTTGGTATCTGCGGAGGAGGTCGAGAGTTTGGCAGGTGGCAACGCCAATGGTCGCGTACAACGTTAATCACAGACAAAAAGAGCATAGAATCATGGCAAAGTTTACAAAAATGCAAGTGATGGATGCCATCGGTAAAACCGGTATGGTACCCGTATTTTATAACTCGGATGCAGAGGTTGCCAAGCAGGTGTTGAAGGCTTGCTACGAGGGTGGCGTGCGTGCATTCGAATTCACAAACCGTGGCGATTTCGCTTCGGAAGTATTCATCGAATTGGTCAAATTCGCAGCTAAAGAGTGTCCCGAAATGGTGTTGGGTATCGGCTCGATTGTCGATGCTCCGACGGCGGCTCTCTATATGCAATATGGCGCAAACTTCGTCGTAGGTCCTTACCTCAACCCCGAAGTTGCCAAGGTCTGCAACCGCCACTTAGTACCCTACACACCGGGTTGCGGTTCGGTCACAGAAATCGGCATGGCTCAGGAATTGGGTTGCGACCTCACGAAGGTATTCCCCGCAGGTAATGTCGGCGGTCCTTCGTTTGTGAAGAACGTCAAAGCTCCCCTGCCGTGGTCGAATATCATGGCAACAGGTGCTGTTGAACCGACTGAGGAAAACCTCACCGCGTGGTTCAAAGCTGGCGTTTACTGTGTAGGTATGGGTTCACAACTCTTCCCCAAGCAGATGATTGCCGACAAGGATTGGGCTGCCATCACGGCAAAGTGTGTCTACGCTTTGGATGTGATCAAAAAGGTACGCTAATATCCCACAATATGCCCTCCCCCACTCAACCCTGTCGGACTAATGTCCGATGGGCTGGAGAGCGCGTGTAATCTTCGGTAAATTCACGGAGAAGACCTCTACCAACACGACAATTTACTAACACAAAAATTTATACTAAATGAACAACCAAAAATCGACACTTGCCGAAAAGATGACCAATTATCGTTGGATGATTTGCGCCATGCTTTTCTTTGCGACAACTGTCAACTATCTCGACCGTCAGGTGCTGTCGCTGACTTGGGACGAATTCATCAAACCCGAATTCCACTGGACAGACTACAACTACGGTCAAATTACTTCGATCTTCTCGATCGTCTACGCCATCTGTATGCTCTTCGCAGGTCGTTTCATCGACTGGATGGGTACCAAGAAGGGTTACTTGTGGTCGATCGGCGTATGGTCGGCAGGTGCTTGCGCCCACGCTTTGTGCGGTATCGGCACAGAGGCTTGGGTAGGTTTGGAAAACGCTGCTGCCCTGCGTGCTGTGGAAGCTGGTAGCGATATGGCAGTGCTGATCGCCACCATCAGTATGTACTTCTTCATCGCAGCTCGTTGCGTATTGGCTTTGGGTGAGGCTGGTAACTTCCCCGCAGCCATCAAGGTAACCGCTGAGTACTTCCCCAAAAAAGACCGCGCTTATGCAACCTCCATCTTCAATGCAGGTGCTTCGATCGGTGCGCTGTTTGCTCCGCTGACCATTCCGCTGTTGGCTAAGGCTTGGGGCTGGGAGATGGCTTTCATCGTAATCGGTGGTTTGGGCTTCATCTGGATGGGCTTCTGGGTATTCATGTACAAGAAACCATCGGAACACCCCGCAGTAAATGCCGCTGAATTGGAATACATCGAGCAGGACAAAAACGAAGTCGTTGACGGTGCAGCCGTTCAGCAGAAAGATGACGAGAAAATCTCGTTGGCTAAAACCCTCTCGTTCCGCCAAACTTGGGCATTCGCTTTCGGTAAATTTATGACCGATGGCGTGTGGTGGTTCTTCCTGTTCTGGACCCCTTCGTACCTCAACTCGCAGTTCGACATCAAGATGACCGAAGGTCTGGGTATCGCCCTCATCTTTACGCTCTATGCCATCACTATGTTGTCGATCTATGGCGGTAAATTGCCAACCATCATCATCAACAAAACAAGCCTGAACCCCTACGCAGCTCGTATGCGTGCCATGCTGATCTTCGCGTTCATTCCGTTGGTTGTGCTGTTGGCTCAACCCCTCGGTTCGTTCTCGCCTTGGTTCCCCATCATCCTGATCGGTTTGGCAGGCGCAGCTCACCAATCGTGGTCGGCTAACTTGTTCTCGACCATCGGCGATATGTTCCCCAAATCGGCAATCGCTACCGTAACCGGTATCGGCGGTATGGCAGGAGGTGTCGGCTCGATGTTCTTGCAGTGGTTCGCAGGTTGGATGTTCGTCCACGCTGAAGAGACCTCGATGCAATTTATGGGATTCGAAGGCAAACCCGCAGGTTACTTCGTGATCTTCTGCATCTGCGCTGTGGCTTACCTCGTAGGCTGGATCGTGATGAAGACCTTAGTACCGAAATATAAGCCTATCGTTCTGAAATAAACGATTACCCCTATTTTATAGAAAATCCCAACCACGTGAATGGTTGGGATTTTTTTGAGGGGGGGGGAAGAAGAGAGGAAGTGTTTGGGGAGAAGCATGGAGAGCAACGAAGTGTTGCAAAGGAATCGTTGGAGGAATCTGGAAGGAGTATTGTGGTGAAAGTGTGGGCAAAATTGAGGAAGTAGTGTGTCCTCGGAAGGGGGATGGCTTCTTCACGAAGTGGAGAAGTTCTTTTGGAGGATAGAACCACGACTCAAACTTGTTTGAAGGAGGGAGAGCAACAAAATGTGTCAAAGGAATCGTGGGAGGAATCTGGAAGGAGTATTGTGGTGAAAGTGTGGGCAAAATTGAGGAAGTAG
>SAMEA104404100__coassemble_2530_pt1 | contig 13624 bp, 8 predicted proteins | sample SAMEA104404100__metabat2_high_PE_096 | metagenome-assembled genome bin SAMEA104404100 (sample SAMEA104404100) | Balaenoptera acutorostrata
AAACAGTATGTTGGAGAAGAACGCTACAAGCGCAATCGCTCACAACGTTCGTTTGCAGGCTTTGACTGGTAAGAAAGACTTCGCTAAGGTTATCGAGTATGGCGAGGAGGCTGCTAAAGCTCAGGTTGAAGAGGCTGATAAGAGCTACATCTACTTCCTCTTGGGTGCTGCTTACAATGCAAAGGAGATGCGCGATCAGGCTATCGCTTCGTTCCAGAAGGTTACCGCAGGTCCCGCTGTCGAGAATGCAAAAGCTGCTTTGGCAGGTCTGTTGAAGAAATAATTTTTCGACCTTTATAACTAAAGGCTGTCCTTCGGGATGGCCTTTTTTTTGTGCCTTGAGAGGAGACGGTTGAGGCGGTTGAGGATGGGACGGTTGAGGAGAGACGGATGAGGCGGATGGGTGATGTCGCTGGTCGTTGGGGGACGTGGGCATTCGGCTGTTGTTGTAGGAAATTATTTTGCAGCACTCTCTTTGGATAGCTTTGTCGATAATTTTGCCTAACCGCCTGTCCGTAATTTTGCCCTTCCCTTGGCATTATAGCTCCCCCCCCCTTCTGTGGGTGCGTTTAATCCCGCTTGTCACAACCCAACCACCATTCCCATAAAGACACAAAAAAGGGGATCTTCTCCTACGAAAAGATCCCCTTTATAATATAGGTGAATGACCGATTAGTAGTACTTCACGGTTTCGCCCTTGATAGCCGACAGAATGTTGTTTGCAGCCGAAGATGCACCGATACGGAACAAGTCGGTTGTCAACCACTCTTTGCCCAAAATTTCCTCTACGATGGTGTAGTACAAAGCTCCGTCTTCGGGAGTGCGCACACCGCCCGCAGCCTTGAATCCGACCTTGCGACCCGTCTTCTGATAGTAGTCGCGGATAGCCTGACACATTACAACAGCCGCCTCAGGAGTAGCTGCTACATCAATCTTACCCGTTGATGTTTTGACGAAGTTAGCACCTGCCAACATCGACAACAGCGATGCTTTGCGGATCAATTCGGGAGTTTTGAGTGCGCCCGACTCGATGATGACCTTCAAAATCAGATCCTCGCTCATCTCCGAACGGATGACCTCGACCTCATTGGCAGCCTCGTTGTATTCGCCCGTAAGCATGTGACCGACGTTCATCACGATGTCGACCTCGTCAGCACCATTTTCAACAGCCATAGCGACTTCCAAAGCCTTCACCTCCAAGAAAGTCTGCGAAGCGGGGAAACCGCCTGCAACCGAGGTGATGCGCATCGGCGTGCCATCGACAGCCAAACCTACTGTCTCGACGAATGCGGGATATACGCAGATCGAAGCGACGTTAGGTACTTCGGGATATTTCTGATAGAAATCTGCTGCTTTGCGTGCAAATTCGGTGACCGATTTCACGGAGTCGTTGCACGAAAGAGTCGTAAGGTCGATTGCCGAGTAGCAGAATTTGTAGACCTCTTCGTTATGATTGCGGGTAGCGATTTCGCGAATGCGAGCCACCTCTGCATCAACCTGCTCAGGTGTCCAAGCGGGTGCATATTCATTCAGTTGGTTTGTATATTCCATAATCTCTTACAGTTTTTTACAAAATTAGAAAAAATTTATGTATCTGCTATTTTTTTTTACTTTTTTATGCTTAACTCTTTATTTTGATTTGGTTATTGCCTCGATTTAGCTCTTTTTTGTTCCGTTTTGTTCATAAACCAACGTTTTAGAATTTCTATTTTTGATAAATCTTTCAGCACAGCTTTCGGCACAGCATTCGACACATCTCGTCTTATTCTGATCGGGTGTGGGTATATTTCTATTTTTTTTCCTCGCTCAACAAGCATCCCAGCATTCCGTTATTCTATCACCTCGTCACCTCGTCACCCCGTCATCTCGTCATCTCGTCATCTCGTCAACCCATTACCGCCATTTACTTTTCCTTTGCACGCCATCGTTTTTTTTACACACTTCCTTTTTTTCGCTACTTCCTCCCATAGGCAATTCCTATCCTGCAGGTTACTCTCTTCCTCCAGCTCTTTCTTCCCCCCCCCTCTCCATCAGGGATATAGACACAAAAAAGCCCGATCATGCGTGATCGGGCTTTTTGTTTGTATGTTTTGAAAGGATTATTTCAAAGCATCGAGGTTGTAGTCGTTAGCGGCTTTCTCTGCGAGTTTGGGGTTCTTAGCGATAGCGCTCTTCAACTGAGCCTCAGCAGTTTTCTTGTCACCTTCCTTAACAGCGATTACAGCGCGGAGGTAATCAGCCTCAGCCGATTTGTCCTGAGCGATAGCGCGTTTAGCAGCCGACAAGTTGTTGTTCATCACGTGAACGACAGCCAAGTTGTAACCGCTCAAGTTAGCAGCAGCAGCGTTGTAGTTACCCTCGGCAGCAGCCATAGCAGCCTTAGCCTCAGCGTCAACAGCAGTAGCATATTTCTTAGCCTCCTCCGAGTTGCCGTTAGCCAAGTTGATGAGCAAGAGGTTCTTGTTGATCTCCGACGACGAAGCCAACTTAGCAGCCTGCTTGAACGACTTCTCAGCCTCAGCCTTGTCGTTTACAGCGGTCTGAGCGATACCCAAGTTGTTCCAAACGCGAGCGTCCTTAGCATACTTAGCAGCAGCAACCTTCAAGATAGCAACCTGATCCTGAGCTGTCTCAGCCAAAGACTCAGCAGCGTAGAGGTACTCTTCAACGGTCAATTCCTGACCATTCTCGATAGCAGCGATGATCTCCTGATCGGTGTTACCCTGAATATCAGTCGAGTTGATGATCTGAGCGCGACGCAATTCGGGCAAGATCACCTCTTTCAGCTCGGTGTAAACCGTAGCCATGTTCTTGATCTCGTTCTCACGCTGAGCCGAAGAGTTGTAGAGGCTCAATACCTGAAGAATGAGGTTTTTGTCCTGAATGTTCGACTGCTCAACCAAAGCCTTGAAGCCGTCCCAGTCCTCGCCATAAGCAGCAGCGTCTACATCGAGACCCGACTCCTTGAGCAACTTAGCAACAACTTTCTGACCCGACTCCGAACGTGCCTTCGACAATTTGTCGTTGAAACGCTCCGGACCATCAGGCGAAGCATAACCCTTAACCGAGATGTTCTGAGTCATACGATCGTTGTTCAACTTAGCGTCAACATCGTTTTTGAACTCATCCAAGTTAGCGTTCTTCTGATTCTTCTTGGTTACGCGCGAAGAGTTGATCGAGTAGAGCAAGTCGGTAGCGTTTACCTTCGTGGTTACCTTCTTATAGTTGTTAGCCATAGGAGCCATGACATCAGCATATTTGATGTCTTTCTGCAAGGTGTTCAAACCGTAAGCAACCGTCAAACCAAACTCTTTAGCCAATTTAGCCTTAGCCTCAGCATCGTTGCCAGCCAACACAGCTTTCTGAGCCTTTGTAGGCATAGCACCGTTGTTCAAGTTTACGAGTGTAAATTCTTTGCAACCGCCTTTAGGGCATTTGATCTCAGCGCGAAGCTGGAGTGCGCAACGATCCATACGAGCATCGTAGGGGAATTCTACGTGCTGAGTGAATTTACCGCCGTTCTTCTTGTCGACAACCGTGTAGTTAGCGTCAACTTTCGAGCCCTGATAGTATTTGCTTGTACCGACAACTTCGCCACCCTCGAATACGATTACGGGAGTAACCTTAACGACTGCCTTAGCATTGAAGTACTCAACGGGGAATGCTACGTTGATGTCAGCAGCAACCACGCCATTGTTCAGCGTCAGAATTTCGGGAGTAACAGTCAGCTGAATGTCCTCACGGTTCTTGGCCATCTTCTTGAAGCAGTTGCAGCTTGAGAAAGTCAAAGCTACGATAGCAACTACCATGGTCAATTTAAGTAAGTTTTTCATAGTTGTTTGAATGAATTAATTGTTTATTTGTTTGCCTTTATTTCTATCAAGTTGTTCATAAGGTCCTCTTCGAACCCTATGAACAACGCAAATATAGAGAACTCTCGGTAAAAATGCAATATTCGGCTGTGAAAAAATTGACTTTCTCCCCGAATATTACACCTATATATTACTCTTCCTTGTGTTCTTTGTGTTCGTGACGCTCTCCACGCTCTTGACGATCGCGGCGATCACTTCTATCACGGCGCTCGCCTCTTTCGGGACGGGGACGGCGTTCGCGCTCTACCCAACCTTCGGGTTTAGGCAACAAAGCCTTGCGTGACAATTTGAGTTTGTTGGTCTTAGGATCTACGCCGATCAACTTCACGTCGATCTCGTCACCCTCCTTCAAACCGGTCTCTTCCATCGTCTCGAAACGTTTGTAGTCGATCTCCGAGATGTGCAACAGAGCGTCCTTGCCGGGCATGATCTCAACGAAAGCACCGAAAGCAACGATCGAACGGATCTTACCGTGGTAAGTTTCGCCGACCTCAGGGATAGCAACGATTGCCTTGATGCGAGCCAATGCAGCATCCAAAGCAGCCTTGTTAGCACCGAAGATGTCGACGATACCCTTGTTGTCCTCCTCCGTGATGGTGATTGTGGTTTCGGTAGTCTTCTGGATGTCCTGAATTACCTTACCACCGGGGCCGATCACAGCACCGATCATATCCTGAGGAATGGTGATCTGCTGGATGCGCGGTACATTGGGTTTGTAATCCTCACGAGGCTCTGCGATGCAGTCGGTCAAGATATTGAGGATGTGCATACGACCCTTGCGAGCCTGCTCCAAAGCGGCTGCCAAAACCTCATACGACAAACCGTCAACCTTAATATCCATCTGAGTAGCGGTGATACCATCCTTAGTACCCGTTACCTTGAAGTCCATATCGCCCAAGTGGTCCTCATCGCCCAAGATGTCCGAAAGAACAGCCCACTTGTCGCTCTCCGAATCCGAAATCAGACCCATTGCGATACCCGATACGGGTTTCTTCAGCTTAACACCTGCGTCCATCAGAGCCAAAGTACCTGCGCAAACAGTTGCCATTGACGACGAACCGTTCGACTCCAAGATGTCCGATACGACACGTACTGCATAAGGATTCTCCTCGCCTACGGGAACCATCGGTTTCAATGCTCTCCAAGCCAAGTGACCGTGACCGATCTCACGACGGCTCAAACCACGAGCGGCTTTTGCCTCACCCGTTGAGAAGGGCGGGAAGTTGTAGTGGAGTACGAACTGATCCGAACCCTGAACCAAAACTTCGTCCTTAACTTTCTCATCAAGTTTTGTGCCGAGTGTAACCGACGACAGCGACTGAGTCTCACCACGAGTAAAGATAGCCGAACCATGTGCGCCGGGCAGGTAACCTACCTCGCACCAGATGGGGCGGATCTCGTCCGTGCGGCGACCATCCAAACGCTTGCCCTCATCGAGGATCATGCGACGCATAGCCTTCTTCTGCACATCGTCGTGGAAATATTTGTGGATCAGGGGAGCTTTCTCCTCCAGCTCCTCTTCGGTGAAGCGAGCAGCGAATTCAGCCTCCAAGTTCTCGAACATCTCCTCACGTTCGTGCTTCATCGTACCGCTTGTAGCGATGGCGTAAGCCTTGTCGTAAAGCTCCGAGATGATGGTCTGACGCAACTCCTCATCGTTATTTTCGTGGCAGTAGGTACGTTTTACGTCCTTGCCCAACTCTTTCGAAAGTTCGATCTGTACAGCGCAATGCTTCTTGATCTCTTCGTGAGCGAATTTGATTGCACCGAGCATCACTTCCTCCGAAACCTCTTTCATCTCACCCTCGACCATCAAGATGTTGTCGATCGTACCGCCGACCATGATGTCCAGATCAACCTCGCTCATCTCCGAGAAGTTGGGGTTGATGACATACTCGCCGTTTTTACGAGCGACTCTCACCTCCGAGATCGGACCTCCGAACGGGATGTCCGAAACAGCTAATGCAGCCGATGCAGCCAAACCAGCCAAAGCATCGGGTTGGATGTCTTTGTCTGCCGAGATCAAGTTTACCGTCACGTAAACCTCCGCGTGGTAATCTGCGGGGAACAGGGGACGGAGCGCACGGTCGATCAGACGAGCCACCAAGATCTCCGAATCGTTGGCGCGTGCTTCACGCTTCATAAAGCCGCCGGGGAAGCGACCGCATGATGCGTATTTTTCTTTGTACTCGACTTGCAAGGGCATGAAGTCGGTGTCGGGTTTTGCGTCCTTAGCGGCTACAACGGTAGCGAGGAGCATGGTATCGCCCATCTTGACGACAACAGCACCATCAGCTTGTTTTGCCAGCTTGCCCGTTTCGATCTCCACCTGACGTCCATCAATCAGGGTGATGGTCTTGCGGACTGCATTGTACAGCTTCTTTTCTTCCATAAAAATTTAAACCTATAATGTGTTTTGATCAATCTTTTTTAAGAAAATGAAGGCAACCCCTCATTGGGAATTGCCCTCATTTCATCCCTTAGGAATTACTTACGGAGGTTCAAAGTCTTAATGATAGCGCGGTAACGCTCGATATCGACCTCTTTCAAGTACTCCAACAACTGACGACGCTTACCGACCAAGCGCAACAATGAACGCTGAGTACCGAAGTCGTGTTTGTTGTTTTTCAGGTGGTTCGTAAGGTGGCTGATACGGTATGAAAACAACGCGATCTGACTTTCGGGCGAACCCGTGTCGGTGTTAGACTTGCCGTACTGGCCGAAAAGCTCTTGCTTTTTTTCTGCTGTTAAATAAGCCATTTTTTTTTGAGAGTTTATTTAAGTTCCACTCTACGACGCATCCCCCTTACCGTGGATAACGCCAGAGCGTTCGGCAAAGGTATGAATTTTATGATAAATTACTGCCGAATTTTCAAATTTATTTACCTTTTAATACGGAAAATTCTACTTATCCTGCAAAAAGTACTAATTTTGTTGCCGAAAGTAAGAATTTTGACCATGAAATGGATGCGTTATAGCTTGGTGATGACCCTCTTGGTGATCTTGTTGGGGGGCTGTCAGACGGCTCAAAAAAACTATATGATTGTCGAAGCTCCGATGTTGGGAACGAGGATGAGAATTGTTGCCGACTTGGAGGGGGTTGCTCAGCAGGAGGTCTTCCGTCGGGCGATGGATTTGGATCGTGAGATGAAGCAGTCGATGTCGATTTTCGAGGAGGATTCGCGACTGAATCGGATCAACAAAAACCTCACAGATACGGTCGATCGCCACATTGTTTTCAACCTCGATTTGGCGCGTCAGATTTCCGAATTGAGTGAGGGACGGTACGATGTGACCGTCAAACCGCTTGTCGAGGCGTGGGGATTTGCCGGAAAGCATCGCTTGGCGGATCCCAATGTCGATTCCTTGAAGGAGTTTGTGGGCATGGATAAGGTCTCGATTCGCGAGGGTCGATTGATGAAAACCGATCCAAGGGTGCAGTTGGATTTCAATTCGATTGCCAAGGGCTACACGGTCGATTTATTGGCTGAGTTGGTTCACGAAATGGGGGCGGAAAACTATATTGTCGACATCGGCGGAGAGATCCGTTGCAAGGGCGTGAATGCCAAGGGATGTGCTTGGCGAATCGGTGTTGAAACCCCGTTTGAGGGCAATATGACCGATGGTGAGTACCTCCAAAAAAGGCTCCAGCTGAGCAATGGCGGCATGGCGACTTCGGGCAATTACCGCCGCTTCTACACCAACGAACGGGGTGAAAAAGTGACCCATACGTTAGATCCCCGCACGGGTCGTAGTGTGGTGTCGCGTCTGCTGTCCGTCACGGTGGTTGCGCAGACGTGTGCCGAAGCCGATGCTTTGGGTACGATGTTCATGGCGATGGGGGCTGACGATGCCCTGAAGAAGGTTGCACAGATGCCCGACATGGCTGTCTACTTCATTTTGGCGGGCGATGGCGATGAGTATGAGGAGTATATCTCCCCACGAATGCAAAAACTTATAATGCAATAATAGGAATGAAAAAGGCTGTATTTTTGTATAATCCCCAATCGGGACGAGGCCGAATCGAGAAGAATGTCAAGGCGATTTGTGAGGTGTTCAGCGAGTATGACTACGACCTGAAACCTCAGGCGATTGACTTCCACAAAAATCCATACGATGGTAACGAGCAGATCGACCTGATGGTCGTGGCGGGAGGCGATGGAACGGTGAATTTCGTGGTGAATGCCATGAACGAAAAGGGGTTAGATCTGCCTTTGGGAGTAATTCCTGCGGGTACGGCGAACGATTTCGCGGGGGCAATTGGTATGTCGCACGATGTGGTTGAGGCGGCACGTCAGATTGCTTCGGGCGAGGAGGATCGGGTCGATTGCGGACGGGTCAACGATCAATATTTTGTCAATATCTTGAGCTTCGGCATCTTCACGACCACTTCGCAACACACCCCCGATGAGCGCAAGCACAAGATCGGTAAGTTGGCTTACATCATCGAGGGTTTCAAGGAGTTCCGCACCATGCACGCTGTGCCTTTGAAAGTGGTTGCCGATGGTGAATCTTTTGACTTTAACTCCTTGATGGTCTTGGTGTTTAATGGTGAAACTGCGGGCGGATTCCACTTGGCGCGTCGTTCGTCGATCAAGGACGGAAAATTCGACATGATCATGCTGGAGAAGAAGAATTTCATCCGTTCCTCGTTGGCGATGGGTCAGTATTTGATGGGTGGAAATCCGACGATTGTCCGCCACGTGCAGGCGCATAAGATCGACATTGTGTCGACCATCAACGAACCTACCGATGTCGATGGACAACCCGGTGCTGAGTTCCCCCTGCATATCGAATGTATGGAGGGTGCGCTCCGCATAATGTGTCCCAAGGTTGAGGGAAAATAAAGCGGTGTGACCGAGAATATTCGAGGAGGGGAGGTTCGCTTTTGAGAGTCGAATCTTCTTGCTCGTTTTCGGGCGTACATCAAAAATTAGGCGATCTTCGGGTCGCTTTTTTTTTGTCCGAATCGAGTGCGGTGCGGGTGAAAATTCGCAGACGCACGGGGCGAATTTCAAAATGCAAGTTGACAAAGAGGGGCATTGGTGGAGAATCCTTTGTTTTAAATAGGTCAAAAGGACAAAGAGTGTCTTAAATCTCCTTCCTGAGAGTTTAACGCGCTGATTAATAGCAAATAAACGTCTTTGTAAATCTGTTTTGGCAGTTTTTAAATCTCGAAAATGGTTTATATGTCGCTTTTGTTGGTGTAATTTTTCCACTTTTTAGTTGCGATTTAGCCCTACATTTGTTAATTTTGTCGGAAAATTTACGATGGTATGACCAATGACGGCAAGGCAACACGCAAGTTGCATAAGGTTTCGATCTCCCGAATCAAAAAGGAGATGAGTGATGTTTTCTATCTCTCGGATGATCTTGTCATCACTGCACTCGATGCGCAAAACAATACGACGAGCAATTATCCGGCTTCAATTGATGGCTTCTCGGCAGTAATTATGATGTCGGGCGAGGCTACCGTGTCGATTGATATGCAGAACTACCACATCAAACCCAACACCATCGTATTTTTCAATCCCGATAGCATCATCCGCACGGTGAAGTGTTCGACGAATGCGATGGCATATTTCTTGGCTTTTTCCAAGTCGTTTGTCAACGAAATTCAGATTGATTTGTCGACGTCGCTGCCCGTCTATATGCGCTTTGGCAAAGCTCCTGTGATGGAGGTTTTGCAAGCCGATGTGGACGAGATTCGTCAACTTTTCCAGCTCATCAAAACCATGTTGAAGAGCGACAAGGATCGCTATCGTCACGAGATTATCCGCACGTTGTTCACCACGGCATTCTACATCATCACGGAGATCAACCAGCGTGAGCAACCCGGTCAAGCAAAACAGGGTCGTTGCGAGGTGTTGTTCGACGAGTTTATGTCCTTGTTGCAGAAGTACAACAAGAAGGAACGCAACGTGAGTTTCTATGCTAAGCAGTTGAATATCACCCCGAAATACTTGTCCTCGGTGGTGAAGGAGGTCAGTGGAAAGACGGCTGCAAGATGGATTGATGAGTCGGTGATTTTGGAGGCAAAAGCCTTGTTGAAATATTCGGGAATGAGCATCCAAGAGATTGCTTATCACCTCAATTTCTCGACCCAATCATTCTTCGGAAAGTACTTCAAGCAGCATACCGGAACATCGCCCTCGCGCTACAAACGCAAAGGCTAACCGAGGGGCTACCGAGAGGGGACGATAGGAGGGGCTTCCGAGGAGAGGGGCGACTGAGGAGAGGCGACCGAGGAGGGGCTTCCGAGGAAAGGCTAGCGAGGAAAGGGCTACTGAGGAAAGGCTACTGAGGAAAGGCTACCGAGGAAAGGGCTACTGAGGAAAGGCTACCGAGGAAAGGCTACCGAGTGAATCCCCTCGCGAAATCGACTATAATGAGCAGTCAGAGAACAAAATTCTTTGACTGCTTATTTTATGGATGAAGGTGAGCGATGGGCTAAATCCCCAAGAGTCTCACCCAAATTACCTCTAAATCCGCACTTTATAGACGATAAAACGGAAGATCGGAGTAATTTAACCGACCTTAGGGTGTGGAATATTTTTAGAAAATAAGTATTTTTGTAGAATCAAACCCTGTGTTTCGACTCGAAAGTTTTGATCCAAAAGTTTCGGTAATGAAAAAACAGATGGTTTCGAATTGTAAATAGAGTGAATATCCGTAACTTCAAAGAAAATTTTATACTCATGTCATCATCTGCAAAAGAGAGCTATACCGCTGATGAATTGAAAATTCTCGACCTCATGTCGCAGAAGTTTCCCACCATTTCAGATGCCGCGACCGAAATCGTCAATTTGGAAGCGATTATGAACCTGCCCAAGGGTACGGAACACTTCCTTACGGATCTCCACGGGGAGTTTGAGGCGTTCCAACACGTCTTGAAGAATGGTTCGGGAGTCATCCGTCAGAAGGTGGAGGAGATATTTGGTCACACCCTGCGCGAGGCGGAGAAACGCGACCTCTGCACCTTGATTTACTATCCCGAACAGAAGATCGAATTGGTCAAACGTCAGGAAGAGGATCTCAACGATTGGTATCACATCACGCTCAATCAACTCATCGAGGTGTGTCGTGTGGTTTCGACCAAATATACACGTTCGAAGGTGTTCAAGGCGTTGCCGGCTGACTTTTCCTATATCATTTTGGAGTTGCTCCACGAGTCGGGTTCGCGCGATATGCTCAACAAGCAGGACTATTTCAACTCGATCCTAACGTCGATTATCGAGGTGGGTCGTGCCGATGAATTTATCGTAGCGATCAGTCATGTCATCCAGCGATTGACGATCGACTGCCTCCACATCATCGGTGATATTTACGATCGTGGTCCGGGTCCGCACATCATTTTGGATACCTTGGCTACTTATCATAATGTTGATATTCAGTGGGGTAACCACGATTTGTTGTGGATGGGTGCTGCGGCAGGTAATGAGGCTTCGATTGCCAATGTCATCCGTATTACGGCGCGTTATGCCAATTTGGATGTCTTGGAGAATGGTTACGGAATCAACCTCCTGCCTTTGGCGCGTTTTGCTATGGAGACCTATGCCGATGATCCCTGCACGAAGTTCTATCCCCATATGTTGCAGAATCGTTTGGACGAGCGCGATGCCCGCCTGACGGCTCAGATGCACAAGGCGATTACGGTGATGCAGTTCAAGATCGAGGGGCAGATGATCCACAAGCATCCCGAATATGAGATGGAGCATCGTCTGCTGTTGGATAAGCTCGATCTGGAGCAGGGCAAGATTATGATTGATGGGGTAGAGTATGCGTTGAATGACACGTTCTTCCCGACGATCAATCCCGACGATCCCTATGCGTTGTCGGAGGATGAGGCTGAGGTGATGTCGCAGTTGAGAATGTCGTTCCGCAATGGCGAGAAGCTCCAAAAACACACCCGCCTGCTGTATAGCAAGGGAAGCATCTACTTGGTGCTGAACAACAACCTGCTGTATCACGCCTCGATTCCGATGAATGAGGACGGTACGTTTAAGAAGGTGTTGATCTGTGGCAAGGAACTCGCTGGTCGTGAGTTGTTGAATCGTGTCGATCGTTTGGTTCGCCGAGCTTACTTTGGCGAGAAGAAGTCGGCTCAACGTGAGGAGGCTTTGGATTATATGTGGTATTTGTGGTGCGGTCCGAATTCACCGCTCTTCGATAAGGACAAGATGGCGACTTTCGAAAGCTACTTTATCGACGACAAGGCGGCTCGCAAGGAGAAGAAGGGTTGTTACTACGAACACATGGAAGATCCTGTGGCTTGTGGCATGATTTTGAGTGCCTTTGGTTTGGATCCCAAGTCGGCACATATCATTTCGGGACACATTCCCGTGAAGAGCGGTAAGGGTGAAAGCCCCATCAAGGCGGGAGGTCGTCTGTTGATGATTGATGGCGGATTCTCGAAGGCTTATCAGTCGCAAACCGGAATCGCAGGTTATACGTTGATCTACAATTCGCGCGGTATGCAGTTGGTACAGCATCAGCCTTTCGAGTCGCGTCGCAGTGCCATTGAGGATGGTCAGGATATTATCTCCACGAAGTTGCTGGTCGAAACGGCAATTTCGCGCATCAAGGTGCGTGATACCACGATCGGCAAGGAGTTGCAACGTCAGGTCGAGGATCTGAAACAGCTCTTGCTCGCTTATCGTAGCGGTGTGGTGAAGGAACGTAAATAATTTTGTATCTTCTTAGAATGGCTTGTCCATTCTTCTTGATAGAAAGCATCACCTTGGGTGGTGCTTTTTTTTTTATTGATCTTTTGATTCTATACTTCTGCCTTTACCTCGACATCTGCTTTATCTTTTCGTTTCCTCGTTTGCCTCTCTGCCCCTCTCAGTCCCTCGTTGTCCTCGCCCTTGGATTTCCTTCAGATGGCTTTGAAATCTTTTAGAAAATTGTTATTGAATAGAACCCCTTATCAGACTCTCACAAAAAATGGGACAATTTTCTTGTGAGAAAATCCTTACACCTTCTCTGTAACATTTTTTTCGCAAGCTTGCTCCGCTCGCCCCTCACAAAACACCTGCTCGAAAACGTACCTCCCCCTCCCTCTCAAAAACTCCTCTCCGAAATCTTTTCCCTCCCCCTCCCTCCAACAAAAAACGGATCACTCAACCGAATGAGTGATCCGATTTTAGATATTACAACGCAGGATTAAGCCTCTTTTTTGGTAGTCTTACGCGTTGTAGTTTTGCGAGTTGTCGTTGTTTTACGAGTCGTCGTTTTCTTAGCGGGAGCTTTAGCTTCCAAAGCCTTATCCAGCTCGATGCTGAAGTCCGAAAGGACGTTCATGTAGTTGATAAATGCCTCGTAAGCCGAGTCGTAGGGGTTGAAGTACGAGTGTACGTCACCATCCGACAACCACTTGGTAGCCATGTAGTAGAAGTGGTCAGAAGTCTGCAAGAAACTCCAAACATAGTCGAAGTTAGGATCTTTCAGAGCCTCTACCTTTTCCTTCAGTGCATAGAGTTTGGTGAAAGCCTCGTTCTGAAGCTCATTACCCAACCATGCGGTGATGTCGCGCTCCTCATCAGCCCACGACATAACGTGCGGACAGTGGAGAACCGATACGGGTTGATACTTCTTAGCTGCCTCTGTGGGGGTAGCGAATTCCAACTCGCCACTTGACAAGATAGCCTTCGGAAGAGCCTTCACGAAGTCGAAGATACCCGTCGTAGCAACTTGATGCTCGCCGAATGTCTCGTAGTCCATGAACAAGTTGATCACGTCACCCATTGTCT
>SAMEA104404100__coassemble_2560_pt1 | contig 13533 bp, 8 predicted proteins | sample SAMEA104404100__metabat2_high_PE_096 | metagenome-assembled genome bin SAMEA104404100 (sample SAMEA104404100) | Balaenoptera acutorostrata
CGCCGACCAATCGCTCAAGAACGACACCTGCATTCCCGCGACACCCGACCCTTCAACCTTGAAGTGCGTATCGCGCCACGTACCCCACCCCGTGCCTTTGACATACCGATCGGCAATGTTCATGCCCCCGATAAAGCCCACACGCCCATCTATAACCACAATTTTGCGGTGATTGCGGTAGTTGAATTTGCTGGTCAAAAGCGGGAATTTGACGTGCAGAAAAGCATAGACCTCGATACCCGCCTCACGCATCTCCTCGAAGAAGGTTTTCTTCACACCGCGCGATCCCATATCGTCATACAAGATACGCACCTCGACACCTTCACGAGCCTTGCGGATCAGGGCATCCTTCAATCTTCCGCCCGTTTCATCGTCACAGATGATGTAGTATTGCAGATGGATATAGTGCTGAGCCTTAGCTATTTCCTCCAACAGAGCCGTCATCTTCGCCTCGCCATTGGTGTAGGGAGTCAATCGGCTACCATAGAGTGGCACCGAGTGATTCGTGTTGACCAACATACGGATCAAAGGGCGATGTTTTTCGGGGAGTTCGGCTTGCGGACAGCGATCCGACTCCTCCAACTGCGTCGTGATGCGTTTGCGGGTACGGCGCGAGATGATGCGCTGTTTCGAGAGATTCTGACCAAAGAAGAAGTAAAACACCAACCCCACGACAGGTGCCAACACCAGCACCAAAATCCACGGCACAGTCTTAAGCGGATTGCGGTTATCGGTAATGATCACCACAATCACACTGAGGATCGTCAGCGTGTAGATGACAAAGAGTATAGTGGTTAGGATCTCCATCTCGGTGAAACTTGCCCCGAAAGTGTAGTCTCAAAGGGGTGTATTTTATTTTTGAAATTCGATTTGATAGAGCAGATGCTCCATATCGCGGACGAAGTTACGCTTGTTCAACTTAGGCGAATAGATGTAAGCATCGTAGGTAAAGACGCGATTGGTAGCCGTGTCGACCGTCGTATAGCTCACAAACGGACCTCCCATAAAGTCACCTTCGACATCCCAGAATCCGCGCATCTCGCACCACAGACGTCCCTCCAAACGGAACATACGGAAATCAGGTTCGAAAGCCTCCGAAGTGATCATATACGAGCCATCCGAAGGTCCGGGAATGTTCTTCGCATAGCGATTTCTCGCCTTAAGGAGTGCTTCGAGCGACAAGGATTGCTTGCCCTCGTAGGGATATGAGTAGATCATAAATCCCTTGCTGGCTGTCGGATACTCGTATCTTGCCCACAAGAAATCTTCGGTTTTCTTCGCCGTGAAGAATCCCTTGGGGATGGTCATCTTGCAACCGAACAACTGCTCGATGTCACGCTCTACGTTCGGTTCGTTAAACTTCGAATTGGCTTTCAGCGAACGATCACGTTCGGCTTGTTCGAAGGCAGCGACCAACTCCTTGCGGTGATCGGAGAGGTAGTTGATCATCTCCTCGTTGGTCTTGGCTTGCACGGTCATCACCAACTGCGGTTCGGCAGTGACGTTGTACTGCACACCCGACATCGTATTCTCGACCGAGGGGCTGACCAACAACTTCATCACATTGCGGTGGTCGGCAACCAACCCCGTAAATCCACGTTCCGTGACTCTCAGCACATCGAACAGCGGTTCTTTCTGATTCAGACACGGCACTTCAGCCAACAACACCGAACGGAGTGTATCGCCTACTTCACCCGTCCACTTCTCCTGATCGCACACCACGATCATCTCATAGGGACGACCCTGAGCCGTTTTTAGACGTGATTTGGTCAGCGTATGGAAAGCATCACAGCCCGTCAACAGCACCACGACAAGCAATGCCGAAAGTATATGGAACATCTTTTTCATAATTTTTAGCTTATTGATTATCACAAAGATAGAAATATTTTTCGTAATCGCACATATTTTCATTACTTTTGCGTCTCATTATGAGACTTAAACCACCTAAAATAATTCGTCGTCTGATGCCCGATTTGATTTGGGAAATCGACGATCAGGAGGGTATTTTCCTCACTTTTGACGATGGTCCAACACCCGGAATTACGGAATGGATTCTATCGACATTAGACAAATACGATGCTAAAGCGACCTTCTTTGTTTTGGGTAAGAATGTCGAAATGTATCCCGATTTATTTCAGAAAATCATTGATGCAGGTCACAAAGTCGGCAACCACACCTACTCCCACCAAAAGGGTTGGGGCATGAGTTTGGAGCGATATGCCGAGGATGTGGATTTCGCCAACGACCTGATCCACAGCGATCTATTCCGACCTCCTTATGCACAAATCACCCCCGCACAGGCTCGCTGTTTGGGCAAACGCTACAAGTTGGTGATGTGGGACATCATCTCGCGCGACTACAACCGAAACCTTTCGCCGAGGACGTGTCTGAGGAACGTCACGAAATACATCTCGCCGGGGTCGATCGTGGTATTCCACGACAGCGAGAAGGCTTTTAGAAATATGCGCTATGCCCTACCCCGCACGTTGGAGAAAATCAAGGAGGCGGGTCTGAAATGTAAGGTCATCGAATTTTAAATTCCCGACACCTTTTTACGAATGGGGATACACGCAACCCTTTTCGAAAAGACAACAACACAAACATCGCGTCAAATAATTTCACCCCAAAACGAACCGAGCGAATCGGTTTCGGGGGTAAGAAATAGGAAGTTACCGTTTTTTTTCGTAACTTTGCGCCCGCGAAATTTAATCATAAAAAATAAATACAAATCTATTATGGCAACGACTGCAGACATCAAAATCGGTATGTGCATCGAACTCGAAGGCAAAACCTTCCAGATCGTTGACTTCCAGCACGTAAAACCCGGCAAAGGTCCCGCTTTTGTACGTACAAAACTCAAGAACTTGGAGAATGGCCGCGTATTGGACAACACCTTCTCGTCGGGCGTTAAGATCGAACCCGTTCGTGTAGAGCGTCGTCCCTATCAGTTCACCTACGAGGATGATCTGGGTATGCACTTCATGCACACCGAGACTTTCGAGGAGATCAACATCGACAAGAACCTCATCAACAACTGGGACTTGATGACCGATGGTCAGATCGTGGAGGTGATGTTCCACACAGAGAAAGAGACCGTTCTTTCGGCTGAGCTGCCCCCCATCGTTGATATGGAGGTTACCTACACCGAGCCGGGTATCAAGGGTGATACCGCTTCGACCAACTCGTTGAAGCCCGCAACGGTTAATACTGGCGCAACGGTTCGCGTGCCTTTGTTCATCAACACTGGCGACAAGATCCGCGTTGATACCCGCACCCGCGAGTACTACGAGCGTATCAAATAATTGAGTCTTACGAAGACTTAATTCGATGGAGGTGTCCTACGGGATGCCTCTTTTTTTATATGGCGTCCTACGGGATGCCTCTTTTTTTATATATATAGTGTGGCGAATCGGGTGACTGACGGCATAATGACAGGTGGATCGGTGATCGGTTGACAGGGAAATCTCCTCGCGGACAACGGACACCCAAAGACAAGGGACTCGCGAAGACAAGGGAAGTCGCGAAGATCGAACAGAAGTCGCGCAAGGGGAACTCACAAGGCAGATCAAAAACCAGCAGTTGTGTGGCATTGGCATTCGAGTCCATCCTCCAAGCGGGATATAAAAAAACCCGCACCCAAATGGTGCAGGTTTTTCTGTCCTTAGGGGGGCTATCCGCAAACGCCCTCCGTTACTCCTTGATAAATACCGATGAATCGCCGTAGCTTAGGAAGCGGAAATCGTGATTCAAAGCATAGTCGTAGATGCGGTGCCAATCCTCGCCCACAAATGCCGACACCAATAATAATAAGGTCGACTTGGGTTGGTGGAAGTTTGTCACAATATTATGCACAATGCGGAACTCATAATCCAACGGGGTGATCATAATCTGAGTCGATGCTTTCATGCGGTCGATCTCCTCGCGCTGCATATATTCGGCTAAGGTTTGGAGTGCCTCTCGACCCGTGAAACTCTTCGGAATGTCGTACAGCTCCCACTGCCCCACCGTGCGGGCAACTTCGGGTGCGCCCCCTTCATGGATGCGCCATGCAAGGGCTGTGAGCGACTCCAAGGTGCGTACCGAGGTCGTACCGACAGCCGTAATCTTGCCCCACTTAGCCAGAAGATGCTCCACCGTGTCGCGTCTGACTTCGAAATGCTCGGTGTGCATCGGGTGCTTGGTGGCATCCTCGTCCTTGACGGGCAGGAAGGTACCCGCACCAACGTGAAGCGTAACCTCCTCAAATTCGAAACCCTTCCCGCGCATCTCTTCGATGAGCTGCGGAGTGAAGTGCAGACCCGCCGTGGGTGCAGCCACCGAACCTGCCGACTTGGAGTAAACCGTCTGATAACGCGTATAGTCGATCTCCTGACTCTCGCGGTTCAAATAGGGAGGAATCGGAATGCGACCCAAATGCTCTAACAACTGACCGAAAGTCAAACCAATTGTCCACTCGAAACGCACGATCTGTTCGCGACCTGCCTCGCTCATGCGCCATGCACGCAGATACTCAGTTTTGCCCTCATAGTCGAACGGAATCTCCACGCAACCGTCCTTCCATTTTTTGAGGTTGCCCACGATGCACGACCACTGGCACTCACCCTCAACCGAGAAGGCGCGTTCGTAATCCGCCGGCAGATGAGGCTCTAAGCAGAATACCTCGACCCGCGCACCCGAAGGTTTGTGCATGATAATACGCGCACGAATGACCTTGGCGTTGTTGAACACCAAGAGCTGATCCTTGGGCAGTACGTCGCCCAAATCGCGGAAGTGACGCTCCGAAATCTGACCATTGCGCCAGATGAGCAACTTCGATGCACTACGCTCCTCAAGGGGGAATTTTGCGATTCTTTCGTCGGGAAGCGGGTAGTTAAATTCATTTATATTGATGTGTCTATCCATTTTTGGCAAAAATTATGACGCAAAATTACTATTTTTTGTAACTTTGCGACGCTTAAAGCTTGCAAAATTATGAAAACCGACTTTCTGGTTATCGGTTCCGGTGCAGCAGGTCTCTCGTTTGCACTCAAAGCCGCCGCCCACGGCCATGTCACTATTGTGACGAAGGGCGAAATGAATGAATGTAACACCAACTATGCTCAGGGTGGCATTTGTTCGGTCACTTATGCCCCTGATACATTTGAGAAACACATCTACGATACATTGGTGTGCGGTGCGGGTAAATGCGATACCCAAGCCGTAGAATTGGTCGTAAGACGTGCGCCTGAATTGATTCAGGACTTGATCAAATGGGGTACTCGCTTCGATAAAACGCCCGATGGACGTTTCGAATTGAACCGCGAGGGTGGTCACTCCGAGCATCGAATCCTCCACCATGAGGATTTGACGGGTGCTGAAATCGAACGTGCCTTGATCCAATCGGTGAAGAATCACCCCAACATCACGGTGTTGGAGCGTCACTTTGCCATTGATCTTCTGACACAACATCATTTAGGCGAATTCGTCACACGCCACACTCGTGGTTTGGCGTGCTTCGGAGCTTATGTGCTTGACATCGAGACCAACAACATCGAGACGATCTTAGCCAAATTTACGATCGTCGCTACGGGCGGATGTGGTAACATCTACTCTCGAACTTCAAATCCCGTGGTCGCTACGGGTGATGGTATCGCTATGTGCCACCGCGCCAAGGCAATCACCGAAAATATGGAGTTCATCCAATTCCACCCCACGACACTCTACAATCCGGGAGAGAAGCCCAGCTTCCTCATCACGGAAGCCATGCGTGGTTTCGGAGCGATCCTCCGTCTGCAAAATGGACAAGAATTTATGGATAAATATCACCCGATGCGCAGCCTCGCTCCGCGTGATGTGGTGGCTCGTGCCATCCACCGCGAGTTGGCAAAGACGGGTGACGACTTCGTTTACCTCGATGTGACGCACAAAGATCCCGAATCGGTGCGCAGCCACTTCCCCAACATCTACGAGAAGTGCAAGTCGATCGGTATCGACATCACGAAGGATTGGATTCCGGTCACACCCGCAGCTCACTATTGCTGTGGCGGTGTGAAGGTCGACCTCAATGGCGAGACCTCCGTAAAACGTCTTTATGCCTTGGGCGAAACCTCTTGCACGGGTCTTCATGGTGCCAACCGTTTGGCATCGAACTCCTTGATCGAGGCTTTGGTCTATGCCGATCAGGCAGCCAAACACACGATCTCGAAGTTGGAGAAAGTCGAGTTCCAAGAGGGCATTCCCGATTGGGATTTCGAGGGTACACAACACGCCGAGGAGATGTTGATGATTCTCCAATCGATGCGCGAGATGCAGACCTTGATGCAGAATTACGTTGGTATCGTGCGTTCGAACTTGTCGTTGAAACGCGCCATGCGTCGTCTGTCGATCATCTACGAGGAGACTGAGGAGCTGTACGGCAAGACGAAACCCAACCGCGAATTGTGCGAGTTGAGAAACATGATTGCTACGGCTTATCTGGTCATCAAACAAGGTCGCGAACTGAAGGAGTCGGTCGGTTGTCATTTCAACGTCGACTTCCCCAAGAACGACAATAAGTAGCAAATACTGAGCGCGTTGGCTCTGTCAGCGTGCCAACCATTCATACCAAGACCCCTTACCGAGTGAGGGGCTTTGGTATGATAATAGGACAAGATTAAGAACTAAATTTAAGGATATTTTTTACTCCCTATGACATTACAGGAAGAGATTACACGCCGCCGCACGTTTGCGGTCATTGCCCACCCCGATGCCGGTAAAACAACCCTTACCGAAAAGTTGCTGTTGTTTGGTGGTGCCATTCATGTGGCAGGTGCCGTGAAGAGTAACAAAATCAAGAAGGGTGCTACATCCGACTTTATGGAAATCGAGCGTCAGAGAGGTATCTCTGTGGCTACATCCGTGATGGGATTTGAGTATAAGGGTGTGAAGATCAACATCCTCGATACCCCCGGTCACGAGGACTTCGCCGAGGACACCTACCGCACGCTGTCGGCTGTCGATTCGGTAATCATCGTGATCGACGGTGCAAAGGGTGTCGAGTCGCAGACACGTAAGTTGATGAACGTCTGCCGCATGAGAAAGACTCCTGTGATTGTCTACATCAACAAGTTGGACCGCCCCGCCAAAGAGCCGTTCGATCTGTTGGACGAGGTCGAGCGCGAATTGCAGATTCGTGTGCGTCCGTTGGCATTCCCGATTTCGAGTGGTCCTGACTTCAAGGGTGTGTATAACCTCTATGAGAAGAACCTCACGCTGTTCACCACGGCTGAACGTCAAACGGCTGATGCCCAGACGGTCGAAATTTCCGATCTGTCCGATCCCAAGACCGATGAGTATTTGGGCAAGAAGTTTGCCAACCAACTGCGCGACGATGTGGAGTTGGTCGAGGGTGTCTACGATGAGTTCGATCGAGAGGCTTACCTCAAGGGCGAATTAGCTCCCGTATTTTTCGGTTCGGCGGTGAATAACTTCGGTGTGCGCGAGTTGCTGGAGTGCTTCATCCGCATTGCACCTTCGCCCCGTCCGGCTCACACCGAAACCCGCGATGTGGAGGCTTCGGAGCAGAAAATGACGGGCTTCGTGTTCAAGATCCACGCCAATATGGACCCCAACCACCGCGACCGCATCGCCTTTATGAAGATCTGTTCGGGTGTGTTCGAGCGCAACAAGAACTACCTCCACGTCAGAAGTGGCAAGCAGATGAAATTCTCCTCGCCCACGGCATTTATGGCGGAGAAGAAGTCGGTGATCGACGAGGCTTATCCGGGCGATATTGTCGGTCTGCACGATACGGGTAACTTCAAGATTGGCGACACGTTCACCGAGGGCGAAAAACTCCGCTTTACGGGTATTCCTTCGTTCTCTCCGGAGCAGTTCCGTTACATCGAAAATGCCGACCCGATGAAGTTCAAACAGCTCTCGAAGGGTATTGATCAGTTGATGGATGAGGGTGTGGCTCAGTTGTTCGTCTCGTCACTCAATGGTCGCAAGATCATCGGTACGGTGGGTCAGTTGCAGTTCGAGGTCATCCAGTACCGCTTGGAGCATGAGTACAATGCTTCGTGTCGTTGGGAGCCGATTTCGATCTACAAGGCTTGCTGGATCGAGAGCGACAACCAAGAACAATTAGCTGATTTCAAGCGTCGTAAGCACACCAACATGGCTGTCGACAAGCATGGTCGCGATGTATTCTTGGCGGATACAAGCTACGGATTGGCTTTAGCTCAGGAGAATTTTAAAGATATTCGTTTCCACTTCACCTCCGAATTTTAATTTTTTCGGAAGAGAGGTTGGACGAAAGAGATAGTAAGAGGTATAGCGGTCAGACAGCGCAAGATCAAAGACTCATAGATACCCATCAAAGGGCGCAACGAAGCAGAGCATACGAAGAGAAGAGATGAATCGCCCGCTCTATGTCGTCCACTAATTCACAGAAAAAAAACCTGCACCCCAATGGAGTGCAGGTTTTTTCATATCTCTAAGAGCGGTTTAGAAGTGATAACCGACTGTTAATGAGAAGCAATTGTTGTGAGCTTTGACCAAATCCTCATTGGCTTTGAGAATATTCATACAGCCAATATCGTAGCCCAAGCCGAAGTAGATTTTGTGCCATTCAACGCCTACGCCCAAACGAACGCCCAAGTCGCAACGTTTTACGACATCATTGCCAAAATAGTCGACCTTCAGACCTTCGTCCGACTCAGCCTTTCCGCAAATACCGATGCCCCAAGCCAAACCTGCATAAGGGATCAATTCGACTTTATTCTTGATGTTGAAATGGTAGTTGACCAACACGGGAATCTGCAAATACATCGGGCGATCGACCGCACCATCATATTTAGCACCCATCTGCGAGAAGTAAAGACCTGTCTCCAAATAGAGAGGCATAGACTTAGTCAGCAAAATCTGATCGCTGACACCCACATGAAAGCCCACACGAGAATCCAAATCCAACGACACACCATCCTCTTTAAGCGTTTGGCTTGCAATGTTCATACCACCACGTACACTCAAAATGTTACGCTCGTAACGCTGTGCAAAGGCTCCGCTTACCATCAAAAGCGCGAAAACTAAAAGTAAAGATTTCTTCATAGTAAAATAAAATAAAGGTTGATTTCAGGAAATCAAAGTTATAATTTTTTCTACGGAATACCAACATTTTCCCTCCCAAAATATCCTCCTACCTAAAATAAAACAAAACTCACCCAAATGTGATCCCCTTTTCACATTATATATATGTATTTCAGTCTTCAAAAATACCAACATTTTGGGATTGGCTGTAAAATGAGAATGCCGTACTTTTGGGGACAATTAATTGGAGTGAGTACCTTGCAGATTTTGCTTGAGCATTCGGGTCTCGAAAACGCCCTTCCGACAAGGGTTTACCGACCCAAAGACGCACCCACAAAAATCACCCTGCTAACCGTACTATCCACAACCACTCCGCAATAAATCGAAAAGGAACTAAAGAGTACGGATCATCACTTCCCCAATGCTACAAAAACCTCCCGAAGCGATCCCCCCGAACTCAAGATGGAGATTTTTATATGAGGAAATTTTTACTTCTTTTGCTTACATTGTGGCTACCCATCGCCGGATGGGCGCAAAGCTACAATCTCTCAGGACAAGTACTCTCCAAAGATACGCAAAAGCCCATCGGACAAGTCGTCGTCGAACTACCCCAACATGGTCTGTGGGCGGTGGCAGACAACGAAGGTTGGTTTACGATCAAGAACGTACCCCAAGGTAAAATGCAGGTCGCAACCTCATGTTTGGGTTACGTCACCACGCTAACCGAGGTGGACGTGAAACGAGGCATGACAAAACTGAAACTCTACATGATGGAGGACAACCTGACCTTAGAGAGTGTCGTTGTGACCGCCAAGGAGCGTCCCGATGCTATGTCGACCTCGCGCACGATCGGTAGCAAGGCGATCGACCACTTGCAGATGGTCAACGCTTCGGATATTGCATCCCTCCTGCCGGGTGGTAAGACCGTCAACCCCAACTTGATGGAGGACAACCCCTTCACACTGCGTGCAGGCGGATCTTCGGCTGGTAATGCAGCCTTCGGTACAGCCGTTGAAGTCGATGGTGTGAGATTGTCGACCAATGGTTCGTTTGGCGAGGTGAGCGGTGCAAGTACCCGCAACATCGCATCGACCAACATCGAGGAGGTCGAGGTCATTACGGGTGTTCCGTCAGCCGAATATGGCGATATTTCGTCGGGTATGGTGCGTCTGAAAACCCGCAAGGGTAAGACCCCCTACATGATGACTTTCTCCACGAACCTCCACACCAAGCAGGTGTCCGCATCGAAGGGTTTCGATTTGGGCGGAAGAGGCGGAACGCTGAATTCGAGTGTCGAATACACACGTGCGACCAATAATCCCGTGTCGCCCTACACCTCTTACTCGCGAACGGGCATCTCGCTCCACTACCGCAATACGTTTGCCGAAAAGCTGAGATTCGACTTCGGCATCACGGGCAACATCGGAGGCATGGATTCGGAGGATGACCCCGATGCTGAGAATGGCGAATGGCAACGCACGGAGGATAATGCCCTGCGTATCAACACCGCCCTAAAGTGGCAGTTGAACAAGAAGTGGATCACGAACATCGACTTCAAGGCATCGCTCAACTATTCGGATAAATTCGACCGCCAGTGTACCCACCCCACATCGGGATCGACACTGCAAGCCGTACACGCCCTCACAAAGGGGTATTTCTTTGCCGACATTCTGCCGACCAACTACTTCACCTACCGCAACATCGACTCCCGACAGCTGGACTACGCAGCCGACATCAAGGCAACGTGGATTCGCTCGTGGGATCGCATCCACAGCCATGCCAAAGTGGGTGTGGCATGGCGTGCCGATGGCAATGTGGGCGATGGTGAATATTACGACGATCCGAAACTTTCGCCTTCGGGCTATCGTCCCTACCCCTACACCAACATCCCCTATATGCACAACTTGGCGTTCTATGCCGAGGAGCTGTTGACCCTGCCGATTGGCAATACTTCGTTGCAATTGATGGCGGGTGTGCGTGGCGAAAAGACCTACATCAAAAATACGGAATACAAGAATACAACCAGTTGGTCGCCCCGTCTGAATGCCAAATACCGCATCACGGATTGGATCACCGTAAGAGGTGGCTGGGGATTGACCGAGAAACTGCCTTCGTTGGGTGTTTTGTATCCGCGTCCGCAATACCGCGATGTCTCCTCGTTTGAGAAACGTTACGGGGAGAGCGGCACCTTCCTCTACTACACCGAACCCTACTCGATGAGCTACAACCCCGACCTCAAATGGCAACGCAACCGCAACGCTGAGATAGGTGTTGACCTCACGTTTGGCAACTTCTCGATGTCGGTGGTCGGCTACTTCAACCGCACCACCAATCCCTACGACATGATCTCCTACTACGATCCCTTCTCCTATCGTCAGTCGATGTTGCCCTCAGGTCAGCATCTGCCCGACAATCCGCTTTTCAAGGTCGATCACCAAACGGGAGAGCTGTTTATGCGCGACGGCAACGACCCCTCGAATGGCTGGAATATGTTGCCCTCGAAAATGGTGAGAACCTTCTCGCGCAACTCGATGCAGAGCAATGGTTCGCCTGTCGATCGCAAAGGTTTGGAGGTGGTGATGCAATTCCCAAGAATCAACCCCCTAAGAACCGAAATCCGTTTCGATGGTTCATATAACTACACCAAATTTGTCAATACGGGCGAATCACAATACCTGACCTCGATCATTACGGGCGATCAGGCATACCCCTACGTGGGTATCTATCCCAACAACGGAGGAGTGTCGAATGCCACCTACAATGGCGAGCGTACCCAACGCATTGATGCCAACCTAACGGCTACCACCCACATTCCCTCGATACGTTTGGTCGTATCGTTACGTGTGGAGGCTTCGTTCCTGCGCCGTCAGCAACGCATCTCGGAGTGGGAAGGCGAAGAGTATGCCTTCAATGTCGACAAGGAAGGCTCGACACCCACGGGCGGAAGCATCTACAACGGCAACAGCTACACCGCCATGTGGCCCATCGCCTACTTGGATTTGGACGGTGTGCGCCATCCGTTCACCGACCGCGAGAAAGCCGATCCCGCATTTGCAAGTATGTTGCTGCGATCGACCAACATCTATCAGTATCGCCAGTCGGACTACTCGCCCTACTTCTCAGCCAATCTGAGCATTACGAAAGAGATCGGCGATCATGTGTCGATTTCGTTCTACGCCAATAACTTCACCAATTCGCGCAAATTCGTGCGTCCCTATGCCGAAGGAGTCGGCGCAATCTTCACACCCGAATTCTACTACGGATTGACGGTACGTGTTAAATTCTAAGCAATGAAACGATTAATAACGATATTCGCAACCCTCCTCGTAATGGTCGGTTGCACCTCATTTGGCGATGGAGACCCCTACGCAGAGGCATTGCAGACCTTGCGCATCAAGGCGGTCTATCCCGAAGGCTACGAAACCTTCACCCGTAGCGGTGTGCGCATCACAGCCGAGGATATTCAGACCCAAAACCACTACACGGCACTCACCGATGAACGAGGCGAGGTGCTGTTCCGCATTCCGAGGGGTCACTACCGACTCTCGATGTCGGATCGCGCAGCTAAAGATGCCCGTTTCAATGGGGTGTTGGAATCGGTGCGTCTGCAAGACGAGGAGCTGACCTACTCGATGCCTCTCATCTACCTGAAACCCAGCTCGATCATCTTCAAGGAGCTTTATTTTGGAGGTTGTCCCAAGACCCCGACCGAGGGGACACTCCTCAACGACCAATACATCATCCTCCACAACAACGACTCGGAGGTGCAGTACTTAGACGGCATCTGCTTCGGTAGTGTCGATCCCTACACCTCGGCATCGCAGATGAACGGCTGGGTGACGATGGGTGACGATGGCAATCTGATTTTCCAAGACTTCGCACCGATCAACGAGGTTGTGTGGCAATTCCAAGGTTCGGGTACGGATTTCCCGTTGCAACCGGGTGAAGATGCTGTCGTGTCGCTGAAGGGTGCAGTGGACTTCACCAAGGAGTTTCCCCTGTCGGTGAACCTCAACAAGAAGGGTTATTTCGCTTGCCACAGCCGTCTGCACTACTCCAACGAGAGTCAGCATATCGCCCCCGGTGATCAGATCGAGGAAGATCACATCCTCAAGGTGCTGAAGAAAACGGGTAAAGCCAATGCATTTGTGATTGCGATGCAGTCGCCCGCCGTGGTGATCTTTCATCCCGAAGCAGGCTTCGATCTAAAGGGTTACTTAGCCGACGATAGCCGCAGTGTGGCGACCGTCCCCGGAGGCACGAACAAATGCGTCAAAGCACCATGGGATTGGGTCTTGGATGGTGTCGAGGTGTTTTACAGCATCAACAACAACAAACGCATTCCGCCCGCAGTCGATGCCGCAGCCATTCTTTTCTCGGCACACTCGATGGGTTACTCCATAGAGCGTCATGTCGACGAAGAGGAGAGCCAACAAGCAGGCTACGAGGTCTTGGTCGACACGAACAGCTCGGCAACAGACTTCT
>SAMEA104404100__coassemble_2563_pt1 | contig 13518 bp, 10 predicted proteins | sample SAMEA104404100__metabat2_high_PE_096 | metagenome-assembled genome bin SAMEA104404100 (sample SAMEA104404100) | Balaenoptera acutorostrata
TTCGGGGTTGAAATCAGCCTGCGGTTGACGCAAATTCTGACGTTCGCTCCAGCCGAAAGCCTCCTTTTCGCCAGTCAGAAGCACCTGAATATCAATATATTCGTTATGCACCTCCAATTTAGCATCCTCTTTCTTTTTGAGCTGAAGCTCCATGAGGTTGACAAAAATATCCTTACCGTCCAATTCGTGGATGCCGGGTTCCATCGTCATCCAATCTTTCGAGGCGATCAATTCAAAAGCCTGTTTCAGACGCGGGCTGATGCTGTAATAAAGCGCCGCATTTTTCAGTGAATCTAAAATCATAATGCCGTATATTAATTTAAGTGTGTAATCTAAAGTTTTTCGAAGCGCACGACAATGGGTCTGTGATCCGAGAAATTGACATCCAGCACCTCATAGGAGAGAGTCGCCAAGCCCGCAGAACGGAAGATGTAATCAATGCGTAGGGTGTTGAAAAATCCGCGATAGGTGTGCGAACAACCCGTACCCATCTCGCAGAATGTATCCTCCAAACCTTGCGACATTTCGCGGTAGACATACGAAACGGGCGTATCATTAAAATCGCCCATCACCAAATGACGGGTCTTGGTCGAGTGGATCACCTGAGCGATCGTATCGACCTGCGAAGCTCTCAAGACGCTGTTGTCGCAGAATCTGCGGAACATACTCTTCACCTTCTCCTCGCGCAGGGAATCCTCCAAAAGACCATTGGTCAGGAAATCATCATCCTTGGCATTGATTGCCGTCGAATGCAGGTGATTGTTGAATACTCGGAGCGTGTCATTGTTCCACTCCAAATCGACCCATACGGAGCTTTTCGGCGATTCGATCACCCCCGAACGCAACAAGCGGAAGTTACTCAGCACACACAACGGCACCGAGCAGGTCGTGTCGCGTTTCGAGATGCGTCCGAAATAGACCGTCTTATATTTTTTGCGCAACTCGGCAAAAGCCTCGCTTTGATTTGCTAATCGTTTGTTAAATTCCTGCAAACAAACTACTTGTGGTTTTTCGCGTGTTATCAAACTCACCACGCTATCGACACTCGATTGTCCCCTATCGTCGTAGAAACTACGCACATTGTAGGTCATCACCTTGATCGAACGACGCGGATATTTAGTTTCGTAGTGTTTTCTGATTTCGGGTTGATACACGACCGAAACGTTGAAAAATCCCAACACCGTGAGTACCAACATCACCGATGCCCTCACCAAACGCCACCTCACGACCCAAAAGAGGAAACAGATGACATTGACGACATAGATTGCGGGTGCGCCCAATCCCAAGACAGGCAGATACCACGCATGATCGGGGTGAACGTAAGGCACAATGAGGGTGAGGATCATCGCCACAGCCACCACAGTCGACAAAAGCGTGATGACCACATCCAAGAGCCACAACCAGAAACTGCGACGTTTCTTTTTCTTTGTTCCGAATTCGGAGTAGTAATCCGACATGATTAGAAGAAGATTTTACCTTGACGTTTCCACCAATGCAGCAAGGCAAAGCCCCACAGCATACCCCCCACATGAGCGAAATGTGCGATATGACCGCCACCAATACCGCCCAAGAACAGTTCCAATACGGCATAGATAATCACAAACCACTTGGCTTTCATGGGGATAGGCGGGATCAACAGCATGATGACATCGTTGGGGTGCATGACACCAAAAGCAACCAACAGACCCATCACAGCTCCCGAAGCACCGACCAAGAACATCGGCAATTCGCCCAGAGCGTAAGCCGTCAAAGTCTGAATCAGAGCAGCACCCACACCGCAAATCATGTAGTAGGTCAGGAATCGTTTCGATCCGAGTTCATACTCCAACGTGCGTCCGAACATCCATAACGCGAACATATTGAAGAAAATATGGTCGAAATCCGAGTGGAGGAACATATAGGTGATGTATTGATACGATGCACCACCACCAGTACCCAACTGCAAAGTACCATAATATTCGATCAAGCCGCCCACAGCCAACATTCTGCAAGCCATATAGACCAAAATATTGATGATTATCAGGTTTTTAACCACAGGAGGGGTTTTAAAATAAGGATTCATAAATTCAATTTTTGAAATACAAAATTATGTTTTTTCGCCGAATTATCCGAGTTTCATGCGAATATCTTCGGCAGTAATTTCCGCCAATACAGCTTTGCCCGAAGGCGAGAAACTGAAATTATCAACCTCGGCAAGTTGTCTCAACATCGCTGCGGCTTCTTCGCGCTGGAGTTTACGGGGCAGACTCTTAGCACCTTGACGCGCCATTGCAGCCGCAATTCGCTCCTTGCGCATCTGTTCCAAATCGACAGGCATGGCAAACGCCTGCAACAACTCGAACAGCAACTGATCCACCGCATCCGCAGGCATCTCGGCAGGCGTACCCTTCAATTCGATAGCACCCTCGCCTTGGAAATCCAAATCGAATCCCAAAGCCGCGAAATCGACAGCGTGTTCCTCCAAAAGTGCATATTCATCGTTCGACAGCACCAATCTTTCGGGGAACAACAACTGCTGACTCACCGAAGAGCCGTGACCCAACATCTTCAAATACTCCTCATAGAGGATTCTCTCTTTAGCTCTGCGCCCATCGACAACGACCAATCGTCCGCCCAACAAAGCAGCCACACAACCTCCTGCAAGCGGAATGGCGTGGCTAAATTCGGGTTTCAAGCCCATATCTAATTGTTGCACCTGAGCCTCCATTTCCGAAGCCACAAACTGCAACACCGACTCCTCCTCGCCCGATGCAATCTCCGTAAAGCCATCATCCGATTCGAAATCCTCGAATTCATCGGGCAGATTCGCCATCATTTTCTCGGTCAGTTTCGCAGCCTGCGCCGAGGTTCTTCCCTCAGAAGCACCTCCAAAACCCGCACCACCACCGAAATTCGAGCTATCTCCGAGGGTTGAGCCACCGCCAACTCCTCGTCCACCGCCCGAAGGGTAATCCTCAAATTGACTTGCGTCGCCTGCCCCTGCGTGAGGAATTTCGACTCCGCCCATCTCGGACTGCACCTCTTCGAACTCATCCTCAGCCGATCCACCCATCTGCGAACCGACCTCTTCAAAATCCTCCGACATTTCGCCCTCCACATCATCCTCAGCCACAGGGAGTTTATAGCTACGATCCTCGACCATGCCATCCTCCATGGTTTGCTGTTCGTGGGGCGAGAGTCCAAAATCGGCATTGCTGATTCCAAATTCGCTCTTCACCCCCTCCGAAGGCAAGTCCTCAAACTCCTCGCCCGAAGAAGATGCTGAATTAACCGTCGATGACGGAAGGTCAAAACCCGTAAAACTCTCCGTAGGGTTAAACGCTCCACCGCCCACAAAACCCTCATCGAAGGGATTGTAGCTACTATTATTCATCGCGCGGGGTTCGGTGTAAACGCCCCCTTTGCTCAGCACAGGGATGTCGACCATCTTCTCCTCGTCGAAATCCATCATCGGCACAGCACCCGTCTTAGCCAATGTCTCGCGCACGGCAGCATTGACAATTTGCCAAACCGCCTCTTCGTCCGAGAATTTAACCTCGGTTTTCTGCGGGTGGACATTCACATCCACACGTGAAGCATCAATCGTGAGGTACAAGAAGAATGACGGCTGGGTATTGGCAGGCATCAACTTTTCGTAAGCCTTCAAGATGGCACTCACCAAGTAAGGACTCTTGAAGTAACGTCCATTCACAAAGAGATACTGCTCCGAATTGCGTCGTTTTGCCGCAGCAGGACGACCTATATAACCCGTAATCGAGGCAATCGAAGTCTCAGCCCCCACCTCCAAAAGATTGTGCTTGATATGGCGACCCACGACCTCCACGATACGATTTGCCAATGTTCCCGCAGTCAAAGCATAGACGGGAGCATCGTTGGCATAGAGTTCGAATGCGATTTCGGGATAACACAGCGCGACACGTCTAAATTCGGTCTTGATGTGCGATGCCGACGTTGTACTTCGATCCAAGAAACGGCGGCGTGCAGGTACATTGTAAAACAGATTGCGCACGAAGAACTGCGAACCCACGGGACACATCACAGGCGATTGCCCCACAAATTCGCCACCATTGATTTCGGTTTTGGTGCCGTATTCGTCACCCTCCTGACGCGAGCGCAACTCAACCTCAGCTACCGCCGCAATCGAAGCCAATGCCTCTCCACGGAAACCAAATGTCCGCAGGGCATAAATATCGTCTACGGATTGGATTTTGCTGGTTGCGTGGCGGTCGAAAGCCAAACGCGCATCGACAGGTGACATACCGCAACCATCATCGACAATCTGAATCAACTCCTTGCCACCATCGCGGAAATTAACCTTCACAGAGCTTGCCCCCGCATCGACAGCATTCTCCATCATCTCCTTCACCACCGATGAAGGACGATTCACCACCTCGCCCGCCGCAATCTGATTGGCGACGACTTCGGGTAAAAGTTTGATTCTATCTGCCATTACTCTTCATAATCGTTAGGGACAATCGTGATCGGAAGCGAGGGATCGAATCCATCGACCTGCTCGGTTGTGACCTTCACGGGGCGTTGCATACGGATCAGTACGTCAGCCAATTTGGGATAGAGCATATAGATAAACAGCACCACAACCACTGCACCAATCGCCATCTTGATAATGCGCGATTGTCCATCGTTTTGATCTTTCTGACGGCGTGCAGCGCGTGCTTCTCTTTGGGTACGGATATATTGACCGGGACGATATTCACGCTGGTCATCCTCTGGACGTTCACCTCTGAGTTCGGCACGACGTTGTGCGCGAGCCTCCTTTTCGGGATCGTAGTAACGCGGAATGTAATTGAATTTATTCGCGTGTTTTTTGAATGGGGTAAAACCTAACATAGTTCATCCATGATTATTTGGGGTAAAGATACGAATTTCTCGTGAATTTTCCTTTGATTCCGTTACATTCGCCCACACTCATTGCGAGTTTACGCCTCCACGCCCTAATTTACTCTAAATTATCGGGTTGAAATTCCTCTTTTGGGTCGGTTATGAAGATCGTCCCTTGGGGCAGGAATCATCCTTCAGCAGGCATCTCCTCCCGCTCCACAGCCACTTCTTCGAGTCATCCCCCGCCAAGACACCCACTCTAAAAAGCCTCCTTCCACGGAATTCCCCTCTCGAAGCCTCCTCCTCGAAAAAGCCCCACCTCTCGAAATACCTTTCCTCTAAAAAAGCCTCCTCCTCGAAAGCCCCCGAAAAAAAATCCGAAGCCATTGACTGACCTCGGATTTTCATATATGGATTTTCCGTTATTTAGCGGAAGAATTTCTTCAATCTTTCGAAGATATTTTGGTTCTTGACCGACTCAGCCTTCTTGAATGAAGGTTGCTCAGCCAACTTCTCGATCAGCTTGCGCTCCTCGGCATTCAGCTGTGCGGGGATGGTGATGTCGATCACAACCAACTCATCGCCACGACCATAGCCCTCAACGTCGGGCAGACCCTTGCCACCCATACGCAAGACCTTGCCTGCGTGAGTTCCGGGGGCGATTTTGATCTTCGCCACGCCATCAACCGTCGGTACTTCGACCGTACCTCCCAACAGAGCGGTCGTCACCGTGATGTTCAAGCAGTAGATCAAATCGTTGCCGTCACGTGTCAAGTCGGGATGCGGAATCTCCTCGATCATCACCAACAAGTCGCCATTCACACCACCATTCGGAGCTGCATTACCCTTGCCCGATACTCGGAAAGCCATACCCTCGGCAACACCCGGACGGATGTTGACCTCCACGATCTCCTGACCGCGCGTTGTACCCGTACCGTGACAATCCGTACACGGAGTTTTGATCATCTTACCCGAACCGTTGCAATGGGGACACATCTCTTGGGTCTGCATCTGACCAAAGAAAGTGTTCTGCACGCGCATGACATATCCCGAACCATGACATTCCGAACAAGTCGTCACCGAATTGGGATCTTTAGCACCCGAACCGCCACATTTGGGACAAGCCACGGTTTTGTTGATCTTCAACTTCTTGGTCACGCCATCCGAAATCTCCTTCAGCGTCAGTTTGACCTTCACGCGAATATCCGTACCACGGTTGACGTGTTGACGACCCGCCGAGCGACCTCCCGAAAAGCCCGAAAAGCCACCTCCAAAGATGTCGCCAAACTGTGAGAAAATATCCTCCATCGAGAATCCACCCGAACTGAAACCGCCAAATCCGCCACCGAATCCACCTGCACTACCATCGACACCCGCGTGTCCATACTGGTCGTAACGCGCACGTTTGTCGGCATTCGACAACACGTCATAAGCTTCAGCAGCCTCTTTAAACTTCTCCTCAGCTTCCTTATCGCCGGGATTTTTATCGGGGTGATATTTCAATGCACACTTGCGGTATGCCTTCTTAATTTCGTCAGCATTGGCGGATTTATCCACGCCAAGTACCTCATAGTAATCTCTCTTCTCTGCCATGATCTTACTCTCCTACTACAACTTTAGCAAATCTCAACACCTTGTCGCCCAACATATAGCCAGCCTGCACAGCATCAATCACCTTACCTTTCTGCTCCTCGCCTGCTTGGAAACGTGCCACAGCCTCCGAGAGTTCCTCGTTGAAATCCTTGCCAACGACCTCGATTTCCGTCACACCTCTCTGACGCAGTACATCCGAGAATTTCTGTTTGATGAGCTGCACACCCGAACGCAGAGCCTCTACATCGTCGCTTTTCTCCATCGCACCCACAGCTCGCTGGATGTCGTCCATCACGGGCAACATCGCCAACAACACATCGCGACCTCCCGTCTGAACCAATTCCATCTTCTCCTTCAGCGTGCGTTTGCGATAGTTATCAAACTCAGCCTGAAGGCGCAACAAACTATCTTTCGTATGAGCCAATTCGGTTGCCAAAGCCTCCTCTTTAGAGACTTCTTCTTGTTTTTCGTCTGCCATTGTGTCAGTTTCAGAGCTGGCATCATCTGTCACATTGTCACGCTCGGCAGCACCCTCCATCTCAGCATCCATCTGAGATGACACCTTCTGCTCGTCATTAACAGATTCATTACCAGTACTTTGCTTTTTCATATCTAATGTTTTTCTAAATTTTCTACCCTATATTCAACAAATTGTATACCAACCCGATAGCCCACCGATATGGCACACCCCGCGTTGTCCTATCCGATGATGAAAATTGCGGGTCGTTTGTTCATCTCCGGCAACTTGATTTTCGACCACTGCGCCACGGTGTGGGTTTGGATAAACTCTTCGGGCGAGGTGATGTCCATCGCCAACGTTAGGCGGGTTTCGCCTGCCAAGGTATGCAACAACTGCTCCATCAACTTCACGTTGCGATAGGGAGCTTCGATGAATAATTGCGACTGATTTTCCTGATGTGCGCGGCGTTCCAAAGCGCGGATCGCCTTGCCTCTTTCGGGCGGTTTCACAGGCAGATAGCCATTGAAAGCAAACGATTGACCGTTGAGTCCCGAAGCCATCACCGACAAAATAATCGAGGAGGGACCCACCAATGGCACCACGCGGATGCCTCGCCGATGACACGCCGCCACGACCAATGCTCCCGGATCGGCAACACCCGGCACACCCGCCTCGGAAATCACACCCGCCGAGCGTCCCTTCAGAAGGGGTTCAACGAGTTGTTCCACCTCGCGACCCTCGACCGTATGTTCGTTGAGTTCGCGGAATTCCAATTCGTCGATTTTGCGTTGGATGCCCGCCTTCGACAGAAAACGGCGTGCCGTGCGCGTATTTTCGACAATGAAGTAATCCAAAGCATCCATCACCTGACGATTTGCTTCGGGCAACACCTCCCACGGTGACGTTTCGTCCGAAATCGGACAGGGAATCAAATATAGCGTACCTTGAGTCATCTATTCCTTTAAATAAATTCGTTTGACACGTCCAGAAATCGAGGTCATAATCTCGTAGGGAATCGTTCCCAACACCTCAGCCATCGTCTCCAAGTCGTTGCCCCTCTGAGGCGAGAAAATCGTCACCGAATCGCCCTCTTTCACCCCTTTGCAATCCGTGATGTCGATCATGCAGCTATCCATACAGATTTTGCCCACAATCGGAGCAGGTCGTCCGCCGACCAATACCGACCAACGTCCACATCCCAAATGGCGATCCAAACCATCGGCATAACCCACAGGAATCGTGGCTGTTACGCTTCTTCGCGACAGCACCCCTGCACGTCCATATCCGACCTTCTCCTCCGCACCCAAATGCTTGATCTGCACGATGCGGGTTTTCAAGGTCGAGACGGGTCTTAGAGCATCGTTATGCACATAGCCAAAGCCGTACAATCCGAATCCCAAACGACACATATCGAACTGCGCCTCAGGGAATCGCTCGATGGCAGCCGAATTTGCCGTATGACGAATGACGGGATAATCCACCGAATCGGCAATCTGCTGACTCATACGGTCATAGAGCATGATTTGCTGGCGGGTGTAGACCTCCTCGCCCACCACATCGGCACAATTCAAGTGGGAGAAAATCGTCGAAACCTTCACCTGCGGATAGCCTTTCAAAGCTTCGCACAGCCCCTCCACTTCGTCCTCCATAAATCCCAATCGGTGCATACCCGTGTCCAATTTCACGTGGATCGGATAGCGCGTTTCGCCTGCATGATCGACTGCCAAGGCAAAATCCGCCAACGATCTGAGGCTATATATTTCGGGTTCCAAACGATTGGCAATCATCTGATCGAAGCTGTCGGCATCGGCATTCAGCACCACAATCGGCATCTTGATGCCTCGCTCTCTCAGCAGCACACCTTCGTCGGTAAATGCCACTGCCAAGTAATTGACACCTTGGTGTTGCAACACCTGCGCTATTTCATAATCACCTGCACCATAGCTACTTGCCTTAACCATCGCCACCAACTTCACCCCCTGTGCCAATCGCTGACGGAAGTAATTCAAGTTGTGGATCATGGCATCCAAATCGACCTCCAAAACCGTTGTATGGCTCTTTTTCGAGAGGGCGTGAGCCAACTTCTCGAATCGAAAATCGCGTGCGCCCTTCAACAGCACCGCAGCCCCTGCCACCGTTGTGCGTTCGATCTTTTGGATGCACTCATCGGTCGTCAGGAAAAACTCCTTGGGACACGCGAATAGCCGAGCATAACGTTTCAATTTAGCGCCAATCGCCACCAAATGATCCACCCCTGCACGCGACACCATGCCTGCCACACGTCCATAAAGCTCCTCATCCGAGAGTCCGCTCTGCGAGATGTCCGACAAAAACAGGGTCTTTTTGCGATCCAAAGCCACATTGTGCAGATAGTCCAAAGCCAAGGCCAAACTATTCAAATCCAAATTGTAAGCATCGTTGACCAACAACGAATCGTAGATGCCGTCCTTCACCTCCAAACGCATCGCCACGCTCGGAGCTTCGGCAAACATCGGCTCAGGATAACCCATCACATCCGAGAATGCCTCCACGATCTGCGCATTGCGTCGCGATGCCTCATTACCCACCACCGCAGCGGGCGGTTCGGGATAGGTTGCCGCATCGACAGGTTTGCGGGTCTGGTAACGATCCGTCACCAACCGCGCCAAAGGTTCGTAATAACTATGATAGATGATCTTACGCGCACTCTTCGCCAAGATCAGTTTTTCGTCACATTTCTGTTCTATATTCAGGAAATTCTCTTGATGAGCATCGCCCAACGAGGTGAAAATCACCACATCGGGACGAATGATCTGCTCCAAACGAGCCATTTCGCCCGGCTTCGAGATACCCGCCTCAAAGATAGCCAACTGCTCGTCACCGCCCAACATCAGCACCGACAACGGCACACCCAACTGCGAATTGTAGCTCTTGGGCGATCGGTAGAACTTCACCCCTGCGGGCAATTCATCGGCAATCCACTCCTTGATGACCGTCTTACCATTCGAACCCGTGATGCCGACCACCGTACCTTTGAATTTCGAACGATAATCCGCCGCCAAGCGTTGCAGTGCGTGGATGGCATGATCCACCACCACATAGCCCGCTTCGGGAAACTCCTCGACGGGATGCTCCACCAAAAAGGCTCTCACACCGCGACCATACATCTCCGCAATGAAGTTATGCGAATCGTGATTAGCACCACACATGGCTACAAACAACGGTTCGGCACCCAATTCGCAACTCAACGAACGGCTATCGGTCACCACCGATCCCACTTCGGAGTCGCGGCCCGTAAAATGTCCGCCCACGATGGCGGCAATCTCAGTGAGTTTATAGTGCATATACCCTTTATTTATTGGCGTCTCCCCCCAAGGGACGTCTTTCGTTTAATCCAATTTGAAATCGACCAACGTGATGCCCGCACCACCTCGATCGGCGTGTTCATCGGCAATACGCCCCACTTCGGGAATGGTTCTCAGATAGCGACGAATCTCCTCCTTCAGCGCACCTGTACCCTTGCCATGGAGAATCGTCACCGAACCGACCCCCACCATCAGAGCATCGTCGATGAAGTCCTGTACCATGTCCAAAGCCTCCACCGCACGCATACCTCTCACATCTATGTGATCCGTAAATCGAAGTTTGCGTGCCGAAATATCGGCTGCAATCACCGTGCGGGCGGTTTGCGGACGGGTAGCCTCGCGGTACTCGTTGTTCGACACCACCTCCAAACATTTCTTGTCGACCGTGGTCAAAATCTGACCAAATGCCACCTGAGCCTTGTTGCCCTTTATAGACTGCACCACGCCCACAACATCCTGACCTTTCATCTTCACCTTCGAACCCTCCACGACCTCGCGCACCTTCACAACTGCGGGCTTCGCTTCGGCTTGTTTCTTGGCTTCACCCTGCTGTGCCTTGCGTTCGGCACGACGTTGCTGACGGCGTTCGATGCGTTCGATCTCACGCGATACGGCTTCGTCTTTCGCCTTGGTGTCGACCTCCTCGACCACCTCGCGGAAATCCTCCAACTCCTTACGTGCCAAGCGCGTCAATTCCTTTTCGGCTTGCGCCTCTCGAATCGTGCGGATCGTATTCTCAATCTGTCGGTTAGCCTCTGCCACCAACTCTTTGGCTTCTTGTTTTGCCTTCTTCAGGATCTCTTGGCGCTCGGCACGAATCTTCGACAACTGCTCCGAATAATTCTGCTCCAACTCCTCCACCTTGCGGTCGGTAAGTCGGATGCGGTCGCGTTTCTGCTCCCAGTAGCGGCGGTCACGAGCAATCTCTCTCAACTGCTTCTCGATGTTCATCTGATCGCCACCCACCTTTTCGCCCGCCTCGCGGATGATCTCTTCGGGAAGTCCAATCTTGCGGGCAATCTCAACGGCAAACGAACTACCCGGCTTACCCATCTCCAAGCGGAACAACGGGCGGATTTGCTGGACATCGAACATCATAGCACCATTGGCAACCCCCTCGTGATTCGATGCGAAGTATTTGATGTTCGAGTAGTGGGTCGTGATCACACCATAGCAACCTCTGTCGACCAATCGCTCCAAGATTGCCTCCGAAATTGCACCTCCAATAATCGGCTCAGTACCCGAACCGAACTCATCAATCAACGCCAAAGTTCTATTCGAAGCACCCGCCAAGAGGTGTTTCATATTCAACAAATGCGACGAGTAGGTCGACAAATCGTTGTCGATCGACTGCTCATCACCAATATCTATATAGATGCTATTGAAGATCGGGAGTTCCGAATTTTCGAGTGTCGGCACCAAGAATCCGCATTGGAACATATACTGCACAATGCCGACCGTTTTTAAGCACACCGACTTACCACCCGCATTCGGACCCGAAATAACCAAGATATGCTTATTTTTATCCAACTCCATGTCGAGTGGAACGATCTCACGTCCCGCAGCCTTTAGGGTCTGTTGCAGCAAGGGGTGACGCGCTTGTTTCAACACCAAACGATCGTCCATCGACAGGATCGGCTTCACGCAACGATTCTCCGATGCCCATTTACCCTTGGCGCGATAGACATCCACATCCGCCAAATAATCGCCCGAATCGGCAATCAACTCGGCATCGGGACGGATCTCCTCGGTAAATTCCGTGAGGATTCTCACGATTTCGCGACGCTCGGCATACTCCAATTCGCGGAGTTCGTTGTTGAGTTCCACCACCTCGACGGGTTCGACATAGAACGTGCGTCCCGTAGCCGACTCATCGTGAATAAAACCGCTCAGTTTGCGTTTGTTGGCTGCCGAAACGGGAATCACCGTCTTGCCATCACGCACCGAAAGTTGCGCATCGGCATCGACAATACCCGCACTTTTGGCTTGTGCCAAGACCGCTTGCAGACGTTTCGCCGCCTGACCTTCGCGTTCGCGGATGGCGCGTCTAATGTCGTGGAGTTCGGGCGAAGCAGTATCGCGCACGTTTCCAAACGAATCGACCAAACCATCAATTCGACGCACCAATTCGCCAAATGCCTCAACACCACGGGTGCGCTGATAAAGAGCTGGATAACGATCCTTACGGCTCAAGATAAAATGTACGATTTGACCAACATCAGCCAAAGCACGACGGAGGGTCGCCACCTGCTCAACATCGAGGAACGAGCCCTCGATTCTCAGTTTAGTTACAATGTGATCAATATCGGAATATTCGCCATTCGGGAAGTCATGCTCCATCTCCAAGAGGAGTCGCATCTCGTCGGCAAGTGAAAGTCTCCGTTCAATTTCACGGGCAGAGTTAGAAAACTGCTCTGCCTCCAAACGGGCGCGGGCGGCACGCATCGTACAACGAGCCGCGACCTGCTCGCGGAGTCGGTCGAAACCGATTTTAAGCTCGAAAGAGGCCGGATAAATCATATTTATTTTAAAACGTCTTTAGGAAAATCACAAATTTTTGAGGTGCTTCCCACAGATACTCATTCACTCTGAGACTCCCCCCTAATGTTCATTCGCCGGTTCATTCGCTTCAGCGGGTTGACATCCCCTCGGCAAACGCACTCCAAGCCAATTTTCAGGACGGATTTTCGAGAAGATTCTCTTTAGCAGATTCGTGGAGCATCCTCCTCGGTTCACCCCTTGATTGCCCTCCTCGGTTCACTCCTCAGTTAGCCCTCCTCGGTTGCCCCCTTGATGAGCCTCTTAGTTGTTGGCTTGGCGGAGGGAGTCGCGACGGGCTTTTTCGGCCTCTTTGGCGGCTTTGCGATCGGCTTTGGCTTTCATCTTTTCGGGATTACGTCCAAATACCGACAAATGCACATATCGTGCGGGATACTTTCTCAAATCCTCCATCAACAACGCCACCTGTTGGGTTGCAGTTGTGAGGTTATGATATAACGTGGGGTCGTACAACAGCTTGCCTGCCGTGCCACGACCATCCTCAATAGCTGCCAATACCTGATTCAGGTTGTCGATTGCCGTAGCGGCTTTCTGAGCCACATCCTGCTGGGAAAGCTGTGTGGTCACCTGATTCAGATTTGTAAGAATGCTATCCACCGTTTCGGACTTCTCGCCCATCATCGTTGCAAATTGCGAGAAACCCTCGATAGCTTGTTGCAGACGCTCCTTCTCGGTTGCCAACATATCATCAACCTTGCGGGTAATAGCATTAACATTTGCCAT
>SAMEA104404100__coassemble_2669_pt1 | contig 13090 bp, 11 predicted proteins | sample SAMEA104404100__metabat2_high_PE_096 | metagenome-assembled genome bin SAMEA104404100 (sample SAMEA104404100) | Balaenoptera acutorostrata
ACTCTGAGCCACCTGCTCCGCTTGACGACCCTGCATCAAATCGTTGATGCCCACCAACAAGAACAATTTCTTGGGATGAGCCGCCACCAAGTTGTCCAATCGCTCCAACATCCAATCTGCACGATCGCCATCAATGCCTCGATTTTTGATGTGACGATTGGAGAAGAATTCCGACCATTCGCAACGATCCGTAATGCTATTGCCCAAAAATACAATATCATTCGAATGGATCGGCATTTGATTGAAAAGTTCCACACGCGACTCATAATAAGGATTCGTCTGTGCCACAACCCCTCCCACACTCATCAGCAAGGCAACAAGCAACAACAATCGTTTCATGGCTCTCAGTTTTAAGGATTTACAAATTCAACTCTCGGCGATACAACTGCACGGTATTCTCCAAACCCATATACAAGGCATCGCAAATCAAGGCGTGACCGATCGACACTTCGTCCGTCCACGGAATGCACTGAAGGAAATAATTCAGATTCTCCAAACTCAGGTCGTGACCTGCATTCAAGCCCAACCCCTGACGGCGAGCCTCCTCAGCAGCAGCCACATAGGGTTTCACAGCCTCCTCGCGATTCGTTTTGTAATCACGCGCGTAAGCCTCCGTGTAGAGTTCCACACGATCCGCTCCACACGCCTTTGCACCCTTGACCTGTTCGGGATCGGGATCGACAAAAATCGACACACGGATGCCCTTTTCGTGGAAACGATCGACCATCGAGGTCAAAAATTCACGATTCGTGATCGTATCCCAGCCAGCATTCGAGGTGATGGCATTCTCGGCATCGGGAACCAAAGTCACCTGCGCAGGCACCACTTCCAAAACCAAATCCACGAAACTCGGAATGGGATTACCCTCGATATTCAGTTCCGTATGGAGGATTTGCTTCAATTCGCGCACATCGCTGTAACGGATGTGACGGGCATCGGGACGCGGATGAACCGTAATTCCATCAGCACCAAATCCTTCTATATCCAAAGCAGCACGCTCTACATCGGGTTGATTGCCACCACGCGAATTACGCACAACGGCGATCTTATTGATATTTACACTCAGTTTTGTCATAAAAATAGCTATCTTTGCATACGATAAACACGCCAAGTCATCCTCAGGACGCTTGACGATGTAAAGTTACTTATTTTTTTCGAAACAACGCAGATGAGAATCATACTTTTTTCCCGCAAACAGATAGCTCACACAGCCAAGGTGATCACCCAACTGTTTGATGCACTGGAGCATTATGGGTTTGATTGGCGGATAAACATCGAATTTGCCGAATACGTGCGCGAAGTCATCCACAAGGACATCCCCGATCAGATGTGTTACGGCGCGACGATCGGCACTCACCCCCAAGACACGATGATGGTCTGCTATGGAGGTGACGGCACGCTCTTAGAGGGCGTTCATCGACTCAATGGTGCGGAAATACCTGTATTAGGCATCAATGCCGGACATTTGGGATTCCTCACAAGCGTACCCGATTCGGGTTTCGATCTCATATTCTCGGAAATTGCCCACGGAAACATCTCCTTGGAACGCCGTTCGATGCTGAGTGTCGAAGGCGATTTCGGAGTGGAATGCCACCGCCCAAGAGTGTGTCAGGAGTGCCACGACAAGAAGTTCTCAAAGCAGTTTTTAGATGCCGAAAATTCGACCCATTTGGCACTCAATGAATTTGCCGTGCAGCGTTATGGCGCGGGGATGATTTCAGTAGAGACATACGTTGACAATCAGATGGTTGCGACATATCATGGCGATGGTGTTTTGGTATCAACCCCCACGGGTTCGACCGCCTATTCGCTCAGCGCAGGAGGTCCTGTTGTTGCCCCCACTTGCGCCTGCTTGGTCATCTCGCCCTTAGCCCCCCACAACCTCACGATGCGCCCTGTGGTCATCCCCGATTCTGCGGAAATTCGCATGAAGATACACACGCGCCACTCCGAGGGTTTTGTCATGCTCGACAACCGCACCTACTCGATCGCTCCCGACACGGAATTCACCATCCGTCGTGCCGCACATCCGATTTTACTTGCCGTGCCACACAATATCTCCTTTTACGACACGTTGAGAGATAAGATGATGTGGGGAGTGGACATCAGAAGCTAATTTTTCGAAGCAAAATCATTCCCTCCACGGCTTTCCCCGACACTCGCACAAAGCATCACGAACGCGAAAAGGTGGAAAGTTATCATTATTAATAGGGAATTTCCAATTTTATTACCTATATTTGCACTCTATATGAGCGAACAAAAACGCATACCGAATCACATCGCCATCATCATGGATGGTAATGGCCGTTGGGCTGAGATGCGCGGAAAGGAACGTTTCGAAGGTCACATCGCAGGCGTAGAGTCTGTGAGACGTTCGATCCGTAGAGCCGCGCATTGGGGTGTTAAATACCTGACACTCTACGCTTTCTCGACCGAAAATTGGGGTCGTCCTTCCGATGAAGTCCACGCCCTGATGGAATTGTTCTGCAAATGTGTGACCAACGAGACACCCGAACTCAAGGAGCAAGGTGTCCGCGTGAAGATCATTGGCGACAGAAATCGCTTCTCGGACAAGGTGAAAGAGTCGTTGGAAATGATCGAACACGAAACCCGCGAAGGCGAAACCCTAACGCTGGTCTTGGCGTTGAACTATTCGTCACGCGACGAAATCACTCGTTCGGTAAAAGCTATTGCACGACGTGTGGCTCAAGGCGAACTCTCCCCAGAGGAGATTTCAGACCAGACCATCACCTCTTCGCTCGATACAGCATCGTTCCCCGATCCCGATTTCGTGATCCGTACCAGCGGTGAGTGCCGCCTGAGCAACTTCTTGTTGTGGCAGTCATCCTACGCCGAAATGTGGTTCCCCGAAGTGCTGTGGCCCGACTTCTCGGACGAATCTTTCGATCAAGCCATCGAGGAGTACACCCGACGCGATAGACGCTTCGGCTTAGTTAAGTAAATGAAGTTTTTAGAACAGAAACAGATGAATTATTTAGGTAAGATATTCTTGTCGGCTACCATCTTTGTGCTTGCCGCAACGAATATATTCGCCCAAGAAAACTCTTTTGACGTTGACAAAACGCAAAGCGCAGACTCTATTCCAGCCTTTATGAAGGATGCCCCGATGTATCTCTCGAAAGGCGAACCTCAGAGATATTACATCCGCAATATCGACATCTACGGCGTGAAGTACCTCAATCAGAATATGCTGAAATCATCGGCTGGTCTGATCGAGGGCGACTCGATTTACATCCCCAGCGACTTTATCCCCAACGTGATCTCGCGTCTGTGGAGTCAGCGCGTATTCTCGGATGTGAAAATGGGTGCCGAGATTGAGGGCGACAGCATCGACCTGCACGTCTATTTGCAGGAGCGTCCGCGAGTCTACAACTGGGATTTCGAGGGTGTGTCGAAGGGTAAGAAGAAAGACCTGTTGGAAAAACTCAAACTCAAACGTGGCGGTAGCGCATTGTCGGACTATGTGTTGGACAAGAACAAAAAGCTGATCAAAAAATATTGGAGCGAGAAGGGTTTCCGCAATACGGAGGTCGATGTGAGAGTCGAAAACGATTCGTTGCGCCCCGGTCAGGCGGTGAACGTGACGTTTATTGTCGACAAGAAAGAGAAGGTCAAGATCGGTCGCATCTCGTTTAAAGGCAATGAGCAATTCACCGAAAAACGTCTGCGTCGCACCTTCAAAAAGACCCACCAGAAGAGTCTGAATATCTTCCGAGGTTCGAAACTCAACGAGGAGGAGTTTCAAAACGATAAGGAGCTGTTGATCGACTTCTACAACTCGAAGGGTTATCGCAATGCCACCATCGTGCGCGACTCGATCTACCCGATCAACGAGAAGCGTTTGGCGATCGACTTGGACATCTCGGAGGGTAACAAATACTACATCCGCGATGTGTCGTGGGTCGGTAACTCGGTCTACGAGACGGATCAACTGCAACGTATGTTCGCCGTGAAGAAGGGCGATACCTATGATAAGAAATCAATGCACAAACGTTTGGGTATCGGCAAGGAAACCGATCCCGAAGCGATGTCTGTATCGTCGATGTATCAGAACGAGGGTTACTTGATGTCGCAGATCGAACCCGCCGAAACAATCATCGGCAACGACTCGATCGACATTGAGGTCAAAGTATTTGAGGGTAAGCAGTTTACGATCAACGAGGTCGGCATCACGGGCAACCAGCGTGTCGATGACGAGGTGATCCGCCGTGAGTTGTACACCCGCCCCGGCGAGTTGTATAACCGCTCGCTGTTGATGCAGACCATCCACACACTGAACTCGATGGGTCACTTCGACCCCGAACATATCATGCCCGACATCAAACCGATCTCCAACGAGTTGGTCAACGTCAACTGGCCCTTGCAGGAGACCGCTTCCGACCAGTTCAACATCGCAGGTGGTTGGGGTGCAGGCACTTTTGTTGGTTCGGTGGGTATCACGCTCAACAACCTCTCGGTCAAGAATATGTTCAAGAAAGGTGCTTGGCGACCCTACCCGATGGGACAAAACCAACGTCTGTCGGTGTCGGCTCAAACCAATGGTACCTATTATAAAGCATTCGCGGTGAGCTTCACCGATCCGTGGTTGGGCGGTCGCAAACCGAACTCGTTCACCTTCTCGGCTCACTACTCCGAGCAGAACAACGCCTACTACGTATGGCAGAAGAGTACGCAGTACTTCCGTACCTATGGTTTTGCAGCAGGTTTGGGTAAACGTCTGAATTGGCCCGACCCGTTCTTCTCGCTCTACACCGAGTTGAGCTACGAACGCTATCAGTTGAAGGATTGGAACTCGTTCGTGATGACCAATGGTGCGGCAAACTTGCTGTCGTTGAAGGTTGTATTCTCGCGTAACTCGGTCGATCAGCCCATCTACCCGCGTCGTGGTTCGGAGTTCTCTGCTTCGGTGCAGGCCACACTCCCCTACTCGCTGTGGGACGGCAAGGATTACAGCGACCCGAAGATGAGCGATCAGGATCGTTATCGTTGGATCGAGTTCCACAAATGGCAGTTCAAGGCGCAGTGGTTCCAAGCCATGAGCAAAAACTCAAACTTGGTGCTGATGGTCAAAGCCGAAATGGGATTCTTGGGTAGCTACAACAAACACAAAGTCTCGCCTTTCGAACGTTTCGAAGTCGGTGGTGACGGTATGTCAGGATATAATATATATGGTATCGACATCATCTCGATGCGTGGTTACAAGGATGGCGAGTTAGACCCCGTGGGCGAAAACTATGCTTGCGGTTACAACAAATACACCGCAGAGTTGCGTTACCCCGTGATCCTGAAACCTTCGTCACAGATCTACGTATTGGGATTCATGGAGGGTGGTAATGCCTTCGATTCGTGGAAGCACTTCACGCCGTTCAAGATCAAACGTTCGGCTGGTGTGGGTGTACGTCTCTACCTGCCCGTTGTCGGTATGTTGGGTATCGACTGGGGTTATGGTTTCGACGCTCCCGCAGGTCAAACCAAGAAGAGCGGTAGCCAATTCCACTTCGTCATGGGTCAGCAATTTTAGAAATCATTGCATGATATAACAATAAAATCCAAAGAAAAGAGTTATATTTATACATTGCAAAGGAAGTAAACTAATTTTGACAACTATGAAACGACTCCTATTATTGATAGCGACCTTGGTGTTGACCGCCTCGCAGCTTTCGGCTCAGAACTATATCGTGGTCAATAGCGAAAAGATTTTCAAATCTATCCCCGCCTACAACCAAGCCATCTCGGATTTGGATGCGTTGGCAAAGCAATATCAAGCAGAGGTGGACGAGAAATTCGAATCCATCGAGGCACTCTACAACAACTATATGGAGAGCAAACACGCCCTCTCTTCGTCCGATCAGCAGGCCTACGAGCAGTTGATTTTGGACAAGGAGAAACTCGCACAGCAATTCCGCGAGGGCATCTTCGGCAAAGAGGGATCGCTCCTAAAGAAACGTCAGGAGATGATTCGCCCGATTCAGCAGAAGGTCTTTTCGACCATCGAAGAGTATGCCAAAAAGATCGGTGCAGACATGGTGTTGGATTCGTCGAACAACCCCACAATCCTGTACAACAACCCCAATATTGAACAAACACAACAAATTATCGACCTGCTGAAATAGCAGGAAAAATTGCATCAAAAATTAACTAATAAACTATGAAAAACGTACTTAAATTAACCGTTGTTTTGGTAATGATGCTGGGCAGCACATCGCTCTTTGCACAGAAATTCGGCAGAGTAAACACTCAGGAAATCATCATGGCGATGCCCGAAACCAAACAAATGCAGACCAACATGGATGCTTTCATCAAGGATCTTCAGGATAACTTGGAGGCTATTCAGGTGGAGTTCAACAACAAGTTGCAGGACTTCCAGAAGAACTACGAGACCTATTCTGATGCTGTTCGCGAGATGAAGCAGAAGGATTTGCAGGCATTGCAGGCACGTCAGCAGGAGTTTGAGCAGGTAGCTCAGCAGGAGACTCAGAAAAAACAGCAGGAGTTGTTGACCCCGATTATCGAGAAGGCTAAAAAGGCTATCGACAAGGTTTCGGTAGCAGGTGCTTACACCGCAGTATTCGACACTTCGACGGGTTCGTTGGCTTACTTCAACGAGACTGGTTTGATCGACATCGCTCCCGAAGTGAAGAAGGAGTTGGGCATCACCGACGCTCCCGCAGCAAAGAAATAAGGACAGAGAGTCCACATGATTCATAGCGCAAATCCTTTGCAGGATCTGCGCTATTTTTTTTAAGTAGGTATTCTAAAGGGACTCTGGGGTGTTCAAAACGCACACAAATTCCAACTTTTTCGACTAAGATAAGGAATATTTTACTATATTTACTCAATAACAAACAGTGGCAATGGACAAGACAAACAATGAAAATCCGATTACGGATTTTACCCTCAGTGATTTATTGAAGATGGCGGGTGAACAACCTGTGGGCATGATGGACAAATGTATCGCTGATGACAAGGAATCGCATTTGCAGGCATTTCGATTCCCGTGTCGAATTGATGCCTTCATCATAGGTGTGGGTACGGAGGGGGAAACTACGGTTTCGTTCAATTTGAATAATTGCCCATTGAAACGAAACACATTGTTCTTGTTTGGCGCGAACAACATCCTCCAAAATAAGTCCGATGAACATTTCAAAGCACACGTGGTAGCCATCTCTTCGGAGCTGACCCATCAACTGAATATCGACATCAAAAACATGGTGCCAATCTTGTTGAAATTCTCCGACCATCCGTGCTTCGACATCGCTGAGGAGGATTGCGAATTGGTGCGTCGTTACATTTCGATCATCAAAACCGAGGTGATGAATGCCGATAAAAATCAGTATCCCAAGGAGGTGCTGAGTGGTTTGCTGACGGCTCTACTCTACAAGGTGGGCGACATTATCTACAACTATTTGTCGGTGCATCCCGAAATCGACAACCCCATCAAAGATCGCACAGAGGCATATTTCCGCCATTTCATGCAGCTTTTGGGTCAGCACTACCGCAAGGAACGCAGTGTAAGTTTCTATGCGAGTCAGCTGTGCATCACGCCCAAATACCTCACCACGCTCATCAAGCGTATCAGCGGTCAATCGGTGTCGGAATGGATTGATAACTACGTGATTTTGGAGGCGAAAACCCTCTTGAAACACTCCCACATGAGCATTCAGCAGATTGCCTACTATCTAAATTTCCCCAACCAATCGTTCTTCGGTAGCTACTTCAAGCGCAACACGGGTATGTCTCCCACGCAGTACAAGGAGCAACGATAAAAGGCAGAACGAGGCGCACAGGGGGCGAGCAGAAGGGGCGAGCAGAGGAGACGTGGCGCAAAGAGAGGTGGAAGAAAAGGGGCGAGCAGAGAGACGTGACGCAAAGAGAGGTGGCAGAGAAAGGGCAAGCAGAGAGACGTGACGCAGAGAGGGCTGACACAAGGAGATGAGACGGGAAAGGCTGTGCAAAACGGAGCAGGGGGCAACGCGGAAGAGGTACTTCGGTTCTTGGTATGCAAGTGCAGGAAAAGCCGATGCGGAATCTTAGATGCAGATTCTATGCGCCAACGCAAGCATGGATGCAATCACGCCTCCGACAAGAGAGAAAAAAATCCTTAGAATAACGCTAAGGATTTTTTTATTGTGTAAATTGGACGCTTACACGCAAATAACGCGGTGTAATTTGAGGATATTCTGCGCGGAGAATGACATCCAGAGGCTTAACTCTACTATTTATTACGAAGATTATAGACAGTGTCAGATTTTGCGCACATAAAATCACAACCTATTTCCGCACAACTCTCGCGCTCACCTCGTTTCACGCATCCCAATCCACACACCCCTTTTTACGCATCCTGTTTCACGCATCCCAATTCCGCCTCCCTTTTCACGCACCCCCGCGAAAAGAATTAGAATGGATAGCCGACACCGAAGTTCAATGCCGTATTACCCCAATCGAATCCGTGAATCCAACGCTCACCCGCAGGGTTGTTGGGGTTGTGGAGCTGAATACCCCAATCGAGGCGCAACACCGCAAACTTAATATCGACTCGCAATCCAAGTCCCGTGTTGAGAGCCAACTGATTGTAGAATTTATCGAGGTAAAACACCGCGTTGTTGTCGTACTCTTCGGGACGGCTCTTCAAGAACCAGATGTTACCCGCATCCAAGAACGTCGCTCCATGAATCACGCCCCAAATCGGGAATCGCAATTCGAGATTTGCCTCCAACTTCATGTCGCCCAACTGCGTGGGGAACTGCTTGTCGACATAGGGCGAAGAACCCGGTCCGAGTGTTCGAGGCGCCCATCCGCGCATACTGTTGCTACCTCCCGCATAGAACAAACGGTCGAAAGGCACTGCCGATGAGTTGCCGTAAGCGCGCGCAAGACCTCCATAAAGGCGACCTGCCAAGGCGGTTTTTTCACCCAACATAATCTTGCGACTCAAGCTCAAATCGAAACGGAAATATTGCGAATAGCGGATGTTGAAAATCGTGTAGTAAGGATCGTCCTCCGTGCCTTTCTGATGCGAGAACAGATGCGCCAAACCATCGACCACATTGCCCGAAGTCTCGGCATTGAAGCGTATAACGGTGGCATTGCGCCCCATATTTTTGAGCTGATTGTTGAACGTGTAGCCAAACTTCAGTCCCGCAATAAACTGCGTTTTGTAGCTATTGATCAAGTAGAGATTCTCAGTATCCTTCAAAAAATCGGGGTCTAAGTAGCTTACATCCACCACATTGACATCAATCGGAGAGAGCGAGAATGACGAATACTTCGAATTGGTCCACTGATAGGTCAAACCCGCACTCGTCAGCGTGCGGTGGTAGAACGAGCGATCCTGCAAATTGACCGACAGCTCGATTTTGGTCTTGGGTTGGTTGATGGTTCTGAATCGACGCATCCGCCACGGCACCAAGAATCGCGGGAAGGTCAAACCCGTTGTGACACCAAATTCCTTGGCACGTTTTTTCTTGGCATTGGGGGCTTTCATAAATTCGTAACCCACCGTAAATGCCACATCAAACGACTCTGCACCACGGAAAATATTGCGATTTTGGTAGCCGACCGAAGTCTTCAAACCATAGAAGCTCGAAGTCGTACTTCCCTCTAAATCAATCTTAAAACTCTGCCTCAAGGTCGGTGTGCAGAGGATGTTACACGTGAGATTCTCCTCCTTAGCAAAGCGGTGGGTCAGGGTGTCGGCACGTTCCCCGACATAGGACACAAACGTGGGGTCTTGCCCCTTGGAGGACTGCTCCTCAAAGGCGATGCGGGCAGTTTTGAAGTAGCCGAGCGACATCAAATCCAAGTAAGCGCGATTGACACGTCCCTGATTATAGAGGCTATTGGGATACAACGGCAGGGTCTTACGCAACACCAAGGGGCGCAAATTGGGACGACCCTCATAGATGATGTTCAAGCCCTGATAAGAAATCGTATCCAAACGTCTCCACAGCGTCGAATCGGTACGTGCCACCTGCGGATCGTAGTTGGGGAAGATATTGATCTTGCCGATGCGATAGACCGCGTGGTTTGATTTTTGGGGTTGTCCCATCTCATCATAGCCCTCCAAATGCTGCTTGACGATCATCTTGAGATCGACCATATTGTCGCGCTTCAACGTGTCGGCAAGATACTCAATGTCGTTGACCGTGAAGTTGAAAAATCCGTGTTCATTGAGATGGTGAGCGATGCGTTCGCGTTCGGCATCCAACTTCGAGATGTCGAAAATCTGACCGTGATTGATCTTGCGATGGAGGGTGTCGGAAAGGATGAACTGCTCCAAAAATTGATCGTGGAATTCGTAAGAAATCTTGTCGATGCGGTAGGGACGGTTCTGTCGCGTGGAGAAGGTCATCTTCACTCGTTTACGGCGATAGTTGGTGTCGATTTTGCACGCCACCTCCGAGCGGAAAAATCCACGCGAATCCATATACACCTTCAGGTTTTTGAGGCTCTGGCGCGTCAGTTTGCGATCCAGCAACACGGGAGCTTCACCCACACGGCGTTTCCAATTATTCCATTTATTGTGCTTTTCGGGGTTGGCTTGACCATAGAGCCACACATAGAGATTCGTCCCCAAGAATCGGCGATTGGGTGTTTGACGCACATAGGTCTCCAAATCGTCGGTCGTGATGCGATCCTTACGCGAGGTGTGTTTATCGGTGTCAATCGTCACCTTCTGCACCATATACTCCCCATCGGGAATATAGCGCGTGACACTACAAGCCGAGCATAAAATGCCCAGCACCACCACCAACCATATCCGTTTTAAGCCTCGCACCTCTCTGCGGAATTAATTGTTAAAAAATCCCTTCTCCTTGAGCATCTCGAAGTAGGTACGCGAAATCGCCAAATTATCTTCCTTCACATAACGGCGTTCGGTAAAGATGCGTGCCAAGTTCGGCAAATCGTTCTCTTCCAACAAATTGCGAGTTTCGTCGGACTCCTCTCTTTCAGCCCACAGTTCGTCAATTTCGGCAGCCGTATAGTCCTGATACTTTTCGTAATGCACCACAGCCTCCAACGGCAAACGATCCGTCAATTCAGGCTCTTCATCGGGATAGCCCATCACGATTGTGGTCAACGGCACAACGCCCTTGGGGAGTTGCAACACGGAACAGATCTGCTGAGCCGTATAGATCGTAGTACCCAAGAAGCAGATACCCAAACCATTCATTTCGGCTTGGATCGTGAGGTTTTGAGCCGCCAACAGCGCATCGGTCGAAGCATTCAAGAACCATGCAAAGTTGTCGTATGCAGGTTCAGCCTCGCGCTGTTCGCACCACATCGAGAAGCGGTGGACATCGGCACAAACCGTCACCACGCAGGGAGCTTGGGTCACCATCTGTTGACCGAAGTGACAAGGCAGGAGTTGCTCTTTGACAGCCTGATCGCGCGTCACGACCAACGAATAAAGTTGCATATTGCCACAAGTCGAAGCTCTTACAGCAGCTTCCAACACTTCACGAAGGATCTCCTCTGGAATGGGAGTGGAACGAAATTTACGTATCGAACGGTGTTTAAACAACACTCTTTTCATGGTAGACATTTAAGTAAAAAATCTAAACAAAAAATTCATCTCACACCCTCAAAACCATTCGAAGGTGCTAATTTTATACAAAAGTAGTAAAACTTTTAGAAGTTTTATTATTTTTGTGTCGACATACGTTGAGATCGTGTTCACTGAATTTGCAAAATACGAGGGTGCGGGTAATGATTTCGTCCTAATAGACAACCGCCGAGGTCAATTCTCGGAGGACGCTCCCCTCATCGCTCATCTCTGCGACCGCCACTTCGGAATTGGCGGAGACGGATTGATGACCCTTTCGCTTTTGGACGATGCCACCCCCATGATGCACTACTACAATTCGGATGGTTCGTTGGGCGAAATGTGTGGCAATGGTGCGCGATGCTTCTCTCTGTTTCTCCACCATTTGGGCATCTTCGACCGCGACTGCCTGTTCCGCGCAACGGATGGCGAACACCGCTCCACGCTTTTGGAAGCTGACCCCATGCGAGGAATTGTCGAATTGGGCATGACCCCCGTGACCGAAATCACGACGGGTGACGGCTGGTGGTTTCTCAATACGGGAGTGCCTCATTATGTGGAATTTACCGATGATTTGGAGGGGTTAGACATCGTTAGACGAGGTCGGGCAATCCGTCAAGATTTGGTGCGTTTTCCAGAGGGGACGAATGTCAATTTCGTAAAGATCGAAGGCGATGGAAAAGTCCGTATGCGCACCTATGAGCGTGGCGTGGAGGACGAAACCTTGGCTTGTGGCACGGGTGCTACTGCCGTGGCAATCATCACCAACTACGCCTTCCAACCTCACGTAAACGAGTTCTCGCTCTGGCTTCCGGGAGGCAAACTCAAGGTCGCTTTCGACCACTCATCTATGACTCAAAATTACAGCAATATCCGCCTCACAGGACCTGCACGTCGGGTGTTTGGCGGTCAACTTGATTCTAAAAATTTCTAAAATTTCCTACCCCAACCCATGAAAACACAAAAGGGTACAAATCGCAAAGACGATAACGACGAATTGCGCAAACCGCGCCGTTTGGAACCCAATCACAAAAGCGGTAAAGAGCGTGTCTCCATCTCGCACCACCACACCTATATCGACGAGGACGACGAATACATTCCATCATACACCAAACGCGAATCGGCAATGGACTACTATGACGATGACGACTCTCGCGTAGATGACGAGGATTTGGACGAAGACTTCGACGAAGAAGCCGAAGACGAGGAGTACGACGAAGAGGAATCTGACGACGAATTCGAAGAGGAAGAATTCGAGGAGGACGAAAAATAATCGAAAAATTCGAGCAACGAGATGATCGAAAAATTTATCATGGCCGGTGATACGGCACTTCATATTTGCGACTCACAGCAGGGCGATAAATGCTTGGTGCTGTTGCATGGCTATTTGGAATCGCTCTACGTGTGGGACGATTTCGTGCCTTATCTCTACAAGAAATGTCGCGTGGTGACGCTCGATCTGCCGGGTCACGGCATTTCGGAAGTCAAGGGCGAAGAGCATACGATGGACTATTTGGCGGACAC
>SAMEA104404100__coassemble_2709_pt1 | contig 12910 bp, 6 predicted proteins | sample SAMEA104404100__metabat2_high_PE_096 | metagenome-assembled genome bin SAMEA104404100 (sample SAMEA104404100) | Balaenoptera acutorostrata
GGGATCGCTCTTGGCAGGCTACTACATCGCTCACCGTGGTCTGAAACGCACGTTCCTCACCCTGTGTTGCATCTTCAACATACCGTTTGCCGTTTATACACTTTTGGCAGCTTTCCAACCCGAATCCATGTGGTTGCTCGGTGGCCGTATCGCATTCGAGTCCTTCCGCTACGGATTTGGTTTCGTGGGTCTGACCCTCTTTATGATGCAGCAGGTAGCTCCCGGTAAGCACCAAATGGCACACTACGCTTTCGCTTCGGGCATTATGAACCTCTCGGTGATGGTTACGGGTGCTGTGTCGGGTTACTTGAGCGACTTTATGGGTTACAGCCAGTTCTTCATGCTCGTGTTGATATTCACTATACCCGCATTCTTGATCACTTGGTTCGTACCCTTCACCTACGCAGACAACAAAGAGCAAGTATCTAAGAAATAACTTTCGCAACCACTCCCCCACAAACATAGAGGTTGGACGCGCACCTCGATCAAAAAAAACACGTATAAAAAAACAAAAACAATGAAAACCCGCTCGAAAAGCATTTTTGCAGCAGTTCTCCTTCTTGTAGGAGTTGGCTGTTCACAGACTCAAGAGGTAACCGACACGGTCTTACTGCCCCGTCCTCAGACAATCACCTACACGGAGGGAACACTCGATCTGAATGCCATGCCCCAAATTGAGGTACAGGCTGAGGATGCCATTCGCACTCGTTTGACCGAATACATCCTTTCGACCGACCTTGGCAAAACGACCTCAAAAGCCACCTATCCGTTGACGCTTCTGCTCACGGAGCAAAACACCCCTGCCAACGAGGAGGGTTATCATTTGACTATCTCGCAGGAGGGCGTCAAAATCGAGGCACGCACCGAGACGGGTCTTTTCTATGGCATCCAGACCCTCAGCCAACTCAACCTGCTCCACGCAGGCGTAGTGCCGACGCAGGAGATCGAAGATGCACCGCGATTCAAATATAGAGGTCTTCATTTGGATGTTTCGCGCCACTTCTTCTCAAAGGAGTTCGTGATGAAACAGATGGAGATGTTGGCTTCTCTGAAGATGAACCGCTTACACTTGCACCTGACCGATGGTGCAGGCTGGCGTTTGGAGATCAAGAAATATCCCCTTTTGACCGATGTTGCCGCATGGCGCGTGGGCAAGACGTGGATGGAGTGGAGAGACAACAATCAGCTCTACTGCTCGAAGAACGATCCCCAAGCCGAGGGTGGTTACTACACACGTGAGGATGTAGCCGAGATGGTCGCAAAAGCCGAGCAACTCCACATCACAATCATTCCCGAAATCGAAATGCCGGGTCACTCCGATGAGGTTTTGGCAGTATATCCCGAACTTAGCTGTAAGGGTAAGCCTTACGCTCAGGGTGAATTCTGCATCGGCAACGAGGAGACGTTCACCTTCTTGGAGAATGTCCTCTTAGAGGTGATGGAGATGTTCCCCTCGGAGTACATCCACATCGGAGGCGATGAGGCTGGCAAGGGCAACTGGAAGGAGTGTCCCAAATGTCAGGCACGCATCAAAAAGGAGGGTCTGAAATCCGAAGAGGAGTTGCAGAGCTATGCCATCCACCGCATGGAACGCTTCCTGAATGCACACGGTCGTCAGCTGTTGGGCTGGGACGAGATTTTGGAGGGCGGTTTAGCTCCCCAAGCTACGGTTATGTCGTGGCGAGGCGAAGAGGGAGGTCGCAAGGCTGCCGCTGCGGGTCACAACGTTGTGATGACTCCGGGAGGCTACTGCTACTTCGATGCTTATCAGGATTCACCCGAAACCGAACCGCAAGCCATGTCGGGTTACACCACCACCGAAAAAGTTTACTCCTACGACCCCGCACCACAAAATATGGAGGGTCGCGAATACGTTCTTGGAGTACAGGCAAATTTGTGGACGGAGTATATCCCTACACCCGAACACGCCGAATATATGATCTATCCGCGTCTGTTCGCCATTTCGGAAATCGGATGGAGTGCTGAGGAGGGTCGCACGTATGAGGAGTTCGAGCCGAGAGCCATCGCTTGGAGCGATGTCATGCGCAAGCAGGGTTACAATGTCTATGACCTGAAGAAAAAGGTGGGCGAACGTCCCGTATCCCTCCAAAAAGAGGAGCATCTGGCAGTGGGCTGCCCCGTTGAGTATGCTTCGGAATGGAGCGAGAAATATGCCGCAGGCGGTGAAACAGCACTGACGGACGGCATCCACGGATCGTGGGCTTACGGCGATCGTTGGCAGGGCTTCCTCTCCTCGGATGTCGACGTGGTGATCGACTTGGGCGAAAAGAAAGCCTTGAAGGAGGTGAGTGCCGACTTCTTGCAGTGGAGAGCCGCATGGATCTGGTTGCCCGAAAAGGTGGAGATCTCGCTGTCGGACGATGGCAAAGAGTTCCGCTCGGTGGGCATATTCAGCCACAACATCTCCCAAGAAGAGGAGCGTCCTCTGTATCTCAATTACGCATGGCAGGGTGAGGATGCAGCACGCTACATCCGCTACCACGCCTACACCAACGGCATCGAAGGCGGTTGGTTGTTTACCGACGAAATCACAGTAAAATAACATAGATTAACTAACATAATTTACAACATGAGCAATTTGAAGATTGTGGGCGAAAACTTGCCCAACATGCCTTGGGAGGATCGTCCCGAAGGAAGCAAAGAGGTAATGTGGCGTTATTCGGCCAACCCGATTATCCCGCGTGATCTGCTGTCGACCTCGAACAGTATTTTCAACTCGGCAGTTGTTCCTTTCAAGAAGGGTAAATATAACTATGCCGGTGTATTCCGTTGCGACGACACGAACCGCCGCATGAGAATCCACGCAGGTTTCTCGGTTGATGGCATCAACTGGGACATCAAGGAGGAGGATTTCCACTTGGAGGGTGCTGATCCCGAAGTTGGCGAATGGGTTTATGGTTACGACCCCCGCGTCGCTAAGATCGGTGACAAGTACTATGTAACATGGTGTAACGGTTACTTCGGACCTACGATCGGTGTTGCTTGGACCGAGGATTTCGAAACCTTCCACCAGATGGAGAACGCTTTCCTGCCCTACAACCGCAACGGCGTGATGTTCCCCAAGAAGATCAACGGTAAATTCGCTATGTTGTCGCGTCCGAGCGATACGGGTCACACTCCGTTTGGCGATATTTTCTACTCGGAGTCTCCCGACTTGGAGTACTGGGGTCACCACCGCCACGTGATGTCACCCGCGCCCTTTGAGGTGAGCGCATGGCAGTGCATGAAGATCGGTGCAGGTCCGGTGCCTATCGAGACCAGCGAGGGTTGGTTGCTCTTCTACCACGGCGTACTGCGTTCGTGCAACGGCTATGTTTACGCTTTCGGTTCGGCTCTGTTGGATTTGGACGAGCCTTGGAAGTGCGTTGCTCGTAGTGGTCCGTACTTGATCTCACCCCGCGAGACTTACGAGTGCATGGGTGACGTGCCTAACGTAACCTTCCCCTGCGCATCGTTGCACGATCCTGAGACAGGTCGCGTATGCGTATACTATGGTTGCGCAGACACCGTGACAGGTTTGGCATTCGGTTACATTCCCGAAATCATCGAGTTCACCAAGAAAAATAACATCTTGTAGTCATGTACAGAAACGATAAGCGTGTAGTCATTACACTCGATGCAGGTGGCACGAACTTGGTGTTCGGTGCGATGCAGGGCAACCAATACATCGTTGACCCGATCACCTTGCCATCGAAAGCCGACGATTTGGACAAATGTCTGGCAACGATGGTCGAGGGTTTCGAGGCAGTAATCAGCCGTTTGGATCAGAAACCCGTGGCAATTAGCTTCGCGTTCCCCGGTCCGGCAGACTACCCCCACGGCATTATCGGCGGTTACCTGCCCAACTTCCCTTCGTTCCGCGAGGGTGTGGCTTTGGGTCCGTTCTTGGAGCATAAGTTCGGCATTCCGGTCTACATCAACAACGATGGCGACTTGTTTGCCTATGGCGAGGCTTTGGGTGGCGCACTGCCCGAAGTGAACGACCGCTTGGAGAAGGCTGGTAGCCAGAAACGTTACAAAAACTTGGTCGGATACACTTTCGGCACAGGTTTCGGTATCGGTGTGGTTGTCGACAACCGCCTGAATAGAGGCGACAACTCATGCGTGGAGACCTTCTGTCTGCGCCACAAGAAACACCCCGAAGTCATCGTCGAGGAAGGTGTGGCTGTACGTGCTATCAAGCGTGTCTATGGCGAGGAGTCGGGTGATGTGAATCACACGTTCGAGCCAAAGGACATCTGCGAAATTGCCGATGGCAAACGCGAGGGTAATGTCGAGGCTGCCAAACGCGCATTCGCCGAGTTGGGCGAGATCGCAGGCGATGCGATGGCTACGGCCGTAACGTTGGTCGATGGTCTGATTGTCATCGGTGGCGGTATCACGGCAGCTAAGAAGTACATCATGCCCTCTCTTCTGAAGGAGCTTCGCTCGAAGATGAAGACCCTGAAGGGAGACGTACTGAACCGCGTACAGATGGAGGTTTACGACTTGGACAACGATGCCGAATTTGAGGAGTTTGCCAAGGGCGAAGGCCGTCCGTTGAAGGTTTACGGCACAGATTTGACGGTCAACTACGACCCGAAGAAACGTGTCGGAGTTATGATTTCGAAGATGGGTGCAAGCCGCGCGATTTCGGTCGGTGCTTACGCATTTGCACTCTCAATGTTGGATGCTAAATAATATATATAATGTATAAATTCAAACCTATTCTGAAAACGACCATTTGGGGCGGCGAGAAAATCGTACCTTACAAACAACTTGACTCGGATCAAAAATCTGTCGGCGAGAGCTGGGAGTTGTCGGGTGTTAAGGGCGATGAGTCGGTCGTAGCCAATGGCGAACACGAGGGTATGACCCTTCCCGAATTGATCGAGCTGAAAAAAGGCGCATTGGTCGGTGAGAAAGTTTATGCAAAACACGGCACAGAGTTCCCGCTGTTGATCAAATTTATCGACGCACAGCAGGATCTGTCGATTCAGGTTCACCCCAACGATGAGCTGTCACACGCTCGTCACGGCAAGAACGGCAAGACCGAGATGTGGTATGTCGTAGGTGCAGACAAGAACGCACACCTGTTGTCGGGCTTTTCAAAGGAGGTGACTCCCGAAGAGTATGCCGCTAAGGTCGAGGACAACACCGTCACGGAGGTATTGGCCAACTATGAGGTCAATCAGGGTGATGTATTCTACCTGCCTGCAGGTCGTGTACACGCCATCGGTGCGGGTACGTTTGTAGCCGAGATTCAGCAGACTTCGGACGTGACGTATCGTATCTACGATTACGGACGTGTGGGCAAGGACGGCAAGCAGAGAGAGCTGCACGTGGAGTTGGCTAAGGATGCCATCAACTTCTCGGTGCTGCCCGACTACCGCACTCACTACACTCCGAAACCCAACGAGGAGGTCATATTGGTTGAAAGCCCCTACTTCACAACTTCGCTCTATGAGCTGAGCGAGTCGGTCAAGAAAGACATGAGCCAGATGGATTCGTTCTTGATCGTCATCGGCTTGGAGGGTGAGGGCGTGATCCGCGACAATGCGGGTCAGGAGATCTCTATCTGCAAGGGCGAAACGGTGTTGATTCCCGCTTCGACCCAGTGTGTTGAATTTGTACCGACGAAAAACCTTAAAGTGCTTACAAGTCACTTATGATTTTACGAAAAGTAATGTTCCTGACGCTCCTTATGCTCGGCATAGGGAGCGTTTCGGGACACGAACCAGCCAAGTTGGTCAATCCGTTTATCGGCACCACCAACTTCGGAACTACGAACCCCGGAGCCGTAACACCCAATGGTATGATGTCTGTCGTACCGTTCAATGTGATGGGTTCGGAGGAGAACCGTTATGACAAAGATGCCCGATGGTGGTCAACCCCCTATGAATTCCACAACAAGTTCTTCACGGGATTTGCTCATGGATCACTCAGTGGTGTGGGCTGTCCCGAATCGGGATCTCTTTTGACTATGGCAACCACTGGCGAGCTGAAGTTGGACTATCACGACTACGGCTCGAAGTATGCCAATGAAGTCGCTACACCGGGCTATTATGCCGTGGATTTGACCAAATATGGCATCCACGCTGAGGCTACGGCTACCTGCCGTACATCGGCTGAGCGATACACCTTCCCCGCAGGTGAGGGTCACCTAATCTTGAACTTGGGCGAAGGTCTGACCAACGAAAACGGAGCTTGGCTTCGCAAGGTCAGCGCAACCGAAATCGAGGGTATGAAACTCTTGGGTACGTTCTGCTACAATGCTCAGGCTGTTTTCCCGATTTACTTCGTGATGCGTGTCGACAAAGCACCTTCGGAGGCAGGTTTCTGGAAGAAACAGCTTCCCAAACAAGGTGTCGAAGGTCAGTGGGACGTATTCGCGGGTAAGTATAAACTCTACACGCGCTATGGTCGCGAAATGGCAGGTGACGACTTGGGTTACTGCTTCACGTACAAGGATTTGAAAGATGGCGAAGAGATCATCGTGCGCATGGCTATTTCGTATGTAAGTTGCGAGAATGCCCGCATGAACCTCGAAGCTGAACAGCCCAACCATCTGTCGTTTGACCAGATGCACGCAGCTGCCTACAAGCAGTGGAACGACGATTTGAGCCGTATCCGCGTGGAGGGTGGCACGAAGGATCAGCAGACGGTGTTCTACACAGCGATGTATCACGCCTTGATACACCCCAACATCCTCAACGATGTCAATGGAGAGTATCCCTTGATGGAGCAGGACGGTGTAGGTACTACGGAAGGCAACCGTTACACGGTATTCTCGCTGTGGGATACGTATCGCAACCTCCATCAGTTGATGACGTTGGTATATCCTGAGCGTCAGGCTGATATGGTGCGCACGATGGTCGATATGTCGAAGGAGTGGGGCTGGCTGCCCAAATGGGAGTTGTTCGGTAAGGAGACCTTCACGATGGAGGGTGACCCCTCGCTGCCTGTAATTGTAGACAGCTATTTGAAGGGTATCCGCGATTTCGATGTCGAGGCGGCTTACGCAGCGATGCTCAAATCGGCAAACACCGAGGGTAAGTTGAATCCGATGCGTCCCGATATAGATCCCTACATCGAAAAAGGCTACGTGCCGATGGGATTCTACGAGGGCGATCTGTCGGGCGACAACTCCGTATCGCACGCCTTGGAATACTACGTTGCCGACTACGCACTCTCGCTCATGGCGAAGGAGTTGGGCAAGGAGGAGGATGCCAAGTTGTTCTACGACCGCTCGTTGGGCTACAAACACTACTACTGCAAGGATTACGGCACACTGCGTCCGCTGGACAAAGAGGGCAAGTTCCTCACGCCGTTCGATCCACGTCAGGGTGCCAACTTCGAACCTGTCCCCGGATTCCACGAAGGCACGGCTTGGAACTACACGTTCTATGTACCGCACGATGTGAAGGGATTGGCAAAACTGATGGGTGGCAAACGCAAATTCTGCGACAAGTTGCAGATGGTCTTTGACGAGGGTCTTTACGATCCCGCCAATGAGCCTGACATCGCTTACCCCTACTTGTTCAGCCGTTTTGCAGGCGAGGAGTGGAGAACTCAGAAAGAGGTTCAGCGTCTGTTGGCAAAGCATTTCACGGTCAACCCCGACGGCATCCCCGGCAATGATGATGCAGGTACGATGTCGGCATGGGCGGTATTCTCGATGATGGGCTTCTACCCAGATTGCCCCGGCGAGCCGAGCTACACGCTCACCAGCCCCGTGTTCGACCGCGTGGAGATCGACACCCAGCATGGTCAGTTGACCATCGAAGTGAACCGCCCCACGAAGGATGCTCAATATATCCGCAGCATGACCTTGGGAGGCAAGCCTCTGAAATCTTACCGCGTGACACACGACGAGTTGTTGCGTGGCGAAAAATTAACATTTAACCTACAAACAAAATAACATGAAACTTAAAGCATTTTTGCCTTTCGTGGCACTGCTCATAGCGTCTTGCGCCCAAGCTCCCGCTGACGAGAACCTGACGCAATACGTCGATCAAAAGATCGGTACGGGCGGTCATGGTCACGTATTTGTAGGTGCCAACGTACCCTTCGGTATGGTACAGGTTGGCCCCACAAGCATTCCCGTCTCATGGGATTGGTGTTCGGGCTATCACGAGAGTGATCAGACCGTGATCGGTTTCTCGCACACCCACCTCAGCGGTACGGGTATCGGCGATTTGTTCGACGTGACGGTGATGCCCGTAACGGGTGAAGTCACCTATGCACGTGGCACACAAGATGATCCCAATTCGGGTGCATGGTCGATGGCTGACCGCACTCAGGAAGTCGTTCGTCCGGGTTACTACTCGGTGCCTTTGACCCGCTACGGCATCAAAGCCGAGATGACCTCAACCTCGCGCGTGGGTCTGCATCGCTACACCTTCCCCGCATCGGACAACGCTGCCCTGATCTTCGATTTGGAGAATGGCGGTTGCTGGGATAAGGCTACCGAGACCCACTTGGAGCAGGAATCCGATCGCGTAGTGAGCGGTTGGAGATATTCGACAGGCTGGGCTAAGGATCAGCGCGTATACTTCGTTGCCGAATTCTCGAAACCCTTCACAGCGTTTGAGTTGGGTGGCGAAAAAGATATGTATGGTCGTGCCGAATTCGCGACCACAGAGGGTGAGCAGGTGATGTTGAAAGTCGCTCTGTCGCCCGTGAGCGTGGAGGGTGCTAAGGCAAACCTCGCAGCCGAGATGCCCACATGGGATTTCGATGCCACGGTAGAGGCTGCCGACAAGGCTTGGGAAGCACAGCTTGCCAAACTGCGCATCACGACCAAAGACGAAACCGCTCGCAAGATCTTCTACACGGCATTCTACCACACGATGATCGCTCCTTCGGAGTTCTGCGATGTGAATGGCGATTACCGAGGTGCTGACCACAAGGTCTACACCAATGCCGACTTCAAGAGCCACACCACCTTCTCGTTGTGGGATACCTATCGTGGGAAGATGCCTCTTCTGACGATGGTTCACCCCGAAAAGATGAGAGACATCATCCAGACAATGCTGCACATCTACAAGGAGCAGGGTCGTCTGCCGGTATGGCACCTGTGGGGCAACGAGACGGACTGCATGGTGGGTAATCCGGGCATTCCCGTGGTTGCCGATGCAATCGTCAAGGGTATTGAGGGCTTCGACCGCGAGGAGGCTTTCGAGGCAATCAAACAGACAGCCATGAATCCCGATCGTGGCAATGGCTTCAGAATGCAGTATGGCTACATCCCCTGTGACAAGTTCAACGAGGCAGTAGCTTACGATATGGAGTACGCTTTGGCTGATGGTGCTGCGGCACGTGCAGCTGAGGTGTTGGGCAAGAGCGAGGATGCGGCTTATTTCTCGAACCGCAGCCACTCCTACCGCAACTACTTCGATCCCACAACGGGATTTATGCGTGGTCGCGATAGCAAGAAGGGTTGGAGAACTCCGTTCAACCCCTTCGCATCGACTCACCGTGCCGATGACTACTGCGAGGGTAACGCTTGGCAGTACACTTGGTTGGTACCCCACGATGTGAAAGGCTTGGAGGAGTGCTTCGGCAGCCGCGAAAAGATGATCGAGAAGCTCGATTCGCTGTTCACCGTAAGCTCGGTGATCGCAGGTCAGGAGAGTTCACCCGACATTTCGGGTCTGATCGGTCAGTACGCTCACGGCAACGAACCCAGCCACCACATCTTGTATCTCTACACGATGTTGGGTCAGCCTTGGAAGACGGCAGATCGCGTTCGCGAGGTGTTGTCGACCTTGTATCACGCAGCTCCCGATGGTCTCGCGGGCAACGAGGACGTAGGTCAGATGTCGGCTTGGTATGTACTTTCAGCAATGGGTATGTACGAGGTTGAACCCGCAGGTGGTCGCTATTGGTTTGGCTCACCGCTCTTCGATGAGGTGAAGATGCAGGTGAAGGGTGGCGAATTTAAGATCGTTGCCGAAAACAACTCCGCCGACAACCGCTACATCCAGCGCGTATGGTTGAACGGTCAGCCCTACACGAAGGCATACATCAACTATGCAGACATCGTCAAAGGTGGCGAGTTGAAGTTCGAAATGGGTTCGGAAAAGAAGGTGTGGTACTGCACCGATGAACCCACAGAATATGCCGATCAGCGTCCTGAGGAGGGGGACAGACTTTTTAAGTCGGAAGCTGTTGAGGGAGAGATTGCTCGCGTGTGCGATCTCTTAACAAACGAACGTTTGAAATGGATGTTCGCCAACTGCTTCCCCAACACGCTTGATACAACGGTTCACTACCGCGAGGATGAGGATGGAACGCCCGATACATACGTGTATACGGGCGACATCCCCGCCATGTGGTTGCGTGATTCGGGTGCGCAGGTGTGGCCCTATGTGGCTCTCTGTACGGGTGATCCCGCTCTGAAAAAGATGATCGAAGGCACAATCCGCCGTCAGTTCCGCCTCATCAACATCGACCCCTATGCCAACGCCTTCAATGACGGAGCTACGGGGGCTGGTGAGGATGTCAACTACCCCGGCAATGTGCAGGATCCGTGGGTTTTCGAACGCAAATGGGAGATCGACTCCCACTGCTACCCCATCCGCTTGGCTCACCACTTTTGGAAGACTACGGGTGAGGAATCTCTCTTCGGCGAGGAGTGGCTCTCAGCCATGAAGCAGATCGTCAAAACCCTCCGCGAACAACAACGCAAAGAGGGCGTGGGAGAGTACATCTTCTTGCGCGTCACAGACCGTCAGTTGGACACCAAATGTCACGTGGGTCGCGGCAATCCCGTCAAACCCGTGGGACTGATCGCTTCGGCATTCCGTCCCTCGGACGATGCCACGACTTTCGAATTCTTGGTGCCTTCGAACTTCATGGCTGTCAGCTCACTGCGCAAGGCTGCCGAAATCCTGACCTCGGTCAACCACGAAGATGGCTTGGCTAAGGAGTGCATGGATTTGGCAGACGAGGTGGAGACCGCCCTTCAGCAATATGCAGTGGTCGATCATCCGAAATACGGCAAAATCTATGCCTACGAAGTCGACGGATTCGGTAGCGTACAGCTGATGGACGATGCCAATGTGCCGAGCCTCTTGGCTATGCCCTACTTGGGAGATGTCGATCGTCACGACCCGATCTACGAAAATACACGTCGCTTTGTGTGGAGCGAGGAGAATCCCTACTTCTGGCGCGGTGCAGCAGGTGAGGGTATCGGCGGTCCGCACATTGGTGTGGAGATGATCTGGCCCATGAGCATCATGATGCGTGCCTTCACATCGGACAACGATGAAGAGATCCGCGACTGCATCATGCAGTTGATGACCACCGATGCCGGCACGGGATTCATCCACGAATCGTTCTCGCGTCACGATGCCACCAACTTCACCCGTCCGTGGTTCGCTTGGCAGAACACCCTCTTCGGAGAGCTGATCCTCAAGTTAGTCAATGACGGCAAATCCGATCTACTCAACTCAATTAACTAAACCTTTTTTTTAAAGCATGAGAATACTCTTAACACTTCTTCTGCCACTCGTGATGTGGAATTGCTCCCCTGTGGCAGAACATAGCGTCAACCACCCCTCGGAATATGTATCGACCTTGGTGGGTACACAATCCGAATATCTGCTTTCAACGGGTAACACCTATCCCGCTGTGGCTCTGCCTTGGGGTATGAACTTCTGGACTCCCCAAACAGGTAAAATGGGCGACGGCTGGGCTTACACCTACAATGCCCACACCCTGCGCGGTTTGAAACAGACCCACCAACCCTCGCCATGGATCAACGACTACGGTCAGTTCTCGCTGATGCCCGTGCGCGGAGTGAAATGTTTCGATGAGGAGAGCCGCCAAAGCTGGTATTCACACCAAGCCGAGCAGGCACGCCCCTACTACTATTCGGCTTACTTGGCAGATCACGACATCTTGGCGGAGCTGACCCCCACGGATCGCGCTTCGATCATGCGTTTCACCTTCCCCGCTACCGAGGAGGCTGGCGTTGTGGTCGATGCTTTCGACAAGGGATCAATGCTGAAGGTTGTTGACAGACAGACACTTGTGGGTTATACGACACGCAACAGCGGTGGTGTACCTGCGAATTTCAAGAATTGGTTCGTGGTACGTTTCGACCGTCCGTTCTCGGCAATGGAGATGACCTCGAATCCTGCACACCACAAAGCAGGTGAGAATCGACTCAAACCCGAAGGTGGCAAAATGGTCGAGGGTGATCACGCCATCGTAAAAGTACACTTCACAACCCAACGCGGCGATCAGATCGTAGCACGTGTAGCTTCGTCGTTCATCTCCGAGGAGCAGGCTCTGAGAAACCTCAACGAAGTCGCTGACCTGTCGTTCGAGGAGGTAAAAACGAAGGCACAGGCACGTTGGGACGAGATTTTGGGTCGCATCGAGGTCGAGGGAGGTTCTTTGGACGAGTTGCGCACGTTCTATTCGTGTCTGTATCGTTCGACCCTCTTCCCACGCAAATTCTACGAATTCGATGCCGAGGGTCAGCCGATCCATTACAGCCCCTACAACGGCAAGGTCGAGGCAGGTTATATGTACACCGACACGGGATTTTGGGATACTTTCCGTTCGCTGTTCCCCCTGCTCAACTTGGTCTATCCGTCGGTGAATGCCGAGATTCAGGCTGGTTTGGCAAACACCTACCGCGAAAGTGGCTTCCTGCCTGAGTGGGCTTCACCGGGTCACAGAGGTTGCATGGTGGGTAACAATTCGGCTTCGGTCGTTGCCGATGCTATCCTCAAAGGCGTCACCCCCAAAGAGGACATCGACCTCTTGTACGAAGCCATGATCCACGGTCGCACAGCCGTCCATCCCGAAGTAAGCTCTACGGGTCGTTTGGGTCACGAATACTACAACAAGTTAGGTTATGTACCTTACAATGTGGGTATCAACGAGAACGCTG
>SAMEA104404100__coassemble_2734_pt1 | contig 12829 bp, 9 predicted proteins | sample SAMEA104404100__metabat2_high_PE_096 | metagenome-assembled genome bin SAMEA104404100 (sample SAMEA104404100) | Balaenoptera acutorostrata
TTCCGCCGTGGTGGTGACGCATTCGACCAACCGCCCCACAAAGCAAATATCGCCGAGCAGTTGAACCACAAAATTGATGGTGGAGGTTTGAAATTCGACTACTTCAGCCCCAACAATCGCCATCGTTTGGGTGTCTACACCTCGGCTCAGGGCATCGACCGCAACAGCTATTTCGGCACCGAGCAGAACGAAAACGCCTATGGCAAAACCGATGACAAAACTTTCGTTGTCGGTACACAATACACCTATTCGTTCAACAAACTCTTCTTCCTGCCCTCGGAGCTGACCGCAGGTTTGGAATACACCTACAACAGCCTCCACGACCAGTATCTGGGTTTGGGACGCGACTTCGAGCAGTCGACCCACAGCACGGGATTCTTCTTCCAAAATGAGTGGCGAAGCGAGAAGCTGAACTTCTTGATAGGTGCGCGTGTCGACAAACACAACATGATGAAAGATGTGGTTTTCTCACCGCGCCTCAACGTGCGTTACAGCCCCATCAAGGCAGTGGGTCTGAGAGCCAGCTATTCGAGTGGCTACCGCGCACCGCAGGCCTACAACGAGGATCTGCACATTGATGCCTTGGACAGCAAATTGGCAATCATCCGTTTGGACCCCAACCTCAAACCCGAATATTCGCACAGCTTGAGCGGTTCGATCGACTTGTATCACTCGTTCGGTCGCTTGCAGACCAACCTGTTGATCGAGGGTTTCTACACGATGTTGGACGATGTGTTCAAGTTGGAGAAAACGGGTGTCGACGACGAAGGCAACATCATCAAAACACGTTGCAATGCCTCAGGTGCAAAGGTGGCTGGTATCGGTGCTGAGTTGAAAGCGGGTATCCCCAATAAATTCGAAATTCAGATGGGTTACACCTATCAGCGCAGCCGCTACGATGAGCCAGAGACGTGGTCGGATGACCCCTCGGTGACTCCTCAACGCCGTATGTTCCGTTCACCAGATCATTATGGATACGTCACTTCGAACTTCAACCTCACGCGTGACTTCAGCCTTTCGGTATTCGGCAACTTCACGGGTTCGATGCTCGTACAGCATGGCGCACGCACCGAAACCAAAAATGGCGTGACCACCGAATATGGCGATAGCGAACGACTCACTCCGAGCTTCTGGGATATGGGTATGCGTCTGTCGTACTCGTTCCGACTCACCAAACAACTCCGTTTGGAGATCAATGCTGGCGTGAAGAACTTGTTCGATAGCTTCCAGAAGGATTTGGACTGGGGTGTGACCAAAGATGCCGCTTATGTCTATGGTCCTGCCGCTCCGAGAACCTACTTTATCGGTGCTAAATTCGCCCTCTAATTCGGGACGTTTAGATACGAAAAAAACCTCGCACAAATCGCTGTGCGAGGTTTTTTATAATTATATGGTGCGAAGTCTATGCAAATTTCTCCGACCCGCAAGCCCTCCGTCTATAAGCCAAACCGACCTAAAGATAAGCCAAGCCCCCTGTCCTGCAAGTCCTCTCCTGCCCCTTCGTTAGATGTATCTAAGGCGTTTTTCGAAAGCCAAGCGTTGCTCTTCGCCATAGGCTACGCGACCACACATCAAGAATCCCATCTTCTCCAACAACTGCAACATATAGGCATTCTGACGATGGGTGTCGATGCGGAAGCCCTCCACCCCCTCGATCGAAGCCACGCCCTCGACACGGCGCATGAATTCGGTAGCTACACCTTGGTGTTTTGCCTCGTCAGCCACCGCCAAACGATGCACCACCACATAGCTTTCGCTCTTCGTCAGCCAATGACCTTGGAGTGCTTTGTAGGCAGCCTCGCCATCGAACACCACAGCTCCGTATGCCACAACCCCCATCGAGTCACGCTCTAACACATAACCACACCCTCGCTCCAAATCCTGAAGGATGCTCTCCTTAGAGGGATAGCCATTTTGCCACTGATCGCTCCCCATCGCCAACATCTGACGTTTGGCTTGAGCGATGATCTCCATGATACGTTCCAAATCCGATGATACGGCGCGACGGAATATAAATTGTCTCTCCATACAACAAAGATAGTGTTTCTTATCTAAATAACGGCTCTCGGAGGGCAATTAGTATCCCTCGATCGGTTTTATCAATCAAAAGATAGATGAAATCTATTTGACACTCCCCCCGCAAAGCCGTACCTTTGTCGAAGAGAACAATTAGACCATGATTCAAGTCGATAAATCAATTTGTCCCCACGATCACATCTGCCCCTTGGTGCAGTTATGTCCCGAAAAAGCCATCACTCAAGACAAGGACGGCTATCCTGTGATCGACCAAACGCGTTGCATCGAATGTGGCAAATGCGTCCGTAAATGTCCCATGAAGGCGATGAAACTCATCACCCACCGACAGACCGTATATAAATATTAACTAAAAATAGAAAACCATGAAAATTGCAATTCCTACACGTGACGGTCACGTAGATGACCACTTCGGTCACTGCGCCTACTACACCATCTACATCATCGAGGATCAGAAAATCGTCGGCGAGGAGCAGCTCCCCTCTCCCGAAGGTTGCGGTTGCAAATCGGGCATCGCACTCACTCTCCACGAGATGGGCGTAGAGCTGATGTTGGCAGGCAACATGGGTCAGGGTGCAAAAAACAAACTCGAAGCCAACAGCATCCAAGTTATTCGCGGCTGTTCGGGCGATCCCAAGCAGTTAATCAACGACTACTTGGCAGGTAAGATTGTGGATTCGGGTCGCGGTTGCGAGAACCACGAGTGTGGCGATCACCACCACGAACACCACCACCTCCATATGCACCAAGGCGAGTAACTTACGCAAACATTCCCCCAAGCAACTTTCCACAGGGCAAGATTTTGCAGACCGATGTTTGAGATGGAGGAGTCTGCAAATCAACCTGCAATGAAAAATCCGTAACACGATATGTGTTACGGATTTTTCATTACCCTCGCTGAGCAATTATTTCTTCCAATCGTGCATGATGCGTTGCACCGCTCGATTTGCGTCATCGTACAATTCATTGAGATCAACACCCAACAATTCGCGATGCTCGACCAAAATGCGACCGCCAACCATCACCAAATCCACATCCGAAGCCTTGCAACAATAGACGATGTTCGACACCAAATTGTGGATGGGTTGCAGGTGGGGTTTTCTGAGGTCGATCATAATCAAGTCAGCCAAAGCACCCTCCTTCAGCACACCCAATTCGCCCTCTTTATAGCCCATCGCGCGTGCGCCATTGACGGTCACCATCTTCAACACTTCGTAGGCAGGCAATACGGTCGGTGAACCTGTCGTAACCTTCTGTAAGAACGATGCCGAACGCATCTCCTCAAACAGATCCAAGTCGTTATTCGAGCAAGTACCATCGGTTGCTATTGTCACCCACCCCCCTGCGGCAAGCTGTTTTGCCACGGGTGCAACGCCACTCGAAATCTTCATATTGCTCTGCGGATTGTGCGAGATATTCACGCCACGTTTGACCAAAATGTCAATATCCTCGTCATCGACATAGATGCAGTGTGCCGCAATCGTGTCCTCATCCAACACACCCAAACTATCCAAATACTTGACAGGCGACATCCCCCACTGCTCCTCGATGGTGCGGGTTTCGTCCTTGGTTTCAGCCACGTGAATGATGAATTTCATACCCAACTTACGCGCCAAAGCCTTACCCCTCAGTATGTTCTCACGGTTACAACTATACGGAGCATGGGCAGCCACACCAATGGCTATGCAATCCTTGCCCTCAGCCAAACGATTCGCCTCCAAGATTTCGCCCTCCACGCGGTCGATATTCGCATCGAAGAAGTTGCACGACAGCAAGGCACGGATGCCCATCTGATCGACCACATCCACGCAACGATGTTCGTAGTGATACATATCGACAAACGATGTGATACCGCCCAACAACATCTCGGCAATGCCCAAGCGCATACCCACCTGAATCTCTTCGGGAGTCTGCACCGCCTCGAAAGGCCAAATGTGGTCGTTCAACCACTCCATCAACGAAATATCGTCCGCCATACTACGTTGCAAAGTCATCGCAGCATGACAGTGCGTATTGATCAATCCCGGCATCAACAGATTACCGCGACAATCCACCACCTTCACCTCCTTGTGGGTCTTCAAAAACTCCTCATCGCGAGCCTCATCGCCCGCAACGTATGCAATTTTGCGATCCTCCACAGCCAACGATCCTTCGACCAACTGAGGTTCACCCTCCTTGGCGGTCATCGGCAAAATGGTCGCATTTCTAAATAGTACGTTCATAACGCTACTTTATTTTCAATTTCACTTTCCCATTCTTTATCTTCCGAACGTGATCTTCCTCCAACGAATTGCCCTGCACCGTGACCAAATCACATCGGGTCGTCGAATTGGAATAAACACGAATCACCTTATTAAATCTTCCCGGCTCGCTTTTGTGGGGTTCGTAGACAATCTTCAACACGCCCTCCTCCTGAGGCGCAACGGGTCGCTTCGAGTAGTTCGCCTTCAGACACGAACACGATGTGATGACCCGCGTCACCACCAAAGGCACATTGCCCTCATTGCGGAACTTAAACTCATAGACCAAATCTCCACCCTTACGCGCAACATCGCCAAAGTTGTGATTCACCTCCTCGAATTGCAATTTAGCACCTTTCTGAGTAGCAGACTGCGGATCGGCATCCGACAGCGAATCCTTCACCATGAGTTTTTGATCCTTTTTCGAAGTGCTTAGTTGCGGCTTGACCACACGTTTCTGAGACATCTCCTCAGGGTTCTCATCATCCTCCTGCTCCATGCTCCGACCGCACACCGACTCAGCCACTTCAGCCTCCGCGTCCGTCATCGCAACCTCTTCCGCTGAGATCGTTTCAGCCAACCGTCCGCAAACCACCTCCATTGAGGTTCGATGACCAGCCACAGCCTCCTTCACTGAAAGGATCAGCACGCCCAAAAGCAATCCAAAAATTATTCTATACATACTTTCTACATTCTTACTCCACCGTGCGGAAAACATAGGTAATCGTACCCCACTGCACGGGTGCATTATTTTGTGTAAATCGAGCTTTACGCGCAGCTCGCAAAGCGGCATCGATCAGTTGGGCATCGTTGGTAGTCGATCCCTTGGGTTCAAACGAGGCACTCGTCACATCGCCTGCCGAGCCAACCGTCACCCTCACCACAACTTTACCGCTCTTCGTGCCGGGGTAGTCGGGTCGTGGAAGCGCCCCCACCAAACCGCGTCCCTGCAAGCCCTTATCCAAGTGATCCAAACCATCGGCATTGAGTCCCGAACCTTTGCCCTTAGACTTCTCTTCGCCCTCCTTAGCGTGGGGATTGCCTCCATTGACGGGTTCGTCCGCCCCGCTCTTCGCCATCTTGAACAACGCCTTGGGATTGGGTGTACGCACCTCCTCCGCCTTGCCCGAAGCCTGCTCGACACGCTCCTCCACATCGGGTTGTTCGTGGACGCGAGGCTCTGCGGGAGCTTTGGGTGGTGGGGTCGGTTCGGGTTCGGGTTCGGGGATGAACTCGATCAACACCTCATCGTTGCGAGGTAATTTGCGACTCTCGAAATCAAACGACACCCACACAAACGACACCCCCAACAGCACCGCATAGACGAGTGCCGCCAAGATAGCCCATCGGCGAGGTTTTCGATCATTGGTATCGTAGTAATACATAAGCGCAAGTTGTCCGCGGATGCCTACTTGGCAGTCGTGGCTAAAATCAATTTATAATTGTTGTTGTTGGCGACGTTGATGACCTTCACCACCTCGTCGATAGCGACCGTTTTGTCGCAGTGCAACGACACCGTGGGAGTCTCCTGACCCTCCAAACGCTGACGCAGAGCCTGCTCGATGCCATCGACCGAACCTACCTCCTGCATCTCGACATAGTAGCGATACGAGGTGCCATTCTGCTGAATCGACACCGTAGTCATCGCCTTGCCTTTCAACTGGTTGGAGCTTTTCGGCAACATCAGTTTCAGGGCATTGGGGTTGATCAGCGTGGTGGCAATCAACAGAAAGAGCAGCAAGAGAAACATCAGGTCGGTCATCGACGATGCCGAGAAGGATTTATCAACCTTCGAACCGTGTTTAATTGCCATAACGTCTTATTTTTGAACGGGTTGATTGAGAATATCCATAAATGCGATCGAGTTAGCCTCCATCTGGAACACCAACTTCTCGATGCGAGCCACCAAGTAATTGTAGCCGAAGTAGGCGGGAATACCCACCAACAGACCCATGACCGTGGTGACCATCGCCACATACATACCGCTCGACAGCAAACCCAAATCGACCGTACCTCCAGCAGCCGACATATCCATAAACGTCTGCACCATACCGAGTACCGTACCCAAGAAACCGATCATCGGTGCGCCACCTGCGATGGTTGCCAAAAACGGAAGTCCATTTTCGAGTTTCGACACCTCCAAGTTCGCCACATTCTCGATCGCCGACTGCACATCGCCCATCGGACGTCCAATTCTCACGATACCCTTCTCGACCATACGCGCAATCGGGGTGTCGGTCTTGCGGCACAGATTCACTGCCACCGAAATCTTACCCTCCGAAATGTAGTCACGTATGCGATTCATAAAGTTCATATCCAACACCGAAGCCTTGCGGATCGCCATGAAACGCTCCACAAAGATAAAAATCGTCACTCCTCCCAAAATTAACAGAGGCCACATCAACCAACCTCCCTTGGTGAAGAGTGTCCAAAGTCCAATGCGTGTCTCCTCACTCACGGCCACCTGTCCCGCAGCCTGCAAAAATGTCATCATAGTTTAATTATTTATTTGTTATTTTTATCTTTTTCAGCCTCCTGCGCCTTCAAACGCTGAACGCTCTGTTGTTTCATACTCACAAATCCTTCGTTGTCGTTGTCTTCCTCGGTCGTAGGTGCATCCTTCAGGCGGGCATCGTCCTCCATGAGGTACATCACCCCGCGAGTCATCTGCTTCTGGCTACGACGCTTCTCTCGCCTTGCCTCACGAGCCTCCCTGCGTTTCTTATTCGTAAATCGCTCCTTGATGCGTTGCCTAAAGTCGCGGAAGTTGTTGAAATCCTCCTTGAAATAGATACCCACACCCGTCTCTTGCAGACCTTGGTTCTCATCGAAGCGGTCGATGGTCTGTGTAAATGCCTTCAGTTTCAAAGCTCCCGCACGGTCGATCAGGTAAGTGATGTAAGCCTCTCCCATGAAACTCGACATCGAGTTGCTGTTCACCGCCTGACGATTATCGAGCAGGTAGTTACCCTCAACTTCAACAAACAAACGATTGTTAATCAAGCTTTTCGACATTCCGAAATCGACCTCATCACTCGTCAACTCCGACTTCGGACGATAGCTGATCAAGATGTCGTAGCCACTCGTCGAGAAGAGGTTGCTGAGTTGGTTGGTCAAGAATTTCAAACCCGTATTATAAGGCATCGAAGAGCCGAAATTCTGCGATGCGGAGTTATTTTCAGCCATAAAGCTCTTGAAGAGCAACAGGTACAAGAACTGCATATCGACCGTTTCGGGTGTGTTGAGTGCATTGGCAACCACCGCCTGCATTTCGGGGTCGGTCGATGGCACTCTCACGTCAAATTCCACGGTCGGGTTCGTCAGTCGATCCTTGAGGTTGATGACACACTCCACGTTCATCGAACGATCCGCAGCCATCTTATCCGAACTACCCTCCAACAGAGGTTGCAACGAGGCTTTCACCTTGTGGATCGCCTCAATATCCAACGCTGCATTGATGGGCGATCCCGTCCAGCGGATGATTGATCCCGGCTCGATGATGAACTTACGATTCAGGATTTTCTGCAACGAGAACAGGAAGCTACCCTCCGAAATCACATAGTCGCCATACATCTCGAAGATGTTCGACCGCGGGTTGATCTGCATATTCAGATTACCCTCACCGCGACCCTTCAGCGTATTGCCCGCCACCGTAAGCTCCAAATCGACATTCGGCTTGACGTTCAGTGCCAAGTTGATATTCATCTGGTTCACCGCACCCGCATTCTTCCTATGGCGGCGTTCGAAGGCTTGTTTCTTCTGTTCCAAATCGTCTTTCTCGGCTTTCTTCTCATCGGGCGTGCGGAAGGTCACGAAGTTTGCATCCGAGATGTTCGTCTTGCTCGACAAGGGCATGAAGAACGACGAATTATCGTCCGATGTGGCGGTAATATCCATATCTACGTTGCCCTTCGTACCCCGTATGCGGGCATTACCCGTGGCGTAGACCGTGCCATAAAAGTAATCGTTATCGTTGTCCGTGGTATTCAGCACCAGCATCTTATTCGGGCGCACCTTAATGTCATAGGCGATGTTCGACAAGTGGCTCAAGTCCAAGTCAATATCCATCTTACCCTGATTATCCTTCTTGTCGTACACCGTGATGTTTCGCCCCTTAAATCGGCTACCATTGACCAAAAGTCGTCCTTCGGGAATGCGGTAGGTCACCTGCGTGAAGTTGATCTTCGTTCGGGCATTCTTCACCAACACCTCACCCGAAAGTTCCGCCTCACGACGCTGACCCTGCAAGATCAGGCGTGCCTGAGCCGTACCCTTGGTTTCGGAGATCACACTCGACAACAGCGGATCGAGCAGTCCCATATCCAAGCTGTCGACCATCACCTTTGCATAGTAGCGTTTTGTATTAGGAACGTAGAAACCCCTCGCCAAAGTATCCCTACGGATGCGATCCGTCACGGTGACACCCGCCCGATTGAGCTTCATGTCCCACTTCGACGACAGATGCAACGGAGGTCCTTGCATACCATTGACCGAAAGGCTATCCACACGGATGTCTGCCGAGATTTCGCCCTTGCCCAACATCGACTTCATCACCGCCTCGCCATTTGTCACACCATCGACGCTATAACCCAATCGGTCGGTGATCTGAGAGAAGGGTGCCATGTCGAAATTTCTCAATCGCAACACCACCGAATCCTCGGCATGACGCGATGCAACACCGTCGATGAACAGATCCTGACGGCTGTTCATCATGTAGAATTTATTGATCGACACCTGAGCCGTATCCAACAGTATGCGGTGTGCCGAAATCTGCCATTCGCGATCGTTCAACGACACGTAGGAGGGTTGCAAAATGCGCAACTCAACCGTGCGACCATGTTCGCCATGTTCGTCAGCCACACCCGCACGCACACCGATCTTACCCGCGAACTTACGTTTCATATCGTTGAATGCCGTCACCAACTGCACCTCACCCCGTCTGGCACCTCCCGTTGTCGAGAAGTGTGGCATGTGGATCGCTCCCGCATAGAGATCCTCCGCCGAGGCATACAGCGACAGCGAATCACCTCGATTCGAGGCATTGACGTGCAAACGGGTCGCCAAGAATTTCTGACGCTCGACATAGTCCGACGATGCTTGGAACGAGAGTCTATTGCTCACGGGGTTGAACTTAAAGCGCAGGGACGATCCCTCAGCAACCTGCAATCCCGGAGCAATGGCATCGGCTATGGGGTTGAAATCGCGCACATTGACCCGCAACGAAGAGTAGTCATTGCTCCCCTTAGGAATCACGATCAGCTCCTCCTCGTTCGGGGTGTAGGGTGTCAGTGTCGGGATATATTTTCGCGCACTGCGTTTCAGGAAGCTGAACACATCGCGATAGCTGATCCGACTCTCGAACGTTGCATCCATAAAATCGGATTTCAGCTCCACAAATTTATGATTCTGATCATTCTCACCACGGATCATCACCGTGTCCGCCATCACCTCTTGGGCATTGTAGCGGTAGCGACCATCCGTCAGCAGGATTCTACCATTCACATCGTCCAACGTGCGTCCCATACCCTTAGCCGTCAAACGTGCCGACAGCACCGACACACTATCGCGGTGGTTGATGTTCAATGCCCTAAGATCCGCCTCGCGCAGAGCCAACTCAAAATCGTAGCGAGGAGCCGTCCCATTATGGTCGATCAAGCCCTCGAAATCGAAGTCCAAATGTTGATCTCTTGACTTCACAAAGCCATTGAATTGACGATTCATCACCCGTCCATCGAAGCGCAACGAGTCGTAGCTATAATTGTTAAAGACCAATTTCGAAACCTTACCGACAATCTTGGCATCGGTATATTGACGCCCCACAATGCCATCAATCTTCGCCTGCACGGAGGTCTCCTTCAATCGGTCAGCCATATTCACAAAGCGACCCAACAGCAGATCCTCCACCGCCACTTCGCCCTTGATATTGCTCAGCCCCTTCGGCAGGGGTTCCATCTTCAGGTTACCCCTCGCGCCTCCAATCGGGGTGGAAGCCGTGGCATCCATCACAAATGCCGACAACTTACCACGGAAACGTCCCTTCACCTCGACTCTTCCCGCCTCGTCTAAAGTCTTGACGACCATTTCGGGCAGGACTCTTCGCGAAATACTTCCCGCCAAAGAGTCGGCATTCGACGCCGTAGTGTTGAGTTTTTGGAGGCGAATATCGAAGTGCGTTCGTTTGATCTGAGGCAAACCCTTCACCATAGCCTCAGCCGTCACAAAGGTGTCATTATTGAGACACAGATTCCGAACCTTTGCCGCGAAGTTATCCACCGTACCTCGAAACTCAACATGAGCATCCGACACCCCGATGCGCCAATCTTTCAGCCGAGGGGCAAAATAACCCACATCATCGGTCGAGAGGTGAGCGTGTTCGAACACACCCTCGATTTCGACATTTTGGATAAAGTCCTTATACTCAGCCCACGAATCACCCCTCAACCACAGATCGGGAATCGGCACATAGGATTTCGAAGTCACAAGGAGTGCATCCTCAAAGTGGATTTTACCACCCGTCAAGAAGAATTGACCCGACAGATGTTCTAATTGGAAACCGCTCTGTTCGCGAGCGCGGAACGTGTGGATCAGGGTCGAAATTTCGGGTCCATTGATCGTCAGATTATCGACAAACGCCCTCATGTCGGTCATGCGCATATTGCCATAATCGACCCCGAAAGAGGGATTGCGGTGTTGCAGTCGTTCGATTCTGAGTTCCATATCGTTGACCATCGCCTTGGTGATCGAGAGGTGGAACGGACGTTTCTTTTTCTTGTTGGGATTCGACAGCCGCATAACGACCTGCTTGATGTTCATCACGCTATCAGCAGTCTCTTTGAGGAACAATTTCGCCCCATCCATCTTGGCACGGTGGAATTGCAAACCGCCCCCAAAGATGCCCAATCCCGTCACGAAAGCATCGCAACGATCGACATACAACAACGTATCGTGCTGGTAGTCCTCGACATAGAACTGCTCCAACGAGAGCTTGCCCCACATATTGACCCGCAACTCGCCGACCGAAACCTTCGTCTCCAAAAAATCGGAAGCAATCCTCGAAAATTGAGACACGGCAAAGTGCTGCACAAACGGGATGTGCAGACCAATAGAAAGGCTAAGTGGCAAAAATACCACCAACAAAAGCACTGTGAAGCACACCTTTCGCAATATTTTTATACCTTTGCGCATGAGGACTCTATTTAACTTGCAAAGATAACTTTTTTAGGAGAACTACACCATATTTTTCCCGAAAACTTCTGTCTGAGGCACATCTCAGCCTTGGTTTTCGAAATTTTTGAGAATAGAAGCAATAACTGATTATGGATATTACAATATTAGGCATCGAGTCGTCGTGTGACGATACCTCGGCTGCCGTTCTTCGCAACCACACCCTGCTTTCGAACGTCATCGCTTCGCAAGCCGTACACATCAAATACGGAGGTGTCATCCCCGAATTGGCTTCAAGAGCCCATCAGCAAAACATCATCCCCGTGGTCGACACCGCACTCAAAGAGGCGGGCATTTCGATCGAGGATGTCGATGCCATCGCATTTACACGTGGTCCCGGTTTGGTGGGATCGCTCTTGGTGGGCGTGTCGTTCACCAAAGGTCTCTCGATTGCGGGCAACATCCCGATGGTCGAGGTCAACCACCTCCACGGTCACATCTTGTCGCACTTCATCGACCTGCCCGACAGAGAGTTACCCCATCCCGACTTCCCGTTCTTGTGTCTGTTGACCAGTGGCGGTCACACGCAGATCGTCCGCGTGGATTCACCCCTTGAGATGGAGATCATCGGCACAACGATCGACGATGCCGCAGGTGAGGCATTCGACAAATGTGCCAAAGTCATGGGACTTCCCTATCCCGGAGGTCCGGTGATCGACAAATTGGCTCAGGAGGGCAATCCCAAAGCCTTTGATTTTGCACGTCCGAGAGTCGATGGACTCAACTATTCGTTCTCAGGTTTGAAGACTTCGTTCCTCTACACCCTGCGCGATGCCGTGAAGGAAGACCCCGATTTTATCGAGAAAAACAAAGCCGATTTGTGCGCTTCGTTACAGCACACCATCGTCCGCATCTTGGTCGACAAACTTGCGAAAGCCGCCAAGGAAACGGGCATCAAGGACATCGCCTTGGGTGGTGGCGTATCGGCAAACTCAGGTCTGAGAAATGGCGTGACCGCCGAGGGCAAAAAACGCGGTTGGAGAGTGTTCCTGCCCGAATTTAAGTTCACGACCGACAACGCCGCAATGATCGCTATGGCGGGATATTTCCACTACCGCAATGGTGAATTCTCCTCGTTGGAGGCTTCGCCCGTGGCTCGCTTGGAGGATCTCGAAAAGCCATGCAATCACTAATCCTCGCGGGGCTAATCCTCCTGTTCAGCTCCACAGCAGAGGGGGCTACCGAGGGGGCGAGCAAGGGGGCAAGCAAGGGGGCAAGCAAGGGAGCAACCGAGGAGGCAAGCAAGGGGGCAACGGAGGAGGTCAGAGAGACAGTAGCTGGAATAGTGGCCGTCGCAGAAACGGACTCAGAAGCAACGCCCCTTACACCCT
>SAMEA104404100__coassemble_2750_pt1 | contig 12755 bp, 11 predicted proteins | sample SAMEA104404100__metabat2_high_PE_096 | metagenome-assembled genome bin SAMEA104404100 (sample SAMEA104404100) | Balaenoptera acutorostrata
TTCATCGGCATCGTCTTCTTCCTCTATTCGACGAGAGGGAATCATAAAGAAAGCGGCTGTCTGAATCGTCAGACAGCCGCTTTTACGTATTGCTTAACGCTGCGGATTATTCACCAACCACAGCCGCAAGCTCCTCAACCGTTACGGGGATCTTCTTGTCTCCGATCAAACGGCAACCATCTTCTGTTACCAACACATCGTCCTCAATGCGGATACCGCCAAAGTCGCGGTAAGCATCCAGTGCGTCATAATCGACAATACCCTGATACAAGCCCTCAGCACGGCACTTGTCGATCAAGGCAGGGATAAAATATAAACCGGGTTCATCGGTCATCACCGTGCCGGGTTTGACTCTCCAAGCGGCGCGGTAGACACACGTAGCGGCTTCAGCGGCACGCTCCGTAAACTCAGCAAACGAGAACGAACGCTCACCCATTGCCTCGCAATCGTGTACGTCCATACCCATGCCGTGACCCAAGCCGTGAGGCATGAACAGACCGCCAATAGCACCCGACTCAACAGCCGTGTCAGCCGATCCTTTGACCAAGCCGATGCCAATCAGACCCTCAGCCAACTTCTTCAAAGCGGCGTTATGAATCTCGGTGAACATCATGTGGGGTTTGATGATCGAAGCCACATGGTCGTGAGCAGCCAAAACAACATTATAAGCGTCCTTCTGCTTTTGGGTAAATTTACCACTAACGGGGTAAGTACGTGTATGGTCGGTGCAATAACCCTCGTTGCTTTCGCCACCAGCATCGCACAACAACAGACGACCTGCCTCCAACACACCATCGGATCTCAGGTTGTGCAACGTTTCGCCGTGTTGCGACACGATCGACGGGAACGATACTCCCTGACCATAGGCGCGGGCAATACCTTCGATCGTACCCGAAATCTCCTGTTCGATGATACCCGGACGACACATACTCATCGCCTTGGTGTGCATCTTGTAGCCGATCGGGAAAGCACGTTCCAAGGCTTCGATCTCCTCTTCGGATTTCTTTTCGCGCATCTCAGCCACCGCGAACATCAAGTCCAACGACTTGTAGCTATGCAACATATTGGGGGTTACGCCCAAGAGGTTCGACACCTGTATCTGAGTTTCGCCACGATAGATAGGCAGGTAATGGATACGGCGATTCTGGCGGATAGCGACTCTCAGACGCTCCTCCAAAACAGCCAACGGATGGGTATCTTTCACACCCACCAAAACAGCCTGTTCCGCCAACGTAGGTTGGGGACCAGTCCAAATGACATCCTCCAATGTGAAGTCGTCACCATAGAGTTCTTCCTCGCCCGTATCGGCATCGATAACGCCCATCAACGAGGGGACATTCAGACCAAAGAAATAGCGGAATGTCGAATCCTGACGGAAGTAATAGGTGTTGTTGGGGTAGTTGTTCGGGGAGAACATATTGCCCGGAATCAGGATCAGACCCGATCCGATTTTTGAGCGCAGTGCGCTACGGCGTGCGCTATAAGTTTTTGCAGAAAACATAATCAGCACAAATTTTTATTAATAGACAAAGTTAATAAAAATAGTTGGGACGTAGACTTTTTGCCCCTCATTTTTTCATCATCATTTTTAGGTATTTCTCCCTTTGTGGCAAAATGGTGTTGGGAGGGATGTTCACAATCAAAAATTCTTCACCGCAGTAAATCAGCCGATTACACACTTATCAACACGTTTATAAACAAAACTATTGACAGCTTGTAAACACTGTTCATTACTTTTCGAACTCGCCTGCCTTGATTTTTTTTATACCTTTATGTAATAAAATCCGCCATTGTGCGTCATGCTCACAGAAAACCCTTCAATCCAATGGAAGATCAAGAGATCGTAGACCAAATACTCCACCACCACCGCCAAGAGCTGTATGCGCTTTTGGTGAGGAGATACTCCTCGTTGGTGTTTGCCAAGTCGCTGTCGGTGACCCACGATCGGGAACTTGCCGAGGAGGTCGCCCATCAGACCTTCATCAAGGCATACACCCATTTGGAGGATTGGCGTGGTGGCGGGAGCATTGCTCCGTGGCTGACGATTGTGGCGATGCACACTGCCCTCAAAATCGTGGACAAACGCCAACGCCACCCCTCTGCTCCCTTGGACGAACGACTCCCTTCGACAGACGATTATTCGCCCCAACACGAGGCACGTCTCCAACAATTAGAACAATGTATCGAGACGCTTCCTCCCGCCGATCGGGAGTTGATCCAGCTCCACTACTACGAGCATCTCAAAACCCAAGAGGTTGCCCAACGGACTCACCTCTCGCTATCGAATGTTTTGGTACGCCTCCACCGCATCCGCGAAAGGCTCAAACAGCAACTCTCCCCTCCCGATGAGGAATAAGGCAGAGAGCAGCCTCTTCGGAGCGTGGAGAATATCCCAGTAGAAAGAATCGCCTCGCGCTATGGCAAGCCGATCGACAGAGTCCGCCACCGAGCGAGCAAAAACCTTCACCTAAAAAAACGCCCAACCGAGGATTCGCCCCAAAGACCGAATCCCCAAAAACAAATCATAAAAAACCAAAAACGATGAATAATCAAGAATTAGATCAACTCATCAATGAGTCTGTCCAACGCCACGACAGCCTCCAAAAGATCGAGCGCGAAGTGATGCACGAAATCCGCCACACGCGCCGTCTTGCCCTCCTTGGTCAGGTGGGTCGATGGGTTGCCTTTGCAGCCGCCATGTCGATCACCCTTTGGGGATGTATCACCATCGCAAAGGAGTATGTTTTTACGGGCGAGGGGCTGACTTCGATGAACATCCTTTTCGGCATCGGCATCGGCTTGGTGCTGTGGATCACGGAGCGATTGATCAGCTATTTTTCGATCGACAAAATGTAATAAAGCACCCCCTTGCGGGTCATTCCTATGAAACTATAAAACTTACAACTATGATTGATGAAAAATTAGTAAGCATTCTGTTGATTTTTTCAACGCCCATCGTGGCTATTGTTTTCGCATTCATTGACCGCATCAAACGCAATCGCAATGAGCGCGACATCCGCCAACTTTTGATCGAGCATCACACCGACATGGAGACCGTCAAATTATTGCTTGCCCAGCAAAAGAAACCTACGGGAGCATTCTCCTACACCAGTCTTCGCCTGAGTGGCGTGTTGTTGGGAGGTGGTTTGGGAGCGATGATCTCCTTAGACGAAAGCATCGCCATCGGTGCAGGTTTGGGTCTGCTGTTGACGTTCATCATCGAATTCGTGATGCGTCGCGCCACAGAACGTCCCCAAAAGCAAGATCATTCGGAGCAGTAATCCGAGGGTGTAGTTCTCATCGAAGAGATCTTGCAGAGGTTCGGGAAAGAGATTTTTCGAGAGCATCTTGTCGGGAATCAAGTGTCGAGTCGTTGTAAAATGCTCGTCACCCACAAAGTTCCAACCCTTCCTCAACAAAAAGTCCAACCGCTTGACGAAAGCCCCTCTTCCCATTACGAAAAGTCCCCTTACACAAAAAAGCAGATCAGCCCTTCAGCCGATCTGCTTTTTTGTGTGACGCAGCGTTGCGTTATTTGATCTCCACAAATTTGTAGAGTTGATCACCGCGACGAATCAATTCATGGGTATGGATGGCGCAGAGATTGCCCTGCTTGATTTCCGAAATCACCTCGCCCTGAGGTCCGTGTAGCTCTTCGAGTACCTGCTCCGCAACGCCCGTTGTGGGACCCATAAAGAAGATCTCCTCGCCCACAGCCAAAGGTGCAGCCTCAACAGCCACCTCCGCAACGGACAACTTCTTGAAGAAATTCGTGACCTTACCCACATACACCTTGCGTTTCGTGGCTGCCGAACCATAGTTTTCGCTATGCTCCACCACGGGACGACCCGCATAGTAACCGCCCCAGAATCCGCGATTAAAGACCGTTTCCAATCTATTTTTCAGCTCCTTAGCCGCCTCTCTCGTATAACGACCCGCCTCGATCATGCGCAAAGCCTCATCGTAGGTTTCGACCACACGCTTGACATATTCAGCACCGCGGGCGCGACCCTCGATCTTCAACACCTTGACACCCGCATCAATGAATTTATCCAAGAAATCCACCGTGCAGAGATCCTTAGGCGAGAGGACATAACGTCCGTCAATATCCAATTCAGCACCCGTCTCCTTATCGCGCACCGTATATTTACGACGGCACAACTGACGGCACGCACCGCGATTTGCCGAGCAGTTCGTTTCGTACAACGACAAGTAGCACTTACCCGAAATCGACATACACAACGCACCGTGAGCGAACATTTCGATTTCGACCAGCTCGCCACGCGGACCACGCACATCGTCCTCCACGATGACTTTGTGGATCTTTGCAATCTGCTCCAAGGTCAGCTCTCGCGCCAACACCACCGTATCAGCCCACTGCGAGAAGAATTTCACAGCCGCCGAGTTGGAGATGTTGCACTGCGTGGAGATGTGTACCTCCTGTCCGATGCTTCGTGCATAGGTGATTGCCGCCATATCCGAAGCGATGATGGCATCTATCCCTTCCTTTTTGGCTCGATCGATCACGGCATGAACCGTCTCCAATTCGTCCTCATAGACCACCGTATTGACCGTCAGGTAGGTTTTCACACCGTTTTCCTTGGCGATGTGGACAATCTTAGCCAAATCCTCCAACGTGAAGTTGGCAGCCGATGCCGAACGCATATTGAGTTTGCCAACACCAAAGTAGATGGAATCTGCACCCGCATGAATGGCAGCCATCAATGATTCATACGACCCCACAGGGGCCATTATTTCGATTTCAGAACGTAACATTTAGTATGTGTTATCAGACAATTTTTTGGCACTTCGATCGCCCTCGAATTACATCATGCGCCCCATCAGACCTTTGGCAAATTCAGCCAAGGGTTCCGTGCGAGCAGGCTCAACCTCCAAGCTCGCCAAGACCGCCAAAGCGCGTTCGAAACGGATCGAGATCTGCTGTTCGGTCAGTCGGCGCACATCGTAACGTGCATAAACCTCCTTCACGGCAGCAATCTTCTCGGCATCGCTCAATGCAGGATTCTTGTGAGCCTTGCGCAGGATTTCGCGATCCTCCTCCGAGGCATGACTCATGGCGGTGATCATCAGGTAGGTTTTCTTGCCCTCCAAAATATCGCCACCGAGGGGTTTGCCAAGGCGTTCATCGCCATAGCTATCCAACAAATCGTCCTGCAACTGGAATGCCAGACCCAGCTCCACCGCAAACCTACGCAATTTGCGCACCTCCGTTTCGGGTGCGCCACCGATGATGGCACCCAAGACAGCCGATCCAGCCAACAAAACCGAAGTTTTCAACTCGATCATGTGCATATACTCCACGACCGACACTTTCTTCTTCTCCTCGAAGTCCATGTCGTATTGCTGACCTTCGCACACCTCCAAAGCCATTTCGTTGAATGTCTTTAGCACGCGAGGCAAATACTGTTCGGGAACTTCCTCCAACAGACGATAAGCGCAGATCATCATGGCATCACCCGACAGGATGGCAGCATTCTGACCCCACTTAGCATAGACCGAAGGTTGACCACGGCGCGTATCGGCATTGTCCATTATATCGTCGTGGAGCAGCGTGAAGTTGTGGAACACTTCGACAGCCGCAGCCACGGGAAGAGCGCGTTGCGTATCCTCGGAAAAAGCCCCGCAAGAGAGCATCACCAACATCGGGCGCAAACGTTTGCCACCCCCAGCCAATGAGTAACTTATCGGTGCATAAAGTTGTTGTGGTTCGCCCGTAAATTCGACTTGGGCCAAATAATTCTCAATCGTTGAAAGAAGTTGTTTGTTAGTTTGCATAGGACGAATATTACATTGGATGTTCGATTAAGTCCCAAAATTAGGAAAAAACTTTGGAGTGGACGAATTTTATTCTAACTTTGACATTAAATTCTAACTTAAATCTATTTTCCAATGAAAAAACTCGCATTTGGCGTAGATATTGGTGGTATCAACACCGCCTTCGGTCTTGTAGACGAAAATGGTGACTTGTATGCTGAATCGGTCATCTCAACAAAAAAATATCCCTTTGTAGAAGACTACCCTACCTATGTTCGTGACTTGTGTCAAGCCATGCGAGCTTTGGCTGACAGCCTCGATTTCGAGTACCAGTTGGAGGGTATCGGTATCGGTGCGCCCAATGCCAATGTCCACAAAGGCACGGTCGAGAAACCCGCTAACTTGTGGCGTTTCCATGGCAATGAGACCAATTTGGACGAAACCCATCGTATCTTCCAGTTGGCTGACGACGTTTCGAGATATTTCAATGGCGTAAAGACCATCGTCACCAACGATGCCAATGCCGCTACGATCGGTGAGATGATCTACGGCAATGCCAAAGGCATGAAGGATTTCATCATGATCACTTTGGGTACGGGTCTCGGTTCGGGATTTGTGGCTAACGGAGAGATGATCTATGGTCACGATGGATTTGCAGGCGAATTTGGTCACATCGTAGTTGACCCCAATGGTCGTAAATGTGGTTGCGGACGTAAGGGCTGTTTGGAGGCTTACGTGTCGGCAACGGGCATCAAACGCACGGCTTTCGAGTTGATGTGTACGATGAACGAGCCGAGCCGTCTGCGCGACATCGCTTTCAACGATTTCGATGCTTCGATGATTTCGGCAGCTGCCGCTGAGGGTGATCCCGTAGCTTTGGAGGCTTTCCGCTTCACGGGCGAAATGTTGGGTCGCGCTTTGGCTGATGTCGTTACGGTGACTTCGCCCGAAGCGATCTTCTTGTTTGGCGGTTTGGCTAAGGCTGGCGAACTCCTCTTCGAACCGACACGTCGCTACTTCGAAGAGAATATGTGCTTCGTATTCAAAAACAAAGTCAAGATTCTGCCCAGCGGTATTCAAGGCAAGAATGCAGCCATCTTAGGTTCTTCAGCCCTGATCTGGCAGGCAAAATAAGGAAGGTAAAAATACTTTCTAAAAGCTGTTTCCCTTAGGGAGACAGCTTTTTTTGTACCCTCCCCACACCTCCCTGCAAGGACAACTCACCGCCCTCCACATTCCACGACACGCTCTCCAGCCCCCCGCACAAACAATTCTTCCTCCAAAAACGACCCCGAAACTCCCCGCCTCAACGCTCACCCACGGCACAAAAAAAACCGCTCAGGAGAAAACTCCCAAGCGGTTCAAATCTATCGTCTGTAAGACTTATCGCATAGCGATCTTCGATTCGCCAATCAAACGGCCATCGCAGTAGAGCTGTACGCCATAAGTACCAGCCACGAAGCCCGTTGAATTGAAGAAGATACCGACCTCAAGGTCTTGATTTTGGTAATCGACCTCACGCATTGCGGAGTAGCTCAGACGCTCGCCCTCGAATTCGAATGTAGGCATCTCCTCGGTTGTCAACACATAGCCATCGGGTGACGAAATACGCACATAGACGGGTTTGTTGCCCGGTTGAGCCAATTCATTGGCAGTCAGCACAAAGTCGACTCTCAGTCGCTCGGCATTCTTGACTCTCGACACAGGGTTGCTGCGGCGATTCAGACCCTCCAAGCGGATGTTACGCGCCTTGATGACCGAACCCACACGCACCTTGTTGTCCAGCTCGGCAGCCTTCTCCTCAGCCATATCAGCACGCAGATTAGCCGAAGAAATCTCCTTACGATAGCCGACATTCTCCGAGATGAGTTTCTTGTTCAACGTATTCAGCGAGTCGATCTGATGGATGTAGCCCTTCATCAAGGTACGCAATGTACCGACCTCTTTCTCATATTTTTTGATCTTCGACAAGCTCCACGAACGCTCCTTCTTCAAGCGAGCCATCAGCGAATCGGCGCGGTTACGTTCCACAGCCAAATTTGCCGAAATCGTGTCGTTGGTCACCTGCAAATTATCGTAATCGGTCATCAACTGACCCAAATCGTTCTGAATCGAGTCGCGATCGGCTTGCAACAATTCGTTGTCCAACATCTGCTGGCGATGCACGCTGTAATAGAGAATCGACAGCGCAACCAAAATTACCGACAAGATAATAATCACGATACGATAACCGCGGATCGACTTGTTGGCATCGGGTTGTTGATATTGATAATCATCATCCTCTTCGTCCTCGATAGGATCATATCCTTTATTATTCTCTTCCATATTGTTTTGTTTTTAGGGATCGCGCTATGGTGCGCGATCTAAGTTACTAAAAGTTTTTGTAGTTAGGTTGTTTGCCTCAACGCATAGCTAATGGTCAAAGGTAGTAAAAATTTTATTTGATCTTGCTTTTTAGGGGATATTTGAGATTTTTGAAGCCCGAAATATAGCCTTGGATGCTTCCTATGCGCACGGGAGACTCGATATAGAGCGGAATTTTGTTGTCATCGTCCGAGATCCAAATCGTGAAGACCGTGCCGTCGGTAAACGAAAATCCCTCCGAAGACCCCAACTCACACTCGAATTTCAGGGTACGGAAACGCCCCATATTGCGGATACGTTTGGTTTCGCGCCCCAAGTAGCGATACTGCAACGGGCGGATCGTATCCTGAAGCACCATCTGCAAGGCAGCAGGCTCTCCGACATGGAAATCCTCGGCACGTGCCGAACGCAGATTGAAGAAGAGCGAAATGGGATCCAAGCTCGTCTGTTGCAGGGGCATCTGACGGGTTTGCTGGGGATGTTTGCGACTCTGCCAACGGGTTCTCACCTCGGCGTTGTCCCAATCATAATCATAACGACTCGTGAAGGTGTAATCACCCTCGCGGATGTCACTTTCGAAACGCAGTGGCACGAGTTTTTCCCGATCGACCCACACCGTATATATATCCTCCAAGTTGAAGAACCAACGATAGGTAGGCAGTGTGCGTCCCCAACCCACCACCTTGTAGCGGGTCACGCCCTCCTTAGAGGTCTCTTCCGAAGTGGTCACCTTGACCGATCCCACCTCCGTATTGGGGAACATCTTCGCCTTGTAGCTAACTCTATACTCCAACACCTCGCCCGAATGATAGAGCTGCGCCCATAGAGGCAAAGCCATCATCAACGAAATTATGGTTAAAACGATTCGTTTCATATCTTAGTAATTTTTAGTTTCACATTACGAAATTCTCGAAAAGTCGATCTCGTCCCTTCCCGAATGTTTCCGACGCAACGCCTCCAAGCCCCGATGTTCGGGAGCGGCGAGTTTGGGATCGGCATCCAAAATGCGGATTGCCGCCTCGCGCGTCTGTGCCAACATTTCGGCATCCAACGTGGGGTTTGCAATCTTCAAATCAAAATTCATACCGCTTTGTTGCGTGCCGTTGATGTCGCCCGCACCTCTGAGTTTGAGGTCCAGCTCCGCCAAACGAAATCCATCGTTCGTTTCGCACATGGCATCCAACCTTGCACGCGACTCCCGCGAGAGCTTCTCGCCCGACATCAAGATGCAATACGACTGCTCGCCACCTCGTCCCACGCGCCCTCTCAACTGGTGCAACTGCGAGAGTCCAAAACGCTCTGCCGATTCGATCACCATCACCGTAGCATTGGGGACATCGACCCCCACCTCGATCACCGAAGTTGCCACCATGATGTTCGCCTCGCCCGACTTAAATTGACGCATCGACTCCTCTTTATCCTGCGGTTTCATCTTGCCGTGGCAGATGGTCGTAACGTATTCGGGCAGGGGGAAATCCCTCGATATGGCTTCATATCCATCTGTCAAATCCTTATAGTCCATCTTCTCCGACTCTTCAATCAGGGGGTAAACCACATAGACCTGTCGACCCTTCTTGATCTCCTGACGCATGAATCCCCACAGACGCAGACGTGCCGAATCGGTGTAATGCACCGTGCGGATCGGATGACGACCCGGCGGCAATTCGTCAATCACCGACACATCCAAATCACCATACAAGGTCATCGCCAAGGTACGCGGAATGGGCGTTGCGGTCATCACCAACATGTGAGGCGGTTGTGCATTCTTGGTCCACATCTTGGCGCGTTGTTCCACTCCGAAGCGATGCTGCTCGTCGATGACCACGAATCCCAAATTTTGGAACTGCACTTTCTCCTCGATCAAGGCGTGCGTGCCGATCAATATCTTCACCTCGCCCGAAGCAATGCCCTCCAAAGCGCGACGACGTTCGGCAGCCTTCGACGATCCCGTCAAGACGGCACACTCCACACCCACGCCGTCCAACATCTTGGTGACCGTAGCAAAGTGCTGACGCGCCAAAATTTCGGTCGGTGCCATCATGCAGGCTTGGTAGCCATTGTCCACCGCCAGAAGCATCGACATCAATGCCACCAACGTCTTGCCACTACCCACATCGCCCTGCAAAAGACGATTCATCTGGAATCCCGTGACGGTATCCTTCCGGATCTCCTTCACCACGCGTTTCTGTGCGCCCGTCAATTCGAAGGGCAACTTCTTGGTAAAGAATGTATTGAAAGCATCTCCCACACGCGGAAACAAGAATCCGTTGTTCTTGCCCAAACGATCCGACCGCCGCTGTTGGATGTTGAGTTCCACACCCAACAACTCATCGAATTTGAGTCGAGTTTGAGCCTTGAGTAATTTTTCAGCCGACTGCGGGAAGTGTATATTATAGATTGCCTCGCGTAGGGGCATCAGTCCAAATTCCTGCTTGAGGCTGTCGGGCAAGGGGTCGACAATATGATCCTTCGCCAATGCCCACGCATTGCAAATCACGCGATACATCCCCTTTGTACCCATCAGATTCGACACCTTCTCGGTCGAGGGGTAGATGCCCTGCATACCGCTCTCCGCCTTTCGCGACAGAGCCTGCTCGATGGTCTCCAATTCGGGATGTGCCATCTGCAACTCGCCACGATAGAACGATGGTCGACCGAAAACGACATACTCCCGACCGACTTCGACCCGTTTTTCGATCCACTTCACGCCCTGAAACCACACCAATTCGGCTCTTCCCGTGGCATCCTGCGCGTATGCCGAGAAACGCCGTTTGCGCCCCTCACCGGCATAGCTCACGCCCGTGATCCGCGCCCGAAATTGGACGTAGGTCAAGTTGCTTGCCTCCGAGATTTCGCCAATGTGGTAGACCTTCGTGCGGTCGATATAACGAAACGGGTAGTGGCTGAGCATATCCCCAATGGTCGATATTCCCAGCTCCCTTTCCAAGACTTTGGCACGCGTCTCTCCGACTCCTGCCACAAACTTGATGTCGTTATCTAAGTAGTTTGCCACGTTTAGTATCCACTTTCTCTAAGGTACAAATATAACAAAAATATGACAGGGTATTGCATCCAGAGCCGATTTATGCCCTTCCGAAGCCCATATATACATAAATGTAGGGAGTCGGCGAGCAGAACCACGGGAAATTTTGTACCTTTGTAGTTATAAATCACACATACGATGAATCTCACAGAATTTCGCCGTCGCCCCGCGTCGGAAGTACGCTTTGGACAAGTTATTATAGGAGGCAACCACCCCGTTGCTGTGCAGTCGATGACCAACACCGACACCAAGGACACGGAAGGGAGTGTTGCGCAAATCAAACGCATTGCCGATGCAGGTGGACCGATTGCCCGTCTGACGGCTCAGGGTCGCAAGGAGGGCGAGAATCTGAAGAATATCATCACCCGTCTTCGCGAGGATGGTTATTCGACAGCCTTGGTTGCCGACATCCACTTCGTGCCTGAGGTTGCAGCCGTTGCCGCCAAATATGTCGATAAGGTACGCATCAATCCGGGCAACTACCGCTTGGATCATGGCGAATTGGAGGCTTTGATCGAGCAGTGCAGAGAGCGTGGCGTGGCGATTCGTATTGGTGTCAACCACGGATCATTGGCCAAACGCATCTTCGATGAGTGGGGCGATACGCCCGAAGGCATGGTTGCCGCAGCAATGGAATTTTTGAGAATCTGCAAGGCGCATTCGTTCGATCAGATTGTGGTGTCGATGAAGTCGTCGAACACCCGCGTGATGGTCGCAGCTTACCGTCAGTTGATCGAGGCGATGGATGCCGAGGATATGCACTACCCGATTCACTTGGGCGTGACCGAGGCGGGAAATGGCTTGGAGGGTCGCGTGAAGAGTGCCGTAGGTATCGGCACACTGATGGCTGACGGCATTGGCGACACGATCCGCGTATCGCTCACCGAAGCTCCCGAACACGAGATTCCCGTGGGTCAAATCTTGGTCGATCACTTCGCCCACCGCGAGGGACATTTCGAGGTGAAGCATCCCGAACGCTACTCTCCGTTGGTGTATCGTCGTCGGTCGAAGGTGATGACACCTGTCATCCACTCAGAACCGCATGAGGGTTTCCGCATTTTGGAGGCAACCTCGCAGAACCCCACCGCAGAGCTTCGTGCCGCCATCCTCAACTTGGAGGTTGCCGACGAACCCGTAATCGTAAAACGCCACTACGACGAAACCGATTTCACGTTGATGGCAATCAAGGCGGGTGCCGATTTAGGTCCATTGATGCTGGACGGATTGGCTGACGGCATTTGGATTGATGCACCTCAATTCACCGAGACACAGATCCGCGAGGTGGAGTTGTTGATTCTGCAAGCTGCCCGCGTTCGCTTCTCACGCACCGAGTACATCGCCTGCCCCAGTTGCGGACGTACACTCTACAACATTGAACAGACACTTGCCAACATCAAAGCCCGCACGGGACATCTGAAGAATCTCAAAATCGGTGTGATGGGTTGCATCGTCAACGGTCCGGGTGAAATGGCAGACGCCGACTATGGATACGTGGGAGCTGCACCCAACCGCATCACCCTCTACAAGGGTCGCGAAATCATCGAGCGCAACATTCCCCAAGAAGAGGCTTTGG
>SAMEA104404100__coassemble_2803_pt1 | contig 12562 bp, 13 predicted proteins | sample SAMEA104404100__metabat2_high_PE_096 | metagenome-assembled genome bin SAMEA104404100 (sample SAMEA104404100) | Balaenoptera acutorostrata
TTTTGCGTCAAGCCCGCGCCTTGATGACCCGTGCCAGAGATTACCTCGCAACCCACGCTCCCGAATTTCCCGAATACGATCCTTCGTCCGACCCGCTTAATCACTGCTCTTTAGATGGAAACATGGTACAAATTTTTTAGCGGACTGCTCTCCGCCATTGCCGCCCTCTTTGCTCCCATCGCCTCGTTGATGCTCACCACGTTGTTCTTCATCGGGGTGGATTTCATCACAGGCGTGGCTGCCGACCGCAAGGAGGCTCAACGCAACCACCAAACGTGGTATTTCGAAAGCCACAAAGCATGGCACACCATCATCAAATTGCTTTTGGCACTCACCACCATCCTCATGGCGTGGCTTTTGGATCACTACGTGTTGGACTTTATGAATCTCAACTTCTCGCGACTCTTCACGGGATTTATCTGCGGTGTGGAATTCTGGTCATTCTTGGAAAATAGCTCCCAACTCTCCGAAGCACCCCTCTTCAAATGGCTCAGGCACTATGCACATCGCCGCTTGAAGCAGGAAATTTCGCTGCATGACGAGTTTTTTCACCGCTAAACAATCTCTTTCGATCGAGGAAATTCGTATCTTTGTTACGATGAACTTCGACCAGCTACACCAACGCATCGACCTGATGCCGATGCTCAAAATTTTGATCCCCTTTGCGACAGGAATCCTTGTCGCAAACTCAGGCACATTGCCCCTGTGGTTACTCGCAGGGGCTTTCGTGTGTAGTGGTGTGGTGGCTATGCTGTTTCACTCCCGCGTAGCAATCCTCACGATGATCTTCACAACGGGATTCGGGTTGGCACAGTTCCGCACCCCTCAACGCACCACACCCCTCCATACGCCCACGCTGTTCGAAATCTCGGTGGATGGCATTCCGCAAATTCGCCCCAAGGGTCAAACGGCTCATGCCCTGATCCGAGCGTGGCGCGATCCCCACACGGGACATTGGCATCCGACGGAAGATCGTCTGTTGGTGTTTTGCGATTCGCTGACCACACTCCAAGCCGATGAACGGCTCTCGATAGAAGGGGTCATCCGCCCATTCCGCGACACCCATCCGAGCTACAAACGCCTCATGCAACGCCGTGGGTATATCGGCACGCTATCACTCCACAAACAGGGCATACTCTCCCAACAAGACAGTCTTCCCCGATCGTTCCACCTATGTGCCACCCAACGAATGGCATCTTTGGCAATCGAGGGCGATGCAGGTGCTGTGGTCAATGCCATGACTACGGGCGATCGCAGTCGCTTGACGGCTCAACTTCGTGGGGAGTATTCGCGAAGTGGATTTTCCCATCTTTTGGCGGTATCGGGACTTCACACGGGAGTCGTTTTCTTGTTGCTGAACCTCGTTCTGTGGTGGTTGCCTCTCCTGAGGTGGGGACACCTCCTACGCAACACGCTCTCGATCGTGGCGGTGTGGATTTTCGTGGCTGCGGCAGGCTTTCCGCCAAGCGCCATCCGTGCTGCGGTGATGTACACCTTGCTGCAACTCTCCTTGGCGGGTGGCGAGGAGTACTCTTCGATGAATGCGTGGGCTGGAGCGGCACTCTTGATGCTGATGTGGCAACCCGCATGGATAGGTGATCTGAGTTTCCAACTTTCGTTCCTTGCCGTGGGTGGCATCATCTCGTGGGGAGTTCCTCTCTGTCGACGATTGCGCACGCGGTTTCGGGTGGTGAATTGGGTCGTTGATGCCTTGGTCATTTCGTTGGTGGCAAGCCTCGTAACTGCACCCCTTATCAGCCACACCTTCGGCATCACGCCCTTGGTCGGCATTCTGCTTAATCCCCTCGCGATCCTATTGGCAACGATCCTTGTTGCGGGAGGTGTTGTGTGGTTGATCTTGCCCTTCGAAATCCTCTCCACACCCCTGCGCTTCGTCATCTCCCACGCTGCCGAGGGTATCAACTCTTTGGCTCATTGGACAGCCTCCACACCCCACACATCGGTCGAATATACACTTTCGACAACCGCCACCGCCACAATCTATGTTCTATTCTTGGTTTTCACCCTCACAATATGGAACTTTAAACCGAAAAAAAAGCTACCTTTGCACAAATGATTACCCGCGAAGAATTCATAACGCTCACCTCCGAGGAGGTACACCAAGCCATCGCCCAAGCAGTGCATCGCGATCCGTTGGACATTGCCCTCGATCGCAAGATTCCTCATGCGCGTTTGGTGGCATCGCAGGTGAAGTATCTCCAGCGTGCAGCTCGCAAATTACCCCACTATGCCCAAGCTCAGTGCATCATCCCTTCGCTGGCTTTCGAACAGTCGTCGAGTGAGGCGTGCGCCATGACAAAATCGCTCCACGGCAAGCGGGTGTTGGACTTGACGTGTGGTTTGGGAGTCGATGCTTGGTATTTGAGCCGACAATTCGACCACGTAGTGACCATCGAACGCGATGCACTTTTGGCAGAGGTTGCAAGGGAGAATTTCCGACGGTTGGGAGCCGAGAATATCGAGGTGGTGAATGCCTCTTCGGAAGACTACGTGCGCCAAACCACGGAACATTTCGATTGGATCTATGCCGATCCCGACCGCCGCGGTCAAGATGGACGCAAGAAAGTCTGCTTGGAGGATTGTTCGCCGAATATGATCACCCTAATGCCCCGCCTTCGTGAATTAGCCAATGGCATCTGCATCAAGAATTCCCCGCTATTCGACATCGACGAAGCGTTTCGCCTCTTTGGGGCGTGCCACGTAGAGGTACTCTCCCATGGTGACGAATGCAAGGAGGTAGTCATCTACCTCCAAGGCGAGGAGCAACGCCTCACCGCCACAGCCATCGGTCAAGGTAGCTACACGACCCTCATCACGGATCAGCAGATAACCCCTCCCGCACAATTTCTCAGGGATGATTACCGTTGGTTGATCGTTCCCGATGTGTCGCTTCAGAAGGCACGCTTGGCACGACAGGCAATCTCTACACAAGCCGACATTTGGACAGAGAACGGGTTTGCATTTGCGACAGCTATGCCCCACGATATTTTAGGGCGTGTGTTCCAAATCGAGAACATCGACCGCTACGATCCCCGCACAATCAAACGCCAATACAAGGGCATGAAGGCGGAGATTTGGAAGCGCGACTTTCCACTGCGCACCGAGGAGGTGATGCGACGCACGGGACTTCGTGCAGGCAGCGATCTGAGATTGGCATTGACCAAGATTGGCAATGATTATTGGACGATTCGTCTCAAAACGAAATAAAGGTAACACAACATGAAACTCAACGATATTCTGACGCTCTTCACCGACACGCTCCTGACGCGGGACACCAACCAGTGGCACAATCCTGCGGTGAGATGGCTCGTGAAACAATACAAATTGCTTTTCTACACGGCTCGCGGTGTGTTGGAACACGACACCCTGATTCGTTCTGCAGCCTTGACCTTCTACACCTTGATGTCCTTGGTGCCGATCGTGGCTGTGCTGTTTGCCTTTGTCAAGGGATTTGGACTCGGTGATCGCTTGGTCGAAAGTCTCTATGGCATCTTTCCCCAATCGCCCGAAATCGTGGAGTACTTGATCCAGTTTGCCGAAAAAGCCCTGCTCCGCACCCAAGGCGGATTGGTGGCTACGGTGGCATTGCTCATGCTGTTCTGGACGATCATCCGCGTATTTTCGTCCATCGAGAGTGCCTTCAACAACATCTGGGAGGTGAAGGTCGAACGGAGCATCACCCGTCAATATACCGATTACATCGCTGTGTTGCTCATCATTCCGCTGTTGTGGATCACCGCCTCAGCCCTCAGCCACCAGCTCCAAGAGACGTTCCTCGTCGAACAATATTGGTATCTGAGGATCGTGTCGCGCATCGTGTCGCTCATCACCGTGTGGATCATGTTCACACTGCTCTATATGGTCATCCCCAACACCAAAGTGCAACTCAACAGCGCATTGATGGCGGGCATTGTTGCCGGCACACTCTTCTTCGGATTCCAATGGGGCTACGTCCATTTGCAGAAGTGGATGACCTCCTACAACGCCATCTATGGTAGTTTTGTGGCACTTCCGCTGTTGCTCATCTGGTTGCAGACTTCGTGGCAGATACTCCTTTTCGGTGGCGAGTTATCGTTTGCCTATCAGAATGTGAGCCGTTTCGATGAGGAGCGCGAGTCGCTGTTGGTGACCTACGACCAACGTCGCAAAATCATGCTCGCCGCGATGATCGCCATCGTGCGCAACTTCCGCGACGAGGGAGGCCCGCTCTCTTCGGAAGCCATCCGCGAACACCTCTCCCTGCCGACACGTATCGTCAACGATGTTTTGTTCCAGTTGGTGCAGTCGGGTCAGTTGATTGCCGTGCGCACGGGTGAGGGCGATCGCCAAGTAAGCTACGCCCCCGGATACGCCATCTCGGAGATGACCATCTGCGGCATTTTAGATGCTGTGGAGGGTCACGGCAAGAGCAACTTCCAGCTCACCCCCACGGACGACATGACGCGCATCAACCAAGAGTTGGAACAGCTCAAATTGGAGTCGCGCCAATCCCCAAGTAACGAGAAATTAATAGATATGCTATCATGAAACATCTTCAAAGAGTGTCGATCATCGGCAGTGGAAATTTAGCCGAGGCTTTAGCACGCGCCATCGACCTCAGTGATTTGGATTTGGTGCAGATCATAGCCCGCAACGAGGAGCGCGGGAAAGAGGTCGCACGCCTTGCCCACACCTCGTGGTGCAACCACTCGGCGTATCTTCTGCCTGCCGACATCTACATCATCTCGGTGAGCGATCGTGCCGTCAAAGAGGTAGCCGAATGGATGCCCCTACCCGAAGATGCCGTCATTGCCCACACGGCAGGAAGTGTGGCGATGGATGTCCTCCCCGCAAGATTCGCCCATCGCGCGGTTTTCTACCCCTTGCAGACCTTCACCAAGGGTCGTCAGGTCGACTTCCGCGAGATCCCGATCTTCTTGGAGACCTCCACTGATGAGCTTCGCCAAGAGATGGAATATTTCGCCCATCGTTTGGCCCAGAATGTCTACTATGCCAACACCTCGATGCGCACCAAGATACACTTGGCGGGCGTATTTACGTGCAACTTTGCCAACTATATGTACACCTTGGGCGAGGAGATCGTCCACGAGGCGGGAGTAGGGTTCGATGTGTTGCGTCCAATCATCCGCGAAACAGCTGCCAAGGCTGCCGAATCCACATCCCCCATTCATGTACAGACGGGTCCTGCCGTGCGCCACGACCTCGCCACTCAAGAGCGTCACCAAACAATGCTCTCCGATAGAGAATCAATGTTAGAAATTTATCAAATAATTAGTCAAAATATATGGGAAACTTCAAAGAAGATATAGCCAAGACCGAAGTATTTGTCTTCGATGTCGATGGCGTGATGACCGATGGAGGCATCATCCCCACGATCGACGGTGATTTCATTCGTCGCTACAATGCCAAAGATGGCTATGCGCTGGCTTATGCCATCAAGATGGGCTACCGCATCTGCATCATCACGGGCGGTAGAGGCAAGAACCTCGAACATCGCCTGAAGATGTTGGGCATCAAGGATTTCTATACGGATTGTATGGACAAGTTGACGACCATGCGCGAGTATTTCAAGGCGAACGGCATCAACGGCGAAAATGCAATTTATATGGGTGACGACATCCCCGACTTGGAGTGTATGCGCGAGGTCGGCATTCCGGTATGCCCCGCCGATGCTGCATCTGAGGCAATCGAGGCGGCTCGTTACGTGTCGGAATTCAACGGTGGTCAGGGTGCTGTGCGCGACATCATCGAGCAGGTACTCCGTGCCAAAGGCGATTGGGCAAAGAACTCCGAGGGAGTCACCCCTTCAACCTTAGTCGCTTCGAGATAGGAGGGCGAATTGGCTGAGGTCTTGTCGAGAGGGGCGAGCTGATTTTTCCAGAAAAACCGCCCACCATCTCGAACGCCATATCCACAAAAAGAGAGCGAGGAATTTCACAATTCCCCGCTCTCTTTTTTGCGTTATCGACAAATCAGTCGCTTTATCACGAAATTACTCTTCAATAAAATCCACATAGACCTGACGTTGAAATACCTCCTGCAACGAAATATGCGTTTCGGTCGCCGACACACCCTGAATACGGAGTATATTGTCGAAGATCGTGTGCATCAAATGCTCATTGTCGACACAATAGAGCTTGACAAGGATATTACCAGTACCACCAGCAATGAAGTGACACTCGACAATTTCGGGTACTTCCTTCAACTGATCGACCGTTTTCTGCAACAACTGCGGGTCTTTCAATGTGATGCTAATGTGAGCGCACACATCGAAGCCCATCATCTTGGGGTCGACAATGAGTCGACTACCGAGAATCACACCCGACTCATCGAGTTTACGGATGCGCTGATGGATTGCAGCACCTGAGATTCCGCATTCACGTGCGATCTCAAGGAAAGGCATACGTGCATTCTTGATCAAGTACTTGAGTATCTTGCGATCTATTGCGTCCAGATTTGCTTTAGGCATTTTTCCGATTATTTATTATTTGATAACTTTCAGCTCTTTGCCCACCTTGATGAAGGCAGCCATACAACGATCCAACTGTTCGAAGGTGTGACCTGCCGACACTTGGACACGGATACGAGCTTGACCCTTCGGTACTACGGGGTAGTAGAATCCCGTAACGAATACGCCCTCGTCCTGCAAACGAGCCGCGAAATCCTGCGAGAGTTTAGCATCGTAGAGCATCACAGCGCAAATAGCCGACTGTGTAGGTTTGATGTCGAAACCAGCCTCCATCATACCTTTGCGGAAGTGTTCCACATTGGCAACCAAGCGATCGTGAATCTCGTTGCTTTCGCTCAACATACGGAACATCTCGATACCAGCACCAACGATTGCGGGCGGCAGAGAGTTCGAGAACAAATAGGGTCTTGAACGCTGACGCAACATATCAATGATCTCTTTGCGACCCGTGGTGAAACCACCCACAGCACCGCCAAATGCCTTACCAAGCGTACCCGTCAGGATGTCGACCTTACCACGCAGGTTGTACAACTCAGTGATACCGCGACCCGTCTCGCCCAAAACACCAGCCGAGTGACACTCGTCGACCATCACCAAAGCGTCGTATTTCTCAGCCAACTCGCAGATCTTGTCCAACGGAGCGGCATTACCATCCATCGAGAATACACCATCGGTGCAGATGATGCGGAAACGCTGAGCTTGCGCCTCTTTGAGTTTCTCCTCCAAGTCAGCCATATCAGCATTGGCGTAGCGGTAGCGCACAGCCTTGCAAAGGCGTACACCGTCGATAATCGAAGCGTGGTTCAAGGCATCCGAAATAATGGCATCTTGATCGGTGAACAGCGGTTCGAACACACCTCCATTGGCATCGAAACAAGCAGCGTAGAGGATGGTATCCTCTGTGCCGAAGTAATCCGAGATAGCCTTCTCCAACTCTTTGTGAATATCCTGACAACCGCAGATGAAGCGTACCGATGACATACCGAATCCGCGAGCATCCATTGCCTTCTTCGCAGCCTCGATCAATCGGGGATTATCCGACAGACCCAAGTAGTTGTTGGCGCAGAAGTTCAACACAGGACGTCCCCCCACCTCGATTTCGGCACGCTGGGGAGAGCAAATGATACGTTCATTTTTGTAAAGACCTGCAGCCTCGATTTCGGCGAGTTCATGTTGCAGGTACTCTTTCATTTTTCCGTACATATTTGTTAAAAGATTTTAAGAAGTTACTATTTCTAAGTTTTAGACTATTAGCAAAGGTACTATTTTTTTTCAAAATTGATCCCTTTTACCTCCATTTTTCAACATTTTAGTTACGATTTGATAGTTTCTTGGGCATTTACCCTTAAAATAGCTCATTTTCGCGGAATTGCATCGAGCAGGATTTTCAATTTGGAGGTGCGAACCCGCAAAATTAAAGCCGAAGACTATCAAATCAGAGGCGGGAGGATGAAAAAGTGTAAGAAAAACAGAAAAAATGTAAAAAAAATCACATTGGCTAACCAATTATCCCTCAAAAAATTATTATCTTTGTCTTCAAACTCAGAAAACAACTCACAAATTATGAAAAAAGAGTGCGTATTAGTTTGCGGTGGTGCTGGCTATATTGGTTCACATACCACTGTTGAACTTATCAATGCCGGATACGACGTAGTCGTTGTCGACAACTTCTCAAACAGCGACATTTCTGCCGTTGAAAACGTGCGCAAAATCACAGGCGCAGAGATTCCTTGCATCGAGGCTGATTGCTGCGATATGGAAGCATTCCGCAAGGTATTCGAAAAGTATGATTTCAACTCGGCAATTCACTTTGCTGCGTCGAAAGCTGTGGGCGAGTCGGTTCAAAAACCGATGATGTACTACCGCAACAACCTCACCTCGTTGATGAACCTCATCGACCTGATGCGTGAGTTTGGTCGTCAGAATATCGTATTCTCATCGTCTTGCACCGTCTATGGCGAACCCGACAAACAGCCTGTTACGGAGCTTACTCCCCGCAAACCCGCCACTTCACCCTACGGCAACACCAAGCAGATCTCTGAGGATTTCCTGCGTGACTCGGTAGCTGCATACGAAGGTCTGAAGAGCATCGCTTTGCGTTACTTCAACCCCATTGGCGCCCATCCCTCGGCATTGATCGGCGAACTACCGAGAGGTGTACCGCAGAACTTGGTTCCTTATGTGACTCAAACCGCCGCAGGCATCCGCGAATGTCTGTCTATTTTCGGCGATGACTATAACACCCCCGATGGATCGTGCATCCGCGACTACATCGACGTTACCGACCTTGCAAAGGCTCACGTAGCTGCTATCAACCGTATGGTCGAGGGCAAGAGCGAGGAGCGTTACGAGGTATTCAACGTAGGTACAGGTCGTGGAGTATCGGTTTTGGAGTTGGTCAACAAATTCCAAGAGGTCAACAACGTCAAATTGAATTATAAGATTGCACCTCGTCGTGCAGGCGATATTATCGCTATCTGGGCTGATCCGACCCGTGCAAACACAGTACTCGGTTGGAAAGCAGAGCGTACCATTGAGGAGACGCTCGCTTCGGCTTGGGCATGGGAGAAGCATCTTCGCGGTATCAAATAGGATACCATTTGACGCACAACACACACTCACAACAGGTGGAGTGATTTCACACAAAGTCACCCCACCGACACAATTCATGTCACTTTCTTTTCGAAGCAAAGTGGCATGAATTTTTTCTTAAGAAAGCCACGCCACACGAAATAAAAAAAACAGAAGGAATGGAAATATTCATCGACATATTCGGATCGGTTTACAGCCTGATTATGAGTTTGATATACATCTGCTTTCCTGTGTTGTTGGTGTTTTTCATATACGATTCGTGGCGACACAACCACCAACAAAACAAGAGGAAATAATCATCTCCACCACATCCATACGCAATCTTTCCTGCAGAGAAGGACACCCATGCGACACCTGCTCCTCCGATGCTCCTCGAAACACAAAAAACGCCTCATCTTGCGAAGAATCAGCGAGAAAGGGAGATTAAAATTTTCAAATCACGGAAAAATATGTATCTTTGCGCCCGAAAAGCAGGCGGAATTGGGGTACGATTTTTCGTAATCGCATTGAGAACCGCCGTAGGTAACACATTAAAATTCAAATTACAATTATGAAAACCATTGCAATCAAAGCCGTAAAACGTGCTGATTTTGGTAAGAAGGCAGCTAAGGCTGTTCGTCGTGAGGGTTTGGTACCCTGCGTATTGTGCGGTAACGGTGAGACCGTAAACTTCTCGGTTGATCCCCGTGACATCAAACCTTTGATCTACACTCCCAACTCGTACATCGTTGAGTTCGAGATGGACGGTAAGGTAGAGAAGGCTGTTCTTCGTGAGGCTCAGTTCCACCCCGTACGTGAGGAGATTCTCCACTTGGATTTCTTCCGCGTTGTAGCTGGTAAACCCGTTTCGATCGCAGTTCCCGTTCGTTTGACTGGTAACGCAGAGGGTGTTAAAGTCGGTGGTAAGTTGGCTTTGTCGGCTCGTAAGTTGACGATCAGCGCCTTGGAGGAGAATCTTCCCGACGAGGTTGTTGTTGACGTTACTAACTTGGGCGTAGGTAAGACTATTTTCGTTGGTGACTTGCAGTTCGAGAACATCAAGTTCATCACTCCTGCAACAACTGCTGTTTGTGCAGTTCGCGTAACTCGTGCATCGCGTGGTGCCGAGGCTGCTAACTAATTGTAGGAAGCATGAAATACCTCATTGTTGGGTTGGGTAATATCGGTGCAGAATACGCCGAAACCCGTCACAACATCGGATTTAAAGTGTTGGATGCCTTAGCTGAGGCATCCAACACCTCTTTTACGACGGGTCGTTATGGCGATATTGCCGAGGCTAAGTGGAAGGGTCGAACCTTGATCCTGCTCAAGCCATCGACCTACATGAACCTTTCGGGAAAGGCGGTACGCTACTGGATGGACACAGCCAAAATCGCTCCCGAAAATTTGTTGATCATCTCCGATGACATTGCCCTGCCGTTGGGCACGTTGCGTCTGCGTCCGAAAGGAAGCGCGGGCGGTCACAACGGACTGAAGAATATCGCTGAGTTGCTCGGCACTGAGGAATTTGCCCGCATGAGATTTGGTGTGGGTGGCGATTTTCCAAAGGGTCATCAGGTAGACTATGTTTTGGGTGAATTCTCGAAGGAAGAGCAGGAGACCATCTCCACACGCTTGAAGGTGTTTGTCGATGCCGTGCGTTCGTTTTCAACCATCGGCTTGGGACAAACCATGAACTTCTTCAATAAAAAGTAATTCAATTCCTATAAACACAAAAGGAACAACTCCTGCAAAAGAGTTGTTCCTTTTTTATTGTCCCTCTGAAAGGGGATTCCTTCGAGCCTGTCATCAGGGGAGGGAGGTATTTCGCATAACCCGCCGAAAACAATTACATCACATCCATCTCCGAGGCTATTTCAAACCATTTCCCGACCCTTCCCCCTCCTGTGGCAACCTCCGCCATCCCATCGAAATCGGAGCGTTAAATCAAAGTCTATTGACCTACGAGGGGAAAATCTATTCGTCGTCCTCATCGCCGAAATAGAAGTCCTCCATCAAGTTATCCAATTCGCGGCGTTCCTTTTTAGTAGGTCGCCCCGTACCGCGATCGCGGGAGATGAAGATCGTCTCGCGGGGTGCGTTGAGTTTGTCAAGTTCCTCCTGCGGGGTGATATTCAGACAATATTGGGGTACTTTGACAGCGGGCTGACGGCTCGACACCAAATCCACGACCTTATAAGAATAGGTGATTCTCACCTTGCGAACTTCGATTTTATCGCCAATTTTCACATCACGTGAGGGTTTAGCCCACACTCCGTTGACGGATACTTTATTGGTACGAATCGCCTCTGCGGCATCACTGCGGGTTTTGAAAACACGTACCGCCCACAGATATTTGTCTAATCTGACGTTTTCCATATCTTACTTCAAAAAAATTACTTTTCATAGATGCTTTCACCACGTGGTGTGACGTGTGAATGCTCTTCGTTTTGACGGCTGACGCTGAGGATCATGCCCAAGGCGATACACGAAAACAGCAACGACGAACCGCCCTTCGACACCAACGGGAGGGTTTGACCCGTTTCGGGGAAGAGGTTGACCGTCACCATGATGTGCAGCAGGGCTTGACACGTGATCTGCATTGCCAATCCCAAGACCAACAATCCGGGGAAAGCCGTACCGCACCTTTGGAAGATCATAATTGCGCGGAACGAGATCCACAGATAAGTCATCATAATGATCAGAGCCATAAACGAACCGTACTCCTCGACAAAGAAGGCAAATGCGAAGTCGCTTTCGGGGTGGATCATCTCGACACGCATGGCACTTTGACCAGCTCCCACACCCACGATGCCACCATTGTGGATGGCGATCATCGAGCGTTCGACATCCGTCAGATCACCCACGGGTTTATCGGCTTGCTCCTCTGTCCACAAGTCGACCCACGTTGAAAATCGACCTCCTGCCGTGGCACTACGTCCCAAATTGAGCGACAGAACCAAAGCCCCCGCCAAGGCGAGCCACATCAACATTTTGCCCAACTCTGCAAAGCGGACTCTACCAATGAGCATCATCACCCACGATGCGCCAAACACCAAGAGGGTCGAGGAGGTGTGAGCGGGGAAAATCGCCACACACGAAGCCACCACAGGTCCTAAAATCGGAATTGTTCCCTCTCTAAAGATCTTCTTTTGGTCGGGTTCGCCCCACCGCCAGAACATCCACGAGGGGACGATTTTGAGTTTGCCAATGATCGACTGACGCACCGCCAACTGCTTTGCCAAAAACAGCACCGTAGCCACTTTCAGAGCCTCGGAGGGTTGGAAACGGAACGGACCAATGGGAATCCATCGCGCCGCGCCGTTGGTTTCGTGACCCAAGAAATAGATCAAGAGGGTCAATCCCAAGGAGATGAAATAGGCAGGTTTCGCCAATCGGTTGTAGTACTTACAATCAATGCGTTGCACCACGACTAAAGCCAACAACGACACCGCCAAGAACAGCAGGTGATTCTTCAAGAAATGGCTTGTTGTACGCATC
>SAMEA104404100__coassemble_2814_pt1 | contig 12518 bp, 10 predicted proteins | sample SAMEA104404100__metabat2_high_PE_096 | metagenome-assembled genome bin SAMEA104404100 (sample SAMEA104404100) | Balaenoptera acutorostrata
CTTTTGCTTGGCGATCCAACTTGTCGACCATTGCTGCCGTCACACCAAATTCGCCCAAAATCTGACCCATCGTCTGACCATTGGTCACCTCACCCGTGGTCAAACGGTAGTTGTCGGCATTGATGCCATAGACCAAATTTTGAGGTTGGGGAATATCTTTTTCTGCATCCTCTGCCGTGGAGGATGTATTGTTGCCACAAGCCGTTACCGCGAGCAACAGCAGGGCATAGAATGAATTTTTAAGCGTTCTCATAATTGAAGCAAATATAACAAAATTTTACGGAATGTGGATTATTTCCCGATACTTTAATGTTAAAGAACCGAGAAATGTCTTAAAAATTTTGCCATCCGAATATTTATCGCTACATTTGAAAAAATATATAATAACTAAAGAAGATATCTTTGTTTCAGAAGTTGAAATTTTTGCTCGCAGCACCTGCGGCATTACTCTATAAGGCGGGAGTTAGCTTCCGTCACCAGCTTTTCGATAAGGGCATCCTTAAAGGAGAGCGGTTCGAGATACCTATTATCTGTATTGGTAACATTACGGTGGGAGGTACTGGCAAAACCCCGATGGCGGAGATGGTCATCAGCTATATGATAAAAAACCACAAAGTAGCTTTACTTTCAAGGGGTTATAAACGTCGCACGAAAGGTTATAAGGAGGTGAGTTGCACGTCACATTATCGTGACGTGGGTGATGAACCTTTACAGATTAAGAAGAAATTTCCCGAAATTGTCGTGGTCGTTTGTAGCAAACGCACGGAGGCGATTCATCGTATACAAGCCGAACATCCTGAGGTGGATCTGATCATTATGGATGACGGATTCCAGCATCGTTATGTCATTCCGAAGATCAACATCTTGATGATCGACTCGACACGTCCGATCGAACACGACCAGATGTTGCCGTTGGGAAGTCTGCGCGATACCCCCGATCAATTATACCGAGCGAGCTACTTCATTGTGACGAAATGTCCCGAAAAAATGGCTCCGATCGACCGTAGAATTTTGCGTAAGGTGCTGATTCAATACGCCAATCAAACGATCTATTTCACTCGTTTCGAGAGCTTTATGCCGACTCCTGTATTTAAGGACGATGCCGAAACAACGGCTTTTACTCAGGAGCAGGAGGTCATTGCGCTGTCGGGCATCGGCAATCCGAAACCCTTCCTGCAAACCCTGCATGAGCGTTACAATGTGGTGTATGAGATGACTTTGGACGATCACCACGTCTATCGCGTGAGGGACATCAATCGCCTGAAGGAGTTGTTGGCGAAGTATCCCCAAGCGGTGATTATGACTACGGAGAAGGATGCCGTGAAGCTCACACGCAGCTCGAAAATTCCGACAATTATCAAACAAAAAATATATTATATACCAATTAATATTTCATTCATAGAGGATTCGGCAACGGATTTTCTTCAAAAACTCGAAAAAGATGTTAGAGGAAATCAAGAAAACTGCGACGTATATTAAGGCGCAGACCAATAACTTTACCCCCGAAGTGGGTATTATTCTCGGCACGGGCTTAGGCGGATTTGCCGACGGCATTAAGGCTGAGTACATTTTAGAGTATAAAACCATCCCCGGATTCCCCGTGTCGACGGTGCAGGGTCACAAAGGTCGCATGATCTTCGGCGAAATCGAAGGTCGTAAGGTCGTGGCTATGCAGGGTCGTTTCCACTTCTATGAGGGCTACGGAATGCAACAAGTTACCTTCCCCGTTCGTGTGATGAAGTTCTTGGGCATTAAATATCTGTTCGTATCCAATGCTTCGGGAGGTGTGAATACTTCGTTCTGCACGGGCGATTTGATGGTTATCACCGATCATATTAACCTCATGCCCAATCCGTTGGTTGGTCCGAATATGGAGGAACTCGGACCACGTTTCCCCGATATGCACAACTGCTACGACAAGGATTTGATCGCTAAGGCAACGAAAATCGCTTCGGAGGAGAATATCAAATTGCAGTATGGTGTTTATGTAGGTGGTACAGGTCCGACGTTCGAGACTCAAGCCGAATATCGCTACTACAAAGCCATTGGTGGTGATGCAGCAGGTATGTCGACCGTGCCTGAAGTTATCGTAGCTCGTCACATGTCAATTCCCGTATTTGGTGTTTCGGTCATCACAAACAGCGGTTTGTCGGACGAAATCGGCGATCACGAGGACGTTCAAGAGCAAGGTCGCAAGGCGGGTGTGCGCATGGAGCTGCTCTTTAAAAAGATGCTTAAAAATTTATAATAGATGGTCAATAAAGTAATTTTAGTTGGTAACGTGGGTATGGACCCCGAAATCCGCACCCTTGAAAATGGAGCTAAGGTCGCTCGCATTCGTTTGGCAACGACCGAGCGTTTGTTCGACCGCCAAGCCAACGAATCGAAAGACCACACCGAATGGCACACCATCACATTGTGGAGAGGTCTGGCTGACGTGGTTGACAAATATGTGCGCAAGGGTTCGCAACTCTATATTGAGGGTCGTCTGCGTACTCGCGAATGGACGGGGCAGGACAACGTTAAGCGATATTCGACCGAGATATTGGCGGATGTAATGAATATGTTGGGTCGCCGTTCGGATGCTTCGATGGGATCGACTCCGACACCTCCTCCGACAAATGGTGGGGGATACAGCGCACCCAATCAGACGGTGACAAATCCCTACGGAACAGCTCCTCAAGCACAGCCCGTGCAGCAGGAAGCTCCCAAAACAACAATTCCGCAGGATGATCCCGATGATCTCCCGTTCTAAAGAACCATCACACCTATTTATAAAACTGCTTTCCATCAGAGGAAGGCAGTTTTTTCGTTATATCTTACAAAAAAAGCCTGCATCGTTTTCGCGACACAGGCTTTATTTTGATAGCTGTCAATCTTAGCAATCGGGGCAGTAAACGCACTCAATACCGACTCGTTGCAAAAGTTCCAATCCCTCGTTAGAGCGGTATTCCTCGCTATAAACCACACGTTTGATACCCGCTTGAATGATGAGTTTGGAACACTCCAAGCAGGGGGAAGCGGTGACGTAGAGGGTCGATCCATCGCAATTATTTGCCGACTTCGCCACCTTCGTGATCGCATTGGCTTCGGCATGAAGCACGTAGGGTTTTGTGCGTCCGTTTTCATCCTCGCAGATATTTTCAAATCCCGAAGGTGTGCCGTTGTAACCATCCGAAATGATCATCTTATTTTTCACGATCAATGCTCCGACTTGGCGACGTACACAATAAGAGTTTTCCGCCCAAATACGCGCCATACGCAGATAGCGACAATCTAATTGATGTTGTTTCTCCTCGTTGTATCCCATTTTCTCAAAATGTGTAGTTTGAATGAAAAAGGAGGGTCGCTCAGTACCCTCCATTGATTTCAGATTTGCAGTCGACTACAAACCTTTACCGCAGCAGTTCTTGTATTTCTTACCTGAACCGCAGGGGCAAGGATCGTTACGTCCGACTTTCTTCTCCACATGAACCGGCATGGGTCTCTGCTGTTCACCACGACCGGCTTGGGCTGCGGCACGCATACGCGACTCTTGGAGTTTCTGCATATCTACTTGGCGCTGACGCTGTTGGCGTTGACGCTCCATAGCTTGCTCATCTTGTTCGGGCAGGTGTGCCGAGTTGATCAGCTTCAAGGTCTTCTCGTTCAGACGCGACAGCATACCTGAGAACAGTTTGTAGGCCTCCAATTTGTAGATCAACAGCGGGTCTTTCTGCTCGTAGGTTGCATTCTGTACATCCTTGTGCAAGTCGTCCATATCCTTCAAGTGGCTGATCCATTCGTCGTCCAACTTGGTCAGCATGGCGATCTTCGTAAAGACGCGATAGATCTCCAAACCATCCGAATCCTTACATTTCTGCAAGTTCACGGGGAAGGTATACAACTCATGGCCATCGGTCATCGGGAAGGTCAGGTTCAGATCCATGTGATCTTTCTGCGTCTCATAAACTCGTGTCATCACGGGTTCAACCTTATCAGCCAAAGACTTAGTACGACGTGTGTAAGTCTCTTCCAAATCCTTCACGATCAGCTCGACCAAATCCTCCGACTTAGTAGCCTTAGCGTAAGTCTCAGCATCGAACGATACCGAAAGAGCCACCTTGTGCATCAACAGACGGCTGAATTCTTCGTAGCTTTCACCTTTATAATTATCGACAAACTCCTCGGCAAAGTCATACCAAATGTTGTTCAAGTCGATCATCATGTGCTTACCCGACAACGTGTTGAAACGACGTGCGTGGATGGCATCACGTTGGATACGCTGAATATTGTCGTAGTCCAACAGACGTTTACGAATACCGAAGTTATTCTCCTCGACCTTCTTCTGTGCATTACCGATGGCACGCGAAATCATCTTACTCTGAATCATTTCGCCCTCTTCCAATCCCAAGCGGTCCATCACCGAAGCGATACGCTCCGAACCGAAGATACGCATCAGGTCATCCTCCAACGACACGAAGAACTGCGATGATCCGGGGTCACCCTGACGACCTGCACGACCTCGCAACTGACGGTCTACACGGCGGCTCTCGTGACGCTCCGTACCGATGATTGCCAAACCACCTGCGGCTTTCACTTCGTCCGAGAGTTTAATATCGGTACCACGACCTGCCATATTGGTAGCAATCGTCACCTGACCTTTACGACCAGCCTCCGATACAATCTGAGCCTCTAATTGGTGCTGTTTAGCATTCAACACATTGTGTTTGATGCCTCTGAGCTTCAACATACGGCTCAACAACTCCGACACCTCGACCGAAGTAGTACCCACCAATACGGGACGACCATCCTGAACCAAGCGAACGATCTCCTCGATGACAGCGTTATATTTCTCGCGTTTCGTCTTGTAGACAATATCCTGACGGTCGTCACGAATCACGGGGCGGTTTGTAGGAATTACCACAACATCCAACTCATAGATGCTCCAGAACTCCGTAGCCTCCGTTTCGGCAGTACCTGTCATACCGCACAACTTGCTGTACATACGGAAGTAGTTCTGCAACGAAATCGTAGCCAAAGTCTGAGTTGCCTCCTCGATCTTCACGTTCTCCTTAGCCTCGATTGCTTGGTGCAAACCATCCGAATAACGACGTCCCTCCAAGATACGACCCGTCTGCTCATCGACAATCTTCACCTTGTTGTCCATCACCACGTAGTCGATGTCCTTCTCGAACATGGTGTAAGCCTTCAACAACTGAATGATGGAGTGGATGATACCCGCCTTCTGGATGTATTCATTCTCCAAGTTCTCGCGCTCAAACTCGGTCTCTTTCTTCAAGAGATCAGCCAAAGCGTCGATCTTGGCTAACTCTGCCTCATGTTGCGCATCGCTCTCTTCGGTTGCGGGAGTCGTTTTGCAAAGCTGACGATAAGCCTCCTCACACTGTGCGCGACGTGTTGCAATTTTCTCAGCCGTCAGATCCTGCAACTCCTTGATTACCGGAATGCGATCTTTCTGCTCCTCGCCCAACTGCGAGCAACGTTTCGCGATCTTAGCCTCCGAGAAACCTTTCTCCTTGATGTTGGCAATCTCACCGCCAATATCAGGCAGGCGGAAGAAGTTATTCGAGTCCTTGCCCAAGTAGCGCGACAGAGCATCGTCACCCTTCTCGGTCAACTCCACCGAGTGAAGTTTCTCCTCGATGACGAAGAACAATGAATCGGTGATCTCCGGCATACGGCGGTTGTTGTCCTGCATATAGGTGTTCTCAGTCTCCTGCAACAACACCTTCATACCTTCCTCCGACAAGAACTTGATCAGCGGTTTGTATTTCGGCAGACCCTTGTGCGCTCTCAATAGCTTCACGCCACCTTCCTTGGTTTTACCCTCAGCGATCAACTTGCGGGCATCGCTCAACTCCTCCATACAGAAATTCTTCTGCAAGTTGTAGAGATGTTCGATAGCGGGGCGATACTGATCAAACTGCTGATCCATCTTCTCGCGCATTGGACCCGAAATAATCAACGGAGTACGTGCATCATCGATCAATACCGAGTCGACCTCATCGACAATCGCAAAGTGAAGTTTGCGCTGTACCAACGACTTCATATCGGTGACCATGTTGTCACGCAGGTAGTCGAAACCATATTCACTATTCGTACCGAACGTAATATCGGCATTGTAAGCATTTCTACGCTCCTCTGAGTTGGGTCTCGTATCGTCGATACAAGCCACCGACAAACCGTGGAACTGATACAAAGGACCCATCCACTCCGAGTCACGTTTTGCCAAATAGCTGTTGACCGTGACCATGTGAACACCCTTCTTAGCCAAGGCATTCAAGAACACCGGCAGGGTAGCCACCAAGGTTTTACCCTCACCAGTAGCCATCTCAGCAATCTTACCTTTGTGCAACACCACGCCACCAAACAACTGCACATCGTAGTGGATCATGTCCCACTTGATGTCGTTGCCACCTGCTGTCCACTGCGTAGAGTAGATCGCCTTGTCGCCCTCGATTCTGAGGAAGTTGCGAGTTGCTGCCATGTTACGATCGAAATCGTTGGCTGTAACGACCACTTCGTCATTCTGAGCAAAACGGCGTGCTGTATCTTTCATGATTGCAAAAGCCTCAGGAAGTATCTCATCCAACACCTCTTCGATCTTCTCGTCAATACGTTTCGTCAGCGCATCGATCTCATCCGAAATCTTGATCTGCTCTTTGATGGGAGCTTCACCCTTCGCTAACTCCTCCTTCAGCTTAACGATTCTCGCCTCATCACCTGCTATATAGTCGGCGATCTTTTTCTTCAGGTCATCCGAATGTTGACGCAGTTCATCGTTCGACAGAGCTTCGATTGAGGGGTAGATCGCCTTAATCTTATTGATATAAGGTTCTATCTCCTTACGGTCTTTGTCGGCTTTTGAGCCGAAAATCAGTTTAATTAATCCTGCAACTATATCCATATTCTGTTTTATATATTTTTCGATTTTTCGAGTTCGCTATCTTGCAAATGTACTAATTTTCTCCGAAATTTAAATACTTTTGTCAAGATATTTACTCCTTTGCGAGATTCTTTTGATCCGCCTCGATTTCCTGACGCAGTAATTCCGCCCATTTGCGACCGCCAACGTCATAATTGAGGTGTGAATCGTCGAAGAAATCATCCTTCACAAAGCGTTTGTCTTTCAACATATTGACGTATCTTACGTTGGAGAATTCCTTCTGTAACTCCTCTCCCAACTCTTCGGTCATACGCACCACCTCGTCTGACAGATAATCGTAGTAGGTGTGCCATGTCGGAGGGGTGACTAAAATCACACGGATGCCTCTTTTCTCGAAATCTGCCACCATTTCGGTCAGCGTTTCGCGGTTTGCACGTGCATTTTCGGGGTCGACATCCGAGTGACGGTGTGCCATGAATTCACCCGATTTGCCCTCCCAATCCTCAGGTCGATCCTTCAGGAGGGGTGTACTCGATCCCAAACGATCGCAAGTCACCCTTAGACTCGCTTCATCACCCGATAGAATGCTCCCCAAACGTTTCGTGGCAATTTTCGGATTGGCGGTAATAAATCGCTTCTGAAGATCCAACATCGGCGCGGGCAAATTGTAGTGGATCGTGTAGAAGGGGGTACGCCACGATTCTATACCCGTGCTTCGATTTTGGTGAAACCAGCACGAAAGGGGATAGACGACATATTTGAGTGAAGTTAGCTCATCACGATATCGCATCCAAAGTGCATAATCGCGTTCGGCGGCTTGATTGCTGTAACTCAGATTGAAGGATTTATAGCCCCAAAAGTTGAGATTCATGCGGTGTGTATAGGAAAGTCCCATGACCAACACCTCCAATTCCGAGGCGTGCTGCTCCATGAATTGCGCCTTGTATTTGAATTCGTGGGGTGCTTGGCGTTGCGAATTTTCAAACAACACCATCAGCACAGCCAACGGCAAAAGGAAGAGTATTGTGCGTAAAATAAAACGTTTCATGGCTTAGAATTGAAAGTAGATAAATGCTTGTTGCTGAGCGTACATCATGTAGATCGCCACCACCAACAGATAATACACCGTGTAGCGAGCTGCCGTGAATCGGAAGATGCCATTCGAGGTGAATTGCAAGGCGTGTTGTTGGTCGCGTTGCAACCACTCGCCAACCTGCAAGAACACGATGCCAATCAGCGAATTGATGAATGCGGTTTCGAACCAGCTATCGGGCCATACCAACGGCTCGGTGATCGCCACGGAGCAGATTCTCGCCATATAATCCCATGCCTGAGCGATGTTCTCAGCTCTAAAAATAATCCATCCTATGACGACCAACACAAAGGTCGAGAATATCTGCAAGAATTCTCTACCCGAAGGAAAAAGTCTACCTTCGGCGATTTGGTTTAGGTTCTTACGATTCTTGTGCGAGAGGATCAACGGCAGGAAAAGTACCGCATTGTATGCTCCCCACAGCAGAAAAGTCCAGTTTGCACCATGCCACAGACCGCTAATTAGGAAGATGACAAACGTATTGCGAATGATCATTGATTTTCCACCACGACTTCCGCCCAAGGGTATGTAGACATAGTCTCGAAACCACGTGTTGAGCGAGATGTGCCAACGACGCCAGAATTCGGCAATGTCGCGCGAGAAATAGGGGAAATTAAAGTTGCGCATGAGGGTGAATCCAAACAAGCGAGCCACTCCAATGGCAATGTCGGAATAACCCGAAAAGTCGCCGTAAATTTGGAATGTAAATGCCACGGCACCCAAAATCAGCATTGCTCCCGACTCTTCGGCATAGTTGTCGAACACATAGTTGACCATAATGGCGCAGTTGTCCGCTACAACCATCTTTTTGAACAATCCCCACAGAATCTGACGCAATCCATCCACCGCCTGCGTGGGATCGAAAGTCCTTCGACGGAGGAATTGGGGTAGGAGATTGGTCGCACGTTCGATAGGTCCTGCCACCAACTGCGGAAAGAACGAAATGTAGGCGAAAAATGCTACGGGATCGTGCGTCGGAGGGAGTTTCTTCTTGTAAACGTCGATCGAATAACCCAAGGCTTGGAACGTGTAGAACGAGATACCCACAGGCAGGATTATTCTCAGCAGTAGGCTGTCGGCGTTGAGTCCGAACATCTCGGCAAACGAACTCACGAAGAAGTCGTAATACTTGAATGTCCCCAATATGCCGAGGTTTAAAATAATGTTCAATACATTGATCCACTTTGCTTTACGTTCGTGACGTTCGATCAGAAGTCCCGCTCCGAAGCTACACAGCGATGTGAAAGCGATCAACAACAAGAACTTCCAATTCCACCAGCCATAGAACAAGTAACTTGCCGCTACAATAAACAAATTCTGCACCTTGATGTTGCGATTGAAGACAAACCAATAGAGCAGAAAGACAATGGGTAGAAACAGGGCAAATTCAACCGAGTTAAAAAGCATATCGAGATTATATTTGTTTTACGATTTATTTTGCAATTCTTGCAACACTTTGTGGAGGATGCGTCGACCCAAAGGACACTCCTCGCAACGTTTTTCGGGACAATATTGGGTGGCTAACTGCAACAAAGATTGCGATTCGAAGGCATTCTTGGCATCCAATCCCGTGGCATTATACCAGCCTCTTGTGTAGCGGTTGTTCTCGGCCTCCAAAGCCTCCAATAGCGTCAGAGCATTATCCCTCAAAGACTCCTTGCCGATGTAGCTGCCATAGGCAAATTGCAGGACAGCTACCAAATGGATGCCGATGATGTTGGCCTTGAAATTACCGATTCTTTTGGGACGTTCCTCGCTTGGTGAACCGGGTATATGATGGGTCATCCAATACTCCGATGCCTCCACGCAGAAAAACTTCCTCACATCGGCTTCCGTGCGACAATTCATCGTGCGATCCATGACAAAATCGTCTTGAGCAAAGAACTCCGCAGCCTCAGCCAATCGCAATACAGGATGATTGGCAGGTCTCACGCCATGAAATGCCCACTCTTTGGCACTCATCGGTTCGATCTGATATTTGGCAGACAAATGCTGAAATGTGCGCATCAAATTAGAGGTGTAATCGTCAGGTTCGTAGAGATTGAGCAATCCCGAAGCACCCAAGAACAAAGCCTCAATAGCATGGGGTACTAAGCGTTCTCTGAGTACCTCCTTATAGGATACTCTGCGGGCTAACTCCAAGTAAGCCTGCTGATTGCGACTATCGCCCAAGGTGCGGAAATAGAGTAGGTAGAATGTCTGATTCCAATTCTCCAAAGCCTCCTTATAAAGGTCTTGAACCATCGCGATTTTGCGTTGCAGTCGTTCGAAAAGTATGGTCGTGAAGATCTCGTTGCGGTGGAGTTGATCCATGCCTGTGAGAAAGCCACCGCAAGCGTAAGTTCCCGCTCCAGCTTTCAATCTATTGAGCATACGTTGTTTCGGATCCATACTCATAGCTTCTTACTTTCTTTGTTCCTTCTTTACTTTTCTTTTCTTGTCCCTGCTCGCCCCTTGTTGTCTTAGCTCGCTCCCTGTCATCTGTTTGCGCCCCTTGTTGCCAGCTCTCACAACTTATTATCAGTCCTTGCCCCTCTTTGCCTGTCTGCACTTTCCTCAGTTCTCCTTACCTCTCATTGTTCCTGCTCGCTTCTCGTGACCTGTTTTCTTTCCTTCTTACTCCTCTCTCGTCCCTTTCACTCCTCTTTCTTGCCCCCTTCTTGCCCCCTCCTTGGGTTAGAACATATTCAATTCCAATAAGGCTTCTTCCGACATCATGCTTTTGTCCCAAATGGGGTCGAATGTCAGAATCACGTTCACCGACTTCACGCCCTTCACCTTGCCCACTTCGATATTCACATCCTCGACCAACATATCCGCCATCGGGCAGTTGGGAGCGGTGAGGGTCATGCGGATATTCGCCACACCATCGGGTGTATAATCAATCTCGTAGATCAATCCTAAATCGTAGATGTTGACAGGAATTTCCGGGTCATATATGTTTTTGAGTGTCAGAATGATATTCTGTTCTACTTCTAATATTTCTTGAGGTGTCATCTCTCGTTGTTTCTCTTAGTTATTCGTACCTGCAAATGCCACAGCATAGATTCTCATCTGCTTGACCATCGACGCCAAACCATTGGAACGTGTCGGCGAAAGATTGGCACTCAAACCAATAGCATCAATGAAATAGAGATCCATGTCGATCAACTCCTTGGGGCTGCGTCCGTTCATCACGCGGATCAACAATGCGATGATACCTTTGGTGATGATTGCATCGCTATCCGCCGAGTAGTATACCTTGCCATCCTCCAAACGAGCATCGACCCAAACGCGCGACTGACAACCTTGAATCAGGTAGTTTTCCGTGCGATGCTCAGGTGCAATGGCAGGCAGAGAATCGGAAAGTTCGATCAAGTAATCGTATTTATCCAACCAATCATCAAAAATCGAGAACTCCTCGATGATTTCGTCTTGAATTTTATCCATTTTATTTTGTGTTGTGTGTTTTAAAATTGAATGATTTCTTTCAGTACTTCGCCCTCCGAAGCAGCGGGTTCGGTGATTTCCAACAGGTGGGCGAGGGTAGGTGCAATGGCGGTCATATCCACACGTCGACCCACGTGCTGTTGGGGAATGCCTGCACCGTAGAAAATCAACGGAACTTGCGTATCGTAGCCATACATTGATCCCGACACCGACCAGCAACGTTCCTGCTCCTCGATCCATCCCGGCATCAAGTTCAGAATCACGTCACCCGAACGGCGCGGGTAGAAGCTATTCTGCAATTTACGTGCATATCCGCTACCGAAGTAGCTGGTTCTCATTGCCGAAGCTGCCAAGGCGTGCGACACGCCACTAAACTGCATGGCGAAAATTGCCACCTCGTTCTGCACCTCCGAGAGGTTCAAACCGCGTTCGTAAATCAGGTTATGATTCAACCACAGGCATTTATTTTCGCAAGCCAAGACCCAATTTCCCGAACCATATCTCACATTGAGGAATCCATTGACGATCACCTCAAACTGGCGGGCATTGAATCTTAGGTTGTAGTTCGATGACTCCTCTAATGAAGGACTCGATCCGTGATTTGCTGTGAGCATCACCACAACATTTCCGTCCTTAACCTGCGCAAATACAAAGGTTAGGAAATCCTCCAAATCGTTATCCAAGCGGTAGATCATATCCTCCACTTCGACCGATTCGGGACCATAAACCTCTGTGATTCTACGCGATGTATCCAAACAGATATTGAGAATATCGGGCGTTTCATCCTCACCCAACTGATATTGAGCGATCGCTAATTTGGCAAATCCAAATACCGCATCGTTTCCACCCGGCGTATGCAACAGACGTTCGTAATCGGTTCTCAGATCCAAGCGGTTGTTTTTTTTGACATAGTTTTTCTGACGACGACCCGCACTGAGATGAATATCCCAATGGCGTTCGTTGACATATTTGTTCTGCTCAACAAAGTTATACCAATCGCCACGAATGTAGGAGAGGTTATATTTTTCACGATTGATTCGCGAAATCCAGTTCGGCAACTCGCCCACGAAATTCTCCGAAGAGGTCCATTGACAACGTTCATCCATC
>SAMEA104404100__coassemble_2835_pt1 | contig 12448 bp, 9 predicted proteins | sample SAMEA104404100__metabat2_high_PE_096 | metagenome-assembled genome bin SAMEA104404100 (sample SAMEA104404100) | Balaenoptera acutorostrata
CCAGAAAAAAGATGCTCCGAGTGGTACGGCAATCACGTTGGCTGAGGGTATCTTGGAGGAGTTGCCCTCGAAATCGTCATGGGTGAATTATGCTCCCGGAATTGCGCAGGCTACTCACCGCACCGAAGACCCGATGCACGAATCGGCGGATAAGTTGGTGATCTGCTCTGTAAGAGAGGGTATGGTTCCCGGCATTCACACCGTTACCTACGAATCGGAGGACGATGTGTTGGAGATGAAGCACACGATCAAGAATCGCCGTGCTTTGGCTCAAGGTGCTGTGGTGGCTGCCGAATTCTTGTGTGGCAAGAAGGGTGTTTATACGATGGATGATCTTTTGAAATAATTGAATATGAGTGCAATAAAAGCATTTTTTAGCAATAAATGGGTGGGCTTCACCCTCGCAACGATCCTCTACACGCTGTGGTTTGTGGTGTGGGTTGGCAATGTGTGGATGCTGTTGGGTGTATTGGTGATTTATGATCTCTACATCTCGAAATTCCTCTATCGCTTGATCGGTCATTACAACACGGAACTCTGTCAGCGGAGTGTCATCTATCGCACCGTGTCGGAGTGGATCAATGCCTTGCTGTTCGCGACCGTGGTGGCGACGTTGGTGCATATTTTTATCTTCCAGATGTATGTCATTCCTACGTCTTCGATGGAGAAATCCCTGCTTATTGGCGACTATCTGTGCGTAAGCAAGGTGGCGTATGGTCCACAGATGCCCAATACACCCCTTTCGTTCCCGTTTGTGCATCACACGATGCCCTTCTCGCAGACCAAGAAATCGTTCTCCGAGGCGATCAAATGGCGTTATCATCGTTTGAAGGGATTGCGCCAGATTGAACGCAACGATGTGGTGGTGTTTAACTTTCCTGCGGGTGATACCGTGCTGTTGGAAAATCAAGGTGTGACGTATTACGATGTTGTGCGTCAGTATGAGAGAGCGTATGGTCGCAATGGACGCAAACAATTAGCTCAAGATTATACGATTATCAGCCGTCCGGTGGATAAGCGCGAAAACTACATCAAGCGCTGCGTGGCTGTGGCTGGCGATTCTCTGGAGGTAAGAGATGGCGTTGCGTTTATCAATGGCAAGGCACAGGAGATTGTCGAGGGTATTCAATATATCTACATGGTCGAGACAACAAGCCCGATTTCGCAATATGCGATCGACAAGTTGGCGATCTCGGAGATCTATGGCGATGGTCGATCTTACCAAGTCTACACGACAAAAGAGACCGCTGAGGAGTTGCGCAAGATGTCGAATGTGACGAAGGTCGTGCGGACGGTTTTCCCCGCCAACACGGAGGTGTTCCCCCAATGGAAGGATGCCCGTTGGAGTCAGGACAACTATGGTCCGATTTGGATTCCGAAGCGGGGTGCAACTGTGAAGTTGACCTTGGAGAATCTGCCTTTGTATGAACGCATCATCGAGGCTTATGAGTGCCACGACTTGAAGGTCGAGGATGGTCGTATTCTGGTCGATGGCGAAGTTGTGGAGGAGTATACCTTTGCGATGGATTACTATTGGATGATGGGCGACAACCGCCATAATTCGGCAGATTCGCGCTTCTGGGGATTTGTGCCTGAGGATCACATCGTGGGACGTGCTTCGTTTGTGTGGTTGTCGTTGGATCAGAAAAAATCGTTCCCTGCAAATATTCGCTGGGATAGAATGTTTACTAAAGTGAAATAATCGTGGAGGAGGACAGCTATTTAACCATTGTCGCCCCAGCGGAGACATCTTCACGCGAAAGAAGTAGTAAGTTTCTTTCGTTTATCTATCCCGTGACTACGGAGGAGGAGATCCACGAAATTTTGGAGGGACTCCACAAGAAATATTACGATGCTACGCACCATTGCTACGCTTGGCGATTGGGTGCCGATGGGGCGCAGTGGCGTGCAAACGATGATGGCGAACCTTCGGGTACGGCAGGTAAACCTATCTTGGGTCAGCTCTTGTCGCACAACTTGACGGATTGCTTGGTCGTGGTGGTGCGCTATTTCGGAGGTACGAAGTTGGGTGTTCCGGGGTTGATTGCCGCCTATAAGGAGTCGACCTTGGAGGCGATTGAGACTGCCGAAATCATCGAGAAAACCGTCGATCGACACATCCATTTGGACTTTTCGTATCTGTCGATGAACGATATTATGAAGGTCATCAAAGACGAGCGTCCGAACATCCTCAAGCAGGAGTTTGACAACCTCTGCACCATGGAGCTATCCATACGCGAAAGCAAGGCGGAGCTGTTGATCGGAAAATTGAAAAAAGCAGGAGGAAGTATCCTCGAAGAAGAATAATGGCACACGAAAATTCGATCTATATCAAAGGAGCGCGGGTTCACAACCTCAAAAACATTGAGGTGGAGATCCCGCACAACAATTTGGTGGTCATTACGGGTCTTTCGGGATCGGGTAAATCGACTTTAGCTTTCGATACGATATTTGCCGAGGGGCAACGCCGTTATGTGGAGTCGCTGTCGGCATATGCGCGTCAGTTTTTGGGCAAGATCAATAAACCCGATGCTGATGTGATTTCGGGTATTGCACCCGCGATCGCCATCGAGCAGAAGGTCAACACCCGCAATCCGCGTTCGACGGTCGGTACGACAACCGAAATCTACGACTATCTCAAACTGCTGTATGCTCGCGTAGGACACACCTTCTCGCCCGTGTCGGGTGTGGAGGTGAAGTGTTACAGCGTCGATGATGTGGCGAAAATCGTCATGGAGTTGGGCGAGGGTGAACGTGCTGTGATTGCTGCACCCTTGGTGCTGAGAGAGGGGCAGGGGATCATCGAAAAGCTGATGGATCTCTTGTCGGATGGTTTGCTGAGGGTGAGCTATCGGGGCGAAGTGCGATTGATCGAGGATGTGTTGCCGACGATCGACACTGAGACCAAAGCCGAGGATCTGTTGGCGGTGATCGACCGCTTGAAGGTCGCTGAGGACAATGATACGCAGACACGCATCCGCGATTCGGTGGATCGTGCATTTTCCTATGGTAATGGCGAGTGTGCGTTGATTGCAAAGGGCGAGACGCAGATGTTCTCATCGCGATTCGAGGCGGATGGCATCACGTTTGAACCCCCTACGGAGCATCTGTTTAGCTTCAACAATCCCTTGGGTGCTTGCCCACGATGTGAGGGCTACGGCAAGGTGACGGGCATTGACGAGGATTTGGTGATCCCCGACAAGAGTCGCACGATCTATGAGGATGCGGTGGCATGCTGGAGGGGCGAAACGATGAAACGCTGGAAGGAGAAGTTGGTGGAGAATGCCTATAAATTCAACTTCCCGATTCACACGCCTTTTCACGAGTTGACCCCAGAGCAGAAACTCGTGCTGTGGCGCGGAAATGAGTATTTTCACGGTTTGGATGACTTTTTTGCCTACATTGATTCGGAACGAAGAAAGATTCAGTTCCGCGTGATGAAGGCGCGATACATGGGTAAGACGGTTTGTCCCGAATGTGGGGGGAGCCGTCTGAGAAAAGAGGCTCTGTACGTCTATGTGGACGGTAAGAATATTGCCGAATTGGTGACGATGCCCGTGGAGGAGCTGATCGTGTATTTCCAAAATTTGGAGTTGGACGATCACGATCGCAAGACGGCAAAACGAATCTTGATAGAGATCGAAAATCGTCTGCAATATTTGGCAGATGTGGGTCTTGGTTACTTGACTTTGGATCGTCTTTCGGCGACCCTTTATGGTGGCGAAAGTCAACGTATTAACCTTTCGACCTCGTTGGGTAGCAACCTCACGGGATCGCTCTATATTTTGGATGAACCTTCGATCGGCTTGCATCCGAGGGATACAAACCGACTGATCAAGGTGCTGAAACAATTGCGCGATTTGGGCAACACGGTCATCGTTGTGGAGCATGAAGAGGAGGTGATGCGTGCGGCAGATTGGATTGTCGATGTGGGTCCTAAAGCGGGCTACAATGGTGGCGAAATCGTGTTCAACGGCACGCTGAAAAACTTGCTGAAATGTAAGCGCAGTTTGACGGCAGACTACCTCACGGGACGTAAATTCATCGAGCCGACACTCATTGCACGCGGTTGGAGCAATTCGATCGTCATTAAGGGTGCGCGAGAGAACAACCTCAAAAACATCGATGTGCGCATTCCGTTGGGTGTGATGACTTGCATCACGGGTGTGAGCGGTAGCGGTAAATCTTCGTTGGCAAAGGGTATTCTGTATCCCGCATTGCGACGTATGTTGTTCGACACGGGCATCAAACCCGGTGATTTCGATGGCGTGGAGGGCGATGTGAAGTTCTTGAAGTCGATCGAAATGGTCGATCAGAATCCGATTGGCAAATCGTCACGTTCGAATCCCGTGACCTACATCAAGGCGTATGACGAAATCCGCCATCTGTTTGCCGAACAACCCTATGCTTGTCACACGGGGCTGAATGCTTCGCACTTCTCGTTTAACAAACCCGGAGGTCGTTGCGAAGAGTGTGAGGGCGAGGGCGTAATCAAGGTGTCGATGCAGTTTATGGCGGATGTCGAATTGGTGTGCGAGGCGTGTGGCGGCAAGCGATTCAAGGACGAAATTTTGGAGGTGAAATATCGCGACAAGTCGATCTACGATGTGTTGGAAATGACGGTGGATGATGCCATCAAATTCTTTGGCGAGGACAAGAAAAACACCACGTGTAGACGCATTGTCGAACGTCTGCAACCCTTGCAGGATGTCGGCTTGGGATACATCAAGTTGGGACAAAGTTCGTCGACGCTGTCGGGTGGTGAGAGTCAGCGCGTGAAGTTGGCAACCTTCCTTACTAAGGAAAGAAGTGATGGCGGGGTGATGTTCATCTTCGATGAGCCGACCACGGGACTGCATTTCCACGATATTTCGAAGCTTCTCTCCTCGTTCAATGCCTTGATCGAAAGAGGTCATTCGATTGTTATTGTGGAGCATAATATGGATGTGATTAAGTGTGCCGATTGGGTGATTGACTTGGGTCCCGATGCTGGAACGCATGGCGGTAAAATTGTCTTTGAGGGTACGCCGATGGACTTGGCGCAATGCAAAGAGAGCTACACGGGGCAATTCCTCAAACAGCATTTAAAATAGAAAGATGGAATTTTATACCTATCAACTGCCCAATGGATTGAGATGTATCCATCGGCAGGTGAAAAATACGGTGGCGCATTGTGCCATGGTCATCAATGCAGGTAGCCGTGACGAACATAAGGATGAGTATGGCATGGCGCATCTGACCGAGCATGCCTTCTTCAAAGGTACGCAGAAACGACGCGCTTGGCAGGTGAATTGCCGCTTGGAGAACTTGGGCGGTGAGTTGAATGCCTTCACGACCAAGGAGGATACGACGATTCATGCAACGACCCTTCGAGGTGACTTTGCAAAGTCGGTGGAGTTGATCGACGACATCGTTTTCCACTCCACGTTTCCCGATCGGGAGCTGGAACGCGAAAAGGAGGTCATTGTCGATGAGATCAACACCTATAAGGATACCCCCTCGGAGATGATTTTCGACACGTTTGAAGATATGTTGTTCGATGGATCGGAGTTGGGACACAACATTTTGGGACGTAAATCGGCTTTGATGCGCTACGATGGCGATGCCATTCGGCGATTTACCCAGCGCACCCACACCATTGATCAGATGGTGTTTTCGTCGATCGGTAACTTCACGCCGAAGGCTGCCGAGGCAATGGCTCTGAAGTATTTGGGCGAGGAGAAGACCCCCGTGCGCGACTTCCAACGAGTGGCTCCGAGTGTGTATGTGCCTTTCGAAAAGACCGTACATCGCCACACCCATCAAACACATTGCATCATCGGTAGCCGTGCCTATGGCATCAGCGAGGAGAAACGTCTGCCGTTGGCTTTGGTGACCAATATTTTGGGCGGTCCTTGTGCCAATTCGCTGTTGAACATCGTCTTGAGGGAGAAAAACGGACTTTCGTATAACATCGAGGCGAGCTACACACCCTATGGCGATACGGGCATCGAGATGATTTACTTCAGCTCGGACCACGCCAATGCGGAGCAGTGTATCGAGCTGATCGAAGGGGAGTTGAAGCGTCTGAAAACTACACTCCCGACCACGCGTCAGTTGTCGATGGCAAAGAAGCAATTTGTGGCTCAGTTGGCGATTTCGTGCGAGAGCAACGAGAATTATATGTTGGGAGCGGGCAAAAGCTACCTAACACATGGCGATATGGACACCATGAAGGAAGTTTACGAAAAGGTGCAGGCTCTTACGGCTCAGCAACTTACGGAGGTTGCCGAGGAGACGTTCACCAATATGTCACGTTTGATTTATCAATAGTTATGGAAGCATTAGAGAGATATATTCACGACTTTTCGCAACCCGAAGAGGAACTTTTACATGAACTGGATCGAGAGACGCATCTGAGAGTCGTTGCTCCGAGAATGATTTCGGGAGCCGTGCAGGGTCGTCTGTTGGAGATGTGGGTGAGGATGTGTCAGCCGAAGCATCTGTTGGAAATCGGTACTTTCACGGGTTACTCTGCGCTGTCGATGGCGGCGGGTTTGGAGGATGATGCCGTGCTACACACCGTCGAGGTGGAGGATGAGTTGGAGGAGTTTAGCCAGTCGTTCTTCGATCGAAGCCGTCATGGTCACAAAATCAAACTTCACATCGGATCGGCTTTGGAAATAGCTCCAACGTTGGGTTGCAAATTCGACTTTGTGTTTATTGATGGCGACAAACGCGAATATCCTGCCTATTATCGGATGCTGATGGGTGACGATGGGGGTGAGTGCTTGGTGCATCCGGGAACGATCTTGGTGGCTGACAACATCCTCTGGTCGGGTAAAGTCGTGCAACCCGTGGCGCACAACGATCGCCACACGCAGGCTCTTTTGGAATTTAACCGCATGGTGAGAGATGACGACCGCGTTGAAAATGTCATCGTCCCTCTGAGAGATGGCTTGAATTTAATTCGTGTGAAGTGATGGAAATCAAGGAATTACAACAACGTGTGGATCAGTGGATCAAGGAGTATGGCGTGCGCTATTTCAGCGAATTGACCAATATGGCGGTGCTGACCGAAGAGGTGGGCGAGTTGGCAAGAGTCATGGCTCGAAAATATGGCGATCAGTCGTTCAAAGCGGATGAGAAAGCTAATTTGGAGGAGGAAATGGCTGATGTGTTGTGGGTATTGGTGTGCTTGGCAAATCAAACAGGGGTCGATCTGACTCAGGCAATCGAGGATTCGTTTGCCAAAAAGACCTCGCGCGACAAAGATCGTCATCACAACAATCCGAAGTTGAAATAATCGAGATACCTCTATATATTAATGGATGGATACCTTCGAAAGGTGTCCATCTTTTTTATGATGGGGAGTCCGTGTCGAGGTTTGATACTCTTCGTAAAAACTTGCTATTTGTGCGATGCCTCTTGTGGTGCGATGCTTCTCTTTGTCCCCCCCCCTCCGCGAAATGCCTGATCTCATTCCCTTTGGTGAGCCGCTGCTACCTTCGCCCACTGCCTCCTGTCCAATAATAAAAAAACGGCTACCTTTACGGGTAGCCGTTTCTCATATATCGAAAAATCTTGAATTATTCGAGGTTCAAGTCTTTCTTCACGCCTGCGATCTTAGTCTCCAACTCAGCTTTCACCTTCTGGAAGTCTTCAACCGATGCCAAGTCAGCCTTCACACCGATGTAGAATTTGATCTTAGGCTCTGTTCCCGAAGGACGTACCGAAACGATCGTGCCATCTTCGGTGAACCACTGAAGCACGTTGCTACGATCCTGCACGATAGGCTTCTTCTCGCCCGATTTCATGCAAGTGGTCTCCAAAGTTTGGAAGTCGTTGATCTTCTTCAGCGGTGAGCCGAGGATCGACTTGGGAGGATTAGCACGGAAGTCAACCATCATCTTCTGAATCAACTCAGCACCCTCCTTACCCTTGCGGACAACGGGAACCTGAGCCTCCAAGAAGAAGCCATACTTCACGTATAACTGCTGCAACCACTCATAGAGCGTAACGCCCATCGTGTCTTTAGCCCAAGCAGCACACTCAGCTGCCAACGAGCAAGCCGATACAGCATCTTTGTCGCGAACGTAGTCGCCTGCCAAATAACCGAATGACTCCTCGCCACCACCGATATATTTAGCCTTACCCTCGTTCTCGCGGATGATCTTAGCGATGTATTTGAAACCAGTCAAGCAATCATAGCACTTAACACCATAGTGGTCTGCGATGGTGTTTGCCATCTGCGAAGTCACGATGGTTTTTACTACAAACTGATTGCCATCCAACTCGCCACGCTCTGCCCAACGAGTCAACTGATAGCTCATCAACAGCATCAAAGTCTGGTTACCATTCAACAGAACATACTCACCATCCTTGTTTCTCAATGCCAAACCGATACGGTCCGAGTCGGGGTCGGTAGCCATAACCAAGTCAGCACCCTCTTTAGCACCCAGTTCAATAGCCATAGACATTGTCTTGCGCTCTTCGGGGTTGGGAGACTCAACAGTGGGGAAGTTACCGTCAACAACCGACTGCTCAGGAACCATGATGACGTTCGTGAAACCAAACTTCTTCAACGAAGCGGGAACCAAACGTACACCTGCACCGTGCATCGGTGAGTAAACGATCTTCATGTCGTGATATTTCTTCACGCTTTCGGGCGACAGCGACAGATCGTGGATGCGCTCCAAATAAATCTCATCGAATTTCTCGTCGAGAATCTCGATCAATTCGGGATTCTTGCCCAACTGAATCATATTCACGTCGGTGATCTTAGCAACCTCCTCGATGATGTTCTTGTCGTGGGGAGGAGTTACCTGTGCGCCATCGTTCCAATATGCCTTGTAACCATTGTACTCTTTGGGGTTGTGCGAAGCGGTAACAACAACACCCGACTGGCAACCCAACTCGCGGATGGCAAAGCTCAATTCGGGAGTAGGACGCAAAGCATCGAACAGATATGTCTTGATGCCATTAGAAGCGAAGATGTCGGCAACACGCTCAGCAAACATACGCGAATTGTTACGGCTGTCGTGAGCCACTGCGCAACAGATTTGCTGACCTGCGAAGTTCTTCTTCAAATAGTTGGCCAAACCCTGAGTAGCAGCACCTACTGTATAGATATTCATGCGGTTAGAGCCTACGCCCATGATGCCACGCAAACCACCTGTACCGAATTCAAGATCCTTGTAGAAACTCTCTACGAGTTCTTTCATGTCGGTGTCCATCAGGTGTTTAACTTGTTTTTTAGTCTCCTCGTCGTAGTTTCCATCGAGCCAAGACTGTGCTTTGTTGAGAACCAGTTGTTCAAGTTCGTTTTCCATAACTGTATTGGTTTTATTTATAGATTGATTTTTTTTGAAAGTCTTAATCGTATACGCAAAGATAATAAATAAAAATGGATAATTCAATATCAGCGAGTTAAAAAATATTCTCGAAAAAATTCGTCTTCTCTATAACTAAATATTTGTGATTTCCAACTAAATTTAATGGGAGTTTTCAAAAAATTATTAACATCTTTGCAGTGTCAATAAAAGAGAAATACCCCGTCCATGTTAAGTAATACGCAGACATATAATGATATGTGGCAGAATTGCCTTGACCGTATAAAAGCACAAACCTCCGAAGAAGAGTTCGAAAAATGGTTTCAACCCATCGTTCCTCTTGAATTCGATGGTAAAACGCTTCGTTTGCGTGTACCCAATGAGAGCTATGTTCGACAGATCGAGAAAAATTACATCCCTTTCTTGCGTCCGATCATTGCGCAACTCTATGGACAGGAAACTCGATTGCATTATGCCGTGCCTCGTGCTACGGCAACTACAACTGCGTCGTCGGATGCTGATGCAAACTCGATTCCGCGTTTCAATCAGCAGACCAACACCGCAAATATAAAAAATCCTTTTGTAATTCCCGGTCTGAAGAAGATTATTATTGATCCGCAGCTCAATCCTGCGCTCACTTTTTCGACCTTTATCGAGGGCGAGTGTAACCGCTTGGCGAGATCGGCAGGCATGGCCGTTGCCGTAAGCCCCGGCAACACTCCGTTCAACCCCTTGTATATATATGGTGATTCGGGCTTGGGTAAAACGCATATCGTGCAGGCTATCGGTCACGAGGTTCGTATGCGTCACCCAGAATTACAGGTGCTGTATGTGTCGATGAACAAGTTTCAGGCACAGTTTCAGACCGCATATAAGAATGGAGAGATTCCCGATTTTATCCACTTTTATCAGATGATTGACGTGTTGATCATCGACGATATTCAGGAACTGACGGGTAAGACGGGTACTCAGAATGCGTTCTTTAACATCTTTAACCACCTTCAGTTGGCAGGTAAGCAACTGATCCTTACTTCGGATAAACCGCCCGTAGAGTTGAAGGATATTGAGCAACGTCTGTTGACCCGATTTAAATGGGGTCTGTCGGCTCAGTTGAATCAACCCGACTACGACACGAAGATCAAGATTATCCACAAGAAGGCTCAGAAGCTCAAAACCAAGATTTCGGATGAGGTTGCTGCATATTTGGCGACCAATATCTCTGCCAATGTACGTGAGATTGAGGGTGCGCTCTCTTCGTTGGAGGCCAATGTCTCTTACTTGGGTCGCAAGCTCAATACGTCACTTGCTAAGGAGATCTTGAAGATCTATGTGCAGGTACATCAGAAGGAGGTGACGATCGACAGCATTATTGAGGTTGTGTGCGAATATACGAATATTGATTTTGCACGTTTGAACTCTACGGAACGTACACGTGAAGTGGCTCAAGCACGTCAGATTGCGATGTACTTGGCAAAACAACACACCAAAGCTCCTTTGACTGCGATCGGTTCGGCAATCGGTGGTCGTAATCACGCCACGGTGCTGCACTCTTGCAAAGCGGTGTCGAATTTGATAGAAACGGATAAAAATTTCCGCCATCAGGTCGAGGAGATCGAGAAGTTGGTGTTGTCGCGCTAAACGTTCGATAGAACCTTTATATAGCGCCATTTGTTCATGGGCTTTCCCAGCGGGGGGAGTGTGTGGCGAATGGCGTTTTTTTATATTCTTATTGCGGAGCTGTTGACGGAGGGGAGTTTCCGAGAAAGGCGGTGCTTCGAAATTGTGGGGTGGCGTTGGTGGAGCTTTCCCGCAGAAAATTAATTAAAAGATCATGGATCAACCTAAATTGGAACGTCTGTTGCGATTGATGAAATTGCTGACGGCTAACACGACTTACAATGTCGATCAGTTGGCCGAGCGCTTGGATATGTCGCGTAGAACCGTCTACCGCTATATTGATACGTTTCGTGAGGCGGGATTCGTGATTAAAAAGACGGGAGACTGCATCCGTTTGGATAAGGAATCTCCTCATTTCAAGGATATTTCGCAGTTGGTACATTTCACCGAGGAGGAGGCGCAGATATTGAAAAGTGCCATCGAGAATATCGACGACACGAACCTACTGAAGCAGAATCTCAAAAAGAAACTCTACTCGGTATACGACAACAAAACGTTGGCAGATACGGTGGTGAGGGGACGTAATGCTTCGAATATTCGCCGCTTGATCGAGGCAATCGAGCAGCAACGGCAGGTGACGCTTTGCGGTTATCGTTCGGGGCATGGAGGCGTGGTGAGGGATCGTCATGTCGAGCCGTTTGCCTTCACGACCAACTATGTCGAGGTGTGGTGTTATGACTTGGATAGTGGCACGTGTAAGCTCTTCAAAACTGCCCGTATCGGTGCGGTCGAAGAGGGCGATGAGTGGGCGCATACAGAGGAACATAAAGAGGGGTTTATTGATGTTTTTCGTCTGAATGGCGAACGGAAATTCAGGGTGCAATTAGCTTTAGGTATGTTGGCTTATAACCTTCTGTGTGAGGAGTATCCGTTAGCCGAACGCGATGTGAAACCAATGGGCGGAAGGCGTTGGATGTTGGATACCTATGTAGCCGGTATGGCGGGTGTTGGTCGCTTTGTTGTGGGACTGTTGGACGACATCGAAATCATTGACTCTCCCGAACTGAAAACCTACATCAAGGAGTATCTTCAAAAATTTTCTTAATCCATCTTGGGAGTTGATAAGCTTTGCTGCGGGGCTTGGGACTGTCCAAGAATTGGGTGTAGGGCGATGGTTTTAACGACCATTGAGTTGTAATGCTTTAGGAATATTTTTCGAAAATATTGAGTTGTGAGTGATGACGCTTGCCGATTGTCGGTGAGCGCATTTATTATATGTGTATCCGAGAGGCAACCGTGTCTTAGCTCGAAAATCATCCTATCTGAAGAAAAAAAATCGCGGAAAATATATTTGTGTCACAACCTGTCACAAACTTGTCGTTCCTTTGCATCGTGAACCTAAAACAACTCTACTTAAAAAAACTTACAATTATGGGAACTACTTACAAGATCAGATGCAAGCATTGCGGATCGAAAATCGATCGATTTGTAAAAGCCGATTTCGGTGTGTTGCCAATGGG
>SAMEA104404100__coassemble_2934_pt1 | contig 12090 bp, 10 predicted proteins | sample SAMEA104404100__metabat2_high_PE_096 | metagenome-assembled genome bin SAMEA104404100 (sample SAMEA104404100) | Balaenoptera acutorostrata
GTAGATTTCGAGCGGGAGTGTGTGTGTGCTTGAAGGAATAAACACAACCTAAACTAATGAACAATGTTGAAACAGGATACGTGTATATCCTAACGAATCCAAGTTTTAAAGAGGATTGGATCAAAATCGGAAAAAGTTCAAGACCCGTAGACGTAAGATCAAAGGAATTGGATAATACAGCCGTGCCTCTACCTTTCGAGATATTCGCAACGCTCAAGACTTCGAAATATAACGAGGTGGAAAAATTTGTCCACAAAACGATCGATCGACTAACCAACCTTCGCATTAGACAGAATCGAGAATTTTTCAATGTACCTCCAAAGGTTGCTTTGGATATTTTTCGTGATCTATCGACCACGATTGACGATGCTGTAATCACAGAATACGAAAACAATCGTCCAATAGATGCTGAAGAAGAATCTTCAAAAACGATCAATGAGCAGATAATTCAAACCGATACGGGGGCTATTCTTTTGGATTTTTGGAAAAAGTTCAACGAGAATTCATACTCTAACACCGAGTTTTCCGATTTATTCAAACAACGAAAACCATATCCTCAATATTGGTATGACCTAAGCATTGGTTCTTCGAGCTATAATATCTGTCTCACAGTAAGTAGACAAAAGAAAGAAATGACGGCAGGTATTTATATTCATAATGACAAACCAATCTACAACCAATTCAAAAATCAAGCTGCATGTTTTGAGGCTGAATTAGGAGATAAAATCAAATGGTCTGAATCGAAGAAAGATGCTCGATTCTATATCTCAAAAGATTTTGACCTTGACAATCGGGAATCTTGGGACGATGGCATTGCGTGGCTATATGAAAAGAGTCTTCAAATTAGGAGTGTATTATTAAACTTAAAAGTATAAAACAAGGGACAAAACCACCTCGCAATAAAGTCCCCTCCGAGGAGGGGATTTAGGGGAGGGTCAGATTTGTAAATGCAGTGGAACACTGCAAAAACCTACACCCAATAGATAACGAAGGATAAAAGCACAACCATAAAATAAGGAGCAAAACAACCTCGCAATAAAGTCCCCTCCGAGGAGGGGATTTAGGGGAGGGTCAGATTTGTAAATGCGGAGGAACTCCGCAAGAACCTACATTTAATAGAATAATAAGGATTAAAAATAATTTCGCCCAACCGATCCCCACCCGAATCGGGGATTTAGGGGAGGGTCAAAATTGTAAATGCAGTGGTACACTGCAAGAACCTACCCCAATAGATAACGAAGGATAAAAGCATAACCATAAAATAAGGGACAAAACCACCTCGCAATAAAGTCCCCTCCGAGGAGGGGATTTAGGGGAGGGTCAGATTTGTAAATGCGGAGGAACTCCGCAAGGGATCTACATTTATTAGCAAATTAACATTAAACAAAACCCCATATCAAAAAAAATCAACCCTATGAAAGAATACATCTCAAAACAGCATCAGATTTTGCGACCTGTGGAGCAGGTATGGATGGCAATCAGCCGTTTCGACAACCTCACGCCCGCGCTTCAAGATAAAGTCGAGGAATGGCAGGCTACCGAGGAAACTTGCTCATTCAAGGCTAAAGGATTCATCGTGAAACTCCGCATGGAGGAGCGTGAGGAGTGCAAACACGTCAAGATTGTTGGCGATGAGGGCGGTGTGCCGATCGACTTTGCATTTTGGATTCAGTTGCATAAGGTTTCGGACACGGATACCCGCCTACGCTTGGTACTGCACATCGAGCTGAACATGATGATGAAGATGATGATCGGCGGGAAGTTGCAGGATGGCTTGGACAAGATGGCTGAGGGTATCGCCTCGGCAATGAATGGCGTGATGCCCAACTTTTAAGGAATAACCCGCACGGGGGGGGGAATTCCAAGCAAGCGTCCACGCAACGAGCAAAGGACATTGCCCCTACTCATCGAGCGAGAAGCAACAAGAGAGGCAAACATTCCCCGCACAAAGGGAATCGACTCCGCGCAACGAGCAAAGGACATTGCCCCTGCTCATCGAGCGAGAAGCAACAAGAGAGGCAAACATTCCCCGCACAAAGGGAATCGACTCCGCGCAACGAGCAAAGAACAAAGGACATCACCTCTCTTCCCCGCGAAAACACACGACCCGAACCACAGCAGTGATTCGGGTCATTTTTATAAAGGCTCTTAGAAAATTACTTATCGAGCATAGCCTGTGCCACGCAACGAATCGTGGGGAAGGTCTGCTTCAGGTTCTGGGCAACCATCTCCTTAGAACACCACGTCACCGACACAATTCCCTCCTCTACCTGCGGTTTCAAGCCCTCAGTTGTGGAGAATCTCAACTCATACCAATGGGTGCATTTCAGCTCCCAGCGCGACGTTTTGGGGAAGTAATAAGCGTGCCAAGTGTCGCACAACGGACGCACGATTTCGCCTTTGACACCCGTTTCCTCCTCGATTTCGCGGGCGGCACACACCTCCAAACTCTCCCCTTGTTCGAGATGTCCCTTGGGGAAGTCCCATCTGCCGTTGCGCTCCATCATCAACCATTCGCCACGTGAGTTGACAACCACGCCACCACCAGCTTCAACCACGGCATACTCCTCCGCAAAGGCACGAAAAGCCTCTTGGGGAGCAGTGTAAATCAGATAAATGGTGTTGTAGGTTTCGAGATTTTTAAGTAACTTAGCGCGATGCAGTTGACTCATCGAGGGATCTAAGTCCACGATCAGCTCATCGTCGGCAACACGCTCAGGTGCGCAATCGGTAAATACGACCGCTTGATCGGTAAAATAAACGGTATGATTCATAAACTGAATTGATTTGTTGACAAAATTAAGAATAATTGAGATAACCTACACGCAAATGAAAAAAATTATCCTATTTATGGCTATTTTGGCTATGGGCATGACGGCGTGCGACAAGCGTCCCGAACCCCTGAAAATTGACAATCAGTTGTCAGCCGAGGAGATCGCGGCTGGCCGACTGACTCCCGAAGTGATGTGGAAGATGCGTCGCGCGGGATCGTCTTCGGTGTCACCCGATGCAAAAACATTGGTCTACACCCTGTCGGATTACAGCATGGAAGAGAACCGTGGCGTGACCACGATCTGGATTCAGAATTTGGAGACGGGCGAGACCACTTCGCTGACCGATTACTCATCGAACAACTACTCTCCGCAATGGAATGCCACGGGAGATAAGCTCCTCTTCTTGTCGGATCGTTCGGGTTCGGCACAAGTGTGGGAGATGGATGCTCGCGGTGGCAATGCACACCAACTGACGGCATTCGACAAGGATGTCGAGGGCTTTGGTGTCAACCCCACGGGTGACAAAATTTGGTACGTGCAGACAGTTCATGTTGCCGACCGCGCCTCGAAGGATGTACACAAGGATATGCCCAAATCGAAGGCTCGCATCTATGACGATTTGATGGTGCGTCACTGGGATTACTGGGAGATGGGCGAACACCGCCACATCTTCGTGAGCGATCTTACAACGAATGGTGCCAAGGAAGGTGTTGACATCATCGGTGCAGAGTCGGCTTGGGATGCACCCTTAGCCCCCTACTTCGACATGAGCGAAATCGCATGGAGCAACGACGGGCGCAGGTTGGCTTACACCTGCAAACCTTTGACGGGTGCAGCTTATGCCGTGTCGACCGATTCGGATATTTTCGTCTACAACACCTCGGACGGCACGACACAAAACATCTGCAAAGGCGCATCGAAAGACGCTATGCCGGGCTATGACAAATATCCCGTATGGTCGCCTGATGATCGTCAGATCGCATTCCGTTCGCAACGCCGTGCGGGCAACGAGTCGGACAAGGAGCGTCTGTTCCTCTACAACTTCGAAACTGCCGAGATGAGCGATCTTACAGCCGATTTCGACTACAATGCAACGAACGTTGTGTGGGCTAACAACGAGTTGATCTACTTCATTTCGCCGATCCACGCCACACATCAGGTTTGCCGTGTAGCGACCAACAATGCGGGTGTCGAGGTTGTGACCAAGGGCGATCACGACATCAATGCCTTCACGCTTTCGGGCGAAAAGATGGTCGCTGAGATGTGTACCATTTCGATGGCTACCGAGTTGTTCACGGTCGATCTTCAGTCGGGTGAACTGACGCAGATTTCGCAGATCAACAAGCCCGTATACGACAACATCCGCATGGGCGAGGTGCAGAAACGTTGGGTCAAGACCACCGACGGCAAAGAGATGCTGACATGGGTCATCCTGCCCCCCGATTTCGATGCTACGAAGAAATATCCCGTACTTTTATACTGCCAAGGCGGTCCGCAGAGCGTTGTATCCCAATTCTGGAGCTATCGTTGGAACTTCCAGTTGATGGCTGCTCAGGGCTACATCGTCGTAGCTCCCAACCGCCGTGGTCTGCCGTCATTCGGTCAGGAGTGGTTGGATCAGATTTCGGGCGATTATTCGGGTCAGAACATCAAGGACTACTTGTCGGCAATCGACGATGTTGCCAAAGAAAAGTGGGCTGATGAGGATCACATGGGTTGCGTAGGTGCTTCGTATGGCGGTTACTCGGTCTACTACTTGGCAGGTCACCACGACAAACGATTCAAGGCATTCATCTCGCACTGCGGTATCTATGACTTCGATTCGATGTACGGATCGACCGAGGAGCTGTGGTTCGTCAACAACGACTATGGTGGTTCGTACTGGGACAAAGACAACAAAACCGCCATGCGTTCGTATGCAAACTCGCCCCACAAGGCGATCGACAAGTGGGATACCCCGATCTTGATCTTTACGGGCGAATTCGACTACCGCATCCCCTACACCCAGTCGTTGGAGGCATTCACAGCTGCCAAGATGCGCGGAATTCCGGCACGTTTGGTGACCTTCGAGAATGAGGCCCACCAAGTATTCAAACCGCAAAACTCGTTGGTTTGGAATCGCGAGTTCTTCTCTTGGCTCGATAAATACCTCAAATAAACGAGGCGAAATCTATAACAAATCCCGATCATCTCCACAGATGGTCGGGATTTTTTTATGAGCGGTAAGGATATGGAGTTTGATAAGGATTTTTTTGGGAGGGGGAGGATGCGAATTGATGGATGAATGAGATGGATGGGAGGAGCAGATGCTTGGGATGAGCAGATAGATAAGGAGAAATATGGGCAAAAAAAATAAGCGAGGTGGAATCTGTCACCTTGATTCCCCACGCTTGATTTCTCCACGTTAAAAGACCGAAGGCTTATCGCACAGCCATTCGGCAATATTTGTCGTAGCGTCCCAACACGTCTTTCACATAGGCGAGCGTCTGACCGCTACCCGTGAAACGACCGCATTTCACTACCTCATTGTTGTAATATTCGGGCTGAGCTTTCAGCTTCAAATATCGCGATACGACATCCCACGAGTTGGGGTTTTCGCCATTCACGCGAGCCAGACGGCGTGCGTCGCTCACATGACCGATACCTCCATTATACGCCGCCAAAACCAACGACAAACGGTCGCGGGATGACGTTCCCTGAGGGAGTCTCAAAGTAGAGTTGATCTTCGTCAACAATTTATTCGCCAACCAAATGTTGGTTTCAGGATTGATCACCTCCTCCTGCGGCACATCGAATTGACGTGCTACCGAGGGCATAATCTGCATCAGACCACGTGCGCCACTGCGCGAGGTGATGTTAGCCGTAAAGCGCGATTCGTGATAGGCAATCGCCGACATCAGTCGCCAATCGTTCCCCTCCTCTTCGCTGATTGTGCGGATCAGTTCGTCATAAACCGAAATCACATAATCGTTTTCTTTCTGAATGGGCAAGCTCTCCACGGGAGCTACCTCATCGGCGTTTAGTTCGATCTCCGTCACGGTGTTTTCGAACTCGGCATTGAAGCCGTAAAATGTTGTAATAAAAGCTAAGAACGCAAAAGTTAAAAATGTCTTTTTTAACATAAAAGATTGTTTTGCGGGCAGCTTATTCCGCGCAGAACAATACGCTAATCATAGAAACCCCACGAGATACCAATTTTAAACATGCCCGGATTCAGCGGATAATGCGCTGCGGAGAAATATTCTCCATTACCGAACAGGCCTTTATTGAGATGCTGATATTTGATAAATATCCTCATTCTCTTCCACTTACCCATCACGAAAGCGTCCATATAGGGATAGCTTCCCACTTCGACATCGCGTTGGTTGTAGTACACCGACAAGGCTGGATTGTAACTGGGGGCGTAGTATTTCGAATTGAAACGGCCATCCAAACCCACCTGAAGGCGCAACACATTCTTAACAACCCAAAATTCGTAGTAATACGAAAGATAGGCGCTAAAGAGTGGAACGGGTATAACTTCTTGATTCGTACTCCACTGCAACAATACCCTGTTGTCCAAATGAAAACCGCCTAAACGGAAATCTTTGCGAGCGTACACACTCGTGAGATTGATATTTTCGCTTGCCTGCGAGATGTGACTGTCGCCTCCATAGAAGGTTTTGTTGTCGACAAATCCAAAATTGACACCTGTTTCCAAGGCGTAATCAGGCATTGAAAATTTGACCTCTATACGAGTATCATTCTCCTTGTCCAAAGGAGTGGACCACACATAGTGGTTCGAGAATAGATTCTCCTGCCAGAAGTTCGGCGAACGGCGATCCATCGTGAATCGACCTGAAAGAATCATAGTATGTCCGCGGAGTTTGCCCATGAGTGCGATGTGCGCACCCACATTGAGGTCTCCGCCTCGATAGCCCGACGGGTAGAACCGAAAATCAGCTCCCCAATCGACATATTTACGTATCTTACCGCTGACTCCTCCATAGACGAAAAAGCTCGTTTTCTTCACCTTTTCGTACTTGCCAGACAAGTAACTTGCGGGTTTAAACTGCGAGTAGGTATGTGCATCCAAACCAATACCCGCATCAATCGTTCCTACCACACCATTGCGATCCCACGGCTGAGCCTGCACAAACACACGGTTCGAAATCACGCGCTCGTACAACGAGTCGCAACTTTGTTTAGGGTCGATGTACCAATTCTTATAATACTCCATCGTGTCCGGCACAAAGAACCCGCTCTCATCGCGATGACCTCGCTCGTTGATGTACGGGGCGCGACGATCCTTGTAGACCTTGCTCCACGAACTATACTCAAACGAGTGACCGATGTAGACTGCCGACAGATCCGACATCGAAAAATCGCTATCGGTCAGCGGTTCCAACGGAATACCATAAGTCTGCGTCACAAAGAACGCATTATTGCGGTAGGTATTGTGCGCTTCAGCATCTTGGAGCTTCATCGGCACACCCGACGGCATTTCAAACACCGTATCGGCAATCGCCCATTCGCCTACGACACCACCATTCTCCTGCTGTTCGATGTGGTTGTTGTAGTAGGCTGCATGTACCGCATATCGTTTGCCCGTATGGCTAAACGCCAGCGAGAGGTTGTGGTTCTTGGTGCGCGACCAAGCATACAGACCTCGCGTACCTCGCGCCTTGTAGTCGATGTTGAAACCCGACGTGGGCGAGATGTTCTGCGCGTGCATGATGTTGAAGTTCTCCTCGCGGAAACGCTTCTGTCCCGACTCGATATACGTCATACGGATCAAGGGTCGTTTGGTGTTATAAAACGGCACGTTCTCCATATTATAAATATAGGCGTAGTAGGGACTCGAAAATTGGAAATCAAAGAACTGAGGGCGTTTGAAATAATCAAGCGGCATGGAGGTCTGACCCAAAGCACCCTGAGCAATATCGCCCACACCATCCATATAGAACGGGTAGTCGATTCTCCAGTTTGTGAGGGTCGTATCCAGAGGTTGAATCTCCACGCGGTTGTAATCGCGACGGACATTCCACTTGAAGTTTTTCAAAGCACGCACCGAATCGTTGAAGAAATAAGACTCCAACGCCTTCTTGATTTTACGTTCTTTCTTGGTCGTGTCCTGATCCTTATTCTCGTCCTCTTCCCCCTCTTCGGTTTGTTCGTAGGGGTTAGCACCATACAATGGTTGATAAGTACCGTTTTGCTGCGCACGGAGAATATCACGGGCATTAAAGTTCTGACCACTCACTTCGATCGAGGGCAGTAGACCCGCAATAAAAATGAGCATGAGGAGCAATATGCGATTTTTGAGACGCGACATGAGAAAGAGCAGAAAAATCTGCGGCAAAGGTAATTAAAATTTTTTAATATGCAAATTATCAGGCATTCTCGCCATTTTTCGAGCGGGTCAGCACCCATCTAACCATCGAAATTGCGATGTAAAGCAGAATGATGGCAGGAATGGAGTAAGTTCTCAGGATGAGGATCATCACAGCACTGATAATCAAGAAGATGTAACGGATTTCGTTACCTTTCCACCCAAAACCCTTCACTTTCAAGGCGAACATTCTCACCGGTGCGATCAACATGAGTCCCATCAGGAGTGCCAAGATAGCGATCCACCAACCGATTTGGAGACCTTCCGACTCTTTGATCAGACCTTCCGACTCTTTGATCAGACCCAAGGCTACGAAGAAAAGAGCATTGGCTGGGGTCGGCAAACCACAAAATTCGGTATGTTGCGTTTCGTCGATGTTGAATTTTGCCAAACGCAGCGCCGAGAAAGCCGCAATCGAGAAGCACAGCACCACGCCCACGTACATCATCCATTGGGGCATACAAGCGGGCAGTTCGGACATCATAAAGAGTTTGTAAGCCACTGCTGCGGGGACAAAACCGAACGACACCATGTCAGCCAACGAGTCCAACTCACCGCCGATAGGCGAAGGGCAATGGAGCAAACGAGCCATAAAACCGTCAAAAAAGTCGAATATCGCCGCCGCAATCACGAGCCAAAAAGCCCACGTGAGATTGTTGAACGCTAAGACCGAAACTGCTGCAAACGAACCACACATGAGGTTCGACAAGGTGAGCAGATTGGGAATGGTGAAAAATTTGATCTGCATGATCCAGCTAAATTTAATTGCTATAATAGACGGCAAATTTACAAAATATTTTTAACTTTGTCGTACATAACATAACAAACTAACTATGACGAGCAATAAATATTGTGTAATCATGGCGGGAGGTATCGGCACACGCTTCTGGCCCAAAAGCCGTCAATCGATGCCCAAACAGTTCCTCGACATTTTGGGTACAGGAAAATCGTTTATCCGCCACACCTACGAAAGATTTGAGAAATTAGTCCCCGCTGAGAACTTCTTGGTGGTTACAAATCACAAATATAAACAGTTGGTATTGGAGCATTTACCCGAATTGAAGGAGGAGCAGATTCTCTGCGAACCCATCGGTCGTAACACCGCTCCTTGTATCGCTTATGCGGCTTACACGTTGCTCAAAACCAATCCCGATGCCGAGATGATCGTCACCCCGGCGGATCACTTGATCCTAAACGAAGACGATTTCCGTTCGATTATTTCGGAGTGCATAGAATTTGCAGCGACAAACAATGCACTGATGACCGTGGGCATCAAACCCACACGTCCCGACACGGGTTATGGCTACATTCAGGTGTCGGACAAAGCCCCCATCAGCAAGGTCAAATGCTTCACCGAAAAGCCCAATTTGGAGTTGGCTCAGACCTTCCTCCAATGTGGCGAATTCTTCTGGAACTCAGGCATTTTCATTTGGAAAGTGAAGAGCATCATCGAGGCATTTGAGAAGTATCTACCCGAACATCACATGTTGTTCATGGGCGTTCACCGCGCTTTGGGTACGGCTGCCGAGCAGAATGTCGTGGAGATGGCTTTTGCCGAATGTCGCGCCATTTCGATCGACTACGGCATCATGGAAAAAGCCGATAATGTCTATGTACGTTGTGGCGAATTTGGGTGGAGCGATGTCGGAACTTGGGGTTCGGTCTACCAGCATTCGCGCAAAGATCGCTATGCCAACGCCATCCCGCAGGAGGGTTGCTACCTCTACGATACACGCAACAGCATCGTGTCATTACCGACGGATAAGATTGCGATTATCAGCGGTTTGAAGGATTACATTGTGGTCGATACGGAGGATGTATTGATGGTATGCCCGCGTGCCGAGGAGCAGAACATCAAGAAATACATTGACGAGGTGAAGTTCCACAATGGAGACAAACATATTTAGTCAATTCAACGAAAATCAAATCTAAAGGGGGGGGGAAGCGAGTGGCTTAACCCCCTTTCTTCATCGCATAAAACCATGAGTAAACTCTACGATTTATATCTACAACATCCGCGCATCTCGACCGATACGCGACACATCGAACCCGATTCGATCTTTTTTGCTCTGCGAGGAGCTTCGTTTGACGGCAATCGCTTTGTGGGCGATGCCTTGGCTAAAGGAGCGGCATACGCTGTGGCTGACGATGCCTCGCTCTCAGGCACCGATCCGCGCATTGTGGTGGTTGACAACGTATTAGAATCGTTGCAAGCCTTGGCTCAGGAACATCGCTCAGCGTTGGGAATTCCCATATTGGCGATTTCGGGCAGCAACGGCAAGACGACCACTAAGGAGCTGATCAACAGAGTTTTGTCGAAGCGTTTTCGTACCTACGCCACACGAGGCAACCTCAACAACCACATCGGAGTGCCGTTGACCTTACTGGCGATGGATTCCCAGACGGAGTTTGGCATCGTGGAGATGGGAGCAAGTTCGTGTGGCGAAATCGCTCTTTTGACATCCATCGCGCAGCCCGATTTCGGCATCTTGACCAATGTAGGACGCGCTCATTTAGAGGGATTTGGCGGAGCTGAGGGCGTAAGAAGAGGCAAGGGCGAGTTGTACGATTACTTGCAGAAAAATGTGGGTGTGGCGTTCGTTCGCGAGGAGGACGACACCCTCAGAGAGATGGCTCAGGAACGCGAGCAGTTGCAGGTCGAGGGTTATTCGTCGACTTTGGCTGAGGGCATCGAGAGCCATTTGGAGGGCGATTACAACCGCTTCAACATCGCGGCAGCCGTGGCGATTGGTCACTATTTCTGTGTGACGGACGAGGAGATTCGCGAGGCAATTTCGAGCTATATGCCCGACAACAACCGCTCGCAACGTGTAGATACACAGCACAATACCTTGATTGTGGATTGCTACAATGCCAACCCGTCGAGTATGCGTGCTTCGGTGGAGAATTTCCTCAAAGAGGATCTCCATGAGCGTCAACGCAGGGTGTTGATTTTGGGCGATATGTTGGAGTTGGGAGCGTGGTCGCAGATGGAGCATCTAAACATCATCCGTCAGGCTCTCACCGATGAGTCAGCCCGCGTGATTTTGGTTGGCGAGGAGTTTGAGAAGGCTTTCGAAGTCCTGCCCACCAAGACCGAAAACGTATTGCGCTACCCCTCGCGCGAGGAGTTGATCGCCGACCTGAAGAAATATCCCATCTTGAACTCCTTGATTTTGATCAAGGGTTCGCGAGGCATTGGTCTTGAAAAGGTGGTCGAGGAACTTTAGCCCACGTTCTCACCCCGAAATATCATCCCGCGATTCAGCCTTGAATTGCGGGATTTTTTTCGGAACGAAGCATTTAGTCCTCATCGCCCACTCACCCAAGAATCGTTCCGAGGAGGGACATTTGCGAAAAAATAGTCGATAAGCCCCTACTTGGGGGGATGAATTCCAAAATAAATCGTATTTTTGTACTATATATAAATATTCAAGAAAATTTTTAACGCATGACACTCAACGAATATCAGGCTCACGCCCTCGAAACAGCGATCTATCCCGAATCAGCACGCATCATCTACCCCACTTTGGGACTCACGGGTGAGTCGGGCGAGGTAGCCGATAAAGTAAAGAAAATCATTCGCGATGCCAACGGTCAATTTACGGACGAGAAACGTCGCGAAATCGTCAAGGAAATTGGCGATGTATTGTGGTATTGCGCCACCTTGTCGCACGATTTGGGTTACGACCTCAACGAGGTCGCTCAGATGAATGTCGACAAGTTGCGTTCGCGCATGAACCGCGACCAGATCCACGGCGAAGGCGACAACCGATAATTTATCGAGGGGGGGGGAGCGTAAAAGAATTCTGCTCATCCCCAACGGGAACACAACGAGGCGCAACGGGAACACAACGAGGCGCAAGATAGAGGCGCAAAGAACAGAGGCGCACAACCTACTTTCTCTTGCCCTGCAGAAATACCCCACCGATTCCCGCCCCACGC
>SAMEA104404100__coassemble_2990_pt1 | contig 11903 bp, 8 predicted proteins | sample SAMEA104404100__metabat2_high_PE_096 | metagenome-assembled genome bin SAMEA104404100 (sample SAMEA104404100) | Balaenoptera acutorostrata
AAAGTTAGAAGTTAATTCCAAGACGAACGCTATAAATACGTGGACGAGGATAGATGTTCGAGTCGATACCGCCAGCAACAGAACTCTCAGGATCGAGACCATCATAGTTGGTGATGACAAACACGTTTTGAACTCCTGCTGCCAAACGAATCGTCAAACCACTCTGGGTAACGTTGCGGAATGTATAGCCCAAATTAATGTCATCCATACGGAAGTAGGAAGCATCCTCCAAGAACAGATCCGACATCTTCTGTGCTGTCGATGAAGTGCCACTGAATCCATATTGAGGAACGTCACGATGAGTGTTGATCAAGTAACCTTTATTGATAACATCATTGTAATCGGTTGTTACCATGCCACTCATCACGTCATTAAACATATAGTTGCCTACTGAACCGTGACCATTGAAACCAAAGTCCCAGTTCTTATACGACAACTTGAAGTTGATACCATAATAGAAATCGGGATTAGGACTCTTGTTGGTCATATAACGGTCGGCATTGTTAATGACACCATTACCATCGCGATCAACCAAGGCATTTTGAATCGGTGTGCCATTGCTGTCGTATGCCTGTTGCCAGAGATAGAAGGTGTAGGGTGAATAACCAACCTTGTGTAATTGGAGGAAGTTACCCGTACCACTGCCACTACCACCGACTTCAATCACATCAGTAGGTAAACTCTCGATTTTGGTCTTTTGGAACGTACCGTTGAAGCCCAATTCCATGCGCCAATTTTCGGTCTGAACAGGAATCACATTCAACGAGAACTCGATACCCTTATTCTCCATCGAACCGATGTTTTGGAACACTGCATTCGAGAAATTACCACCCATCGGCACGTTTACTCTCGAAATCAAGTCGTCGGTCTTGCGGATGTAAGCATCCAACGTACCATTAATTCGACCATTGAGAAAACCAAAATCCAAACCAACGTTATAGGTTGTTGTCTCCTCCCATTTCAAATCACTATTAAATGGTTGAGGTTTAACGGGATAAACCAAATCATCGGGACCCAACGGATATTGCGTTGTGGGGTCTTGCGAAATGATGGCATAGCTCAAAGCATCGTAAATGCCTGCAAATTCCTGCTGACCAGTCACACCCCAACCCATACGGAGTTTCAATGACGACAAAGTTCGCGAATCCTTCAAGAATTTCTCTTCTGCGATATTCCATGCAAAAGCAGCCGAGGGGAATACACCCCAACGATTACTGCCCACAAAACGTGACGAACCATCGGCACGAACCGTAGCAGTAAACAAGTAACGAGATGCAATCGAGTAGTTCAAACGTCCGTAGAACGAAACCAAAGCATTGCGCGAAGCAGGCGATTTGGTCGAAATGAGTTCCGAATCAAACAATCTGTTCTCATCTGTTGGAGCCAAACGTCCATAGTTCCATTCCGTACCCGAATTGTGGTTCATCGACCACGAATAACCTGCCATCATATTCAAATTGTGGATACCCCAATCCTTCTGGAAGTTCATATAGAACTCCAATAATTGGTTGCGGTGCAGGTTGTTGTATTTATTGTAACGACCTCTGCCCTTGAATTTAGCATCACCGTCACGATTAGCAAATACCGAATTGATATTCACGCCGTTATCGCCCTCTGTGGTCGTGATATCCAGACCCAAGTTCAAATTGAAACTCAAAGCCTCAAATCCGTGTACCTTGTAGTCCAACTGCAAGTTACCGATAGCGCGGTAAGAGTTGTTGCCATTCCAACGATCATAGAGCGATGTCAAGGGATTGACACCTGTCAATTCCGAAGCCCAGTTCCAGTAACCATTTTCTATGGTACGGTCGATCTCTCCCGCCTCGTTGTAACGATAAGGACCTTGAGTAGGATCAAACGTCACAGCCGCACCAATGGCATCGTTGCCCGTGTAGTTTGCCTTATTATAGATACCTTTGGCGTTTAAGGTCACAGACAAGTGGTTGTCAAAGAGTTTCGGCGAAAGGTTAACGTCCATTGTCACACTACTATTATCTGTCTCACGAACAGTACCTTGGTCATAGTTATATCCCAACGACACTCGATAGGGAAGTTTTCCCTTGACTGCTGAGCCATACAACGACACGTTGTGTGAAGACGAAACAGCTACACGATAAATTTCGTTCTGCCAATTAGTGTCATTATCACCAAACAAATCGTTCAATTTACCTGCCATATCGCTCGAAGCGACACTGGTCATGTAGTCTTTGAATTGATTTGCCGACATCATATCCATCTTCTTGAAGTTGTGCTTCACACTTTCGCTACCATTATAAGATACATGAAGGCGATCGCCCTCACCCTTCTTAGTCGTAATCAAAATGACACCATTCGATGCTCTCGAACCATAGATAGCCGTAGCCGAAGCGTCCTTCAACACAGTAAACGATGCAATATCATCGGGATTGATCATGGCTAAACCATTAGGCATACCGGGAGCTGCATCATTGGCAACAGGTACTCCATCAATAACGATCAATGGGTTGTTGTTTGCCGATAGTGACGCTCCACCACGGATACGGATCTCGCCACCACCACCCGGTGCGCCACTCGGTGAGGTGATATTCACTCCGGGGACTTTACCGCGCAACATCTCCTGTGGAGAAGTCACTGCACCTCGGTTGGTGTTGTCTGCTTTCACAGCAACAACCGAACCCGTCATGTCGTTCTTTTTCACCGTACCATATCCGATGACAACGACCTCGTCCAAAGACATCAAGTCCTCCACCATCACGACTCGAGCCAACTCTGTTGACGTCGCAACCAGTTGACGGTTCTTATAACCGATAAAACTAATCGCTACGACCGACTCCTTTCCTGCGACAGATAGCGTGAACTGTCCGTCAAGGTCTGTCGTCGTTCCATTTGTTGTACCCTCCTCAATAACGGTAGCTCCGATAATCGGCTCTCCCGAAGAGCCCACAACCACACCCTTGACTTGTAGCCCTGTTTGCTGTGCTACAACAAGGTGTGCGTTCATCATACTCAACAGCATGACGACCAAACACATTTTGAGAAATTTCCTCATAGTTGAAGTTCTTTAAGTATTATGTTAGTTAGTTTTCAGCATATTCTCGTTTCAGAGACTTCTCTCCACTTTGTCATTCACCTGAAGACGCTCGCCAAGGATTTCGATCTCCAATGCATCGCCTTCATTTTCCACCATCACACTCTGATGGCTCAACGAGATAGTCAGTACTCTACCACGGAAGAGAATCTTGAACGACAATTTCTTCCATGCTTGAGGCAGATTGGGGCTTAACGACAGCACTCCATCGTGCATTCTCAGACCTCCAAAGCCCTCTACAACAGATTTCCACGAACCAGCCATCGAGGTAACATGACATCCCTCCTCGACTTCGCGGTTGTAGTCATCCAAATCTAATCGAGAGGTTCGCAGATACATTTCATAGGCTTTGTCCATATCGCCGATTTTAGCGGCAAGAATAGAATGGACACAAGGCGAAAGGCTCGATTCGTGAACCGTGCGAGGCTCATAGAAATGGAAGTTACGGCGGATCGTATCCTCATCAAAATCCTCTTGGAAGAAGTACAGACCCTGCAACACATCGGCTTGCTTGATAAAGCACGAACGAAGGATTCTGTCCCATGACCATTTTTGATTGATGGGTCTTTGTGCAGGATCGAGATCTTTGACCAAAATCTGCTCCTTATCCATATAGTTATCCTGCTGGAGGAAAATACCCAATGACTTATCTTCGCCATAATACATTTTATCGCTGATCTCCATCCATTTTGCAGTCTCAGAGACTTGATCAAAATGACGTTTCTCTACGATACGACGATACTCTTCGGGGTGATGCGCCTCGACCCATTTAGCAGCTTGGGTGGCATAGCGCAAACACCAACAAGCGATGTAGGAGGTGTACCAATTATTGTTGACATTGTTCTCATACTCGTTGGGACCCGTAACGCCCAATAAAACGTATTTTTGACGAGCCTCAGACCATGTGATGCGCTGCGCCCAGAAACGAGCGATACCCATCAAAACCTCCAAACCGCCTTGTGCCAAATAATCCTCATCACCCGTATAGCGAATATAATCCATGATGGCATAGGCAATAGCTCCATTACGGTGAATCTCCTCGAAGGTGATCTCCCACTCATTGTGACACTCTTCACCGTTGATCGTCACCATTGGATAGAGTGCTGCACCATCCTTAAAGCCCAATTTCTGAGCATTTTCAATTGCCTTATCTAATTGATTGTAACGATAAACCAATAATTCGCGAGCCACATCACGCCCCGTGGTTGCCATATAGAATGACAAACAGTAAGCCTCGGTATCCCAATAAGTAACACCGCCATATTTCTCACCTGTGAATCCCTTCGGACCGATATTAAGACGAGTGTCAACGCCTGTGTAGGTTTGCAGAAGCATGAAAATGCAGAAACGAATGCCCTGCTGCGACTCGTCATCGCCCTCTATCTCAATATCACATCCATGCCAACGCTCTGCCCATGCCTTGGTTTGCTCATCCAAAAGCAGGTCATAGCCCGAAGCCTTTGCTTCTTCGGCAACACGAAGAGCCGCACCAATCAAATCTTCGGGTTGATGGTTCAACGACGAAGAGATACCGACATATTTATAAAGGGTCTTTTGCTCACCTTGCTCACAGAGGACTTCTGCTGTGTGGCGAACCTGCTCAGACTTGGTCTCGCACTGAAAATCCGCACCCTCAAGCACAACTTTCTGCGCCCAAGCGACCTCAAAGCCACTCTTTTTCGTGCGACTTTGAGTAGCATCATCCTGAGTGGCAACGCTCTCCCAGAATTTCTCATCGTAATTGGCATCCGTATTACGCACATCAGCATCAATATAGGGCGAAAAACGCACCTTTGCTGAGCGGTTGAGCAACTTGACCGAATAGCGGATTACGCCCAACTCCGTGCGGGACAGCGAGACGAAACGTTGCGACTCAATTTCAGCCTCAGCACCATTCTGCATCTTAACCGTCATACGACGCGTCAACACCGAACGGCGCATATCCATCTCACGATAAAACTTCTCAACATGAACTTTCATCAAGTCTACCGCCTCACCATCAATTTCGACATCCACACCAATCCAAAACGCTGAATTGAGGACTTTGGCAAAATATTCGGGATAACCGTTTTTCCACCATCCGACCCTTGTTTTGTCGGGATAATAAATTGCTCCAATGTAAGTTCCCTGCAACGAATCGCCCGAATACTGCTCCTCAAAATTGGCGCGACCTCCCATCACACCATTACCCAAGGCAAACAGCGACTCGGATGATTTCACGCGGGAAGGGTCGAACTTCTCCTCGACCAATTTCCACGCATCAATTTTTAAAAATTCATTCATTATCAGTTTGTTTTAGTTGTTATTATTCTATAAAACGTAAGGTTACTCAACGCCTTTGATCAGATCATCAAACGAAAAACCTTCAAACGAGGTTAATTGCATGGTAGCATGGCTCAGCAACGGGCTTCCACCCACACCGACCGAACGCATTCCCGCACGAGTAGCAGCCTCGACTCCAGCTGCCGCATCCTCGAACACGACACATTCACGAGGAGATATGCCACTCAACTCAGCACCCTTAGAAAAAACCTCAGGATCGGGCTTAGCCTTCGAAACAAGAGTACCATCGACCAACACATCGAACCATCGACGCAGGTTACATCTATCCAAGATCACACCTGCATTTTTCGATGCTGAACCCAACACGACCTTGATCCCCTTCTCGTGAAGTTCCTTCAAGAAATTCTCCACTCCGGGCAACACCTCCTCAGAGGTCATCTTTTGAATGTAGGAGAGATAAATCTCGTTCTTCTCGGTCGCCATCTTCAGCTTCTCTTCCTGAGAAAAACGATTTTCCATACATCCTGCCTTCAATACAATATCCAGCGATGCCATGCGGCTCACTCCTTTGGTGGCTTCACCCTGTTCGGGAGTAAACTCAAAACCAAGTTTTTCAGCCAGCTGACGCCATGCCAAATAATGATACTTTGCGGTGTCGACAATCACACCGTCCAAATCAAAAATGCAACAAGTTACCATATATTTATTTTAATCTTTCGAAAATTATTGAACCCCACCTGCCGTTCATAGCTAAACGACAGGTGGTAGTCCTAACAAACACTAATAAAGTTCTAATTCTCCTTCTCTTTGACAAATGCCACAGAGACAGCTGCCAATAGCATGAAGACAGCTGCCAATCCGAGCATCGCAATAGGAGTGGAGTTGAAAATATATTTCACGATGACACCACCCGTCAGACCTACAACGATCTGAGGGATGGTGATTGTAAAGTTGAAAATACCCATATAAACGCCCATACGACGAGCCTCCACAGCACGCGACAGGATCGAATACGGCATAGCCAAGATTCCTGCCCATGCGATACCGATGCCAATCATCGGCAACATCAACAAATATTGATCGGTAAACAAGCACAATCCCATGAAGCCCAATGCGCCGAAGAACAAACATACAGCGTAGACCAATTTATGACCCCAACGTTTTGCAATGTCAGCGATAAATAAAGATGCAATACAAGCAGGAATCGGATAGATGCCATTCAACACGCCGACCCATGTTTGGGTTTGACCATCGGTGAGTAATGCACCCGTTGTAGCATCTGTCACAGTGCCTGTAATGGCTGGTTTAAGATAAGTCCACATCAAAAACAGAGCCGCCCACGAGAAGAACTGCACGACACCCAACTGAATCATCGTCTTGGGTGTATCACGAATCAATTCTACAAACGAGGGTTTCTCGCGCACCTCTTCCAATGTCTCGTCGTTATAGCGGGCAAACTCCTCAGGAGGATATTCCTTCGTGCGGAAAGCCGTCACAAGCACCGTACCTAAAAGAATAGCACCACCTGCATAATATGACCATGCGATATGTTGCGAAACAGATCCATCCGCAGCCGTATCTGAAACCCCGAATTTAGTGAGTATAAGCGGTAAAAACGCACCAATGACCGCACCCAAATTAATCAAGAATGTCTGTACGACATAGCCTTTGGTTTTCTGCGAATCATCGAGCATATCGGCAACCAATGCTCGGAAAGGTTGCATGGTCACGTTGAACGACAAGTCCATAAACAACAAAATGAATGCTCCCATTGCCAAAGGAGCAAAAGCCAAAAGTATATTGGCATTAGGCATCAAGGTTAGAGCTACTGCCGAAAGAATAGCACCTCCCAATATGAACGGGATACGGCGGCCAAAACGAGTCCAAGTAGCATCGGAAAAGAGACCCACGATGGGTTGAATGATAAATCCTGCAATGGGCGCCGCCAACCAGAAATAACTTAATTGAGAGACATCAGCACCCAGAGATTCAAAAATAGAGGAAGTGTTGGAATTTTGAAGCGAGTAGCCAATTTGCACGCCTAAAAATCCAAAACTAAGGTTCCAAATTTGCCAAAATGACAATTTAGGTTTCTTCATCGGTTCAGTATTTATAGTTTTTAGTTTCTACACTTTTACAAGTCTTCAAATTTAAAAAAAATCACGATTAAAAGACAAATATCTTTCGATGAGTGGATAAAACTATACGACCAGTGGTCAAATATTGGGGACGAGGCTACACCAAGCAAAATCAAATAGACAATACAAGAAACGTTTCGCCAAAAAAATCCGTCCCAAATAACCTCTAAGGCACTTTTTAGCAAAAAAAAGAGTCGCTAAAATTTGGTCAATTAACAAAAAATTTCCATCTTTGAAAGAAAAGTATACACTCATGCCGTTGAGACACTCCATATCAATTCCTGTTTTAATCCATATTTTCGCCTTGGCACACGCCCTAACGGCAATCTGTTTGCGATTGCTCAATTGGGAAGACGATGTATTGTTGACGATCTTGACAATCTCGCTGATTGTCATAATATCTATCCGCCATCGACTCCAAGCCGAGATTGTAGCGACCCTCTCGCTGTGCGGCTGTTTTATGGGTTATCTGTTGGGTACCTATGGAGCGCAGGCGGTGTCTTTGCTCATCTTCAATCCTACATGGTCGGCAGCCATCACCACCCTCTTGATCACCGAACTGACCGGCTGGGCAAGCTATGCTTTTGCAAAAATCAAAGGCACGGAAATCGAAAAAAAAGCACAATGGGACTCCTCGACCAAGGTTATTCTCATTTTCGCCTTGGCTACACTTTTGCTGAGAATCGCCTACTCGTTCTTTTTCGCAGCCTCGATACTCAACGAAACATCCATCAGCGAGCAATTCCGAATCGTCACTCATAACACATTGGTTATCATAATGCTGATCTGTTGCAATATCATATTTTTGAGTTTTACGGATCGCGTAGCCAACCGATTCCGATTCAAAAAACAGATCATCATCCTGCATTTGCTTTCGCTTTCGTTTTTTGCATCCTTGATGATCTACTTTGATTTCCCAGTAAAGAGCATTCCAGAGACTACATCGAATAGATTCTTACAGCCATTTGTCCTCACATTGTTTCTCAACATTGTTATCTATTCAGCTTCACGCATCATTTTCTTTATAATCGCATCGCGTAAAGAGTTGAGTGCCGAGCGAAAGAAAAAACATTTGGCGCAATTTCAATACAATCGTCTAAAGCTCCAAATAAACCCTCATTTTTTGTTCAACTCGCTAAACATCCTCGACTATTTGGTGCAGGAGCAAGAAACCGAACGTGCATCGAGTTTCATCCGCAAATTGACAAACACCTATCGTTATATGATTCAAAACGAAGACAATGATGTTGTGCCTTTGCGAGAGGAAATAAAATTCACCAAACAATACATCGACCTACTGAGAGAGCGATTCTTGGAAGGATTCATCGTTGAGTGGGAATTACCTAACGAAGAGGCAAACTATCATGTCATCCCGTGCAGTTTGCAACTTTTGGTAGAGAATGCCACCAAACATAACATTGTCAATCGAGAAAGCCCTTTGGTCGTTCACATTGCCCTCGAAAAAGAGGGTTACTTAGTGGTGTCCAACAATTTACAACCGCGCATCAGCGGACAAAATTCCACTAAAAAAGGGCTGAAATACATCCGTCACCAATACCTCGACATATCGGGGAAAGATATACAAATTAATAAAACTAACGACCAATTCATCGTCAAACTACCACTTCTATGATCCACTACCGTGTATTGATAATTGAAGACGAAATTCCTGCTCAAATCAACCTAAGGAAAGCTATCGAAAAAGAATTCGTTGATTTGGAAATTGTCGGCTACGAAGATTCGGTAAAAGGAGCTGTGAAATGGCTCTCTGCCCCTGAAAACCACGCCGATATTATCTTTATGGATGTAGAGCTGTCGGACGGAATGTGCTTCGACATCTTCGACCAAATTCCTGTCAAAGGTGCTGTCATCATCACAACAGCATTTGACAACTACGCCATCAAGGCTTTTCGTGTGAACAGCATTGACTATTTGCTCAAACCCATCGACTACGCTGAACTTAGAGAAGCAGTCGAAAAGTGTAGGCATAAAATCTCCTCGACAATCGACTCTGAATCACTTGACATATCGTGTTTGAAAAAGATTTTGCAGAGAGAACAACAGACTTACAAACGTCGATTTGTGGTTAAATTTGGCGACCATATCACGGTTGTTGAGAGTGATCAAATAGCCTATTTCTTCGCCGAGAACAAAAGCACGTATTTGGTGACAACTGAGAATCATCGTTACATCTTGGATCACTCCTTGGACACTATTTCCGAACAAGTCGATCCAGAGCTATTTTTCCGTATTTCAAGGAATTGCACCGTTTCGCTCGCCTCCATTCGCGACATATCGAAACATTATAGTAACCGACTCAAACTTTACATCGATCCGAAACCAGAGTTTGATGTTTTTGTGAGTCGATCTCGCGCTGCAGATTTTATGATATGGCTTGAAGGCAAATAACCCAAAAGAAGGAGGCTTTTACTCAAAAAACGCCGAAACAAAGACTGTATAATATTTTAAAATGAAACAACAGAGAGTAGATCAAGGTCTACTCTCTGTTGTTATTTTTTGGGAATAGGTCGGATCAATGCTCTACGTTTATAAAGAGAGATTTTGCTATCTACACATCAAACAGAATTATTCTTTAAACTCGATTGCAAGGCATTCGTAATCTCCATTGATCGCTCTCGCTCAGAAGAAAGAGTTGTGCCTAAAGATGTAATTCGAGCCATTTTGAGGGACTCATGCCTCGATGCTTGCGAAACTGCGTGTGAAAATACTGACGATCACAGAATCCGCACCGCTGCGCCACCTCCTCATTGGTCAAATTGGGATATTTCAACATGAGCTGTTCGGCGCGATTCAAACGAATGGCTACTAACCAATTATTAAATTTCTGATATTCGCTTTCGTGCAACCATCGGCGAAATAAAGCGTATGAAACATCGAGTTTCATGGCTACATCCTTGAATGTGATGCCTGATTGCAAATAAAAATCACCGGAAACAAATTCGTCAATAGCAACATTGAGCTGTTTGAGTTTCCGTTTCGTAAGCAGTTCTTTATCTATCAATTCATCCGAACCTGAGGGGGGGGGAATTGGCTGATCTTTTCCCAAGGGTAAATCTTCACAAGAAGAAGGCGTCAGCACAGCTTCAGAGGCATGAGACGAGAGATAAAACCCAAATGCAACAAAACTGACAATATAGAAATAGCCCGCCGAAATTGCAAGGATGCCATAAAGCGAACGCAGCGTAAGATCGGCAGTAAAGGTCATCAAAGGGAAGCCCAAACTCAGCAACGTCATAATCAAAACGCTCCATTTCGTATAGCGTACAAGGGGAATATAGTAATCGTTGCCCTCGTGAGCAATGAGACCCAAACAATGGAAATAGCCCGTAACCTGAAAGTAACAGCACACCAACAACTCAATGGCATAAAGGAAAGAAATGATGACCGATGAAACATAGACACCATTCTCAATCCGCAGAATGGGAACAAGTAAAACAAACACTCCAATGGCAATAAAATAGAGGAAAGGGATTACACTCCACTCCCATCTATGAAGTTTGCCCGCCTTCTGGAGATAGACCAATGAAAAATTGATAAAAAATGAGATCGGAAATCCGAAAAACAGATTGGTCAATGTGCGGATATGCGCCAAATCATCGAGGTGTTTGTGGAGCGAATATTGAATCACAAAATGTAGGGCTATAAGTCCTACTCCGATGGATAAAAAACGCCGTGCGATTCTATATATTTCACCACATTTTAGATGTATCGAAAATATAGAATTTATCGAGATTAACGACAAAATCATCAAAATTGCACACGTGATCTGTACCTCTGTAATCATCAAATCCATAATGACAAAAGTAATCATTTATTATTACATATCAAATTAATGAATTTTTTTTACGACTAAATACACGCTTTTTTACGACAAATTTACTCACAATCTTACGACACTTTTGACGCAAAGTATAAGTAATTTTGATCAATGCAATTTTGAGTTATTTAAGTCTAAAAAACAAAAAAAATCGCAACAGAAATAACAATAAAAAAACTATGAAAATCATGTCCAACAAAAATTACGAATCCCCTATTTGGGAAGAGATCCTAATCGCGGTGGAAAACGGTTTCGCGACCTCAACAGGCGGAGGCACAGAAAGCATGAACCCCTCGGAAGGAGGATGGGAAAAACAGACCTCTAATTCGTGGGATTTTTAACGCATCGTTGACCATCCTAACAAGGATCAAAAAATTTTAAGAAAATGAAAAATAATTTATTATTCATGGTGTCCGTCCTATTTTGGGCCTCAAGTTGTAGCAAGGAGGCTGGCCAATCGCCTACTCTCCCCCGCCAAGACCTGCCAGAATACACGGCACACGTCGAGAGTTCCGATGTAGGGTCTCGAACAACTTTAAATTCGGCTTACGATATTTTGTGGGCTGCTGGCGACCAA
>SAMEA104404100__coassemble_3022_pt1 | contig 11804 bp, 9 predicted proteins | sample SAMEA104404100__metabat2_high_PE_096 | metagenome-assembled genome bin SAMEA104404100 (sample SAMEA104404100) | Balaenoptera acutorostrata
GGTATCTTTGCTTTTGATAAGAAAATTACGGATCTTAAAATCGTCGACCAACGCATCAAAGGTGTGTGGTGTGGCGATGAATTGATCGAAGGTGCTGCGGTGGTGTTGGCTACGGGTCACTCGGCACGCGATATTTACGAACTTTTGCACAGCAAGGGTGTCAGAATCCAAGCCAAGGCATTTGCAATGGGTGTGCGTATCGAACACCCGCAGGCTCTGATCGACTCGATCCAATACCACACCGCAGAGCGTGGCGAATACCTTCCCGCAGCATCCTATTCGTTGGTGTGTCAGCAGGGCGGACGTGGCGTCTACTCGTTCTGTATGTGTCCGGGAGGATTTATCGTGCCTGCGATGACCGATCAAAAACAGTCGGTGGTCAATGGTATGTCGCCCAGTGGTCGTACTTCGCCTTTTGCCAATTCGGGATTGGTGACGGAGGTGAGACTCTCGGATTTCGAACACCTGAGAGGCGAGTGGGGCGAATTGGCTGGTCTGAAATTCCAAGAGCAATTCGAACTTGCGGCACGTCAGTATGGCGGTGAACACCAGATTGCACCCGCACAACGTGTGGCGGATTTCGTGGCAGGTCGCGCGAGTCAATCTCTGCAAAAGACCTCCTACATTCCGGGAATCACCCCTTCGCGATTGGATCAGTGGATGCCGAAATTCATCTCGGATGGTCTGCGTGGCGGTATCGAGACGTTCGGTCGCCGCATGAAGGGATTCCACACCAACGAGGCTTTGGTGATGGGTGTCGAGTCGCGTACTTCGACCCCCGTGCGCATCCCGCGCGATCCCGTGACGCGGATGCACCCCGAAATCGAGGGCTTGTTCCCCGCGGGCGAGGGTGCAGGTTATGCTGGTGGTATCATTTCGGCTGCTTTGGATGGCGAACGTGTTGCCGATGCAGTCAAAGAATATATAGGTCGATAGGTTATGAATAAGACGGAAATGACAACGAAGGCTTTGGTCTCGGTGATCGTTGTAGCTGACGGTGACAAAGCCTTGCTGTCCCGATGTGTGGACAGCATTTTGAAGCAAACACTTCGCCAAATCGAAGTATTGATCGTCGAGGATCGCACGAGTTGCGAATTGGTGGGCGTGGCCGAGGACTATGCTCAGCGGGATGAACGTGTGAGATTTTTGAGGGTCGATGTCGATGATTTCGATGGCTTCCGCAAGTCGCGGTTTGATGCCAATGGAGAATTTGTGGCTTACATCAATGCCCACGACTGGATCGACGAACGCTATTTGGAGAAACTCTACGAAGCAATTTCACGCACAGGTGCCGATATAGCTTGCGCAGGCGTGGAGGTAGAGGGCGTATTGGCTCACAACAAAGACGCATTCGAGATCAAGCACGAATGTCTGATCCACGAAATGCAAGCCAAATTCGATGCTGTAAACTGCCCGAATAGCTTTATGATTCAGAACAAATTGTTCCGCAATTCGTTCCTGAAACAGACCAAAATCCACATGCACGACCGCTCGCTATTGGAGATGAGCGATTTCTTGATCCGCACGCTTTACGAGGCTAATTCGTTGGTGACGGTGTCTGAGGTGAAGTATCATCGCTTGTTGATTAATTATGCCCGAATGGAGTATTGGACGCGCAAACGTTACCTAAAGGATGTCTACTTGAGTCGCAAGCGTTTCGTGATTTTTGCCGATCGGATTGGTCTGCAATTCGATGCGCGTCTAAGAACCATCATCCGCCGCAAAATCGAGCTGTGGGGTAAGACGTTCCTTACGGAGGAGTACTCTGGACGAAGAATCACCTATCGACTCTTCGGCTTGTTGCCCGTATGGCATTCACCCCTCGGTGTGTCGGTGCGCGAGGAGGATTCGGCTTTGGCGGCTTGGCCCGAACACAAGGAGCGGATGACGATTGCTTTCGATGCCAAACGCATCACGCACAATGCTACGGGTTTGGGTAACTATGGGCGTATGATGGTCGATATGTTGGTGAAGATGGCTCCTGATAACCGCTACTTGCTTTATACACCCGATCCGGGTCGCGATGATCTGCGTCGTCGTTCGGCTCTTCCTCACGTGACGTTCTGCTATCCGGAGCGTCATCGCCGCGGAATGGGCAAGGCGCTGTGGAGATCGTTGGGCGTGTGTCGTGAAATTCCCGCTCATACAAGCCTTTTTCATGGTCTTTCGGGCGAGTTGCCCCTGTGGTTGGGCGGTACGGGCATCCATTCGGTGGTGACGATTCACGACTTGATATTCCTGCGCTATCCGTCTTATTACAAATTTTTCGACCGCAAGATATACGCCTACAAATACCGCAGAGCGTGCGAAATTGCCGATCGGATTATCGCCATCAGCGAGACAACCAAACAGGATATTATGACCTATTTCCACATCCCCGAAGAGAAAATTGATGTCGTCTATCAGGGTTGTGACAAGAGTTTTAAGCAACCTGTGTCCTCGGAGGCAAAACGCTTGCTGAGGGAGAAGTACAACCTGCCCGAACACTTTATACTATATGTAGGTAGTATCGAGGAACGCAAGAACCTGCTGTTGGTGGTGAAGGCTTTGGCGCGTATCGGCGAACCTCTTCACGTGGTGGCTTTAGGCAAACATACCCCCTATGAGGATGAGGTGCGCAAATTTGCCGAGGAGAACAACCTCATGGATCGCTTGCATATCTTCAATGGGGTGCTTTTCTCGGAGTTGCCCGTATTCTATCAGATGGCAGATGTGTTTGTCTATCCGTCGCGCTTTGAGGGATTCGGCATCCCGATGATCGAGGCGGCAAATTGCGGTGTGCCGACAATCGGTGCTACGGGGTCGTGCTTGGAGGAAGCCGGTGGACCCGATGCGATGTATGTCAACCCCGATGATCCGAAGGAGTTGGCTCAGTGTATTCAGCGCGTGCTGCACGATCCCGAATTGGCTCAAAAGATGGTCGAACGCGGGAAGGCTTATGTGGCGCGTTTCGAACCCGATGTGTTGGCTAAGGATCTGTTGACGGTCTACGAAAAGGTCGTTAAGGCTTAGCCCTCGAAGGGTGTCGGTTTGAGATTTGGCGTGCGTGGGGTGTTCTTTCCTGCGCACGCCTTATTTAGATGGGTCGCACTTTGTGGAGGTAAATTGCTGATAATTACTCTGTTGTGCTTGTGTTGCGATGCGTCTGGATAAGGGTGTTGTTAAAAATTATTAATAAATATGAAAAATATTTTAATAATTGTTTGGTGGGTTTGAAATTTCCCCTTATCTTTGCACACGAAGTTTTAAGGTTCATTTAGGTTAGTAGTTTTAGGTTGGTGAGGAAACAAAGAGTTTGACAAAGGTCAAAGTCGGAGTTTCCTTTTTTTATGCCCGTATGTGAACGATTTTCCGAGAGGGACGCGGGGCGAGAGAGGGGATGAGGAGCGAGGAAATTCTCTGAGAGGGGCTGAGGATTGCTGGCGGGGTGGCGCGAGTGGTCGTGGGGATGAGAATGCGGGGAGAGTAGAGATCGTTGTGAGGGGCTATCTAAGGGATGCGTATCGGGAAGTCTTGCGAGCTGTTGTTGCGATAAGGTTTGGTTGCTGTCAGCGGCTCAGAGCATTTGTTTTTAATGTGGAAAGGATTTCTTACCGACCTTTCGAAAACTATTGTCCGAATTGGTGGCATCTCTAAGAGCGTTACATGGCTCGAAATTCGCTCGAAAAACATCTTCCAACCGACTCAAAACCACGCTTTCGAGGGTGAAAAGCGCGTTTATGTTACCAAATTGTTAAATATATTTAATATATTATTAAAAAATTTGCACAATCCATGAAATGCCCTTATCTTTGCACACGAAGTTTTAAGGTTCATTTAGGTTAGTAGTTTTAGGTTGGTGAGGAAACAATGAAATTGACTTAGGTCAAAATCGGAGTTTCCTTTTTTTATGCCCGTATGTGAACGACTTCGGCAAATCTTTTCATTCCCTCCCGTTTTCACATTAGATTGGTGGTCGACCAATGGCAGGGCTTTTAGTTGAATTTTGACCGATTTGGCGTTTCGGTATCTGCATTCGCGGGGTGCGGAATCCGTTGAGAGTCATCGAATGTTACGAAATTGTTAAATATATTTAATAACTCATTTGAAAATTTGCACAGTCCGTAAAATGCCCTTATCTTTGCACACGAAGTTTTAAGGTTCATTTAGGTTAGTAGTTTTAGGTTGGTGAGGAAACAAAGAGTTTGACACAGGTCGAAATCGGAGTTTCCTTTTTTTGTGTCCATATCTGAACGATTGCTAACGATCGCGTGGGGTGGCTGAGGTCTTTGCCCCATTTCTCAAAAAACTATTTTCGCAATTTACTTTTCCGTTTGATGCAGATTTTTCTCCTCGGATTTTTTTTGAGGGATTCTTTCGAGGACTTTTCTCGACGATAAACTGGGCGTTGGGTGGAGTATTCAGGCGAAGGGCGAGGGACGACCTTGGATGCTGACAGCGTGTTTTTTGTGGAAAATTTAAACCTCTGAAGGGGGATGGTTTACGGCTCGAAAATGGACGTATCTCGGTAAAAGACGCAGAAATAGGTGTGGAAAGAGGTGGGTGTGTTACCAAATTGTTAAATATATTTAATATATTATTAAAAAATTTGCATGATCCATGTAATGTCCTTATCTTTGCACACGAAGTTTTAAGGTTCATTTAGGTTAGTAGTTTTAGGTTGGTTGAGGAAATCGGCAGGTTGTGGCAAAAGTCACTAAGGCTCTCTGAGACGGTGCTCGTCCGTGGAGTTGAATACCTCCGATTGAACCTCGTTTTAGTAGGGGTGGTGCCTTACTAAAAAAGCTGTCTGAGTTTTCAGGCAGCTTTTTTTTGGCTATTATACCAAAAAATGAAGAGAGCCCACCACAGGCTCCCTTCCCCATCAAAAATTAACCCTTAAAAATTATCTCTTTTTCGGAAAATCTCCGTGAGGTACGTGTGCAGATACATCAAATCTGTATCGCCTTGAATTACCTCACGTATCATTAGATCTTCGTCATCAGAGATGCCGTTATTAATAACCTCGTTAGTGTCGATTTCCTCCATAGGCTGTGCGTTTAAATTTCTTTACCTTTAAAACGCACCCTCGGTGGGGAATATTGTGTGGATTAGCTTAATATCAGATTTTTTTCTTTGATGATTCGTCGGAGGTTGATCAGGGCATAGCGCATACGTCCCAAAGCGGTATTGATGCTGACGTTGGTCTGTTCGGCGATCTCCTTGAAACTCAATCCCGAATAGTAGCGCATCATCACCACTTCGCGTTGTTCGTCGGGCAGTTCGTCGACCAACACACGGATGTCGCGTTCGATCTGCTGACTCACCATCTGATCCTCGATCGTGCGTTCCGAAAAGCGCAACGTACCCAACACATCATAACCCGCATCGGATTCCGTTACGGCTTTATTCTGCTTCTGCTGGCGGAAGTAATCAATGACTTGATTGTGGGCAATACGCAAGATCCACGAGAGGAATTTCCCGCTGTCGACATATCGTCCTTCGTCAATGACGCGAACCGCTTTGATGAATGTTTCCTGAAATATATCCTCACTGATGTCACCGTCCTTAACCATCATGTTGATATAGTCGCGTACTCGGCGACTGTGACGTTCGATGAGGGTTGATATAGCGTCCCTATTACCTTGGAGGTAATTATTAAGCAATGCTTTGTCACTTAATACTTCTACGTTCATACTCTTAGTTTTCAAATGTTATTTAAGAGTAGAATTTGTATCAATAGGCAAATCTTTTTTAGGATTACTACAATTTAATCGTTACGATGCCCGTTAGATGATTGTTGATCATGCTATGGGGGCTTTACGTTGGCAAGATACGTACTTTTTGTGAGGATTCCAAATCCTGACCTCTTTCCTTGCATTTTAGGACGATTGTGTTCCGTAAATGAACAGCGCAAACTCCATGCCCCGTCATGCATATAAAAAGCCCCATTCCGATGTGGAACGGGGCTTTCTTTGGATTTGAGTATCTATTAGTAGCTCTTTGCGAACAATACGCGACGGTGTGAAGGTTTGCCCGAATAGACGCAAACGCCCTCCTCGTCGGGAGCATCGAACGGGATACAACGGATCGTAGCCTTCGTAGCGTCTTTGATCGCAACCTCGGTCTCGACCGTGCCGTCCCAGTGAGCCAACAAGAAACCGCCCTTGGTGTTCAACACCTCTTTGAACTCCTCCCAGCTGTCGACCTTGGTGATCATCGACTCGCGGAAGTTAAGCGCCTTCTGGAAGATATTCTGCTGGATTTCGGTCATCAAGCCCTCTATGCGCTCGATCAAGCCCTCCTGCGAAACGGTGGTTTTCTCCAACGTATCGCGGCGAACCAACTCGATTGTGCCGTTCTCCATATCGCGGGGACCCATTGCCAAACGAACGGGAACACCCTTCAGCTCGTACTCAGCAAACTTGAAGCCCGAACGCACGTTGTCGCGGTCGTCGATCTTCACGCTGATGCCCTTTGCACGCAACTCATTGGCGATCTCCTCGAAACGTTTGCGGATCTCGTCCAACTGATCCTGACCCTTGTAGATCGGTACCATAACGACCTGAATAGGTGCCAATTTCGGGGGCAATACCAAACCGTTGTTATCCGAGTGAGCCATGATTAAAGCTCCCATCAGACGGGTCGAAACGCCCCACGATGTAGCCCAAACATACTCTTGTTTGCCCTCTTTGTTGATGTATTTCACATCGAAAGCCTTGGCGAAGTTCTGACCCAAGAAGTGCGAAGTACCGCTCTGAAGAGCCTTACCATCCTGCATCAAAGCCTCGATGGTGAGTGTGTCCTCAGCACCAGCAAAACGCTCGTTGGGCGATTTGTGACCAACGATCACGGGGACAGACATCCACTCCTCAGCGAATTTCTGATATACGTGGATCATCTTTTCTGCCTCTACGATTGCCTCCTCGCGGGTTGCGTGAGCGGTGTGACCTTCCTGCCACAAGAACTCGGCAGTACGCAGGAACAGACGAGTACGCATCTCCCAACGAACCACATTAGCCCACTGGTTGCACAGGATCGGCAGGTCGCGGTACGACTGAATCCAATTCTTGTATGTGTTCCAGATGATGGTCTCCGATGTCGGGCGCACGATCAACTCCTCTTCGAGTTTTGCATCGGGGTCGACAACGACATTACCTTTGTGTTCGGGGTCATTTTTCAGACGGTAGTGAGTCACTACGGCGCACTCTTTGGCGAAACCTTCTACGTGGTGAGCCTCCTTCGAGAAGAACGACTTCGGGATGAACAATGGGAAGTAGGCGTTTTGGTGTCCTGTTTCCTTGAACATCTTGTCCAGCGCATCGTGCATTTTTTCCCAAATGGCGTAGCCATAAGGTTTGATGACCATGCAGCCACGTACAGCCGAATTCTCGGCGAGGCCTGCCTTTACAACCAAATCGTTATACCACTGCGAGTAATTCTCGTCGGATTTGGTCAGGTCTTTAAGTTCCTTTGCCATATCTTATTGTGTTTTGTTATTTTCGTTTTGAACTGCAAATATACAAAAAAAATAAAGGTCTATCATAGCGACAGACCTTTTATATATATAAGTATCCCTTTTGGAGGGAATTTCTCTCCAAAAAGTTTAGAATCTCACGCCCAATGTCAGGGTGATGAAGTGGCGGGTGAGCTTCGACGAGAACAGCTCCGATGTGGGCGAAATCCCGTCATAGGCGGGTGCTTCCGAGTAGAACAGACGGTAGGAACTCTGATTTTCGGTCAGATTTTGATAGGCTGCATCCAAGGTGACGTTGCGCGAGAAGTTTACGCCCAAGCCTGCCGTAAAGTAATGGCTTGTAGTGGTTTGGGGTATTTCGTAAGCCAATTCCTCGTCTTTGAGCATCGACGTGGTGTAGCCTCCTCCCAAACGGACTGCCAACGAGGGCATGGGTCTTAGCTCGATACCTGCTCTCAGGGCATTCGTAGCGCAGAAATTCTCCTTCATATCCATCTTGTAATCCTCCTTCGAGAAGGCGATGCCACCGGGAGTATTCTTCACGCGGATGCCGTTGTACCAATCGCGTTCGTAGTCGACCGACACGATGGCAAAGCGTCCGAAGGTGTACGAAGCACCCAACATCAAGCGCGATGGAGAGATGAAATCCCAACTATTGCCAGCCTCGTCGTATTGAGCGGGTGACTCCACGCGACCCTCATCGGCGGTTTGCTCTTGGTGAGATTGCAACAAGTAGTCCATGCCACCCATGTAGCTACGATCCAAGGAGTAGTAGGTAGGTGTGTGGAAAGCTACACCCAAACGCAGACCTGCCACGGGACGCACGATGATACCCAATTTGAGGCTTGCGCCCACACCATCCAACACGGTGCGTTGCCACAAGTCGGCATAATCCAACTGCGCAGGCAGGAGATTACCCGCAGCATTGCGTGCGCGACCGTCCTCATTGTTGAAGTAGCCATAGTCCTCGCCATAGACGAAGTCGGTGGTTTTGTGGACGTTCTGAATGCCGATCGTCGCACCGAAGTAGACGATATTCTGGATGTTTGCACCCACCGAAATCTCGAATTCGTTGATTGATCCCGAATTGATGGCATCCATCGAACGGAGAATCGAGGCATTGTGACCAATGGCATCTCTCCCCCAACGATTACCTGCCGAATTTAGGTGGATCATAGCACTTTTGTAAGCCATTACCGCAGGCCAGAAGTAGGGATCGCGGTAAGCTAAATGTCCGTTGGGTGATCCGTCCTCGGCTTTGTCGGGGAGGATTGGTCCATCCTTGTAGCTGAACTGCAACTGCTGTGCAAAGGCATCGGCAATGCTCGATACGGGTTTGCCAGATGCGGGATCGAAACGCGATTCGTAGGAGAAGCTCGTCCGCGTGTTGAAATCGGCGATGCGGTTGATGCCAAATCCGACGGTGAGGCTCGACACGGTGCGCGATCCGCTTTGGAATACGTTCATCACCGCGCCGACATTCGACATCGCAAATTGATTGGCACTGTTGCCTGCCCACTCTTGGGTATTGGCTGTCTCGGCACGTCCCAACGATACGAGGGGCGTAATCGAAAATTCATTGCCTCGATACATACCCAAACCTGCGGGGTTGAGTGTCATCGAAGTCATGTCGGCTCCCAGCGAGGTGAAAGCTCCACCCATACCCATGGCTCGCGATGTGCCAAAGGTCTGTGTGCGCGAAAGCTCCGCAAAATCCCATGCCATCATTACATCGCGGTTCATGGTTGCACCACCCACGCGCACCTGTGCCGATGCTGTGTGTGTGGTCAGCATTGCGCCCATCAAGGCAAGTACTATGATTATCTGTCGTTTCATCTTCTTGTTCGTTTTTTTTCGTTTTTGTAGCTCTCTTTTCGGAGTTTTGTTTGGAAAAGGCGGGAATTTCGGGGCGTCTCATCCGCTCGGTTTCTTGCCTGTCTAATTCTCTCGGTCGGCTTTCTTCCGTTCTATCGCCTTCCTCTTGCTCAGCAAGTTGCCTTTTGCTCAGTCACCTTCTTTTCGCCCAGTCTCCTTTTTTTTGAATCGAATAGAGTTGCTCCCCTCTCTTTTATATTATAGGTCTATCGTCCGCGGTTGTAGCTGCCGCCACTCGAACGATAACCGCCTCCGCTGAACGATCCGCTGCTGTAACTTCCCGAAGAGTTACCTCCGCGATAGTTGTTGTTGTAGCTCGAATTATTGCGGTAGCTGTCGTTTGTGCGCTGATTGTAGGTGCTGCGATTCGAATTGCTTCGGCCGCGATTGTAACCGCTTCCCGAACGGCGATTCTGCGTGCGCCCCGAATTGTAACTATCGTGGCGTGTACCTCCTCGGTTGTAGCTGTCGCGGTAACCCGAACCGCTACGTCCCGTGTTGTAACCCCTGCCACGATAGTAGCCTCCGCGGTGGTTGTAGCCGTCATGGCGGTAGTTGTGCGGGCGGTAATGTCCCCAACCCCAATACCATCCGGGATAGGTGTGTCCCCAATATCCGTCCCAGTAGCCGTGCCAGTAACCGCCCCAGCCAAAGCGACCTCCCCATGAGCCACCCCAATACCAAGGATCATAACCCCACCAAGAGTATGCCCAAGGACGCGGACGCCACGGGTTGTAGCCGTAGTACCAATTCCAATTAAAGTAGTGCGAATACCATGGCGAGAAGTAGAGATTCCACGTGCAGTTCCAGTCTCCCGGAATAACTGTGCCTCCCCACGAACCAAACATCGAAGTGACGTATTTGGGTTCTACCCACACTTCGTCACCCGACACCACGATATTATAAAACGCGGGGTCGTATGCCGAAACGTAGTGGAACGTATTGCTGTAACGGACATTTTCGTAGCTCGACGGCATCTTGTAACTCGGCGAGTTGAAACCCTTTAGACGGCGAGCATAGGCACTCTCGTAATCATCCGCCAAAACGCTGTCGTAGGATAGGGGAGCGCTGGCGGTTAATTGTTGCGAGCTTTGTGCTTGTTGCGTGTGTTGCGCTTGTTGTGTTTTTTGACGCGCCATAGCCTGACGTTCCCAAGTCTTCTTTTGAGCTTCGGCTTCGGCTTTTTGGCGTTGTGTGATCTCCTCAAGGTTGTGAGTGTCGTACATATCGTCAGCAGCATAACCTGTCGAGGCGTGATAGGTTGCCGTACATCCCGTCATGGCGATGGCTGCAAGCAGTATGGAAAGATAGATTTCAATCTTTTTCATGGCGGCAAATTATTAATTCTTACAAATATCGTTTACCAAACGAAAAACCTACTTGTTTTATTATTGTTTCATCGAATAAACGGTTTTGGACGGGAAATACTGCATCGCAGGAGAGTTCCAAACCGATTTCGGATGAGGTTCTGAGTTCAAAAATAGGGTAAAAAAAGGGTTTGGGCGAAGAAAATTATAGAAATTTGCGATTTTTTTTGAAAAAAATGTGAATAAATAAAAATTATGTCTATATTTGCACTCGCAAAAGCAACGAGAACGTTTGCTAAGCATCTGGAGAGATGCCGGAGTGGTCGATCGGGCCGCACTCGAAATGCGGTGTACGGGTAACTGTACCGGGGGTTCGAATCCCTCTCTCTCCGCTGAACGTTACGGACAAAACCGGACAACGAACAGACAAGTCCCACAAATTCAATGATTTGTGGGACTTTTTTTATCCCCTTGTGTCTGCCTTAAAGTACATTTTTCGCCCCTAAAAGACAAGGTTTCTAACCTAACTCGTACCCCCGACAAATAAAATCAAAAAGGGGGTACAGATAGTCGGAAATTGGCGAACTTCTGTCGGTGTTTGGCGAGCCTGCATAAAACTCATTTTTAAGCATTTACAGTATTTTTGTAACTAAAAAGTGAGTATATGAAATCGACATTCAACATTTGCTTTTACGCAAAGAAAGACAAGCAGAAAGCGGGCGGTGCGTACCCCCTTTTCGCCCGTATCATAGTGGACGGTGTGGCAAGCCGTTTTAATACTAAATTGGACGTGTTGCCTGAAATGTGGGACGGTAAGGCTGGCAAGGCTATCGGACGCACAGCGGAAGCCGGACGTATCAACCGTATGTTAAGTGATATAAACGCATCGCTGAACACCATCTACCACGAAATGCAGCGGCGTGATAATTACGTTACTGCCGAGAAAGTGAAAAACGAGTTTTTGGGACACAGCGAGAACCACGAAACCATCCTTGCCTTGTTCCAAAAGCACAATGAGGACGTGAAACAGCTTGTTGGCATATCCAAGACGATAGCGATCTGTAAACCCAAACTGAAACCAAGCATATAGATAGCCAAATACCAAATCCCGGCAAGGGCGGATGCACCCAGTTCTATTTCTCCTACATGCCCCAAGAAAATAGCAT
>SAMEA104404100__coassemble_3114_pt1 | contig 11495 bp, 5 predicted proteins | sample SAMEA104404100__metabat2_high_PE_096 | metagenome-assembled genome bin SAMEA104404100 (sample SAMEA104404100) | Balaenoptera acutorostrata
CCCACACACATCAAACCGTCTAAAGTCCCCACGTCGGTATTCTCGTCGTTCGGAAATTTGGGTCGTGGTCGTGCCTATGTGGCAACCAATGGCGGTTACTTCTATAATGGCGAGTCGCTGAGCCTCTGCGTGACGGATGGTGAGGTGAAATCCATTGCTGCCGAGATGGCTTACCCGAAGAATGCCGAGGGCAAACAGGTGGTGGCTTATCCCGTGCGTGCCGCTTTGGGACAGATGGCTGACGGTAGTTTCGAAGCTACGTGGGTCTACTGCGTGGCGGACGATGGCAAGAAACCCTATTCGTTCCCCTCGCCGTTGGACAACGATGAGGAGCATTTCCAATATATGCCCAATGCACCCACTTCGAAAACCAAGGGTGCTGAGTTGTGGGAGCCTCGCCAAGCTATTGGTGGAGGTCCGATGTTGGTCTACGAGGGCAAGAACGTAGCGATGGAGAATTATTATAAAGAGGTACTTCATGGTGGAGGTACTCAGGGTGCATTGCGTGTTCCGCGCACGGCTGTGGGTGCTAAGAAGGACGGCTCGAAGATGATCGTCTTGGTGTGCGATGGTCGCGGAGCAGGCGGAAGTGCAGGATTGACGATTTCGGAGGTTGCCGACCTGATGATCGAGCGCGGTATGGATGTGGCTGTGAATTTGGATGGTGGCGGTTCGTCGGTAATCGTTGGCTATGATGGTAAGGTGATGAACCATCCGAGCGATGGCAAGCAGCGAAGCGTACCTACGGCAGTAGTCATTTCGTGTGAAGAGTAAACAATCGGTTCGCAGTGTCAAACAAGATGTTGCGAACCTTTTCGCGTGCATTTTTTAAATAAACCTAATAACCTCTAACTTCACCATGAAGCAGATTTCTCATCTCTTCCTAATCATTTGTTTTGTGACGATGGCGTGGAGCTGTTCGTCGTCTGTTGAGCCTCAGAAACCCCGTTATATGTGGGTGGATTGTGAGGCGAATTTTGAGCGAATGAGTTCGCCCGACTCGATTCGCTACTATACCCAACGTCTCCACGACATTGGTTTTACCGACTTGGTGATTGATGTGAAGTCGATCATGGGCGAAACCCTCTACGATAGCAAGATTGCCCCCTACATGGCAGAATTTGAGGGTACGGTGCGCGATCGCAGCTACGACATGATGCGTCTGTTTATTGATGCGGGTCACGAACTTGGAATGCGGGTGCATGGATCGTTGAATATCTTTTCGGGAGGTCACTTGACCTTCAGACGCGGCATCATCTACAACGAGCATCCCGAATGGCAGTCGATGGTCTATCGTCCCACGGGTGAGATCATCCCCATCATGGAGATGCCTACGGGATATAACGGAATGCTGAACCCCTCGAATCCCGAAGTGAGAGCCTACGAAAAGAGCATCTTGGTCGAATTTGCGGAGCGTTATCCCGATGTGGATGGTATCATCTTCGATCGTCTGCGTTACGATGGCATTACGTCGGATTTCAGCGACCTGTCGCGTCAGCAATTCGAGGAGTGGAGCGGTCTGAAATTGGAGCGTTTCCCCGAAGACATCATTTCGTGGAGAGGCGAGACGTGGCACCCGGAGAAATACTTCAAGGAGTGGGTCGAGTGGCGTGCTTCGGTGATCAAGAGCTGTGTCGAGGAGTTTCATGCAGCCATCCGCGAGGTGAATCCCACGGTGTTGTTGGGCGATTATACGGGCGCGTGGTATCCTACTTACTATGAGTTGGGTGTCAACTGGGCGAGCGAGAAGTACGACCCCTCGGAGCGTTATGATTGGGCTTCGAAAACTTACTACAAAACGGGTTATGCCGATTTGTTGGACATCTATATGACGGGTCTCTACTATACGTTGGTGACGAAAGACGAGGTGGATCATGCACGTGGCGTTGTGGGTCAGCGCACCGAGGCTGGTATGGATCCCAACGATCTGACGTATATCTATTCAGTGGAGGGCGGTGCCGAATTTGCCAAGGCTTTGACCTGTGGTGTGGTACCCGTTTGTGGGTCGTTGTACGTGGATCAGTTCACGGGCAATGCCGAGCAGTTTGCCAAGGCGGTGCGTCAAGCCGTGAAGGATAACGAAGGCGGTATTATGATCTTCGATTTGGTACATATTGTCAACAACGATTGGTGGCAAATTTTGGAAGATAATATAAAAGAGGAGTAATTTGAGCATAAGAGGGTGGAAAGGTCTTGGGAAGAGGTTGTCCTAAGACCTGCCTCCGCCCGAAAACCACTCCACACTTTACGAAAACCATCTGGCTTCCCGCGTGCGGGTTTGTTAGAGCATATACAATCTTAAAACTTTCATAATATGAAACATTTTTCCCCAATCAAAAGAGAAAGAATGTGGCTAAGGTCGTTTTCGATGATCTTTGTCAGTCTCTTTCTTGTTTTGAGCCTACCAGCGATGGCTCAGAACAGCGTAAAGGGAACGGTGACAGATGAAGATGGCAATCCGGTCATTGCTGCCACTGTTGTTGAAATCGGTAATCTAAAAAACGGTACGACTACCGATCTTAACGGTCATTTTGTACTCTCCGTCAAGCCACAGGCTACGCTTGAGGTTTCCTACATAGGTATGGAAACCCAGAAGGTGAAGGTCGGCAACGGAGTAACGGCACTCAAGATCGTGATGGCGAACGATGTTGCCAACATCGACGAAGTCGTGGTGGTGGGTTATGGTACACAGAAACGTGCCAGCCTGACCGCAGCCGTGTCGCAGATCTCAGGTACAGAACTTGAGAAAGCTCCGACGAGCGGCATCTCGAATATGTTGGCAGGACGTGTGGCAGGTGTCACAGCTGTGCAGACTTCGGGTCAGCCCGGATCGGATGGTGCTTCGATCATAGTGCGTGGTCAGTCGGTGTTGTACATTGTCGATGGTGTGCCTCGTGACATCAACCAGATCAACCCCGATGATATTGAGTCGGTGTCGGTGTTGAAGGATGCTGCGGCTGCGGCTGTCTATGGCTTGGATGGTAACACGGTCATCATCGTCACCACAAAACGCGGTCGTCAAGAGAAATCGACAATCACCTATCGCGGTTCGTATGGTGTGAGCCAGAATGCCAACGAACTCGAATTGTTGGATGGTCCGGGCTATGCCTACTGGTACAACAAGGCGTTGCAGATTGACGGCAAACAACCGATCTTCAGCAAGCAGGTGGTCGAAAAGATGATCAAAGGCGAGGACGGTTGGGGCAATACCGATTGGTATGGCAAGGTCTTCGACTTGGGTCACAATATGTCACATAGTATCTCGGCAACGGGTGGTAACGACCGCATGACTTACTACGCTTCGGTGGGTATGTACGATCAGAAGGGTAATGTCGATAACTTCAACTTCCGCCGCTACACGGCACGTTCGAACATCTCGGCAAAAATTGCACGTAGCCTTCAGTTGGATTTCGGTATTTCGGGTCGTCACCAACAACACAATCAGCCCACTTACAGCGCATCGCCCGGTGATTGGAACAACGTAGCACAGCAGGCCATGCGTGTACACCCCTATGTTCCCGAAACGATCGAGATTGATGGCAAAACCTACTCGACGGCAACTCCCACAGCTTCGGCTACGGTCAACCCCATTGCAGCACATTCGCAATCGGGTAGCAACGAGCAGGTGTCGACCTACATCGAGCCGAACATCACCCTTACGTGGAGTGTGCCTTGGGTCGAGGGTTTGAAGGCGAAGTTCTTCGCTTCTTACGATATGGGATTCACCCATTCGAAACTCTTCTCGACACCCTACGAATTGGCACGCGCTCAGTTTGTGATGGGTGACAACGGCATGATCTCCGACATCCGCTATGATGTGAATAAGAGCTATTGCGGATTGGGTTCGAAGACCTCATTGCAGGAGTCATCGAGCTATTCGTACTATGCCGTCACGCAGACGAGTCTTTCCTATGACCGCACCTTTGGCAAACATCATGTGGGTGCTTTGGCTCTGTTGGAGACCCGCGATCGCAAGGGCAACAACCACTATGGACGTGCTTATGGATTTGTATTCGAGAACCTGCCCGAATTGAATTTTGCCGATCAGTCGGACGACAAACGTAAGATTGGTGGCGGTAGCAGTCGTTCGCGTCAGGTGGGTTTTGTGTCGCGTTTGAACTACGACTACGACAACCGCATCTATGTTGAGTTGTCGGGACGTTACGATGGTACGTACCTCTTCTCAGGTATGTCTGGCAAGCGTTGGGGATTCTTCCCCGCAGGTTCGGTGGGTTGGCGTATCTCGGAGGAGAAGTGGTTCGGTGCTAAATGGGTCGACAACCTTAAACTCCGTGCAGGTATCGGTTTGACGGGTACTTCGGCAGTGAGTGCTTATAAGTACCTCAATACGATGACCATTTCGAACAACAACGCTGTGATTATCGGCGGTGAGGGTCAGAAGAGTATCTACTCAACGGTGATCGCCAATCCGTGGATCACATGGGAGAAGAACTTGACCTATAATGTCGGTGTCGATGCTTCGTTCTGGAAGGGCAAGCTGTCGATCGAAGCCGATGTGTTCTACACCTACAAATACGATATGTTGGCAAGCACTTCGGGTGCTTATCCTCCCTCGATGGGCGGTTTCTACCCCACGATTGAGAACATCAACGAGCAGGATATTAAGGGTTTTGATTTCACGATTTCACACCGCAACAAGGTCGGTTCTCTAAACTATGGAATCAAATTCATGGGATCGTATGCACACCGTCGCTGGTTGAAATTTGCGGGCGATGCTGTGAATGCTCCCGATTACCTGAAACTTACGGGTAAGGATGTCGGTTCGGTAGTTGGTTTCATTGATGCAGGTCTGTTCCAGAGCGAGGAGGAGATCAGAAATTCACCGACGATGGTCGGTAAAGAGGTCCGTGTGGGCGATATTAAGTATGTCGACCGCAATGGAGACGGTAAGATCTCTTATGAGCAGGACCGTGGTTATGTGGGTGGTAGTATCTACCCGAAATTCACCGCAGGTTTGAGTTTCGACTTGGAATGGAAGGGTTTGGATTTGAACTTCCTCTTGCAGGGCGGTGTGGGTAATTCGATCGCTTTGACGGGTGTCTATTCGAATGGTGTGATGGATAACACCTCGATGACCAAGCCGTTCTATCACGGCGGTAATGCTCCGCGCTACTTGGTCGAGAATTCGTGGACTCCCGAAAATACGGGTGCTTACTTCCCGCGTCTGTCGCTGGAGAGCAACTCGAACAATGCCCACGCTTCGACACGCTGGTATCGTCCGGGAGACTACCTGCGCTTGAAGACCGCTCAGATCGGCTACACACTGCCTAAGGATTTCACCCGCAAATTCGGTATCCAACGTCTGCGTATCTACTTGGAGGGTTCAAACTTGTTCACCATCAGCTACGTAGGTAAATACAATATCGACCCCGAAATGCCCTCTGTATCGAACGGTTACTACCCGCAACAGAGAATCATGTCGGTGGGTCTGAACATTACGTTGTAGCACTAATCCGAAAAATTGATAACCATGAAAACAAAAATTTCAATACTTTTTATGTCGTTGATATGCCTCGGATTAGCGAGTTGCAACGACTTCTTGGATCTCACGCCTTCGGATCGCGTGTCGGATAAAGCCGCATGGGAGAAGCCAGAGATTACGGATATGTATGTCAATAACTTCTATGAGTATCTGAACGTCTACTCTCCGTTTGGAAGCGGACAGTTTCAGGGTAACTTGACAGAAGGTTTGACCGACCAGCTCAAATATGGTAGCTTTGTGACGGGTAATCGTGCGGGCGATTGTAACAACTATGTCTTTACGCCCGAAATCATCTCGTCGACAGGTTGTATGCTGAACTGCTGGGACCCCACCTATGTGCGCATCCGTCGCATCAACGAGTTTTTGGCTGCAATGGTCAAGTTCTCGAACTACTCGCCCGAAATGAACCTCCGCTATGAGGCTCAGGCGCGTTTCTTCCGTGCATTCTTGTACTTCCAGTTGGCGAAGCGTCACAATGCTGTGATCATCTACGACAACTTGGACAATATGCGCAAAGATATTGAACTCTCGACTCCCGAAGCCACTTGGCAATTCATCTACGACGATTTGACATTCGCTGCCGAGAATCTGCCTGAGGCGTGGAACTCCGAAAATGAGGGTCGTGTGACGAAGGGTGCTGCCTATGCACTGCTTTCGCGTGCGATGCTCTACGCAGAGCGTTGGCAGGATGCACGCACGGCTGCCGAGCAGGTATTCGCGTTGGGTCGCTATCAGTTGGCTCCCACCTATGAGCAGGGCTATGCAGGTCGCAATTCGGAGTCTATTCTCGAATTCAAATACCAGACCACCGCACCTTTCCACCAGTGGGATCGCTACATGGCTCTCTACCACGAATATACTACGGGCGGTAGCTCGACCCCCACACAGGAGATGGTCGAGTCCTACGAGTCGATGGATGGTGGTAAGGTCGATTGGACGGAGTGGCACCAAGAAAACGGTACACTGCGCTATCCTCCCTACCGAGAGTTGGAACCTCGATTTGCCGCTACGGTACTCTACAACGGTGCAAAATGGAAGGGCAAGGAGTTGGAGAATTGCGTGAATGGCAAGTATGGCATCTTTGTCGATTACGGCACAGAGCCTTATCCATACGGCAAGACCACAACGGGCTATTATGTACGCAAATTCCGTCAGGAGAGCAACTACGACCTCGACAATGTGCCTTGTACCTCGACTTGGGTCGAGTTGCGATTGGCTGAGGTCTACTTGGTTCATGCCGAGGCTTGCTTCAGATTGAACGATGCCGGTGCTGCGGTGCGCGATTTGGAGAAGATCCGTTCGCGTGTAGGTCTGCCGACCGATATGGGACTTTCGGGTGAGAATCTCTTCGCAGCGATCCGTCAGGAACGCAAGATCGAGTTGGCTTTCGAGGGTCATCTGTGGTGGGATATGCGCCGCTGGAGATTGGCCGAGGAGGCTTACACGGGCATCCGTACCCACGGTATGAAGATTACTAAGGAGGGTTCGGGTTATCGCTACACGTTGGTCGATTGCGATGGCAAGGATCGCACGTTCCTCAAACGTCTGTATCGTCTGCCGATTCCCGACACGGAGTTGCGCAACAACAGCCTGATGAAACAATTTGATGAGTGGAACTTCTAAGAATGATTGCTACTATGAAAAAGATTATATCTGCATTTTTATCCTTGGCACTGCTTCCGCTTGTGGGGTGCCACGATCCCGAAGAGTTGGTTGCTCCCGTGGGAAATCACGGCATCAACAACTTGACGGTCTATGCCTCATGGGAGGGCTATCACACGGCGGATGAGTCGGGTTTTTCAAGCTCGATCGACTACGACAAGCACGTCATCACGGTGGAGGTGCCTTACACCCTGCCCGTGGAGTCGGACAATGTCCAGAAGTTGGAGGACTACACCAAGATGTATGCTCTGTTCAACTTGGACGACAACGTGACCATCGAACCGATGCTCTACACGTTGGATCTCACGCAGACCTACGATATTGTGATTACCGATCAGCAGAAGATTCGCACCCCGTGGAAGATTAAGGCTACGCTCAAGAAGAGCAGTGCTTGCGATATTGAGAGCTTCACGATTCGCGGACTGGATGTGTCGGCACTGATCGACAAAAATAGCGGTAAGGCTTCGTTGATCTACTTCAAGGAGTTGAAGAATGTGTTTGCCGACTATGAGCTTTCGCCTCATGCACGCATCGTTCCCGATCCCGCAAAGACTTCGTTCTTCTGCTCGCCCTCAGAGCCTAAGAAATTCACGGTGATCGCTCAGGATGGCGTCACGAAACGTGAATGGCTATTGGAGCAGACTACTCCCCAAAAGGTTGAGTCGGGTCTGAATCCCCAAAGCGGTAAGTTGCTTTGGACGAAGAAGCTCTCGCAGGTGGGTGTTGCCTCGCTCAACAAGACCAATGGTATCGGTGCTACCGAGGAACATTTGGTTGTAAACGTACAGGATCAAAATCCGATCATCCTCAGCATGAAGAACGGAAATGTGGAGGGACAGATCAATTTGGGTCAGTGGGCAGGTCACAACTACTACCTCACTTCGGACGATGCTGGTCATATTCTGATCAATAACTTCGCCAACGGATCGGATAAAAATCCCGCGAAGATGCAGATTCTGAGAATGAAGAGCGTATATGATACTCCCGAACCATTCATCGAATTCGATATGACGGGCGTTTATGGCAAGAAGATCTCCGTGACGGGTGACGTTTATGGCGATGCTGTCATTGCAACGGTTTATTCGGGATGGTCTCCCACGGGTTCGACATCGCTCTTAACGTGGACGATCCGCAACGGCGTGGTAGAGAACATGAAACCCGCATGGCGTCAGGCCAGTGGCGTGAAGGGCTGGACAAATGGCGATGCTGTTTACACCGAGCCATCCTTCTCGTCGGACTACTTCGTTGCTACTTATTCGGGCAACAAACTTTCGTGGGTCGATGGTGGCACAAGTTCGGTGAAGGCTTCGATCTTCGGTAAGCTGACGGGCAACGAGCAGATGTTGGCTGTCGATTGCGAGAAGTTCAACGGCGTGAACTACGTCATCACCTCGATGGAGACCTCCTTCACATGGGGCGTGAGCGGTTCGATGTGGGTTGTTGAAGCCAAATATCCGCAGACATTCTCTGGTCAGTGGGATGTTTCTCCCGCGTCGACACAACCCTCTGCGATGGTTTATGCACTGGATCGCGGTCCTGATGGCTATGGTAAGTATGGCGGTCGTTTGAACGACGGACAGAACTCCAACGCTTACACCGATGTGGTTTTGCATCAATCTGAGGATGGATACTTCTTGTATGCTTATTTCATGTTCTGTAACGGATATGTAGGTTGCGTACAGTTTGATTGTATCGCTAAATAATCCTTTTGCTTTGTCCACAGCCCTTTGATCGGGGCTGTGGATACTAATATTAAGATTCTGACAAAAATGAGAAAACTTTTCTTTGCATTGAGCCTTATGGTGATGGCTTTTGCTTGCAGTTCGGACAATGGTCCTGTGTATGAATTCCCCGACAACTCTTCGGGACAAGAGGGCGATAATGAAGGTGGTGGTGACAGCGAGGGTGAAGACCCCGTTGAGAAGCACAAAACCTGTTACTTATGGGTCGATGCTGCGGCTAATTTTCCCGATTTTGCCAACGATGTCGATGCGATTGCAAGGGATTTGAAGAAGGCAAAGGATGCGGGATTTACCGATGTCATTATTGATGTACGTCCCACAACGGGTGATGTGTTGTTCCGCACCTCTCACTGCGATCAGGTGAAGTGGTTGGGCGCATGGACTTCGGAAGGATACTCCAAAATCGAACGTACCGCTAAGTGGGACTACTTGGAGGCGTTCATCGAGGAGGGTCACAAATTGGGTTTGCGTGTACACGCTTCGTTCAACACGATGGTCGGTGGTAATGCCTCCTCGTTGGGACGTGAGGGCGTGCTGTTCCGTGACTCTTCGAAAAAGGGTTGGGCAACGGTACTCAACACGACCAGTGGATTTATCAATACGTTGGATGCCAATTCGAATGGTACGATGTTCTTGAATCCCGCCGATAAGGATGTGCAGGAGTACCTCTGCTCGCTGTTGAAGGATTTGGCTGCTTATAAGGGCTTGGATGGCATCATCTTGGATCGTTGTCGTTTCGATTCGATGCAGAGCGATTTCTCGGAAAAAACTCGCTCGGAGTTTGAGAAATACGTGGGACAGTCGGTCAATTTCTATGAGGATGTTTTGCCGGTAGGACACAATGGCGTGGTGAACAGCTCGATGACCAGTCAGCGCAAATACTTGAAGCTGTGGTTGGAGTTCCGTGCCAAGACGATCCACGACTTTATGAAGAAGGCACGTGAGGCGGTGAAAGGTGTCAATCCGCAGGTGAAATTCGGAGCTTACGTGGGCGGTTGGTATTCGACCTACTACGATGTGGGTGTCAACTGGGCGAGTCCTCAGTACAACACCGCGTCGGATTTCCCCGTGTGGGCAACCGCGAAATACAAGGACATGGGCTATGCCGACATGATGGATCACATGATGATCGGTGCCTACGCATCGCCGGGCAACGTCTACGGATCGTCGGAATGGACGATGCAGGGATTCTGCTCGTTGGCAATGAAACGCATCAAGGGTAGCTGTCCGTTGGTGTGCGGTGGTCCGGATGTGGGCAACTGGGACTATGACGACAAATATTCCGACAAACAGGAACGTGACGCGGTGATCAACTCCGTGGAGGCGTGTGGTAACGCTTGTAATGGTTACTTCTTGTTCGACATGATTCACCTCAAAAAGCAGGGTATGTGGGCTGAGGCGAAACTCGGAATCTCGAAGTATAACAAATAACACAGTCGAGATGCAACGAAGGGTTGGTGCGGTAGACCTCCTCAGAGGTTTGGCTATTGTGGGCATGGTGCTGTCGGGGCAGATGCTGTGGCATGGTGAACTCCCGCGGTGGATGTTCCATGCTCAGGTGCCTCCTCCCGCATTTGTGTTCGATCCTTCGGTCGCGGGTATCACGTGGGTCGACTTGGTATTTCCGTTCTTTCTGTTTTCGATGGGTGCAGCTCTGCCGTTTGCATTGCGCAAAAAGGAGGGTGTATCGGGCTGGACGATCCTTCGCGGAGGAGTGCATCGGTGGCTGTGGCTGACGGTCTTTGCCGTGGCGTTGGGAAATACGGGCTTGGAACACCTCTCGACATGGAACTCATGGGTGGCAAGTCTGATGACTTTAGTCGTATGGGGGCTGTTCTTTGTTGCTTTTGTGCGTCTACCCGATATGGATGCACGACGCAATCGGTGGATGAATTGGTGCGGTTTGGGAGCATTGATCGGCTACACGGCTCTGCAAAGCCTGTGGGGCGTTGAGGTCGACTTGTTGAGGACGAACATCATCATCCTGATCTTGGCGAATATGGCGTTGTTCGGCACGATGATTTGGTGGTGGACGCGCTCACACATCGCTTGGCGTGGTGTCATCATTGCGGGCATTGCGGTGTGGCATCTGTCGGGGCAGGTCGAAGGCTCGTGGACGCAGGACTTATTGCGGATGACGGGCGACGAAGGGTTGATCCGCTTCGAATTCTTGAAGTACCTCTGCATCCTCCTGCCGGGAAGCATGGCGGGAGATGTGATTTACGATATGATCCACCAAGGGACTCGCGTGGAGAGAGAGCAAAACACCCGTGTGGGTGCGGTTGCAGGTATTTTGGCAGTCATGTTCTGTGGCGTGATGTGCGGACTCTACCTAAGAGAACTCTGGGCTGTGGTGCTTGTTGTGGCTGTCGGATCGTGTGTCGTGGGCGGATTGTTGCAGGAACTTACGACCGCAGATGCGCAGATGTTGAGGCGCTTGATGACGCTCTCGCTCGTGTGGATGGTTGTGGGGTTGTTGGCTGAACCTTTGGAGGGTGGCATCAAGAAAGACCCCGCAACGGTTGGCTATTTCTTCATCACTTCGGCATTGGCTCTGTGGGTGGTGATGATGGCGTGGATCGCAGAGC
>SAMEA104404100__coassemble_3142_pt1 | contig 11420 bp, 9 predicted proteins | sample SAMEA104404100__metabat2_high_PE_096 | metagenome-assembled genome bin SAMEA104404100 (sample SAMEA104404100) | Balaenoptera acutorostrata
GTGCTTGGTGGACTATCCGCGGAGAGGCGGCTTTGAAGAATTATTTATGGATCTTCACGGAGCCGATCACCAAGGCGGATGGAGGCTTTATTCGTGAATAGAAAACGGAATTCTCCGAAAAAAAAATTAAGCGTTATGACACTACAACAGATGGAGTATATCGTGGCGGTGGATAAGTATCGTCATTTTGTGAAGGCGGCAGAGTCGTGTAACATTACGCAGTCGACACTTAGTTCCCTGATTCAGAAATTAGAGACGGAGTTAGATGTGACGATTTTCGATCGTAACAGCCATCCGATACGTCCTACGGCAGTGGGCGAGGAGTTGATCCGTCAGGCGAAAATCGTGCTTTACAACGCTTCGCAGATGCGCGAAATCGTCCTTTCGGAGAAGGAGCAGGAGAGTGGCGAAATCAAGATGGGTGTGGTGTCGACCATTGCGCCTTACATCTTACCCAAGATGTTCAAAACCCTGAAGGAGGATTATCCGTTGTTGTCGTTGACGGTTGAGGAGGCGCAGGTGGCAACCATCATCCACAAATTGGAACGTGCCGAGTTGGATGTGGCTCTGTTGGCATTGCCGTTGAACAACAAAGATCTGTTGGAAATCCCGATCTATGAGGAGAAATTTGTGGCTTACGTGTCGAAGCAGGAGCATTTGTTCAAATTCGAGGAGCTGAATATCGACGACCTGCCGACCGAAAATCTATGGGTGTTGCGCGAGGGATATTGTCCCAACAACGGCATCTTCTCGTTCTGCAATCGCCAGAAGGGTAACGCTGCGATTTATGAGGCGGGAAGCATCGAAACATTGGTCAAAATTGTCGATGAAAATGGCGGTTACACGATCATCCCCGAACTTCATGTGCCTCTTTTGCGCCGTTGCCAACAACAGCAAATCCGCCCGTTGCGCAATCCCGAACCTTCACGTCGTGTGGGGTTGGTCATCCGTAAGGATTTCGTGCGCCAGCGTTTGCTGAATATCCTTTCCGATGCCATCAAAAAGGTCATTCCCGACTATATGGTCGATGCGCGTCTTAAACGATTCACGATTAAACTTTAGAGGGCTTCGTGCCTTTCTGTGCGGGGCGGAATGCTGGTTGCGTGATGCGAGAATCTGAGAGGGACGTTCGTCTTTTGCTTGTGTAACTGTCACTCCAAAGTGATGCACTTCTTGGGGCAGACCTCGATACACTTGCCACATTTGATGCAATCCGTATCCATAAATCCCTCTGCAAGACCCTTGGCTAAATAGGGTTTGAGTTGCATGGGACACGCCTTGGCACATTTCTTACATTGGATGCACGCATCCGTTATATGAATTGTGAGGAAGCCTTTGCGGCGCGGTTTTTCAAGGGTGTGGATTGCGGGTGCAGCGGTGGTGGGGTGTGATGCGGTATTTGACAGAGAGTTGCATTCCCCATTCGAAATATCCTTCGATTGTTGAGGGTGTTTCTTGTCTTTGCGGTCAGCCTTTTCCTTGTCTTGATTACGTTTTGCCTCGTCTTTGCGGGCGCGTTCACGCTCTTCTAAGGCTCGTTTTGCCTCCTTGCGGGCGTGTTTTTCCTCTTTTTTGCGGCGTTTTTTGTCGGCATCTTTTTTATGCTTGGGTGCAACACAGGCTGAGAGACTCCCCATGGGGCAGAAGGTACACCATGCACGGGGCGAATAGACGATGCCGAGGGTGATGCCTACAAGGGTCGTGAGGAAGATGATGTTCCAAAATACACGTCCCATCGCCGGGAAATTGCCCCACGAAAGGGTCATTTGAATGCCAAACATCGTGAAAATCACACCTACCATCAGGGCGCGGAATGCTTTCCGTCTGAGAAAGGCGGGGATTGTCTTTTTTCGGCTCAGTTTGTAGATGAGTTTGTCGTAGAAGTTTCCGCGTGGGCAGTAGTTGCCACACCAATGACGACCCTTGTAGATCGACATCCAGACGGGGGCAATCATGCAGATAGCTGCTAACCATCCCACTATGGGAAAGAAGAAGGCGACAACCAAGTAGACGAGTAGAATCCAGTAAAGCATTTTTTTTGAGTGTTTGTAGGTGCAAAGGTAGCGGTTTGTTGTAATTTATCAAATAGATCGGGTCGATGATCCGATTGATGAAATAGATGTGAATTCTCGCTGAGGGGAAATAATTCCAAGGAAGATGGCGTTTGATTCACGGAGAATTGCTAATTTTGTCGGTGTGAGAGCTGGATTTCATAAATTAGAGAGATATGATGAAAAGAGTGATAAGTTGGGTGTTGGCGATTGTATTCGTGACTCCTATATATACATTGACGGCAGGAGAGGTTACTTTGGTCGCTGAGCGAACAGATGCACGAGGTGTCGAGTTGTTGAAGACCTTGGCGGAAGAATTTCGCAAACTGACGACCTATGAAGTGGCGTTTCGCGTGGTGGCTGACGAAATGGAGGTCAGCGGTCGATATGGTGTTGAGGGCGAAAAATATGCCTTACAGGTGGGCGATGCCGAGGTCTATTCGGATGGCGTGGTGCGCTATGAGGTCGACAAGGGACATCGCGAAGTGGTGATCAACAACGTGGAAAAGTTGAGCCACAACCTGTTGGATAATCCCGTTCATGCCTTCGAATTTGTTACGGATGAGTATGAGGTGTCGGTTGTGGAATCGCGCCAAGATTGGGCGGTGATCCGTCTTGAACCCAAGGCCGAGAGTAAACAGTCGGTGGGGAGCATCGAGGTGGCGATGAACCTCAAGAGCCATTTGCCCCAACGTGTGGAGTATAATTACGATGGCGAGCGAATCGTAGTCAAAATCGAGTCGGTAGGATCGCTGTCGGGTGGGGTGGCTCAGTTCGACAAGCGTAATTACAAGGGCTATGAAATGATTGATTTTCGATAGTAAACCGATTTATACATAGGTAGTTGGCGGGGCGTTCGTCCATCAATGCGAAAAAAGATGAGAGATCATCCTCGGATAATCGCAATGATAAGCCCCGAAAAGATGCAGAGCGGAAGAAATTACAGCCCTGAAAAACAGCCCAATCATAGAAAATTCTCTCGACAGGGGGTCGGGAGAATTTTTTTATGCGCTCAAATCAACTAAAAAGTGGCTAAAACAGATGGTTTTTGGGAAATAAATTTTCGGAGGATGGCGAAAAAGGGGATCAAAGTTGCTTAAATCGTCAGAAATTACTATTTTTGTAGACTTAAAGCTAAGAAATTTTAGAGATAAGATGTTGACTGAAGAAGAAAAGAATGCCGGTTTGGTGGGACGTATCATTCCCATCAATATCGAAGAGCAGATGAAGTCGGCGTACATCGACTACTCCATGTCGGTTATTGTATCGCGAGCATTGCCCGATGTGCGTGACGGCTTGAAACCCGTACACCGCCGTATCCTCTATGATATGAGCGAGGAACTCAACCTATATAGCGACAAACCTACCCGTAAATCAGCCCGTATTGTCGGTGACGTGCTTGGTAAATTCCACCCGCACGGCGATAGCTCGGTGTATGATGCCATGGTGCGTTTGGCTCAGGATTGGTCGGTACGTTATCCGTTGGTTGATGGTCAGGGTAACTTCGGTTCGATGGACGGCGACTCTCCTGCTGCCATGCGTTATACCGAGGCGCGTATGAAGAAAATCACCGATGAGGTGATGGCTGACATCAATAAGGAGACGGTCGATTGGACGCTCAACTTCGATGATACGATTCCCGAACCTACCGTATTGCCTACCAAAATTCCGTTGCTGATTGTCAATGGTGCGAGTGGTATCGCTGTGGGTATGGCTACGAATATGGCTCCCCACAATTTGGGCGAGGTCGTTGATGCTTGTTGTGCCTATGTGGATAATCCCGACATTGAGGGCGAGGAACTGTTGAAGTATGTCAAAGGTCCTGACTTCCCTACGGGTGGTATTATCTATGGCTACGAGGGCGTGAAGGAGGCAATGCTGACGGGTCGTGGTCGCGTGATTATGCGTGCTAAGACCGAGATCGAACACACGGCAAGCGGTCGTGAGTGCATCGTCATCACCGAGATTCCCTATATGTTGAACAAGGCGGAGACGATCAAGAAGATCGCCGACATGATCAACGAGAAGAAGATTGACGGTATTTCGTATATCAACGATGAGTCGGACCGTAACGGTATGCGTATCATCGTGATCCTGAAGCATGATGCTGTTGCGAGCGTGGTGCTGAATACGTTGTTTAAGAATACACCGCTGCAAAGTTCGTTTGCAGTGAACAATATCGCTTTGGTCAATGGTCGTCCGCAGTTGTTGCCGATGAAGGATTTGATCATGCACTTTGTCAACCACCGTCACGATGTCATTGTACGTCGTACACGTTTCGACAAACGTAAGGCTGAGGAGCGTCTGCACATCGTATTGGGTCTGTTGATCGCTCAGGATAACATTGACGAAATCGTTCACATCATCCGCTCTTCGAAGACTCCCGATGAGGCTAAGCAGACGATGATCGAGCGTTTCGAGTTGAGCGAGATTCAGGCTACGGCAATCATCGAGATGCGACTGAGAGCTTTGACAGGTTTGGAGCATGGTAAGTTGGTGGCTGAGCGCGATGAGTTGATGAAGCTGATCGCTCACCTGACCGAAGTGTTGGAGAACGAGTCGTTGCAGTTGCAGATCATCAAGGATGAGTTGATGGAGATGAAGGCGAAGTATAGCGATGAGCGTCGTTCTGAGATCGTCTACGCTTCGGAGGAGTTCAACCCCGAAGACTTCTATGCCGATGATGATATGGTGATCACCATTTCGCACATGGGCTACATCAAACGTACCCCGTTGGCAGAGTACCGCACGCAGAACCGTGGCGGTGTGGGTGCTAAGGGTAGTGCTACGCGCGATGAGGACTTCATCGAGCATATCTACGTGGCTTCGATGCACAACACGATGTTGTTCTTTACCGAGAAGGGTCGTTGCTTCTGGTTGAAGGTATACGAAATTCCCGAAGGAACACGTTCTTCTAAGGGACGCGCTATTCAGAATGTGATTCAGATCGAACCCGATGATAAGGTTCGTGCTTATATCAATGTGAAGCAGTTGAATGACGAAGAGTACGTCAACAACAACTACATCATCATGTGTACCAAGCAGGGTACGATTAAGAAGACGAAGTTGGAGGCTTATTCGCGTCCTCGTCAGAATGGTGTCAATGCCATCGTCATCCGCGAGGGTGATCAGCTGATCGAGGCGAAGCTGACAAGCGGCAATGCTGAGGTGATGATTGCTGCCAAGGAGGGTAAGGCAATCCGTTTCAATGAGTCGACGGTTCGTCCGATTGGTCGTGTCGGTGCAGGTGTGAGAGGCATCTCGATCGAGGAGGGTGACGAAGTCGTAGGTATGATCTGCGTGGAACCCGATTCGAAACAGGACGTATTGGTATTGTCTGAGAATGGTTATGGTAAACGTACCGACTTGGAGGAGTACCGCATTACGAACCGTGGTGGTAAGGGTGTCAAGACGATCAACGTGACGGAAAAGACTGGTAAGTTGATCTCGATTCAGGCAGTGACGGACGAGAATGACCTGATGATCATCAACCGTTCGGGTTTGACGATCCGCACGGCTGTGGATCAGATTCGTTTGGCAGGACGTGCTACACAGGGTGTGAAGATCATCAACCTTAGAGAGGGTGATGCAATCGCATCGGTGATGGCTGTGCCACAGAACGATGAGGAGGAAGAAACCACCGAAGTTGAGGGCGCAGTGACGACAGAAGGCGTTGCTGAGGGTGCAACTCAGGAGGCAACTTCGGAGGCTCAGGCTATGGTTGAGGAGACTTCCGTAGAAGAGTAAGTACTGATTTTGTATTCAAAATTTTGTAGGTCAGCGCATTATTTGTAATATTGCGCTGTGAAATAAAGCTAATAAAAACCTTAAATTATAGATTGTTATGAAAAAATCACTTTTGATGCTTTTTGCAGCGGTCCTTTTGGTTATTCCTGCTGTCAATGCTCAGAAAATTAATCCGGAGTCGTTCTTGGCAAAGATCGCCAAGAGTGATGCGGATATTGCCGATGCCAAAAAGGGTGCTAAAAGCTCGACTTGGGTCAATCGTGGTAAGATTTTCTACGAGGCAGCCGCAGAGCCTACTAAGAATCTGTTTGTCAACATGGACGCTCCGATGTTGAAGCTCACTTTGGGTGATCCTCAGTCGATGGGCAAGGAGAATGTTGCAGGTAAGGATTTCGATACTTGGGTATATCCTTATTTCGTAGCTTACTTCCAGAACAACAAACTCGTAGCTTGGAAACAGACCAAGAGCATCATTGATAATGGTGTTGAGAAGTCGTTGGAGGCTTACAACAAGGCTGTTGAGATGGACGCTAAGGCTGCTTCGAAAGTAAAGGGTGGCTTGGAGATGATCGTAAACTACTGCTCGCAGATCGGTAACGTAGGTTTGGAGACTGGTGAGTATGCTAAGGCTGCTGCTGGTTTTGCACAGGCTTACGAGGCACAATGCTCGCCCGCTTTGAACGAGCCTAACGAGCAGTTGTTGTACTATGCAGGTTATCTGTTGGCTGTCGATGGTTCGAACAACCCCCAGTCGTTTACCGATGGTATGAACTACCTGTTGCGTGCTTTGGAGAAGGGTTACATGGACGAGGATGGTAGCATCTACTACTACTTGTTCCACTGCTACTATGGTCAGAAGGCTGAGCATCCTGAGTATGTGATGGAGGCTAAGAACGCATTGTTGACCGGTATCGAGAAGTTCCCGAAGAACGAGCGTATCTTGGACGGTTTGATGCAGCTCTACACTGCCGAGAAGGGCGTAGGTGACCCCGCTGACTTGGTGAAGTTGATCGAGGGCGCAATCGCTGAGAATCCTACCAATGTTGACTTGTGGTTTGGTCGTGGTCGTATCTTCTACGCATTGAAGAACATCGACGAGAGCATCGCTTCGTTTACGAAGGTTTGTGAGTTGAAACCCGACCTCTATGAGGGTAACTACTACCTCGGTTTGTTCTACACCATGAAGGGTGACGCTATGAACCGCGAGGCTAACGACAAGCAGTATAGCAGTCAGGCAGCTTACGACGAGGAGTTGAAAAATGTCAACCAAGTTTATTTGGCAGCAGTGCCTTGGTTCGAGAAGGCTTTGGAGGTGAAACCCAACGATCCCGATGCTGTTGAATTCTTGAAACAGCTCTGCTTCCGTCTGCGTGACGAGGAGGGTATGATGGATAAGTACAACAAGTACAACGCTCTGTTCAAACAGATCAAAGGCTTGGAGTAATCCACTCAACTAATATTTTAAAAGCCACTTGCCCCGTTGGGTGAGTGGCTTTTTTTGTGCTTTGTGGGGGCAGGGGGGGGACGTAGAACGTGGTTTGTTGGATAGGTGGTCTGTGTGGCGCGGGTCGAGGTGGGGCGAGATGGATTGTTCGCTGAAGAGGCGTTTTCAGAAGAGTATAAAAAAAAGTGTCGACAATTTGCCGACACTCAGATTTTAGAATTTTGACTTGGACATGACATCCTCTTGTTTACTTCCATGCGATCTTCTTTACGATGCTCTTTTGCTCCGTGGATTATAGACGGATGAGAATCTTGCTCAGGGCATGAGCTTGCAGAGTTTAGACCTGTAATTTTCTCGAAGCCGTGGCTTATAAACGTATTAAAATCTTGCGCAGAGCGGGGATTTTCAACAGCGGGACGTAAGCGTGTGCAGGCATGAGCTTGCAGAGAAAGACCTGTAATTTCGCCCAAAATGTGGGGGTGCAGGTGCGACGACGATGGAACATTGCGTGGAGGGCTTTGTGGGCTAATTCCTCAGCCGAAATCATCAAACCGACCTTGCGCAGACGTTTGCGGATTTTGTCGTCCAATTCGTAAAATGGGGTGTCGACAGCACTCGGAAATACGGTGGTGACGCTCACGCCCTCATCGCGGAGTTCGTACCACAGCGACTGGCTGAAGTTTTTGAGGAAGGTTTTGGTTGCCCCATAGAGCGACATGGTGGGGAGGGGTGTCCAAGCCGTGATGGACGACATCAAAAGGATGTGTCCAGAGTGACGCTCCGCCATTTCGGCACCGAACAAACGGCACAATTTTGCGGGCGTTGTGCAGTGAATTGCCATGATGCGGTCGATTGCCGAGGGGTCGGTATGAACGAGTTTGCCGAAGTGGAGAATGCCCGCGTTGCTCACCAAAATCTCGACCTCAGCATGGTGATCCTTGCACCATGCGTACAACTCCTGAGCGCAATCTTCCTTGGAGAGGTCGGCATAAATTGCCCCCGCAGTCACTGAGTAACGACGACGAATCTCCTCTGCTACACGTTCATTTTCCTCTGTGCGGTTGCTGACAATCAGCACGTTGTGACCCATCTCAGCCAACTGACGCACATATTCCAAACCAATGCCGGACGAACCTCCGGTTACCAAGGCATATTTCATAATCTTTCGATTTTTAGCTTTTCCTTTAATAGTTGGGGCGTAAGACCGTCTCCAATTTTCTTCCTAATCTGCACCCATTTACCTCTCCCGCACCTCTCTCTTTTCGCACTCCTCTTTCGTTGCCCCGCTCTTCTCTTTTGTTGCGCCTTTTCGTTGTCCCTCTTTCGTTGCCCTGCTCTTCTCTTTTGTTGCGCCTCTCTCGCCTTTCTCGCCTTTCTCGCCCCTTCCCGTGGAGTTAGTCTACTTTGATGCCCGATTCGCGAAATTGGGAGATGCTTTGTCCGGTCATCGACTTGAAGAATCGGCTGAACGAAGCCACCGAATCAAATCCTACGACCTCGGCAATCTCCTTGGCTTGCATCGGGGTGTGGATGAGCAATCGCCTCGACTCGGAAAGAATCCGCTCGCGAATAATGCGCAAGGGCGAAGGGAATCCTGCCGATGCAAAAGCATTCGTCAGGGTTTTGGGCGATCGGTGTAACATCTCGGCATAGTCGCTGACTTTGTGGAGGTGTTTGAAATGCTGATCGACCAACATATAGTATTTCCGCACCAAGTCGTTGACCGATTCTGCGGTGATCTGCTTCTCGATTTGTGAACGGGCAATGCGGGTGCAGGTGATGATAAATCGCTTCAGCAATAGGCGCAACATCTCCTCGTGAAGGTCGTCCTGCACGGCGAACTCTTCGGGCATTTTGTCGACAATTTCGCCCAATAGCGTGCATTGCTCTTGGTCGAGTGTTAGGTGCAGGAGGTGTGACGATCCGTGAAACAGCACGCCACTGCACGACAGATCGCCCGTTTGGGAGTAGATGCAGTAGAAATCGCTGTTGAACGACAGCACGACATAGCGAGCCGAGTCGCTCACAATGAGTGGTTTACGCAATGGGGTGAGGGTGATCAAATCGCCTCTATGCAAGACGATTTCAACATGATCAATCTCCAAACGAAGCTCTCCCTCGCGTACCCACAGAATGCGATAAAGCCCATCGTGAACCAACGGGCGTGGAAGCGTGTCGGTCAACGAAACAAAGCCATTGAGGGGTGTCTGTAAGCGATAATCCATGACTGACCAATGATTTGTAGCCGTTATTTCGCGGCTTTCTGAGCAACGAAAAATAGATCAAAACTCTCCTTTTCGACCTCACCCACACGGTAATCCTTCATGCGGATTGATGAGGTGAGCTTTTGATTCGAGTGGAGGAGTTTGCGACGATTCATGCGATTGAGGATGTCGTAAGGTATCTGCAACATCCATCTCGGCAGGCGGTGCTGGAGATCCAACACATCGAAACGTGTGATGCGACGTACACTTTCGCGGTTTTTTTCGTAATAAGCCATCACCTGCTCGTTGCCCGAAACTCCCAGTTGCTCCACCTCGCAGAACGACTCCTTCAACAAGGCGCACAGCTCTTCAGAGGTGTATTCTCTCACGTGCCACGGGTTGCGAGTTAGGGACATCGGGGCGTTGGGTGTGGTGACGATAAACTTGCCACCGGGACGCAATACGCGGTGAATTTCGCGCACAAATTGGTGATCGTCCTCGATGTGTTCGATGACTTGGAACGAAATCACAAAGTCGAAACTCTCATCGGGGAATGCCAACGGAGGCACGGTCGCTTGGTGAAATTCCACACCCTCCAACGAAATCGCGGGCGTGTGCTTGTCGATGGTGACAAAGTGTCTCGCCTTGGGAGCTACGACCTCGATGCCGTAACCCGATCCTGTGCCGATTTCCAATACATCGCCCGAAATACGCTGTGCCGCAGCATGATATGCCAAAATTGAGCGTTGGAATACGAAATTATCCGATGCTTCGACCGACACGCGTTCGGCAGTGGCTAAACGACCCATAGTTATTTTTTCAAGAGTTTAATGCCTGTTTCGATCATCTCCACCGTGCCGCTTTTCAAGAGTGTACCCAACGAACGTTTGAAACTTTTCTTACTCATTTGGGTCAACTCAGCGATCTTTTCGGGAGTGCTGTTGTCGTTGATTGGCAACTCACCGCCATTGTCCTGCAACAACTGCATCAATACCCCTGCCGAATCCTTCACTTGAGCATAACCGCCCTGCTGGAGGTTGACGTCGATACGATTGTCCTCCGTGATGCGACGTACATAACCCGTCAAACGATCGCCAACGGCTACTTTGCGGAACAACTGATCGTGGTACAACATACCCCAATGGCGGTTGTTGATGATCACACGGAAACCGATCGGGCTTTCCGAAGCCACCAACAAATCGACCTGCTGACGAGGTTCAACTGTGATGACATCGTTGTTGATGAAGCTCTTCAACTTGGAGGTAGCCACACAGCGACCCGTGATCGAGTCCTGATACATATATACAATGTAGCTCTTGCCGGGGATGATTCCGCCCTGTTGATTGCGGTTCGGCAGGAAGAGATCCTTGCCATAAAGACCCCAATCGAGGAATGCACCGTGCATCGTCTTGTCGACCACTTTCAGATAGCCCGCCTCGTTGACCTTCAACAGCGGAGTCTCGGTGGTGGCTACCAGACGATCTTCCGAGTCGTGATACACGAAAACTTCTTTTTCGTCGCCCTCCTTATCCGAGAGCGAGGTATAACGATTGGGGAGCAGTACTTCGTTCTGTTCCTCATCGGAGAGATAGAGACCGAATTCCGAAACACGGCTGACGGTCAGCTTTTGGATGCATCCTACTTTGAGCATGGCTTTATGATTCTTAATGTTTTGTCTGCAAAAGTACGTTTATTTTTGGATGGTTGCAACTTTACGTTTGGCATTCCCGAAAAAATAGCTAACTTGCACGTCCTTTTCCTAAAATTTGGATTATGAAACTTACAGTAGCCATTTGTCAGGTCGACATGGAGTGGGAGCAAACCTCCGTCAATCTGAAACGTATTGAGCCGTTTGTGGCGATGGCAAAAGCCGATATTGTGGCGCTGCCCGAAATGTTTGCTACGGGATTCAAACTCAAACCTTCGCGTGTGGCTGAACCCCAGATGGCGAGGTTGTTACCTCGATGTTGCGCT
>SAMEA104404100__coassemble_3210_pt1 | contig 11194 bp, 7 predicted proteins | sample SAMEA104404100__metabat2_high_PE_096 | metagenome-assembled genome bin SAMEA104404100 (sample SAMEA104404100) | Balaenoptera acutorostrata
TCCCCGATTTTGGCACATTATTTGCCGATGTAGAGGTAGCTGCGAGCAGCTGCGCAGCAAGGTTTCTTCATTTATTTAGTTTGGGTTAGTAGTAGGAGTCTCGAACTCCAACAGCAGTAGGCCGTCGTGAGACACCCTGCTGTTTTTTTGTGTACCCCCGCCAAGCCATCCTCCCGACCGACAACCAAGGAAACCGAAAGTACCCGCCTCAACCCATGCGCCCAACCGCCCCCAAAAGTTCAACCACGGAACGCCCCGACCACTCCACCTCGCACCCGCAACCCATACAAACACACGCCACACCACCGAAAAAAAATCCCGACACCGCAAGGCATCGGGATCTAAGAAATATTTCGGGAATGATTAATTCTCGGTGGGAAGGAATGAGTACTCGGTAGAGTAATTCAGCATCTGCTCGACATAGTTCGCGGGGTAAGTGATTTTCACATCCACCACCTTGCCATCCTGCTCGACAAGCTCGTATTCGGGATTGACAAAACCGCCATAAGGCTCGATGTTGAGCGCATAGTAACGCTCGCGCACCTCCTTGTGCAGGGCGGGATCAATCTTCACACCATACCGCTCGACCAACTGACGACCTGCCTCATAGTCACCCTCCGACTTGATGCGCTGAATTTCGTGTAGCAACTCGCCAAACAAAGCTCTCAAGCGTTGGAAATCGTTGACCACAATGTAGTGTTTGCCGTCCTTTACGACCCACTCCAACACGTTGTCTTTCTGACCCTTTTCGTAGCACCACTCGGCAATCAGCTTGCGGTTGCGCATGTGTGCCTCCTCGACATTCTTGCCCATTTCGATGCGTGCCAACTGAGTCATCATACCATTCATAATGTAGTGCGAATAGCCAGCCTTAGCCACGTCAAACGAAGGCACAACTCCCAATTCGACCATCTTCTCATCGCCCAAATAATATAGACCGAACAGATCGGCACGCGCCTCTTCCAACGTAGAGCCATAGCTCTTCAGCTCATCGCCCTTGACACCCTCAGCCAACTGACCCGAACCGTGACCCAAACATTCGTGGAGGTCGGTGTGCAAGTCGTCTGCCAATTTGCCATATTTGTCGATCAACGCACGTTCCTCATCGCGCAACACAAACTCCTCGTTGAAGCCGTTGCCGTGAGCCGCCATTTCGTAAGCATAGGTGATGTTGTCGATCGTCACCGACTTCGAACCATACTCCTTGCGAATCCAATCTGCATTCGGCAGGTTGATACCAATCGGTGTCGAGGGATAGCAATCGCCCCCCAACATTGCCACGGTGATGACCTTTGCCGACACGCCCTTAACCTTCGCCTTGCGATAGGCGGGATTCACAGGCGAGTGATCCTCAAACCACTGTGCATTCTCGGAGATGATCTGCGTGCGTTTGCAAGCCTCCACATCCATAAAGTTGACCGAAGCCTCCCACGAAGCCTTACGTCCGAGGGGATCGCCATAGGTTTCGATGAATCCATTGACAAAATCGACGTGCGACAGCGTGTCCTTCACCCAACCGATATTATAGCGGTCAAACTCCTTCAAATCGCCCGTGCGGTAGTAGCTAATGAGTGCCTCGATGTTGGTACGCTGTGGCTCGGATGCTACCTGAGCGGCTTTCTCCAACCAGTAGACGATCTTCTCGATGGCTGAAGAATACATACCGCCAATCTTCCAAACGCGCTCCTTAACGATGCCATTTTCCTTGACCAACTGCGAATTCAAACCATAGGAAACGGGTTCGGGATTTCCGGCATCCTCATGCGCCATACGCTGATAGAACGCCTCGGCTTCCTCCTCCTTCAGACCTTGGTAGTAGTTGCTTGCCGATGCCTCGATCATATCCACGCCATCGGTCTGATCCAAACGGCTCGGATAGAGCGCGGGGTTGAAAATCACCTCGTCGACACGCTCCTGCAATGCCCCAAAATCGCCAAATTTCTCCGCAGGAATTGATGCACGCACCTCAGCGAAATACTCCTTCGTGAATTCGGGCGTAAATTTATCGTTGGAATAGTGGTGGTGGACACCATTTGCAAACCACACTTTTTTGAGATACTTCTCCACAGCCAGCCACTCCTTCGACGAGCGATCGCCCTCGAAATTTTGGTAGATGGTCTCCAAGGTGCGACGCACTGCCAAGTTCATCGGGCAGTTCTGATCGAAAAGTATATCGCGACCGCATTTTGCAGCCTCCGAAAGGTAGTAGATCAACTCCTTATCTTGAAGCGAAAGGGCATCGAATCCCGGAACTTCATAACGGATCACCTTGATGTCGTCGAAACGGTCGACAATCCAAGGTGCATCACCCGGCTTCGGACCTCGTGCGCACGAAGCGAGTGTCAAAAATGAAAGTGTCATAAGAACTGTTTTTTTCATGGCTATAACCAGATATATTTCGCCACGAAGTTAAGAAAAATTAGTCAGAATTGCGCGATAATTCATTCATTAAGTCCCCTGTCGGGAGGGGCAAATTACAGATTGTAAGTCGGATTTAGGTCGGATAATGAGGCGTTTGAGAGATGATGAGGGGTTAAAAAGTGCTTTTTTCGGTTTTTAATTTCATTATATCTAATGTAATTTTTACCTTTGCCCCGCAATTCGTTGCTAATACAAGAGATGAAAGTACTGACAAACGTCAAAGATCTCCGCGCTGAATTGGATCGCGTGGAGCAGACACAGATCGGATTCGTTCCGACAATGGGAGCCCTGCACGCAGGACACAAATCGCTGGTGGAACGCGCCCGCCGCGAAAATAAAACCGTAGTGGTTAGCGTATTCGTCAACCCCACGCAATTTAATGACAAGAACGACCTGAAACACTATCCGCGCACCCCTGAGGATGACGCTCGTGTGTTGGAGCAGGCTGGCGCCGACTTCGTGTTGATGCCCTCCGTAGAGGAGATCTATCCCGAAGTAGATACCCGTCAGTTCGACTTCGGTCAGATCGACAAGGTGATGGAAGGTGCAACTCGTCCGGGTCACTTCAATGGTGTGGCTCAGGTGGTTAGCCGTCTGTTCGACATCGTTCGCCCCGCAAGAGCTTACTTCGGCGAGAAGGATTTCCAACAGATCGCTGTCGTAAAGGCTATGGTGCGTCAGTTGGCACTGCCCGTTGAGATTGTCGATTGTCCTATCGTCAGAGGCGAGGACGGATTGGCACTTTCGTCGCGCAACACCCTCCTCACGAAGGAACACCGCGCCGCAGCTCCTCACATCTATGCTTCGCTGAAAAAGGCGCAGGAGATGTCCAAAACCTTGAACCCCGAAGAGTTGAAGACTTGGGTCGTGAAGGAGGTCGAAAGCAATGAATTGCTCAAAGTGATTTACTATCAGTCGGTTGATGCACTGACGATGCAGGAAGTGAAGTCGTGGGACGATGCTTCGCGCATTCAGGGTTGCATCGCTGTACAGGCTGGTGACATTCGTTTAATCGACAACATTCTTATCCGATAATGAAATTCCAGATCGAAGTTATCAAATCGAAAATTCACCGCGTAACGGTTACTCAAGCTAATCTGAATTACGTGGGCAGCATCACCATCGACCAAGATTTGATGGATGCCGCAAACATGATCGAGGGCGAAAAAGTTCAGATCATGGACATCAACAATGGCGAACGTTTAGAAACCTACATCATCAAGGGTGAGCGTGGTTCGGGTTGCATCTGCTTGAATGGTGCCGCTGCACGCAAAGTCGAGGTGGGTGACGTTGTGATCATCGCTTCGTATGCCATGATGGATTTCGAAGACGCCAAAGAGTTCCGTCCTTGGGTCATCTTCCCCGATACCGAAACCAACAAATTGGTGAAGTAAACTTACGAACATTGATTAAAGATTAGATCTCCTGACCTTCGGGTTGGGAGATTTTTTTTGCACTTCGCGTTGAGAGGCAATCGGGTACATCGTCACTTTTCAAACATTCCCGCTCCCGCTTTCACTTTCACTTTCGAGAATGCCCTGCCTGCTCCTCGATCGGCAACGACCCGAAAGCCCTCCCCAAAAATACGCCACACCGACCACCTCAAAAAAAAACACCTCGCCCTAAAAAATCACCCCTCGAAAATTCTCCAAGCCACGAAAGAAAATCTGCAAAATGAAAGGATTCCGCGATTAATGATTATATTTGTAGAATAAAGAATAAACTATGGATGTATTTCTCACCATACTCGCCTACCTACTTTCGATGGTAGGCATCATCGGTTGCATCGTACCTGCACTTCCGGGTACTGCGGTCAGCTACCTTGCCCTGCTCTTGGCATACGCCACCTCCTACACCTCGATAGAGAGTTCTACGCTGTGGATTTGGCTCGTCATCTCGCTCATTGTCATCGTTATCGACTACATCTTCCCCGCCATGATGACCAAGGCTTTTGGAGGCAGTCGTGCCGGTACGATCGGTGCTACGGTGGGAGTGTTTGCGGGTCTTTTTATGGGTCCCGTGGGCATCATCTTAGCCCCGTTCTTCGGTGCTGTGATTGGCGAACTGCTCCACGACAAAACCGACCCTTCGAAAGCCATCCGCGTGGGTTTCGGCTCGTTTATCTCGTTTTTGGTCGGCACGGGTATCAAGCTATGTGCCTCGTTCTATATGCTCGGCATACTGATTGGCGATACCCTTCCCGTACTGAAAAATTGGATCGCAACAACCTTTTAAAACCAATATAAAACATGAAAAGAATTCTATTTATCTTGGCAATCATCACCTCGATGCTTGCTTCGTCTTGTAGCCAATACAAGTACGAAACCATACCCAATGATCCCTTAGGCACACGCATCTACACGTTGGATAATGGACTGAAGATCTACACCAGTGTGATGAAGGAGCAACCGCGCATCCAGACCTTGATTGCGGTGAAGGTGGGCGGTAAGAACGACCCTGCCGAAACGACAGGTTTGGCTCACTACTTCGAGCATTTGATGTTCAAGGGTACACCCAACTTCGGCACAAACAACTACGAAGCCGAGCAACCCCTCTTGGACGAAATCGAGCGTCTGTTCGAAGTTTACCGCAAGACGACCGACCCTGAGGAGCGCACCAAGATCTATCATCAGATCGACTCGGTGAGCTACGAGGCTTCGAAGTTTGCGATTCCCAACGAATACGACAAGTTGATGGCGATTATCGGCGCTACGGGTACGAATGCCTACACTTCGCAGGACGAAACCGTATATGTGGAGGACATCCCCTCGAATCAGGTCGATAATTGGGCGCGTATTCAGGCGGATCGTTTCCGTCATCCCGTGATTCGTGGTTTCCACACCGAGTTGGAGACCATCTATGAGGAGAAAAATATGTCGCTGACCAAGGATAGCCGTAAGTTGTGGACAGCCATGGACGAGGCTCTGTTCCCCAACCACCCCTATGGTACACAGACCGTTTTGGGAACTCAGGAGCATCTCAAGAATCCGTCAATCACCAACGTGAAGGCTTATCACAAAACCTACTACGTGCCGAACAACATGGCAGTGTGCGTATCGGGTGACTTCGATCCCGATGAGTTGGTAGCTACGATCGACAAGTATTTTGGCGACATGACCCCCAATGAGAATCTGCCTAAAATGCAGTTCAAACCCGAAGAGAAGATCACCTCACCGATCGAAAAGACCGTTTTGGGTCCCGAATCGGAGTCGGTGATGATGGGTTGGAGACTGCCCAATGCAACGGATCTTTCGCACGATGTGGCACAGGTCGCTTCGATGATTCTCTACAATAGTCAGGCAGGTTTGATCGACTTGGACTTGATGCAGGAGCAGAAAGTTTTGCAGGCTTATGCCTTCACCTCTTCGCAACCCGACTATGGTAAGTTCATCGCAGCAGGTAGTCCGCTCCAAGGTCAGAAGTTGGAGGAGGTCAAAGAGTTGCTGTTGAAGGAGGTCGACAAACTCCGCAAGGGCGATTTCGATGAGGAACTGATCGCAGCTTCGCTCAACAACTACAAGTTGGAGATGATGGAGATGATGGACGATTACAGCGAGCGTGCAACGTTCTATGTCGACAACTTCATCGCAGGCACCGATTTGGATCAGACCATCCATCAAATAGACCGCATGGTGAAGATCACCAAGGAGGACATCGTGAAGTGGGCTAACGAATATTTGGGCGAGGAGAGCTACGCCGTGATTTACAAACGTCAGGGTGTCGATCCCAACGAGCAGAAGATTGCAGCTCCGAAGATCACCCCCATCGTGATGAACCGCGATATGCAGAGCGACTTCCTGACCGAGATCAAGAATACAGAGGTCAAACCCATCGAACCCGTATTTGTTGACTATGAGAAAGATATGTCGCAATTCACCGAGCGTGAGGGCGTGAATGTACTCTACAAAAAGAACGAGACGAACGATTTGTTCAAGTTGTTCTTCCGCTTCGACATGGGTACGATGGATCACCCCGCTTTGAGCTTGGCAACCTCTTATTTGGATTACTTAGGCACGGAGGAGATGCCCAACGAGGAGTATGCCAAGAAGATGTACTCGTTGGGATGCTCGGCATATACTGGAGCCTCAAGCAATGTGGTTCAGATTCAGTTGTCGGGTCTGAGCGAAAACATGGCTAAGGCTTTGGAGTTGTACGAGAATTTGCTCAACAATGCTGTTGGCGACGAGGAGATTTTGGAGGGTTTGAAAGCCGATCTGCTCAAATCGAGAGCCAACTCTAAACTCAACCAAGCACGTTGTTTCTCACAACTGCGTAGCTACATGACCTATGGTAGCGACTACATCAAAAAGGTCACCCTCAAGAACGATGAACTGAAAGGTCTCAAATCGGAGGATCTGTTGGCTCTATTACGTTCGCTGAAGGGCTACGCTCACGAGATACTCTATTATGGTCCGATGTCGGAAGAGGAGCTGAAAGCCGTCTTGAAGGAGCAGCACCACACCGAGGCTGAGTTGAAACCTTTGGAGATGCACCATCCCGAAATTATGACAACTCAAAATCCGACGGTTTACCTGACGCAATACGATGCCAAGCAGTTGTACTACTACCAGACATCGAATTTCGAGATTCCTTACAATGTTGAGAACGATGCTAATTTCACGCTCTACAACAACTACTTCGGTAGCGGTATGAACTCGATCGTATTCCAAGAGATGCGCGAGTCGAGAGGTTTGGCATACTCGGCACAGGCAGGTCTGACCACCCCCGCTCACAAGGACGAAAGCTATGGTTACATGGCATTCATCGCTACCCAAAACGACAAGATGCGTGCAGCAATCGAGACTTTTGACGAGATCATCAACCAGATGCCCGAATCGGAGGCAGCCTTCCAAATTGCTAAGGAGGGACTTCTCCAACGTATACGTACTGCCCGCACAGTCAAGGAGTCGGTTTTATATAGCTACTTGGGACTGCGCAACAAGGGACTGAGTGAGGATCGCGACAAGGAGATCTTCGAGAAACTCCAAACGATGACCTTGAAGGATGTCAAAGCTACGCAAGAGGAATGGGTCAAGAATCGCCAATATATCTATGGTATCTTGGGCAATATTCAGGATTTGGACCTCAACTACCTCAAAACGTTGGGTGCAATCAAAACTATCTCTTCGGAGGATATTTTCGGATACTAATTCCTCACATCCATCATAAAAGGACAGACCCCGAAGGGTCTGTCCTTTTTTATTAAGGGGTGGTGGACTCGCCCCCAAACTACAAAAAAGCCACGTCCCAACCCCCACAGAGCATAAGACAGCACCAAGTCTCCGAAAAATCACAACCGCCCGCTCCCGCAGAGCATAAAAAAACAGACTTCCCCAAAAGAAGTCTGTTTCGTTATCCTCCCCCTCAGCTTACATCTTCCGACTGTGACCTTGTTGACGCAATGCCTCCAATTCGCGAGCCATCCGTTCAGCACGATCACGATGTTCCAAATAGAGGTTATTCTGCTCCAAGGGATCGTCCTTCATGTTGTAGAGTTGGGCTTTGGGTCCATTTTCGGAAGGCTTAACCGAGACGGGAGCCGTAAATCCTGCCGATCCCAAACGATCAATATATTTCCAATCGCCCTGCTTTAGAGACAAGCTGTGACTGCCCGAAAAGTAGATGATGTGGTCGCGCGTAGGGTGATTCAAACCACCTTCGAGAATCTTCCGAAAGCTGAAACTATCCTCCGCCTCGCCCTCACGCAATTTCTGTCCCGTGAGGTCAGCCAACGTTGCATAAATGTCGATCAATCCGACCGTCTGATCGCTCACACCTGCACGGCGAATCTTCGCGGGCCACTTGACGATCATCGGCACATGATGACCTCCATCCCAAGCATCGCCCTTCTGACCGCGACATCCCCAATTACTATTGTGGGCATATTGCTGTACATCAATATCGTTCCATGGCGCACCATTGTCGCTCGCAAAGATCACCAATGTATTCTCCTCCAAGCCCAATTCGCGGAGCTTGGCATTGACCCGTCGCACAGCACCATCAATATCTCGCACAAAATCGCCATACGTTCCCAAATCGGTCTTTCCCTGCGACTCCTCGGAGGGCAACCACGGAGTATGCGGACCTGTCAGGGGCAGATACAAAAAGAACGGATTCTTCTCCTTAGCGGCACGTTCGATAAATGCCACTCCTTCATCCACCACCGTCGGCAGACACTCCTCGAATTTGAACGACCGCGACATCTCGCCATTTCGCCACCACATACCTCTCTCCCAATAGACATCGCGTTCCGAGGTGTAGATACGATCCCACGCATAGGGAGTCTCCTCGCCCCGATCGTGGGGATAGGCATCTGCGGTCATCATCACATCGGGATCGACCACCTCGTGATTGCGCACAAAGACGTAGGGAGGCATATCCAACGATGCCGGCAGGATGAACGAATAGTCGAATCCCAAATCATTGGGCGTATGGCGTACCTTGGCTTCAAAATCGGTATTCGTGGGCGAGATGACATCCGTTTTGAGTATTTGCGGTTTCGAGGGGTCTTTACGTTGCCACTCCAAACCCAAATGCCACTTGCCGACGCATCCCGTTGTGTAACCCGCACGCTGCATCATCGAACCGATCGTCTCGCGTCCCAACTCGATGTCGGGCGTCAGGTAGCCGAAATACTCCCAATGATTCTCCAAGCGGAAAAAGTAGCGTCCCGTCACCAAACCATAGCGCGAAGGTCCACTGAGCGAACCTGCCGAATGAGCATCCGTGAATCGCACCCCCTCCTGAGCCATCTGATCTATCGCGGGGGTGAGGGTTCTTGCGTGGGGATTGTTGCAAGCCACATCTCCATAGCCCATATCATCCGCCAAAATCACCACCACGTTGGGTTGCTGTTGTGCTAAAGCCACAGGAGCAGTCAATGCGCCCACAGCCATCAAGGGTAAAGTTAATTTCATAACCTATCTAAAAAATGCGACCCCCCTTTTCGGAAGGTCGCATTCATCAATCGTTTATTACTCTTCCTCCATGAACATCGGGTCCCATGCGGGCAACTCGATGGGTTTCTCATCCAAGAGGCGAAGGATGTTTTCGGGTACGAATCGCTTCTCGACCACCAAGCGGAACATATACTCATCGAACCACTCATCGGTCATAATCAAGTGACCCTTATAGCCACTTTCTGCACCCCAGCTATTCTCAACCATCCATTTCGTCGATTTGCCCTCGTCGTTGAGATCCACAGCCATCAAGGTCATGGCGTGCGACGAACCGCTGTCGAAACTCATCACTCGCTGACGTTTGTCCATACCGAACGTCGTACCCATCAGCGACTCATAGTCGAAATTATTTACATCCAACAGACCGCGTTTTGCATTGAGGAACTTGCCCACATCGCAACTAAAATACATCATCACATCATTCTTCAAAGCCTCGATGCCCATCTTTTTGATCTCCTCCATCGGCAGGTTGACATACGTCCAGTTGCGACCATCGTAGACGTGACGGTCATATTCGATCGAGTAGACTTTGTAGTATTCGCGTGTCGGAACGTTCATCAACATCACGTAGTTGTCGGTGAGTTTATTGCCGAAAAACTCCTCATAGAACGACTTCGGGGTGTACTCTTTGGTCGACACCACCTCGCCCTTGGAATTGGTGCGTGTCCATGTGAACTTCTCGACAGGTTCGCCCAGCGTCAACGCCAACATACGATAGATGTCCTTCAACATCGAGGTTTTCAGGGTCTCGATCTCCTTTGCTTTGGCATTGCGAGGCAACGTGCGAAGTTGCAAACCCTGCTCACGGAGTTTCGTCTTGATCAACGCCGCAATCGAACGTGTATTGTTGCTGCTGTGCGTTTCGGGCATCACCCCAGCAGGCACAACACCATACTTCTCGATCAGATCCGAGATACCCGTAAACTGACCTCCATCGCTGAGCGGATTGCGGAACAACCACTCCACTGTCTGATCCTCCATCGGTTTCAGACGTGTATCCACAACCCCCTGAAGGAACAGATTAGCCTTCTCCAACTGATCGTAGAAGAAGTTATAATTTTGCGAGAGTTTCAACTCCGCGAGGTCGTGCTGTTTCATTGCCTGCGCACGCAGTACATTCAAACCCGTAAACAACCAACAACGACCCGAAGATTGCTGATCGGTGATGCCCTTCGATTTGACCTCATAGGTGAAGTGGGTATCCATCTGCGTGAGGTTCTCCTGATTGATTGCCAACACACGAATATCCGTACCTCCCAAGGCATTTCTCAAAGCACGATCCGAGGCGTTATTTTCGTAACTCGCCTTCAGTTGGATCATCATTTCGGGGGTAATGCCACCCTGAGCCATTGCTCCCGACACGCCGCCCCACAAGAGGCTCATCGCTAATAAAGTTTTGGTTAATTTCATATCTCAATGCTGTTTATGTTTCAAGTCTACAAATATAGTTTTTTTTGCAAGGTTTCCCAAATTCTCGCCTCTCAGCCACCCAATTTGCAGGGGCGCGAGCCATAATTTTTCGAAATCAGATTCCCCCCCCATCTTTTTTAGGTTGGGGTCACTCGGTCGAGTCTCGCCCCCACATACCGATAACAAAAAAAAGCGTCCATCAACCGATGAACGCTTCCTGAGCGGAAAACGAGACTCGAAACCCACGTGCCGTGGGTGGGCGCGATCCATATCTACCCCTCCTAACCTCCCTTAGGGAGGAACATTGGGGTCACTCGGTCGAGTCTCGCCCCCCACACATACCGATAACAAAAAAGCGTCCATCAACCGATGAACGCTTCGTGAGCGGAAAACGAGACTCGAAC
>SAMEA104404100__coassemble_3218_pt1 | contig 11161 bp, 5 predicted proteins | sample SAMEA104404100__metabat2_high_PE_096 | metagenome-assembled genome bin SAMEA104404100 (sample SAMEA104404100) | Balaenoptera acutorostrata
GTTTATGGGTGATAACTCGACAAACCCCGATGTATTGCAAGAGGTCGTTTATGCGGCTTGCTATGATGCCAATAATACACAGTCGTTTGGAGGTTCGACTTACTTGATTTGTGCAGGTCAGGGTGAACAACAGCAACTCGGTGTCGGCGGCAACTGGAACGGTTTGGTGGTTAGCTCCGAATTTGCAGCTCAATTAATTGGTCAGCCTGCTGTCAATTCGAGCGTTCCGGGTGAAAAACCCAATTACACCTCGACATTGGATAACCGTGCGTTGATCTCCATCGAATATAGTGCAAGTAAAGACATGACGGGAAGCGATTTCTCGAAGGGTTGGCACGTAGAGAAATTCAACAACAATCGTTTCTTGGAACCCGGTGTAGACTATGCAAAGAAAGAGAAATTCTCGTCTGTTGATTTCCCGCTGCTTCGTGCAGGTGAGATGTATTTGATTTATGCCGAGGCTAAGATTCGCGCAACGGGTGGCGAACAGACCACTGATGCGATGGCTATTCAATATGTCAAGGATTTGCAGATCCGCGCCAATCGTGACTCGCGTTTGATTCGTCCTCAGGCTGGTGAGCCTTTAACATTGGACGATGTTTTCGCAGAGATTTCACGAGAGCTGTATTGGGAGGGCTTGCGTCGTACTACCTTGATCCGTTTCGACAAATACCACTCGGCTCGTTACCTTTGGCCGTGGAAGGCTGGTGTGAAGAACGGTCAGGAGTTTGCGGCCTATAAGGATATTTTCCCCATCCCAGAAGGAGATAGACAAATCAATGAGAACCTAAAACAAAACGAAGGTTATCAGAACTAAATCGCCGAAAACGAACAACTAAAAAATGATTAAGATGAAATATATTAGATATATTTGGATGGCTCTTCTTTCTCTGACGCTTTTGGCTTGTCATGAGGATGAAAAATTCTTTGCCAAACCTTCGGAGCAAGTCGGCGAAGAATGCCCATTGATTTTGGAGAAATTGTCTGACCGCATTGTCGTGACGGAGGACAACCTACAAAGCGAGATAACTTTTCTATGGAGTCCCGTTGATTATGGAATTCCAGTGTCGGTGACCTATTCTTTGTATGCAAGTTTCAACGACAAGGAATTCCAAATTGGAGAATCGCATACGACCAGCTATAAGATAACGAAGGAGAACTTCAACAATCTGTTGGTCGACAAGAAAAAATTGTCGGTTCCGGAGAAGAAAACCGAGGCTGTGTTCTTTTATGTAACGGCAAGTATCTCACCATCTAATACTGAATATACCTATCGTTCTAACGTGGTGATGATGGAGGTGACAACTATTAAATCGACAGCTGCACCTTGGATTCGCCGTCCGCTCTATGTTCCAGGTGAGCATCAGGGTTGGGATCCTTCAAAAGCTCCTGTTATTTGGGAGACAGGCGAATATACCGATGTTTATGAAGGCTTGGTATATCTGGTGAAACCTCAAGATGCTTCGGCTGCAACGCAGTTCAAAGTTAGCCCCAATCCTGAGTGGAGAGGTGATATTGGAGGTACGCTCGATAATATGCACACAGATGCTGGACCCGATGGTAACTTGACGGTTCCCACAGGTGGTTTGTATTGGTTGCACGTAGAGTTGGCTCCCGACCAGAAATCGGGTGTCGGTCAGGCTCTTCCCGTAGCCTCGGTAGAGGTTGTAGGTGAAGCTGTCGGCGGATCAATGCCTTTGAGCTTGAAGGGACTTCCTCAAACCATCTCGGACGATACACTTGCAGATTTCTATGCTGCGGTCAATGCTCAATGTTGGTCGGGTGTGAAGAATGATGCTGTGAGTGGCAAGTTCTTGTATGTTGTGAAGTTAGAGTCAGGTGAGGAGATTAAGTGGGGTGCAGACCTTTCACACTTGGAGCGAGAGGGCGTTGAAATGCAGAATAACCTCACCGGCAAGACCGAGTTCTCGGTTAGCTTCCGTGGTGATGTGGCTTCGTTGATTGAGGATATTTTGAATCCTCAGCCTTACTTTGGTCAGGTAACGAAGGCCGAATAAGAAAATTAATAGGCGGATGGCCTCGGCTATTCATTAAAGAGGCTGTCCGCTGATTATTGAACCTTATAAACGAAGTTTGAAAACATGAAAATCATGAAATATATTCTGTCGGCTTTTGCATTATTGGTGATGGCGACAGCTTGTGAACATGATCCCGATGAGATGGTTTTTAAGCCAAAAGATTTTGCTATCAACCCTCAAGGTGATCTGTTCATCGACAACGACTCTATGGAGGAGTTGTTCACGATGGTTTGGACAGATGCTCAATTCGAGAGTGGTGCATCATTGACTGAGTATAGTGTCAAGGTGCAACGTAATAATGCGCTTATTCCCGAAGCGGAACTTGTTGAATTGGGTAAAACACAGAGTACTCACTTCTCTCTTCGCAACTCGCAATTAGTGGAGGCTTTAGGTATTAAGTTCACTTGCAAGAACGAACCTTTCACCTTGCAAGTTGATGCTCTTTCAGAGGCAGGAGAGGTGCTGTCGGCTCAAATGCAGTGCCATCTGACGATGAAACGTATCGTTTACCTCTATTTGTTAGGTGCTTACCAAGATTGGACTGAAAACGGCGATGCTTCGACACTTTTGCAAGACGAGTCGGGTCTTTATAAAGGACTGTTCAATGTTCCTGAGGGGAAAACTGAATTTAAGTTTACCGAGAAACCCAACTGGGCAGAAGGTCATCGCGTCTTTGGTGATGATGGTCAAGGTGGTCTTACAGACGATCGAGGTGCAGGTAATTTAAAACTCAATCCGGGCTTCTATTATGTGGAGGTCGATGCCGAAGCCTTGCGCTACACAGCTACGCCTATCGAAGTATTTGGTTCGGGCGAAGGTCTTGGTGGTAAGGAAGTGAAGTTTGCCTATAACGAAGAGACCAAGCTTTGGGAGTCTATTGCAATGGTTGAAAAGGAGAAGGATGTTCAGCTCTTGTTGAAGGGTGAGAATTTCAACCAGACATTGGGTTCGCAAGCCGATGATTTGAAATTGGGAGGAGAACCGCTTCATGTGATGAGCGAGGGATTGATGAGCATCAAATTGTCGTTGTTCAGCCATCCTTATACGTTTGCGGTAGATAAGGTCAACGAGGATGATTCGAAACTTTATCTGATTTACGAAAAAGCGGGTGCTTGGGACTATCAAAATGGACTTGCTCTGAATTCATTGACAGATGCAGAAAAGAGTGTTGTTGCAAACCATTTCTGGATGTTTACGCGCGTTGCTCCTCAGACGAAGGGCTTGTTGTCAAGAGTACGTTCCGAATATGGCACTCGTTTCGGAGGCTCAATGTCGTCACTGACTGAATATTCGATTGGCGAGCAGGCCGAGGGCTTCTCGTTGAGCGAAGGCTTGAACTATATGCGTGTCAATATGGTCGATAAGAAGATGGTCGAAACCCCGATTACTTCAATCGCAATGAAAATTGTTGGCAATGATACTCCTATTGAGATGAGTCAATCAACAGAAGAGGCTGGTAAATGGGTCGTTTCTCATAACTTTACGGCTGATTCCAAGATTCAGATTTGGCTCAATGGCGTAGGTGAGGTGATGGATGGCACTGCTCGTTATTCGATGACTCTTGGTGGTGAGGGTACTGCATTGGTCTTCGACGGTGATCCGATGACAGTTGTTGCAGGTCAGCACGACATCACTTTGGATATGAATGATCTTAATGCAATTTCGATCAAAGTGGACAACGAGGTCGTCGAAGGTCCTTATCCCAAATATTTGGAGGTGACGGGTTCGTTTGCACACTACAACTGGAATAATGGAGATCCTTCGCCACGTTTGCCTATTTTCCGCGAGGGTAAAGGTGACGAGCAACGAAATCGTTTTGTAGGTTTTGTCGATATGTATCAACCCGATGGCAGCACAGCTCCTAATGCTGATTTCAAAATCACACATTTAGCATGGAATAAATGGTTTGGAGGTGCATTGCAGTCTGGTTCTGAGGATGTCTTTGACATAAATACTTGGAGCGGCAATATGCAGACAGCCTTTGGAACCTATGCTTGGGATATCACTCTTACCGATCCTGATGGTAACTACGGTACAGCTAAGAAGGTTGTCATCACACGTGTTGGCTTGATTGGTAACGCCACTCCGACAGGCTGGGATGGAGATACGGCTATGGAGTACGATGCAACGGCTCATGTCTATCGTTTGACGACAACATTGAGTGATGGTGAATACAAGATTCGTTTCAATGGTGGTTGGGATTATAACTTGGGTGGTAACATCTCGAACTTGGTTCAAGATGGTGCAAACTTGAAGGCAACCGCTGGTGAGTATGATATCGAGTTGGATTTAAATCATTGGCCCAATACACTTAAATTGACCAAAAAATAAAAGTGAACGAGGGGAAAGAAGAGACACGATGATCCCATTGAGGGGGAGTGTCTCTCTCTGCCCCCACAATCTAAAACTGAAAGAATATGTTGATGCAGAATAAAAAATATCTGATGTCGCTTGCAGCTGCAGCCTTGCTGTGGAGCTGTACCGACTACGATTCATTTACACCCGCACAACCGAAGCCGAATCCCGGTGAAGTGGTCGAGGTGGTCGATGCCGCAAGTCAGACGTCTCAATATCAATCTCGTGAGTATGATGGTCAGAAACGAGGTGATGTGTTCTATGAGATTTATTTGCGTTCGTTTGCCGATGGTGATGGCAACGGATGTGGAGACTTAAAGGGTCTTACAGCCAAGTTGGATTATTTGGACGAGTTGGGTGTAGCGGGTATTTGGTTGATGCCTCCTTACCTCGCGTCATCGGAGCATGGCTACGATGTGATGGACTACATGAAGGTGCATCCCGATTATGGTACGATGGAGGATATGGAGCAGATGATCCGTGAGGCTCACAAACGTAAGATCCGTGTGATTTTGGACTTTGTACCCAATCATATGTCGATGCACAGCGATTGGTTCAAACAAGCCATCCTTTCGGTGGACAATCCTTATAGAAGCTATTTCCACTTCTCGGATAAGGAGGAGGGTGACCGTTGGTATCCCGTTCCTAAAGGGGGTACGGAGGGATACTTCTACTTTGGAGACTTCGACAAGTCAATGCCTGACTTGAACTATGGAGCAGCAAATTCGTGCCAAAATAGTGCGGCATTCAAGGCGTTGGTCAAAGTTGCTAAATTCTGGATTGATAAGGGCGTGGATGGTTTCCGTATGGATGCTGTGCGTCATATCTACTCGAATCCCGATTCAGATGAGAATCCCACTTGGTTGCGCAAATTCTACGATGAGGTCAATGGCTATTTCAAGGGTAAATCGACACTTGGTTTCGAGAATTTGTATATGGTAGGAGAGTGCTGGTTGGGTCGTGATCAGATCGCCAATTACTACCACGGCATTCCGGGTCTGTTTGATTTCCACACTCGTGATAAAATCAACGATGTGATTCGCTATTCCAATGCGAATTGGTTCCCTCGTGAGATTGTCGATACACGCAATATTTACCAAGCTCAGCGTCAAGGCGACTTCGTACAGGCTACCTTCCTTTCGAACCATGACCAGAACCGCGCTCGCACCGAATTTGGTGGTGGCTATGAATTGTCGTTGGCTCGTGCCAAGATGGGTGCAGCCATTTTGTTGACATCCATTGGCGAACCTTTCATGTACTACGGTGAAGAGTTGGGTATGATGGGTGATAAAAATCGCGAGCAGAACTTCCAAGTCGGTGACCGTAACGTGCGTACTCCGATGCTGTGGACCGAGAAATCGCGTGATACATATCGCACCTCGTGGATCAATTCGACGCTGAACAACGATTTGTCGATCGGAAATGTTGACTCTCAGAAGGGAGAAGCCAATTCGATCCTTAACATCTATCGTATGTTCTTGCGTCTGAGAAACACCTATCCTGCTTTGGCGAAAGGTTCGATGACTCGTCCCGAGAATTTTGATGAGGGACAGAATAAGCCCGTGATGGTTTTCTATCGCGAAGCCGATGGGGAACGATTGCTCGTGCTGCACAATGTGTCGGAGCAGGAGTCGACCTATGAGATCAATCATGCTATCAAGGCTCCGATTGCCGACATGAATCATGTGACAATCCAAAGTGAAGGCGATAATCAACACAAGGTGACGATGCCTCCTTACTCTTCAATTATTATCGAATTGTAATTTGTGGATAAATAAGAATCTCTAAAAATCGGGACGGGGTGAGAACTTCGCCCCGATTTTAAGGATTCTTTAAGCGTTGAAAGTGTGATAAAATGGATAGATTAAAGTTAAAACTTATAGTCGTATCGTCGCTGTTGATGCTGGGTAGTTGCCAGAGCAATCTGTTTGAAGAATTACCTCAGACGGGCAATGGTCTGCTTATCCGACCTTGCCTTATGACGCAGCCCTCCTCAGAGGTGATGCTGACGGACTATTTGCCTCAATGGGATGGGGCAGATTCTGTAACTTCGACCTCGAAGTTGATCGAATTGAAACCTCTTGCGGAGAATTGGTCGAAATTCGAGATCACGTCGACCTCTTCGTGTCTGTTGACTACACTTGAAGCATGGCAGCAGGGGCGTTGTCTCTCGTTTGTGGTGTTGAACGGCGCTACGGATAACGATGTGTGGGCTTATAGCTCCTCTTCAGATCAAGATCAGGTGGAGATTCGCTTTTCTCAGCCTGCTGAACAGGTTGTGGCTTTGTGGCAGAATTGTCGTCTTCCCGAAGATCAGATGCGACTTTCAGAGGAAGGTCTCAAATTGGTTGTGAATGTTCCGAAGGATGCTCAAACGATGGATCGGTCTTTTCTGAGGGTGTATGCCAAGACCTCAGAGATAAGATTTAACGATGTGCTTATACCGCTGTCTAAAGGGGAGGTTGTTCGGAGTGTGAATCTTCTGAACCGCCATGATGCCGAGTCTCAGGTGCTTTATTCGTTGATGATTGATCGCTTCGAAAATGGTAACCATGAGAACGACCATCCTTTGAATCGCAAAGATGTACTCCCCGAAGTGGATTATCAGGGCGGTGATTTAAAAGGTATTACGGATCGCATTAAGCAGGGTTTCTTCTCAGACCTTGGGGTATCGACAATTTGGATTTCGCCCATCACTCAGAATCCGGAAGATGCATGGGGCTATAACAAGAATCCGGAAACCCGTTTTTCGGGCTATCATGGTTATTGGCCGATCTATACGACTAAGGTCGATTACCGTTTTGGTACAGAGGAGGAGTTGAAAGAGTTGTTGCGCGTGGCACACGACCATGAATTGAATGTAATTTTGGATTATGTTGCCAATCATCTTCACATCAACTCTCCCGTTATGCAATCACATCCTGATTGGGTGACTCCGCTCATGCTGCCCGACGGACGCAAGAATCTTGGATTGTGGGACGAACATCGCCTTACGACTTGGTTCGATGAGCATATTCCCTCTTTGGATTTGGCACGTGAAGAGGTGGCTCATCCTATGACCGATTCTGCCTTGTATTGGGTCACAGAGTTCGATTTCGATGGCTTTAGACACGATGCCTGCAAGCATATTCCTCTGAATTACTGGCGAATGCTCACTCAGAAGTTGCGCCAACGTTTAGGAGATAAACCAGTGTGGCAAATTGGTGAAACCTACGGTTCGCCTGAGTTGATAGGCTCTTACGTCAAGACGGGTATGATTGATGCTCAGTTTGATTTCAATGTCTACCACACGGCGTTAGATGTGCTGACTCGTGGGGCTTCGTTGAAAAGAATAGTGGGAGTTGTCAATGAATCACTTGCAACTTACGGGGCGCATCACACGATGGGCAACATCACGGGCAATCACGATAAGGCTCGCTTGATTTCATTGGCTGGAGGTCAACTTTCACCCGATGAGGATCACAAAGCAGCGGGGTGGTTGCGTGAAATTGGCGTTGGAGATGAGGTCGGTTACAAAAAACTGGCTTTGATTCAAGCCCTCAATCTGACGATTCCCGGAGTTCCGTGCATCTACCAAGGTGATGAGTATGGTGAACCGGGAGGCAATGACCCAGACAACCGCCGCATGATGCGTTTCGAGGGCTATAACGAATTGGAGAGTCAGCAAAAAGCCCTGACTCAGCGATTGATCTCCTTGCGCCGTAATTCTCTGCCACTGATCTACGGCGATATGAAAACGCTCTATGCGGATGACGATGTTTGGGTTTTCGCACGCTGTTATATGGGCGACTGTTGTGTCGTAGCCCTTAATGTTTCGCCCCAAAAGCAGGTGATTGAGTGTAATCTGGGGCAGGAACTGAGAAAACATTTGCAATTAAAGAGTAACTTTGAACAGAATTTGCTCATTGATGGTCAGGGTATGTTGAAGATTGAACTTCAGCCTTTGGCTTTTGATGTGTGGAGTAAAGAATAAAATAGAAGAAATCTTATGAAAATGAAACAATATTTCAGCCTCTTTGTGGGGCTTCTGTTTGCCGTTGTGTTTGTGGGTTGTTCAGAGCAACGAGCAGATCAAGCCAAACGTCCCGATTGGACCTATTCGTCAGTAGTTTACGAGATGAATGTGCGTCAACAATCGGCGGAAGGTTCGTTTGAAGCAGCCGAGAAACGACTCCCATTCTTGAAGGATCTGGGTGTAGACATCATCTGGCTGATGCCGATTCATCCCATTGGTGAAAAGGGTCGTAAGGGTACGCTTGGTTCATATTATGCGATTCGCAATTACCGCGAGGTGAATCCCGAATTTGGTACGATGGCAGATTTTGAGCAGTTTTTGGCGGCAGCACACCAGCAAGGTTTCCGCGTGATTCTCGATTTTGTAGCCAACCACACTTCGCCTGATTCTGAGTGGGTCGAGGGTCGTGATGCAAATTGGTATCACCGCGATTCTTTGGGAAAACCCATCGTGCAGTACGATTGGACAGACATCTCGAAGCTCAACTATGAGAGTCAGGATTTGAGAGATGAGATGATCTCCGTGATGAAGTTTTGGATCGACAAGGGGGTAGATGGTTTCCGTTGTGATGTTGCGGGTGAAGTTCCCGATGATTTTTGGAATCGAGCTTTCCGCGAAGTTCGCCAGCAGAATCCCGATGTTTACTTCTTGGCTGAGGGCGAGGGCGTTCATTTCCATGAAAATGGATTCGATGCGACCTATGCTTGGGAGTTCCTGCATTTGATGGAGGATGTGGCTCAAGGTAAGAAACCTGCCTTGGAAATTCGTCTGTGGCTCGATCGCATGACACAGGAATACCCCAAAGAAGCGTTCCGTTTGATGTTCACCTCTAATCACGATGAAAATTCGTGGGCAGGAACGGAGTTTGAGCGCATGGGCGATGCTTACGAAACGATGGCTGCTTTAACCTATGTTCTGCCCCAAGGTCAGCCTCTGATTTACACGGGACAAGAGATCGGTTACGATCATCGCTTCAAGTTCTTCGACAAGGATGCCGTACAGGATTGGACACCGACCAAGCAGACCATTTTCTACAAGAAGATGAACGCATTGCGCCATGAGAATCCTGCATTAATGGCAGGTGAAGAGGGTGGCGATTTCCAATATCTCGCAGGCACGGTTGATAGTGTCATGGCATTTACTCGCGTCAAGGGTGAGAATCAAGTTTTCTCTGTGTTCAATCTCTCGAAAGACGAGCAGCCGTTGTTGCCCACTCAGACGGTTCAGGGCGAATGGACGGATGCTTTGACGGGCGAAAAAGTGGAGATTAATAGTGGTGAGGAGTTGACCTTGCAACCTTGGCAATACCTCATTCTCACACGAAAATAGGCTAATAACAAACAAGGAAAGAGTCTTGCCATCCGAGAGCGTCCCCTCCCAATAGTTTGTGGAGAGGCTCAACATGATGGGAAGGCTCTTTTTAGAAAAAACAGGAGACAAATGATAAAGTTGTTAAAATTTTCATTTCTGATGATGATGTTTACTGCTTGTAGTTCGACCCCGAAATTTGATCCAACCGCAGTGTCCGATGCTGGCGATAAGATTCAGCATGTTGAGCCATTGTCTTGGTGGACGGGAATGAATACCCCTTTAGAGTTGATGGTGCATGGAGACAACATCTCCAAGGCGGATGTTCGTATCGAAGGTGAGGGCATGATCCTTCGAGAGGTCCATCGAGCCGACAGTCCCAACTATTTGTTTTTGGACATCGAAATCACGGCGTCGGCACAGCCCGGCACACGTTATTTGGTGTTCCGAGATGGTGACAATGAGTTTAAGTACGCCTACGAATTGAATGCCCGCAGACAAGGTTCGGCTCTGCGAGAGAGTTTCACCACAGCCGATGCCATCTATCTTTTGATGCCCGACCGTTTTGCCAATGGCGATCCCCAAATAGTCTCTACGGACGACACTTTAGAGAAGTTGAATCGCGATGATTTCTTTGGTCGTCACGGAGGTGATCTTCAGGGTATGATCGACCATTTGGATTACATTGCTCAAACGGGTTACACCGCCATTTGGTCGACGCCTCTGTTGCTCGACAACGAGCCGACGGCTTCCTATCATGGCTATGCGTGTGCCGACTACTACCGTATCGACCCACGATTTGGCACGAACGAGCTTTACCGCGACTATGTTGCCAAGGCACACGACAAGGGTTTGAAAATCATCATGGACATCGTGACCAACCATTGTGGTGCCGAGCATTGGTGGATGAAGGATCTTCCCTTTGATGATTGGGTTCATCAGTTCGATCAGTACACCACGACGAACAATGTTTTCTCGACGAATATGGACTCTCATGCTTCGCGTTACGATCTTCATTTGCAGGAGAGCGGATGGTTCGATCATGCTATGCCTGACATGAATCTCGACAATGAGTTTTTGTTGCGTTACTTTATTCAGTGGGCTGTATGGTGGATCGAATATGCCGATTTGGATGGTTTGCGAGTTGACACTTATCCCTATAATGAGAAAGAGCCGATGAGTCGTTGGTGTGCGTCGGTGTTGGAGGAATATCCCCATTTGAACATCGTGGGTGAATGTTGGACGAACAATGTGCCTCAGTTGGCATATTGGCAGGGAGGTCAGCCCAACCATGATGGTTTCGATTCTCATTTGCCGTCCATCATGGATTTCCCCTTGCAGGATGCCATTACCAAGGCACTTCCGACCGATTCTTTGCGTTGGGGTGAGGGTATGATTCGTGTTTACGAGGCGCTTGCCAATGCTTTTGTCTACCACGATTTGT
>SAMEA104404100__coassemble_3412_pt1 | contig 10558 bp, 11 predicted proteins | sample SAMEA104404100__metabat2_high_PE_096 | metagenome-assembled genome bin SAMEA104404100 (sample SAMEA104404100) | Balaenoptera acutorostrata
GATTCTCCTTGGTGAACAAGGGGTTGAACAGACGGATTTCTGCCTCGACAGCGTCTTTAGCCGATACCCAGTGAATCACGCCCTTCACGCGACGACCATCGCTTGACGATCCGTTGCCCGACATGGGGTCGTAGGTACAACGCAACTCGGTGATGTTGCCCTCAGCGTCTTTGATGACCTCCTCGCACTTGATCAGGTAGGAGTAGCGCAGACGTACCTCGCCACCCGGACGCAGACGGAAGAACTTCTTGGGAGGCTCCTCCATAAAGTCGTTGCGCTCGATGTAGATGACCTTCGAGAACGGTACTTGACGTGTGCCAGCAGCCTCGTTTTCGGGGTTGTTGATGGCGGTGAACATTTCGGTCTTGTCCTCATCGTAGTTGGTGATCACGACCTTCAGCGGATCTAAAACAGCCATACGACGCTCAGCAACCTTGTTCAAGTCCTCGCGAACGCAGTACTCCAACTTGCCCAAATCAATGATGTTGTCACGTTTAGCGACACCTACCATCTCGGCAAAGTTACGTACCGAAGCGGGAGTGTAGACCTTTCTACGCAGAGCGCAGATGGTCGGCATACGGGGATCGTCCCAACCCATAACGGCACCTTCCTGCACGAGTTTCAGCAACTTACGCTTCGACATCATGGTGTAGGTCAGGTTCAGACGAGCAAACTCATACTGATGCGAGGGGAAAATATCCAGAGCCTGAATAAACCAATCGTACAGCGGACGGTGAACGTCGAACTCCAACGTACAGATCGAATGCGTGATCTGCTCCATCGAGTCGCTCTGACCGTGGGCATAGTCGTACATCGGGTAGATGCACCATTTGTTACCCGTGCGGTGATGCTCGGTGTGGAGAATACGATACATGATCGGGTCACGGAACAACATATTGGGATGTGCCATGTCGATCTTCGCACGCAACACCTTCTCGCCATCGGCAAACTCGCCCTTGCGCATACGCTCAAAGAGATCCAAGTTCTCCTCTACGGAACGATCTCTCCACGGCGAGGGAGTACCTGGAACAGATACCGTACCACGATTTTCGCGAATTTGATCCTGATTCTGATCGTCGACATAAGCCAAACCCTTCTTGATCAAGACGATCGCCCACTCGTAGAGCTGATCGAAGTAATCCGAAGCATAACGCTCCTGCGCCCACTCGAATCCCAACCATTTAATATCGCGTTTGATTGAATCTACATATTCAACATCCTCCTTCACGGGGTTTGTATCATCGAAACGCAGGTTACATTTACCACCATATTTCTTAGCCAGACCAAAGTTAATGCAGATACTCTTGGCGTGACCTATGTGGAGATAACCATTAGGCTCAGGCGGGAAACGGGTTTGAACACGGGTTTCGCCTTTTGCGATGGACTCTTCAATGATCTCTTCGAGGAAGTTCAATGAACGCTCTCTTGTTTCGTTGTTTTCAGTTGCCATATAAATATAGGTAATTTTTTAGTTATTCTTTGTGTTTCTTGCCTACCTTGATCAGGCGTTCGAAGTTGATCGACAATTTGACCATCTGCTGAGTACCCGTACCCGTGCCATCGTTTTTGAAGATCATACCTGCATCGACCGTCACCGAATTGTTGAAGAACGAACGGTTGTAACCGATCCATGTGCGGTTGTAGACGTGTTCGGTGGTCGAGTAGAAACGCTCACCGGCATAGAGATGCTCGTTGTCGAAGGTCTGACCCGTTGCGGGGTTGCTCACTACGTCCAAGTAGGGTTGGAGGTTCTCACCGATGTAGAGGTTGTTTTCGATCTTCACGCCCCATTTGGTCATCGAGAAGTCGATTCTACCACCACAAGGTTTCGTCCAGCCCGGCACGATGCTACGCGCACGCTGAGGTGCCATGAGGAAGCCTGCCTTGATGTCGAAATCGAAGTAAGCCGAGAATTCCCAACCTACATAGGGATTTACCAACAAATTGTCGGTCACGTTCTCGTTGTCCTTGCAGCCTGCGAAGTGGAACATCGTGAAGGCGTAACCTACGTACAAACCGCGATCGAAAGTGTAGCGACCTGCCGAGTAGATGCGGAACATCTCGCGGGTGTCGGTGTCATACATACCCTCCCAATCAATAGCCATTTCGGCGTAAGTTTTGCGATGTGAGGTCGATTCGTAGCGACCCAAGAAACCCGACAGACGGTTGTGATAGAAAGCCGTCGAGTCGCTGATGAAGGCATCGGAGTAATCGCCCATCAACTCTGCGCGATTGAAGATACCCGCATTAGCCTGTACGTTCTTGGTGCGGAATTGGTAGTACATCAAGGGCTTGACATCGCTCAAGAACGGTTCGCGATTGCCGTTGTGCTGACCGAAATTCTGCATCATCTCAACACCCAAAACCAATCGGTTTTTCTCTTGCCACTGCACCCCAACATAAGGAGTCAGGCGTGCGCTGAATAAGGTTTGCGAATTGTCGAACGTATTGCTGGCGTATTCGCGATTATCAAAGCGGGTAGCGAAATCAGCACCCACGATGATATCTTGAGCCGAAGCTCCTGCTGCTGACACGATGAGGATCGCGAGCAGGATAAATTTTCTAAAAGACATGTTTGTGTAGATTTAATCCCCCAAAAATAGGTAAAAATTTTTTATTTGACTACTTTTGGCGTCGAAATCATTCCTTAGAACCAATTATGAGAAAGATTACCAACGAAGAACTTGGGCGTCCTACACCTGAGGAGTTTGCCGCGATGGAGAAAATGCCCGTCACGGTCGTATTAGATAATGTGCGTTCGATGCAGAACGTGGGCGCGTTTTTCCGTACTTCGGATGCTTTTGCTGTGGAGCATATTTCCCTGTGTGGAATCACCGCAACGCCTCCCAATCGCGAGATTCACAAAACGGCTTTGGGTGCTGAAATGACCGTCGAGTGGGACTATTTCAAGACGACGAAAGAGTGCATCGAAAGATTCAAAGAGGCTGGATATAAGATACTTGCCGTGGAGCAGGTCGAGGGTGCTGTGATGTTGGATCAATTTGAAAGCACGGCGGGGGAGCGTTATGCTTTGGTGTTTGGCAACGAAGTCGCGGGTGTTGATCAACAGGTTGTTGACCTTGCGGATGGCGCAATCGAGATCCCGCAGGTAGGCACAAAACATTCGATCAATGTGTCGGTGTCGGCGGGCGTTGTGCTGTGGAATTTCTTCAAGCAGTATCGTAACCGTTAAGGGGAGGGCGGATAAAATTTCGCAGACCCATTTATTTTCTTTAATTTTGCACTAAATTTTTTAAATCTATAAAAGAAATGTCAGTTGAAAGCACATTAAGGCCTGTAACAACGTATCGTTTGGCCGAGATGAAGCAACGTGGTGAGAAAATTTCCATGATTACTTCCTACGATTATTCGATGGCTAAAATTGTCGATGCCGCAGGTATTGATATTATTTTGGTAGGAGACTCAGCAGCCAACGTCATGGCGGGTTATGAAACCACACTGCCTATTACTTTGGATATGATGATCTACCACGGTCGTTCGGTGACAAGAGCCGTCAACCGTGCATTGGTCGTTGTCGATATGCCTTTTGGTACTTATCAGGGTAACTCGAAAATTGCCCTCGATTCGGCAATCCGCATTATGAAGGAGACCGAAGCCGATGCTGTGAAAATGGAGGGTGGCGAAGAGATTCTCGAATCTGTTCAGCGCATCTTGTCGGCAGGTATTCCCGTGATGGGTCACTTGGGATTGACCCCGCAGTCGATCCACAAATTCGGTACCTATGGCGTGCGTGCCAAGGAGGATGCCGAGGCTGAGAAATTGATCCGCGATGCTCATTTGCTGAGCGAGGCTGGATGTTTCGGTATCGTGTTGGAGAAGATCCCCGCAGAGTTGGCTACACGTGTCACTCGCGAGATTCCCACGCCCGTAATCGGTATCGGTGCAGGTGGCGGCACGGATGGTCAGGTGTTGGTTGTTCACGATATGTTGGGCATCAATAAGGGTTTTTCGCCCCGATTCCTGCGTCGTTATGCCGATCTGCACACCACGATGACCAATGCCGTTTCGCAGTATATCGCCGATGTGAAGAGTGGCGATTTCCCCAACGAATCTGAGCAATACTAATCCGCAAAGGATTAGCATACAAAACCCGCACAACTTTACGAAGCTGTGCGGATTTTTTTATTTGAAGAGGTGTCCTTGGAGGGGAAACTTTGAAAAGAGACTCGCGCCCGAAAGGCTCATTCCTGCTCTCGAAAAATTACTCTTTTTCGCGGATGAAGAGCGATACAAACCAAAGCAGAATGACCGCACCGATCACCGAAGTGACCAAACTTCCGATTGTGCCTTCGGCTATGAGACCGAAGAGCGACAGCACCCGTCCGCCAATAAATCCGCCAATGACACCCACGACCAAATTGATCAGCAGGGTTGCACCTTTCCCTTTCATAATGAGGTTGGCGATCCATCCCGAAACTAAACCAACCAATAAATACCACAGAAAATACATAATTAAATAAGTTTTAAGGGTTTGACTTTGCCTTAGAAAATGCAAATTCCGTTCCTAAATATATTTTCAATGGTCAAAATTTATTTTGTGAGGATGAAACCTTTGGCAAATAGATCATCAAGAAATTGATCTTCTTGGATGATGTTGAAGTGCCTTCGTTCACGGATTTTGACACCAAACGTTGATCTTGGTAGACTACGAAAAAAGGGAATCCATCGCTGTGGATTCCCTTTTTATTATGCCTTGGGGTGTGTGCTTAAAGCGGCTCTGTGGCGCGATCTTTCGTCTCATAAACCTAACGATGCGCTTCGTGAGACGATTCTTTGTTGTGCCTGCCGATTGGCTAACGATTCGATTCGTCTGTCGCCTCGCTTCTCGGATGAGCCTTTTCAGCCTTTCCGCCCTCGCTCCTCGCCCCCAGCCTTTGCTTAGAGCGTCTTTTCCAAAGCCTGAGCTAATTGGTCGGGACATGAAGTACCCTTACCACGGCAGTCGATGCCCTTCATGCAGGAGATGGCATCCTCGACTTTCATGCCGCGTACCAATGCCGAAACTCCTTGGGTATTTCCCGGACATCCGCCCACGAACGTAACTTCGCGGATAACGCCGTCTTCTACCGAAACCTCAATTTGACGTGAACAAGTACCTTGGCAAATGTGTGTAATTTTTTGTGTCATCTATCTTTGTGTTTGTGTGTGAATATTCCAAAAAAAGAGCCGTCTGAGATAATTCAGACAGCTCTTTATAAGTAAAGAGTCTGTTGTTTACTTGTTGTTGGCAGCTTGCAAATCCGAAGAATCAGCAACGACCATATTTTTGTCGACGCGCAAAGTTACATTACCGTCAACCTCGATCAAAAGAGTAGTCTCCTTAATCTCCTTAACAACGCCATAGATACCACCTGCGGTTACGATCTTATCGCCTTTCTTAAGACCATCGCTGAAGTTCTGCATTTGTTTGCGACGTTTCGATTCGGGACGCCAGATGAACAGCCACATGACCAGTACCATGAAACCGATCATAATCAAGAAAGAGTACTGCTGCATGAAACCGGGCTGCGGCTCTGCGGGCATGGCTTGAAGTAATTGGAACATAATTTTATTCTATTTTAAGTTTGTTTATTCCTTTTAACGCGACAAAGATAACAATTATTGTGTGAATCACAAATTGTTAGTCTTAATTGGTGGGTTGTCGGAGGGGTGGTTGTTTTGCGGGCGGTGGTTAGGGTAAGTCGGAGTAAAGGGGGCGCAAGTGTTGTTTGGAACGGAGGAGGGTAGGTGTGTGGGCGAACCCTTTCCTCCCTATTGCTGAATTATTCTACATGAGCCTCGACCCAAAGGCGGAGTTTGCGATCCGTGGCGGAGAGCTTAAGGTCGACGACTTTGAGTTGCCAGCCACGGATGCCTCGCGAATCGAACGTCAGACTACAATCCTCATAAGAAGTGGGCGTGAGCGGTTGTTGAGGATATTCCAACGAGGTACATCCGCAAGTTTTATCCACTCCCGTCACTGCGATGGGGCGCGTGGAGGAGTTTTGCAGGCGGAAGTGCATCACGGCAATTTCTCCCGAATGGAGTTTGCCAAAACGGATCGTGTCAGATGATCCTCGAACGAGGGTCGAATCCGAAATCTCGATGATGCGTCCCTTATAAGCCTTGGGCGCGGGACGTTGCGAACACGCCCAACTGCCTAAGAAAAGCAGCAGTGCGAATGCCCGAATGATGATTTGTCGAAACTGCATAATGTCGTTAAAATCAAAAGACATCGAATGAGTAATCTCGTTTCGATGTCTTTATGTTGGTTATATGGGGTGTGGCGTTTGGACGATATGGGTGACCATTTTCGGCAATCCCTTTATAAATAGCTTCTCTTCGGAAAACCTTCTTTGTGCGCTCTCTGGGGAATAGCCCTCGCTTGTTCAGTCCCCTCGGATGTCTTTCTTGAAAACAGCCCTTCTTGTTCAGCCCCCCCCCTTGTTCAGCTCCCTCGGAAGCCTCTCCTCGGAACAGCCCTTCTTGTTCAGCCCTTCTTGTTCAGCCCTTCTTGTTTAGCCCCCTCGTCTTGGGTAGCCCCTATTAGATGAGACCGCGACCAGCTTTTTTGATGCGACCCTCTTGGGTGAGTGACTCAACGATCTTGTCCAAGACACCATTGATAAAGGTGCTACTGCCGGGAGTTGAGTAGTATTTCGAAATCTCGATAAACTCATCCAAAGTCACCTTCACGGGAATCGACGGGAAGGAGGTCAACTCAGCCATGGCAGTGCCGATGATGAGGTTGTCCATAAATACGATACGCTCCACGTCCCAGTTAGAGGTGAATTTCTCGATGTAATCCTGATAAGCATCGTAGTTGATCAGAGCCTTCTCGAAGAGGGTCTTGACGAACTGCGGATCTTCCTCGCTCTTGAATTTCGAAGCCACCTTCAACTCCGTGTGCGAAGGACGAACGTTGGACAACGTGCGCATGATCATCATAATGATAAATGCCATGTCGTCGTTCCACATGATGGACATCTCCTCCAAAACATCGTCTAACACGTCGCAATTCTGAATCTCGTTGAAGAAGGTCTCCAACAACTTGCGATCCTCCTCGAACGAACGCGAGGGGTTCGACATATATTTCTGGAAGTATTCCGTTTCGCTGAGTTGCGTATAGAGAATACGGATTAAGTCGGGATTCTGACTCCAGCCCAATTTACGAGCCGCAATCTGATCGTTCACCGAGTCGCTGTTGGCAATGATGTTGATCACCGCGTTGTCGATAAATTTGGTATTGGGATTGAGGTCTTCGTGCGTTGGCAGATTTTTCTTTTTAGCGATCTCCTGACGGCTTTGTGCATAATGAGCCAACTCTACGGGAAGAGTCAACATTTGGAAATAGAGGTCATAAGCCTTATCAACGCTTGACATCAGAGTTTTTTCAGATGCCATCATATTGTCCGCCCCCGATTTGATATGGGCGAAAAGTGCTTTGAGAACCTTGATACGGAGTAATCTTCTGCTCAACATAATATTTTAGAACGTTTGTTTGCGATTTTGCGGTGGCAAAGATAGTTTTTTTTCCCGAAACAAAGAAATTATTCTGTATCTTTGCATCCGTATGGAACAATTAGAAGAAAAACGACCCTACGATGTCATAGTCATCGGAGCGGGAGCTGCGGGTATGATGGCAGCAGGAACAGCCGCACGTAACGGTAACCACGTGTTGCTCATCGAAAAGATGGAAAAATCGGGACGTAAAGTTCGTATTACCGGTAAGGGTCGCTGCAATGTTACCAATGCACGACCTTCGGAAGAGTTTACCGAACATTTGAGAGCCAATCAGGAGTTCTTCAAGCAGGCATTCGCTGAGTTCAACAACAAAGCCACGATTCGATTCTTCGAGCGTCAGGGCGTGAAGTTGGACATCGAGCGTGGTGATCGCGTATTCCCCCACAGCGGTAAGGCGTGGGATATTGCCAATGCACTGTTGGATTACTGTGTGGACAATGGCGTGAAGATCGTCTACAACACGCGCGTAAAGGAGATCGTAACGATTGCAGGCAAGGTCTATGCCGTGCGCTATACGAACAAACGAGGCTTCGAACGTAAGGAGGAGTGCGCACAGGTGATTGTGGCTACGGGTGGCGTGTCGTATCCCTTGACTGGTTCGACGGGTGACGGCTATGAATTTGCTGCCGATTTGGGTCACACGATCGAACCTTTGCGTCCGTCGTTGACACCCTTGGTGTTCGAGCAACCCCATTTGAAGGATCTCGACAGATTCTTGTTGCGCAACATTCGCGCTACCTTATATATAGATAACGAACCCGTGCGTGAGGAGTTCGGCGAAATCGGATTCTCTCAGCGTGGTTTGGAAGGTGCTGTGGCTCTGCGTTTGAGCCGTCAGGCTGTCGATGCGCTGATCGACGAGAAGAAGGTCAAGATTACGTTGGACTTGAAACCTGCTCTGACTGAGGAGATTCTGCGTGATCGTATCGCTCGCGAGAGAGCCGATATGCAACCTACGGAGTTCTTCGCTGAGTTGTTGCGCCGTCTGTTGCCGAAACCTTTGGTATTGCCGATGGCGATGGAGTTGGACGTTCACTCGAAGACCTACATCGAGAAGATCACCGACCAAGAGGTCGACCGATTGATCAAGACATTGAAGGGCTGGACGCTGCCGATCGTGGATTACGCTCCGTTTGAATATGCTGTTGTGACGGCTGGTGGCGTGAATTGCGACGAGGTGAATCCCTACACCATGGAGTCGCTGAAGGTCAAGGGTCTTTACTTTGCGGGCGAGGTGTTGGATTTGGATGCCGATACGGGAGGTTACAACCTTCAGGTGGCATTCTCAACGGGTCGCTTGGCGGGAATGCTTAAAAAATAATCCCCTCCGAGGAGGTGCGAAATTAGGAAAACCATGAAAATTGAAGGCTACACATTCGATTTTTCCATGAAAGGGCGTGTTGCCATACTGCGTGGTCGTTTGGGAAGAGCGCGTTACTTTCGGGGTCACGGAGTTCATTCTCCCTATATCTATGACATTGTGCGTAAGGTGTTTATGCGTCACGACTTGATGGAGGGCGATCATGCACTTTATGAGGCTCTGTTGGGCGCGGGCATCCGCAAACACGATGCTGTTCAGTTGCAAAATTTGGCTTTTCATTGCCATTTCGAACGCTTCTCGATGAGGGGCGAAGAGGCTGATCTAAGGATCGTGAGTCGTGATGTGTCGCGTCAGGATACCCTCGCAATCATCGCCGATGCACGGCTCAAGGGACAGACCGTTGTGGTGTTGCAACCCTATGCCAATGTGCAGCGAATGATGCTCTGCCAGACGATTGTGGCGCAACATCGCTGTACGACGGTCGATAAGTGGGGCTATTTGGTGGTGTTCAATAATCATTTACCTAAACAACACTTCAAGATATGAAAGTATATACCAAAACGGGTGATCGTGGAACGACTTCGCTTATCGGAGGCGAGCGCGTGATGAAAACCGATGAACGTGTCGAAGCATACGGCACGGTGGACGAATTATCGGCTTACACAGCTCTGTTGGCAGATAAAATCCGTGGCGAGGAGGGTCTCAAAGAGTATGTCGAGGATCTGAATCGTGTGCTTTCGAGATTGATGTCTGTGGAAGCGATTTTGGCTAAGGGGCAGGAGGGCGCAGAGAAGGTGCAACCCTTGGCTCAGGAGGTCATCGAGTGGGTCGAACAACGCATCGACTATATGCAGTCGCAGGTCGAACCCATCACGAAATTTACCATCCCCGGAGGCAATGAAGCCGTGTCGCTGTCTCATGTTTGCCGCACGGTGTGCCGCCGTGCAGAACGTGCTGCGCTGCGTGCCGACCAGATGTATGGAATTGATGGCGAAGCCTTGATGTTCCTCAATCGTCTGTCGGATTATTACTACGTTTTGGGACGCTTGCTCACGTCTTACTTCAAGGTAGAGGAAATCCTTTGGATTCCCTAAATTATTGGCAACGAGCGAGGCGGTCTGCAGGTGACGAGAGGCGGTTGCGAGAGGCGGTAGGTCGGGTGTTCGTGCGGTCTGTCTGTCTGTCTGGTCTGTCTGTCGAGAATGGTTGACGTGTCGGATGATATTCGAATGCGTTAAGATCGGAAAACAGAGGATGATCCGCTTAATGATGAGTGTGCTTTGAGCGGGCGAATTTTGCTGATTTTAAGGCTGAGAGCATCTCGAAAAGGGTTGATTTTGCCGATTTCGAAGCGATATAAAAAGAAGAGAAAACAGACAGTTTTCTCTTTTTTCTTGTTATTTAGTGAATTTTTTATATTTTTGCAGTCTGTCTAAAGAAGGGTTTTTGCCCGCAAGACTTGTTAAATCGCAGATTTATAGAACTTTAAAACAATTATACCAACATGTACTGGACATTAGAATTGGCCTCGAAACTTGAGGATGCACCATGGCCCGCAACAAAAGATGAGTTGATTGATTATGCGGTTCGTTCGGGTGCGCCACTTGAGGTGTTAGAGAATTTGCAGGAGATTGAAGACGAGGGCGATATTTATGAATCAATCGAAGATATTTGGCCCGATTACCCGTCGAAAGACGACTTTTTCTTCAACGA
>SAMEA104404100__coassemble_3514_pt1 | contig 10232 bp, 10 predicted proteins | sample SAMEA104404100__metabat2_high_PE_096 | metagenome-assembled genome bin SAMEA104404100 (sample SAMEA104404100) | Balaenoptera acutorostrata
CGCCCCCCCTCTTGGTTGCCCACGGGGAAGATTCTATAATCTTAATACGTGGGGAATGCTCCTAAGGTTACAGAAAACAATGGGTTATTTCTTTTAAGACCGAAATTTTCTTTCATAAATTGCTCCCCGTTAGTCGTAAGAGCATTGTTTTCGATAGGGGTGAAATCCGATTTGTTCGCGCCTTGCCTTCCCTCGCCCTGTCTCCATTCGCAGACCTTGCATTCGCTTGCTTGTCTTATCTTCGCTCGCTGACCTCTTCTTCACTTGAAGACCTTACCTTCATTCGCCTTACCTTCGCTCGTTCTCCTTTTTGCGCCCCTCTCAGCCTTCACTCGCCACGCCGTTACTCGCCCTCCAGCCTTCACTTGCCACGCCTTTACTCGCCCTCCCCCTCGCTCGCCACGTCCTCACTCGCCCCGGGGGTATATTTATGAAAGAAGGGGACTGACGTCCCCTCCCATTCTTGTTCCTTTGCGATGCAAAGATAGTGAAAAAAAATCATTTGACAAGCGATATGTGCTTAGAAATGCTTATTCTTCACGTACTTTGGCTGCATACGGCTTGATGATGCCTCGCGTCGATGAACGAATAAACGAAATCAATTCGTCACGTTCGGGACTCTGAGGTATTTCTTTCTCTACTTCGTCGCATCCCGAAATGTAGTTCATGCCACTCTGGAATAAAATGCGACAAGCAGCGTGTAACTCGTGGATGCGCTCTGTTGTGAAACCTCTGCGCGATAATCCTACCCTGTTGATGCCAGCGAAACGAAGCGTGTCGTTGCGCACGATCACAAACGGCGGAAGATCCTGATTGAGCAACGTACCACCCTGAATCATCGAGTGCGAACCTATGTGTGTCCATTGGTGGATGGCAGCGTGACCGCCAATCACGACCCAATCGCCAACGTGAACCTCGCCTGCTAACGATACGCGGTTGGCAATCACACAGTTGTTGCCCACTACGCAGTCGTGACCTACGTGGCAGTAAGCCATCAGCAGGTTGTTGTTGCCCACGATGGTTGTACCCGTGGAAGCAGTACCGCGACTGATGGTGACATACTCACGGATGTCGTTGTTGTCGCCAATCTGTGCGGTTGTAACCTCGCCTGCAAATTTCAAATCCTGAGGTAGACACGCAATGGAAGCTGCCGTGTGAATTTTGCAATTCTTGCCAATTCTTGCACCGTCGTGGATCACTGCACCGGGACCGATCCAACATCCGTCACCAATGACTACATCACCTGCAATGTATGCAAAAGGTTCGACAGTGACATCCTCACCCAACTTTGCGTCGGGATGTACAAAAGCTAAGTTACTGACCATTATTTCTTGTTCTTTGCGATTTGTGCCATCAAAACTGCTTCGCAAGCCAATGTTTCGCCTACGAATGCCTTAGCCTCGACCAAAGCGACACCTCGACGGATAGGCTCCAAGAGGTGAATCTCGAACTGAAGCGTATCACCCGGAACGACTTTGCGTTTGAATTTCACGCCGTCAATCTTCATAAAGTAAGTCGAGTAGTTTTCGGGATCTTCGATGCCACTCAGCACCATGATACCGCTACATTGAGCCATCGCCTCGACGATCAATACACCCGGCATAACGGGTTCTTCGGGGAAGTGACCCACAAAGAAAGGCTCGTTCATCGTGACGTTCTTGATACCTGCAACCGAAGTGGGCGTGCAGTGGAAGATGCGGTCAACCAACAAGAACGGAGGACGGTGGGGCAACATACGACGAATGTCGTTGATGTCGTAGAGAGCCGGTTTGCGGCAATCGTATTGGTAACGGGGTTTCTCACCCTCCTTGCGAATCGTGCGTTTGAGCTGCTTCATAAACTCCGTGTTGGCGAAGTGACCCGGACGGGTAGCCCATACGCGACCCTTGATTCTCACACCCAAAAGTGCGAAATCACCCATCAAATCCAACAGCTTGTGACGTGCCAACTCGTTGTTGCAACGCAACTCCAAATTGTTCAAGTAGCCCTGTTTGATGTCGATGTCGGGTTTGTTGAAGATCTTCTTCAGATGCTCTTTCTGATCCTCCGGCACGGGATTCTCAACAACGACAATTGCGTTGTCCAAATCGCCACCCTTGATGAGGTTCATCTTGATGAGCGGCTCCAACTCGTGGAGGAATACAAAGGTACGGCAGGGAGCAATCTTGCCAGCGTAATCGTCGCCGGGATCGAACGTTGCGTACTGATTACCGATGACCTTCGAGTTGTAGTCGACGTGCAACGACACCGAGAATTCATCATCGGGATAGAGGATAATAGCCACACCCTTTTCAGGAATTGTGTAGACCATTTTCTCAGTTACGTGGTAGTATTTGCGTTCAGCGGGTTGTTCCACGACACCGGTTTCGAGAATCGCTGCGGCATACTCGCGAGCCGAACCATCCATAATGGGGGTTTCGGGAGCGTTGATGTCGATCATAGCGTTATCTACACCCAATGCCCAGAGAGCTGACATAATATGCTCGATGGTCGAAACGCGATTACCACCTGCTTCGATGGTTGTGCCGCGAGAGGTGTCGACCACATTGTCGCACAGAGCGGCGATAGTGGGTTGTCCCTCAAGGTCAATGCGACGAAAAACGATGCCTGTATCCGCGTCGGCGGGATTTACGGTCATGGTCACTTTTACACCCGTATGAAGTCCCTTACCCGAAAAAGATATGGGAGCTTTGAGCGTTTGTTGTTTGGTAGACATATGAACGGTTATTATTAAATTCGCACAAATATATGAAAAAATCGGTAAAATAATCTATTTTTGCAGGAAATAATCACTTCGACAATGGCTGAAAGTAATACAGATAACACCCTAAAACAGAAACCAAAACCGCAACGTAAACCCCGTTTGAAGCTCCCGTTTGACAACCGCAAACAGGATGCTGGTTCGTGGGCTTACGACCACCGAATTGGGCTTTGCGTGACGTTGATCGCCTATTTGGTGTTGATGATTGTGTTTGTGGGTTCGAAGATTGTGGTGGGGCGCAAGGCGCAGAATCAGACCATGTATATCGACCTGACGATGTTGGCGGAATTGCAGGAGGAACGCAATCGTTTGGAGGAGGAGGTGCGCAAGCGTCAGATGGAGGAAGACCCGTTTGATTGGAAGAGCATCTCGAACCGCACCTCGAATGAAAATGCTCTGAACGAGGATTTGAAGGATGATCGCGGAAGTGATGCTGCGGCGTTGAACGATGCGGCTGCCGATGCTCAGGCGCGGATGCGTGCCAATCGTGAGGCATGGGAGCAGGGCTTGGCTGAGGAGCGCGAAATCATGCAACGCAAGGATGGCGAAAAGGGGGCAACGGAGCGGAAGGATACAAAGGCTAAAGGTCGTGTGACGGTGTCGTTTTCGTTTGTCGACCCCGTGCGAATGTCGCGCTATTTGGAGATTCCCGCCTATTTGTGCGAGGGTGGTGGCGAGGTTATTATTTCGGCAACCATCGACCGTTCGGGTAAGGTGGTCAATGCCCGCGTGAGTGAGGGCGGTGATGATTGTATGCGCGATGCTGCGCTGCGGGCTGCACGTTCATCGCGCTTCAATATCGACAATAAAGCCCCTCAGCGTCAGACGGGTACAATTTCTTATGTCTTTATTCCGCAGTAGGGGGGGCGGTCGTTCTTGGCGGTGTCGCTCTGAGTGTTGTGCGCCCATTTGGTTTCGGGCGGGCGTATGTGTGATGCCTTCGATGGACGGATGTGTGACTGCAATGATGTTCGCTTAGAGCTTTCGAAAAATGACATTTCGGGCGAATTGCTAAAAAAATCTTCGAAAAAGAGGGCATTCCAAAGTTTTTTACTTCCTTTGTGGCAGAAAATGTGAAGACGGGTATGCGTAGATTGATTCAAATATGGGTGTCGCTGAGTTGCTTGGCTATTGTTATGCTGAGTGGCGAATGGCGTGTGGCGGAGTCTGTTGACGATGGCTGGATGGAGCGTCCCGATGAATATTTCTCTGCCGATAACCCCTCGACAGATCAGCGCATCTGCTCGTTGGAGTGTAATTCCGATCTCAATTTTTCGCGTTTGATGGAGCGGACGCTCACTTCGGTGCGCGTGGTGTCATCGCGTCAAAATTCTGCCCGTGAGGAGTCCCTTCGCGAGGTGTTTCGTCTTCATACGGATAGTTGCGTTGCAGGTCTGCAACGACCCAATAGTCCCGTCACTTCTTTGATCCCTTTTGCCGTCGTGCGATCGGTGGATTACTACATCTATCACCTGCGTCGGCTCATTATTTAACATTTCGATTTCTTTGACTGAAAACTTGCTTCTTCGGGTGCATTGTATCCGTTGAGGTCGCTTCTTGGGGTGTACTATCTGTTTGATGATGAGCCGGCTATTGGCTCTTGTGCGGATGTGCGACCTGCTTGGAAATTATCTGCGGATTGATGCCGCAAAATCACTTAAAAAAAGAAATCGAAATGGATAAAAATAAAATTTGCGAGGCAATGTATGCCTTGCCTGAAGGTTTGGTCGTAAAACGTCGTAAATCGCTGCTGTCGGCAATTCTGCTCATCGCTCTTGGCGTGACATTCATCGTGTTGAACAAATTCTATGCGGACTCGATGTCCCACAACCTCCAATCTGCATTGGTCTTTAGTGGCGGTGTGCTGTTGGTGTTGGGTGTCATTGTGGGGTCGATTCGCTTGTTTGGAAGTGGGGGAGACCCCTACTATAAGGGCGATAATACACGCTTGTGTTACAATGAGTTGTATTTCGATCGCCTGAGCCGTGACGAGGTGCTGTCGGTGATTCGCGAGGGTGCTGTCAAACGTCTTTTCGACCTGCCTCATATTGATGTGCCTGCCATTGTGGTGGTGGTTTATCGCACGATTGATTGCCGTTTTGCCGTGATGCAGGCATACGAATATGTCGATTTGGAATATCGCCCCTTGACCAATTTGGAGGTGGTCAATAGGTAGCAAATGTCAAAATGCGGATGCGTCGTCCGTATTTATTTCTCTCTTTGTGAAGTCCCGATGCCTTAGGTGTCGGGATTTTTTTTTGCTCACTTTGCGGGGCGATTTCGATGGCGATCGCTCTGGTGATCTAACCCTGCCCCTCCCAACATCAATGCCGATTCGTTATTGCCTCAGATTGCGATCCTAACTTCACCCCGTCCGCTTTTTCTCGTTGCGCCTGCTTCATCTTCCTCTCCGTCTGCATTTCCCACATCCCCCGCCCCCCCCCGCCTCTCCACACACAAAAAAACTCCCGACCTTCACACAGAAGATCGGGAGTTGTATAGTCTGGAATTGGATTCCTTGGGATTATTTGGGCTGTTTGCCGATGTAAGCCAAGATACCGCCATCCACGTAGAGTACGTGACCATTGACGAAGTTCGAAGCGTCCGAAGCCAAGAATACTGCGGGACCCATCAAGTCCTCAGGAGTACCCCAACGAGCTGCGGGAGTCTTAGCGATGATGAACGAATCGAACGGGTGACGTGAACCGTCAGCTTGCTTCTCGCGCAGAGGAGCTGTCTGAGGAGTTGCGATGTAACCCGGGCCGATACCATTACACTGAATGTTGAACTCGCCATACTCCGAAGCGATGTTGCGAGTCAGCATCTTCAAACCACCCTTAGCAGCAGCGTAAGCCGATACAGTCTCACGACCCAACTCCGACATCATCGAGCAGATGTTGATGATCTTACCGTGACCCTTCTTGATCATGCCGGGGATAACGGCTTTCGATACGATGAACGGACCATTGAGGTCGATGTCGATTACCTGACGGAATTCAGCTGCGGTCATCTCGCACATGGGGATACGTTTGATGATACCTGCGTTGTTGACCAAGATGTCGATCGTGCCGACTTCCTGCTCGACCTGAGCTACGAAAGCGTTGACCTGCTCTTCGTTGGTAACGTCACAAACATAACCTTTAGCTTCGATACCCTCCTCTTTATAAGCAGCGAGACCTTTGTCTACGAGTTCTTGTTTGATGTCGTTGAAAACGATTTTAGCACCCTGACGAGCGAAAGCTGTTGCCAGTGCAAATCCGATACCGTAAGAAGCACCAGTTACGAGTGCCACCTTACCTTCGAGTGAAAAGTTTACCATTGTTCTTTATCTGGATTAAATGTTTTTGGTTTCCGTGAGTGAATTATTTCAGATCGGTGATCTTCGAGAAGTCCTGATCGCCATAGTCGAGGTTCTCGCCACCCATACCCCAAATGAAGGTGTAGTTGTGTGTCGCGGCTGCCGAGTGGATCGACCATTCGGGTGAAAGCACAGCCTGATCGCCCTTCATCCAGATGTGGCGTGTCTCCTCGACCTCGCCCATCATGTGGCAAACGGCATGTTCTTCGGGAACTTCGAAGTAGAAGTAAGCCTCCATACGACGCGAGTGAACGTGTGCAGGCATGGTGTTCCATACGCTACCGGGCATCAACTCGGTCATACCCATCTGCAACTGGCAAGTGGGCAATACTTGGTTGACGAGCATCTTGTTGATGTTGCGGTCGTTCGAACCCTCCAACGAACCCATGTGAGCTACCACAGCGTCAGCCTTTGTGACTTTCTTGTCGGGGTAGTTGCGGTGAGCGGTCAAGGAGTTGAAGTAGAACTTAGCGGGATGAGCCTCATCCTTGCTTTCGAAGGTTACCTCGCGGTCGCCCGAACCCAAGTAGAGAGCCTCTTTGAAATCCAACTCATAGGTCTTATCGCCAGCCTTTACGACACCTGCGCCACCTACGTTGAAGATACCCATCTCGCGACGAGTCAAGAAGAAAGGAGCTTTCAGCGGATCAATAGCCTCCAATTTGAGAGCTTCCTTGACGGGCATTGCGCCACCGACAACCATACGATCATACATCGAGTAAACCATGTTGACCTCATCGGCTGCGAAAACTTTCTCGATCAAGAAATCACGGCGAATACGTGCTGTGTCATAGCTTTTTGCATCTTCGGGATGCGCTGCATAGCGAATTTCGTAATTGGTTTTCATGTAGTGTATTGAAATTTAATTATTGTGTAATCAGTTCTGCGATCCATTGCTTTGAAATTGGCTAACCAATTCGGATCAGTGCAAAGATAGCAAAAAAATATTCATTGGTGTGAAAATGTTCAAGAAAAATTTTACAACCTATTGGGTTGGTATAAATCATTGATTGATCGGTCGGTTTGGTTCGATTGGTTTGGGCTGTGATGAATTCCCATCTGCCTCGACTCTCTTTTGTTAATGACTCCTCTTAAAAGATCTGCATTGGGTTTGAAAGCCTTTTTTTTGAATCGCAACCTACCGATGGCTTTGCACAAAAAAAGCACGAACCGAAGTTCGCGCTTCTAAGTCACTTGTTGTCTTAGGTGGTGGTGTTATCTCAAGGAATTCATGCGGATCGACGCCTTGACCAAAGCCAAAGCACGGATGCGGGCAATTTCGACATCCTTGTCGGCATGATGGGGGTTCTGACTCACCAACTTGACGTAACCCTCGCGGTCGGATTTTTGGATATACTTCACCGTCACATACTCCTCGCCATCAATGTCGATCGACAAGAGGTACATATCACCCCAGAAAATATCTTCGATGTCGTTGAGTTGTTTGTACAGCACGATGTCGCCACTTTTCAGCAGAGGATACATCGAGTCACCTACTATATATATAGCACCATCGCACTTCGGGAGGTTGGGGATGTGGATGTAGTTGATAGGTTTGTTGCGCACCTGATCGGTGAACAGAGGCACCAAACCTGCCGTTCCCTCGATCGAGTAGAGTGGCACACTTTGCAGGGGCAGGGAGTTGTCCGTGCGGTGCATATAGGCGGTTAGGTCGGGTTCGGCATTGAACGGATTGCCCACACCGGTCTCTAACCATTCGGGATTGACGTTCAATTCTTGAACTAATATGTTTCTGTTCCTTGTCGAGAGTCCCGCCTTGCCTGTTTCGATCATCGAAAGTGCCGCTTTGCCGATGCCAAGGTGCTGAGCCAGTTGCTCTTGCGTCATTCCGAGATGTTTGCGTATTAGTTTTACCCGTTCGTTCATACCCGATTGATTAGAAAAATTTATACGAATTTATTCAATTTGTAGTAGTAAAATTCAAATATTGAACTTATCTTTGTGCTACAAAGTTAAACAATTTACTTTTAACAGCAAAGAATATTTTCCATTTTTTACTCATTATCAATCATGTATTCGGTTCCATCTGAACTTTACGTAGAGGTGGTGGCTCGATTGCGGGAAGCCATTGGTGAGCGTCGTTATTTTTCGGGTACTTTAAATTTCGCTTTTGGCGAGGTCGAGTGCCATCTGAGAGCATCGCTGATGGTCTATTGGCGCGAGGAATCCTATCCTGAGAGGCATTACGCCTCGATTTCGGATTTAGTACCTGTGTGGTGGGAAATGCACACCACGATCGACGGCGAAGAGAAATTGAACGATTTTTCGTTCTCCACCCTGCGCCAATACCTCTAATCGTATCCCTGCTCTATTGGGGGAGATTCCTTTGATTTGCTCCCCGTGGCTTTGTCCCCACTTCCTATCTTTGGGTTCGGCATAACCCGACAAAGCCCTCGAAAAACGTTGAACTTGCCCGCCGTGATGCCGCACAATGGGTTCACCAATTAAATCATTTAACCTATGGATTCGATTCTCGAACCTGACTCGGTGGAACAACCTTCCACCGAGTTTTTATGTAACTTCGAAACCTTCTCGCACGAGGTTTATCCCTTCTTGGACTTGCAACCTTTCCACCGTGCCTATTATCGCGTGTTGGAGGCTTTTGCCAAGGGTGAGATTCGTCGTTTGATGATCACCATGCCTCCACAACACGGCAAAAGTGTGGGTGCAACGACTCTTCTGCCCGCCTATGTCTTGGGATTAGATCCCGATTGTCGGGTGGCGATTGCTTCGTATTCGGGGATGTTGGCTTCGAAATTCAACCGCCGTGTGCAACGTATTCTGTCATCACGCGAGTATGGGGCGATCTTCCCCCAAACGACCATCAAACAAGGTAGCAAACCACCCAGCTACATCCGCACGGCTGATGAGGTGGAGATTATCGACCATCGAGGCGGATTGCTGTCGGTGGGGCGCGAGGGGTCGCTGACGGGTAATCGTGTGGATTGCTTCATTTTGGATGACCTCTATAAGGATGCTTTGGAGGCGAACTCTCCGTTGATTCGTGCAAATTGTTGGGAGTGGTACACCTCGGTGGTGCGCACACGTATGCACAATGCGTCGCGGGAGTTGATTGTCTTTACGCGCTGGCATGAGGAGGATCTGATCGGCACGCTCCTCCAACGCGAACCCGTGGTGGAACTCACACAATGGAGTCAGCTCCACACGACACCCAAAGATACGTGGCTGCACCTGAATTTTGAAGCCATCAAATCCTCGCCCGCCACCGAAATCGACCCCCGTCGAATGGGCGAAGCTCTGTGGGAGGATCAGCATGGGGTAGAGCTTCTTAAAGCCAAACGCCGATTAGATGCCCTGCAATTTGAGGCGATGTATCAAGGTAAACCCTCTTCGCGGGAGGGGCTTTTGTATGGTTTGCATTTTGCCGAGTATGACGAACTGCCTCACGAAATCGTCCGCCGTGCCAATTACACCGACACGGCAGATACGGGCGATGACTACCTCTGCTCGATGAGCTATGTGGTCGATAGCGATGGGTTGATCTATGTGACGGATGTGGTCTATTCGCGTGAACCGATGGAGGTTACCGAACCGATGGTGGCAGAGATGCTCCTGCGTTCCGACACCCGTCAATCGGCAATAGAGAGCAATAATGGCGGTCGTGGATTTGCCCGCGCTGTGCAGCATTTAGCCCCCACGGTTAAGATCGAGTGGTTTCACCAAGCGGGGAATAAGGAGGCGCGTATCTTGTCGAATTCTGCCACGGCTTTGCATTTGATTCGCTTTCCGCGAGGGTGGAATCTAATGTGGCCCGATCTGTATGCCCACCTGACGACCTATCGCCGTCAGTTCCGCTCGAATCGTTGGCACGATGCTGCCGATGTCGTGACGGGTGTCATCGAACGCGAAACCTTGGGTCGCCCAAAAGGTCGTTGGCGGGGCGTGCGGTTTTCTGCAAAAGGGTAGCGAAGGGTGGTTTTCTGTGAAAAGGGTAACGGGGGGAGGTTTCTTGGGAAAAGGGTAACGGGGGGAGGTTTCTTGTGAAATGGGTAACGGGGAGGGAGGTTTGTTGTGAAAAGGTAGGGGGGCGTGAGGCTCTCCGTGAAAAGGGTAAAGGGTGCTGAAGTGGGG
>SAMEA104404100__coassemble_3594_pt1 | contig 10051 bp, 8 predicted proteins | sample SAMEA104404100__metabat2_high_PE_096 | metagenome-assembled genome bin SAMEA104404100 (sample SAMEA104404100) | Balaenoptera acutorostrata
CAATCTGTAACGAAAGGGTCGACTTGCCGATGCCGGGTTCACCGCCAATCAGGATCATTGATCCCGGCACCATGCCACCGCCTAACACGCGGTTGACCTCCGTATTTCCAAGATTGATGCGGCGGTGTTCGCTTTGGTGGATTTCGCTCACACGGCAGGGTTTTGCCTTGGGCAGGGGTCCTGCGAGGACAGCCGACGGCACAGAGCTTTCGCGGGCAATCACCTCTTCGGTGAAGGTGTTCCACTCGCCACACGAGGGACATTTACCCAGCCATTTGGGGGCTTCGAATCCGCAATTCTTACAGAAAAATGCTTTCTTGACCTTTGCCATAATCGACTCTTTATTTCGTGAATTTCGCTTCGGTCATCATTTCGCGAACGATACGAATGATGCCTTTTTCGGGATACAAATCTTGATATACGCCCGTGAGATCCTCCACAAATTTAGTGCGGCGACCCTCTACGCCCTCCTCTTGGTAGTAAGCCACATCGAAGGTCGTGGTCTGTTCGCCAAATGTGAATGAGATTTTTTTCGAAGCAGGCTCTTTGACAAACGTTCCCAGCTGCGTCTCGCCCTCCGCGTGGGTCAAGGTGACCGAACCGCCATTGTAGAGCGAAAAGTCGCAAATGTAGCGATCGCCTGCCTTGACGGGTGATGTGGCGATGACCTCCTCGAAAATTTGGTCGGTCAAGACATCGCTTCCCTCCTTAGACTCGATCTCCACCACAGCTCCTACACGCAAAATGGGGTAGACCGATGTGTAGAACACATCCGACTTGCTACACGCTGTGAAACCAATCGCGATGAGCAGTAAAAATATCAGTTTTTTCATCTCTAAGTAATTCTAATTCAGAAAGAAGCGATAGACATCGTTTCCGTTGGCATATAGCAACAGCATGAGGATGATGACCAAGCCGATGTACTGGGCGATCTCCAAAATTCGGTCGCTGACCTTGCGTCCCGTGATCATCTCCCACAGCGTAAACAAGGCATGACCTCCGTCCAAACCGGGGATGGGGATGATGTTCATCACCGCCAAGATGATTGACAGAAATGCCACTTTCATCCAGAAATCCTGCCAATTCCACGTCCCCGAAAAGATGTTGCCGATGGCGATGAATCCGCCCAACTCCTCGTACATCTTTGTTTTGGGTTGAGCGATCATTTTCAGCTGTTGCCAGTACTCCTTCAACACGCGCCCCGTCTTGTGGAATCCCGCAGGAATAGCCTCTGCAAGCGAGTAATGCTGGGTGCGCAACTGGTAGGGAATGCCACAAATCACGCCCAAAGTACCTTGATCCGACACGGTCATCGTCAGGTGATCCACCTCGCCCGAAGAGCGTTTGACGGTGAGTGCAACCTCTCGTCCTGCTCTATTTTTCAGATATTCGCGATATGCCAAAAACTCAGCTCCCTGCAACGAATCCATGCCGATGACCTCATCGCCACGATGCAGTGCCATCGCCGAGGGACTCACCACGCTGTCGATCAAGAACGGCTGACGCAGGGTCAAGAGATTTTCGTAGCCCTTCTCTCTACGCATTTCGATCAACGCCTCCATTGTCAAATTCAGGGTCACTTCCTCCTCGGCACGCAGGAGCTTCACCTTGCGATTCGTGTCGGTGATCAGCAGTTGATTGACGATCTGATTGATGTTGTCGATCTTCGCGCCATCAATGCTTAGGATGCGGTCTCCATCGCGGAATCCCAATTCGTGACCCGCCTCGTTGAAGTTGTAACCCCACTTGGCGTCTTCGTTCGAGAGGTATGTGTCACCCCATGTGTAGCTGATGCCGATGTAGATCGAGATGGCTAAAAGGACGTTCATAATCACACCTGCCACCATCACCATAAATCTCTGCCAAGCGGGTTTTGCGCGGAACTCGTCCTGCTGCATTGGCTTTTTCATCTGCTCCTTGTCCATTGATTCGTCGATCATGCCGGCGATCTTGACATAGCCACCCATCGGCAACCAACCCACACCATATTCCGTGCCTTTGTAGTTGTATTTGAAGAGCGAGAACCAAGGATCGAAAAATATGTAGAACTTCTCGACACGGATTTTGAAAATACGTGCCATGATGAAGTGTCCAAATTCGTGGATGCCCACTAAAATGGTGAAACAGAGGAAGAATTGAATGACTTTAACTAATATATCCATCTTGAAAATTTAGGTTTTTATAATTTCAAAAACTCCTTAGCCAAACGTCGCGACTCGACATTGGCAGCGGCATAATCGTCTAACGAGGGGTTCTTAGTAAATGTTGCTTTCTTAAGTGCATATTCGATGGCGCGGACGATGTCCAACCATGCACACTGCTTGTGGAGGAAGGCTGCCACAGCCACCTCATTCGAACCATTCATCGTGCAGGCTGCCGTGCCACCGCGTCTAAGACAGTCGTAGGCGATCTCCAAAGCGGGATACTTCACGCGATCCACCTCGCGGAACGTGAGTTCGGGATGCTCCATAAAGTTGAATTGCTCGGTGTGGCGATGCGCACGTTGCGGGAACGAGAGGGCATAGCTAATCGGGGTACGCATATCCGCCGTACCGATTTGCGCCTTGATCGCGCCATCCTCAAATTCGACCATCGAGTGGATGATCGACTGCGGATGAAGGATCACCGAAATCTGATCGGCAGGGGTGTTGAACAACCAATGCGCCTCGATCACCTCGAATCCCTTGTTGACCAACGTCGAAGAGTCGATCGTGATCTTAGCACCCATCGTCCATTGGGGATGCTTGAGTGCCTGCTCGACAGTGACATTTGCCAACTCTTCGCGCTTCAGATCGCGGAACGAACCTCCACTGCACGTGATGATCAAGCGTCTGAGGGGCGACTGCTCGCCAACCAAACATTGGAAAATAGCCGAATGTTCCGAGTCAATCGGCAGGATGGGGGCTTTCTTTTCGGCTGCCAGTCGCATGACATATTCGCCACCTACGACCAAGGACTCCTTGTTTGCCAAAGCCAACTTTTTGCCTGCATTGAGGGTCGCCACCGTGGGGGCTAAACCTGCATAACCCACCAAGGCATTCACAACGACATTCGAATCGCCACCTCCCGCAACCTGAGCTACGGAGTCGTTGCCTGCAAAAACTTTGGTGTCGGTGTCAGCTAAAGCCTCCGTCAGGGGTGCGTAGTATGCCTCATCGGCAATGACGACCGTCGGTACGTCGAATTCGCGTGCCTGATGTGCCAAACGTTCCCAATTGTGGTGAGCTGTGAGGGTGCTGACCTCGAATTTATCGGGATTCTCGCGGACAATATCGAGTGTCTGCTCTCCGATCGAACCCGTTGAGCCTAATATGGCGAGTTGTTGTTTCATGGTTTAGAAAGGTATATATTCTTCGGGATTAACGGGCTTTCCGTTGCTCCACAATTCAAATTCGAAAAGTTTTGTCTCGCCCGATTCGGCATCCTTCTCGGCATTGTAACCGATTTGTTCATTGCGTCTTACGGTTTGACCTGCTAAGACGACCAACTGCGAGAGATTCTTGTAGACCGACACTAAATTCGAGGGGTGCTGAATCATCGCCACGTAACCGAATTCGGGAGTCCACAAGGTTTGGATCACCGTGCCTTTGTCTATGGTCGAAATGCGGGCGACCGAAGCTGCCGCAATATGCACTCCGAAACGGTTGTCGCTGATGCTGAAACGCTCGGTGATGATGCCCTCGACGGGTGCTGAAAGACTCATCGTTTCGCGCATTTTCTTGGGCGATGCGCCCGATTTGGTGAGGCTATATTCGCCATCGCCTTCCATCTGCGCTCTCAAAAGAGAGTCTTCGTGAGAGGGCATGACCAAAATTTTGTTGGCACGTGTACTGTCCGACTTGGAGTAGGTGTGTGCCACGGGAGTCTGTCCCTCCATGATGAGGGCGATATTTTCGTTGTAGGTCATCATGTCGTTCATTACGCGCTGTATCGAATCGACACGGATGATGTTCTGCACCAAACTTTCGCGGGCTTTGTCGGCTTCGGTTCTATAACCCGGCAAGAACTCCAATACGGGGGTGTAAGCCATCAAAGTCAACACCAAAATGAAGAAAAACAATACGAAAGCAACCAATCCTGCGATGATGCTGGCAGGCGAAAGGTGAATGTACCAACCCTCACTGCTGTTGCTCGCATTGAGCATCGCAAAGCGGCGTTTGCGGAAGAATCCATGCCACCAACTGCGTATCGTTTTCAAAATATTCATCTTCAACTCTCTTTTTTTATTGTGGAGTTTTCCGCTCTTTGGATGTTCTTAAGTGCTTGATGCTCCGTGATTTAATCTCTTTCTTTCGCTCGCCTCGTCCAAAGAGGGATAAACTAATTACAAAGATAGCGAATCTTCGCTGAAATCCTCTGTCAAATCGACTCTTTTTTAGTCCTTCCTGCCCTTCGGAAATGGATTTGGTCGGGTAAATGCTTATGGGATTTTGTGTGTAATATGTTTTGGTGTGGCGCAGAGATCTATCAAATCCTTGGGGAGTGATAGACGGGCGTATCCTCCGCAATAATATTTGCCTCCTCCCCACGAAAAATGTGCAGAAAAAGAGCCACACCTCGTGTGAGATGCAGCTCCTAATATTATCGGGGGGAGAGGATTAGTCTAAAAATCCCTCCTCGACTAATTGTTCGCGGATTCGTTTCCAGTCGGCAACGGGTCTTACCTCTCCATCGGGGAAGCAGATCGGGCATCCCAAAGCCGAATCGTCAATATATAGATTGGCGAACACCTTGGGTGACGAGGTCCATCGTTGCTGATCGGGATTCTCGTTGACAGCCCACAGCGGGATGTCGTTCTTTTTGAACCAATTCACAGCATCGTCCAAGAGTTTGCCGTGGCGCATCGTGTAGAGAATCAACTTGCAACCATTGGCTACCAACTCCTTCAAAACGGGAACCGCACCCGCATCATCGCCCACTTCGGGGTAGGCGTGACTCACGACTGTACCATCGAAATCCACAGCGATTGTTGCGTGATGAATAGCCATAGCGGGGATTATTTACGGGCAAAGATGCGTCTGTAAATCTTATTCAACAAGCCTTTGTCGTACTTCTTGTCAGACAATTCGCTGTCGTAACCATAGCCGTAGTTGTAACCATACGAACGTCCGTAACCATAGCCATAACCTTGGTGTTGGTTGCTCGTTCCGTTCAGCACGATACACATATTGTGGAACTTGCGCTCGTTGTAGATGCGTTCAATATTAGGCAACTGACGGCGATCCTGAACACCCTCTCTCAAGATGTACATACACAAATCCGACAGACGATCCGTGATCACGGCATCGGCAACAGCCATCGAAGGTGTGCTGTCGATGATGATGAAATCGTAGCGTTGGCGCAACTCTTCGAAGAGCTGATCCAAACGTTTCGACATCAACATCTCGGTGGGGTTAGGCGGTTGGATACCCGCATAAATTACATCGAGATTGGCGTGCATATTCGAAGGTTTGATGATCTCATCCAACTGGTTGATTGTACCCGAAAGATAAGCCGTAACTCCGTGGCTCGTCTTGCCGTGACCATTTTGCGTGGAGAAGGCGTGACGGCGCAAGTCGAGGTCGATGAGAAGCACTTTTTTGTTGGCAATAGCCAAAGTGATAGCCAAGTTCGACGACACGAAAGTCTTGCCTGCATGGGGTTCTGACGAAGTGACCAAAATGGTCTTGATAGCCTTCTCCTGCGATATGTTCATAAACGACATATTCGAACGCAGGATGCGGAATGCCTCCGACAGAGGGTCTCGACCCGCCTCGTGGACAGACTTGTGTTCATCGTCCCCAGTCGAAGGAATCTCGCCCAAGAAGGGAGCGGATATTTTGTTTTCCACGTCTCTACGATCGCGGATCGTGGTGTCCAACATATTCTTCAGGAAGAAGACGCCAAGCGGAATCGCAAATCCAATGATGCAAGCTGCCAAAAGAATCATCATGGGTTTGGGTGATACGGGGATGTTGCTACCATAGGCGTTGTCGATTACGCGGGCATTGCTCTCTGCGATGGCAAAGTTGAGTTGTGTCTCCTCCTGTTTGTTCAACAAGTAGAGGAACAGCTCCTCCTTGATCTTCTGCTGACGGGCAATCGAAAGGATGACTTTCTCCTGACTTGGCATTGCCGAAATTCGGCTGTTGGCGTGGCGTTCCTCCTCTTGGATCGACTTGTATTGGATTCTCAGTGTCGAGATGTGCGAATCCAACGACGAGAGAATCGAACGGCGCACCGATGCCAACATATTGTCCATATCCTGAATCAAGGGGTTCTTCTCCGAGCTGTTCTCCAAAAGCTTTTTGCGCTGAAGTATCGCTGTGTTGAAGTCCTGAATCTGGGTGTTGATGCCGTTGTTGTTGATCGAAGCCATCATGGGAATCAACTCTTTCGTATTGTCGGGATTGTTCAGATAGTCGCGGATAAATTCAGCCACATTGATCTGATTCTCAATCGAAAGACCTTCGGCTTTGTAGCGCGAACTTTCATTCAGTGTACGGTTTGCCTCGGAGGAGATGTCGACCATACGATTTTCCTGCTTTAGTTGTGCGATGCCCTTATCTACATTGCTCAACTCTTCGCCGATAATCGCCAAACGCTCCTTGACGAAGTCGCTCGTTGTGACCGAAACCTGACGTTTATCCTCAATAGCATCGTCGTTATAGACCTTGATCAAAGTATTGATCACATCTTCACCACGACGCGGGATGATGTCGTTTTTCGAGATGACGATGACCGAGGCCTCTTCGTTGGCGACCTCGATTGATACGCTGTGACGATATGCTGCTGCGGTAGCTTTCAAGGCTTGTTTTCCGACCAAAATCTCGGAATCGAGATATTCGGGACGCATATAGAGAGTCTTGTTGACTACCATCTGACCGATCGGTGTGCTGATCGTATCGCCCAACTGAGCCACGATTTCGCGTTTGCGTGCCTCCTTTTCGATGTCGCGTTCTTCGAATTGGGTCAAAAGAACTATGTCGCCCTCCAAAATTGTGACGGACACTCTCATGCTCTGTTCATCGGTGTCGTTGATGAATTCGACATCGAGGGGTGAGCGGCCATAGAGGTCGCGATCTTGGAAAAATCCCTTCTGTAAATAGGTCTTCGTTAAATCTAACTCCTTGACAACCTGTGTCATCAATCGGTTCGAACGGAGGATAAATGCCTCGTTGTCGACACTTCTGCGGTTGCGGAATCCCGCCAAATCGCTAAATGCCGAGACATCGAGGTCGCCACCCTTACGCGAGTCTTTGACCAATACGGTTGCGGTACGGTTGTAGACTTTGGGGGTCTTGGTTATTTGCAAAAATGCAATACCCAAAGACAAAAGAATCGAAAGAGCAAACCACTGCCAATTAACCAACACCATCTGGATGATGTCGTTGAGCGTGATCATATTTTCGCTCTCTTCCTCTTCGTTTAAAAGTTGTGGATTGTATTGCTGATCTGTCATAATCGTGTATTATCTTGTTGCTGTGACAATAAGCGTAGCCACCGAGATGGCGATGCTGACAATCGAAACGTAGAACGAACGGTTCTGACTGATTTCTCCTGATTGAGCTTTGTATTTGTTGGGTTTTACGTAGAGAACATCGTTTTGCTGAAGATAGAAACCTTCCGACAGGAAAATGTCCTTCGACAGGAGATTCATGTGGATGATACTTCTTTCTCCATCTTTTTCACGGATGATTGCCACATCGTCTCTCACACCGAAAATCGTCAAATCGCCTGCCAAAGCCAAAGCATCGAAGATGGTGACTTTGTCGCGTGTGAGGTCGAAGTAACCCGGATGAGCCACCTCACCGATGACGGCAATTTTCATGTCGGCAAATTCGATGTTGACCGAGGGATCGTTGATGTAACCGCCCTGAAGTATCTTCTGAGCAATCTCTTCGGCGAGTTCGTTGCGTGTTTTACCCTTAGCCATCACTTTGCCGATGATGGGCATATCGAGATTTCCATCGGCATTGATGGTGCGGATTTGCAACGAATTGCGGGTTGAGTTTGAGGCAGTTGTCATATCGTTACCTCCCAACGAGTTGTAGGATGAGAAGGAGTTGAAAGGTTTTGCCAATTCGGGATTGCGGCTGCTGACTACGACCGTAATTCGATCCAAAGGTTTGATGCGGATTTGCCCGTTTTGGAGGATTTGTTCTGTTGTAAAGTTTTGAGCATCTTGCAGATACCATGCGCGTTTTTCCGAGGCGCAACTTGTTATGAGTAGTGTTGCAAGAAGCACAACGAGCAATTTCGAAAAATGATTCATATAGAGTTTTTATTATTTTCAGTAAATTTACATCATACAAAAGTATATTTTTTTTAGAGATTTTCAAACTTTACACTCTATTTATAATGATTTTTCGGCTGGAGCAATTCGTTTGGGGGCTTAGGGGAAGGTGGATGAACAAAAAAACGGGAGCGTGTATATCGCGTCTGTTTTTTTTTGCTTATATTGCTAAGGTGATGAGGAGAGTGAGAGTGTGGTTGAGGTGTTGATTAATAGATGAAGATTGTGGCTGTAAACGAGGCGGATATGTAGGGTCGGAACGTTGAGTTTGGGGGCTTGTTTTGTCGCGGAGAGGGGCTGTACAAGTTTTAGTTGCAAGCCGAATTTTGAACGAGAGCGGAAAAAATCCGATACGTGAAGTGCGATTTTGGATGGGAAATCCGAAATTTAGAGCTAACTTTGGGTGCTTTTGGCGAAAAGTTTTCAACGTTTTTTTTGAGTAACTTAGTCGCTGTGAATGGTTTAAAGACACAAACAAATTGCTAATATAGAGTTATGAAACATCCCGAATGGAGTTATCAATCAGTTATTTATGAGATGAATGTGCGTCAACTGACTGCCGAAGGTACACTGCGTGCTGCGGCAGATCGTCTGTCATTTCTACGCAATATGGGCGTAGATGTGGTGTGGTTGATGCCGATTTACCCCATTGGGCGCAAAAAGCGCAAAGGTAGCTTGGGATCGTACTACTCGATTAGGGATTATTGTGCGGTGAATCCCGAAATAGGTACTATGTCTGATTTGGATTACTTTGTCAATACGGCTCACAATTTGGGTCTGAAGGTGATTTTGGACTGGGTGGCAAACCATACGGCACGTGATGCCCGCTGGATTGACGAACGACCGAAAGATTGGTACGAACGCGATGCTCAGGGTGAACCCCTCGTGCCGTGGGATTGGACCGATACCGCCAAACTCAACTATGCCAACCGTGAGGTGTGGCGTGGTCAAGCCGATGCGATGGAGTATTGGATCAAGGAACACGCCATTGATGGATTCCGTTGCGATATGGCGATGTTGGTGCCTATCGAATTTTGGAACGAAACGGCACAGCGACTGCGCATGATCAAGCCCGATTTGTTTATGTTGGCAGAGGCTGAGGAGACAAATCTTTTCGAACGTGGGGCATTCGATGCCTGCTATGCGTGGGAGATGCACCACTTGATGAACGATGTGGCTCAAGGTACGGTGCGACTCACCTCCTTGCGCGACTATATCTATTCCGACGAACGCCGTTATCCCGACGAGGCGTTGAGAATGACTTTCACATCGAATCACGATGAAAATTCGTGGAACGATACCGAGTTTAAACGTATGGGTGAGGCACGAGAGGCGATGAGCGTATTCACGTTTGTTGTGCCGCGCGGCCTACCGCTCATCTACACGGGTCAGGAGGTGGGTTATGACCATTCGTTTGCCTTCTTCGATCGTGATCCGATTCCGACCTATAAGGCGAACGCTTTCACGAAGTTCTACCGCAAGTTGTGCGATCTGCGCCACAAGAATCCCGCTTTGGCTTCGGGAGGCAGAGGGGGACGTATGGTCGAAATCCGCAACAATGCTGAGGATTGCCTTTGGACGATGGTGCGCGAGGTGGCGGGCAATCGTGTGGTGGCGGTGATGAATCTTTCGCCCTATGAAATCCATGCTGATTATCTGACGGGAATCTACGCGGGTGTGTACCACGATGCGATCAACGATTGCGAATACACCCTGCCCGATCATGTCGATGAATTGATGAAGCCGTGGGCGTATCGCATCTTGACTCGATAACCT
>SAMEA104404100__coassemble_3702_pt1 | contig 9775 bp, 8 predicted proteins | sample SAMEA104404100__metabat2_high_PE_096 | metagenome-assembled genome bin SAMEA104404100 (sample SAMEA104404100) | Balaenoptera acutorostrata
ACGCAGCTTCGAAGTCGCTGGGTTACTAATACAAGCGAAGGTATAACCCTATGAAAAGAGCAAATCGAAAGGTTTGCTCTTTTTTTTGTGCAATGAGCGGAGAGGTGGGGCGAAGAAAGTAATTGTGGGAAAGATTTTTTGTGCAGTGTACGAAGGAGAGGGCGAAGAGTGTGATTGTGGAAAAGTTTGTTTTGGAGGGGAGTAGATAAGAAGTTTTTAGAATCATTAAGCTATATGGCTATCTCATTAGATTTCTACTGAGCCAAAAATTAGGCAAGAACGCTGCGGCAAATATTGGGTTGGGACAAATTCCGAAAAAACGCGCATGTGCGGGAAATTGAGTGGATGGGAGGAGAAATTATAAGGAGCAGAGAATTTTTCGTCTAAAATATTTTTTTTGGGAAGACGAGGATTTCGCAACAAAGCACAGAAGATCAACGAATTACGCAATATTCTAAATGTAAACAGACGAAATATTTCGGAATATTAAGGGAGATGGTGCGGGTGCATTGAAAAATTCGCAAAGAAAACGACTGAATAGAAGTGACTGAATGTTCGTCAAATTTCAGAGAAGGGGAGGCTGGCTTATGAAAATTTTATAAAGGTCGTCAGGAATTTTTTCGCAAAGTCCGTGCGACAGACTGCTCTGAACTTTTTGTGAGGGGCTGTGAAAGCAATGGAAGAAAGATTACTCCGCGCTTAGAAAACTTTCGACAGCCCACAAAATGGGAGATAAAAGAAAAACCAATCCCCCAAAAAAGGAGCAGATCGCAAAGAGAACAACTGAAAACTCTTAGACAGGCAGACAAGCCTCACAAATTTAAATTGTTCTCAACCCCTCGGCAACGAATGGAAATATCCAACGAAAATAAGCGAAGGTCACCCACATAGCATCAACCCCCAAAGCCCTTGAAACTCAAAAAAACGCCTCGAAAAGCACCCGAAAAAATTTAGAATGGCAACACACCTTGACCGATTTCGTGATTGAAAGAGAGTCGATGATGGGGCGTGAGTCCAAATTCGCGAATGGCTAAACGATGTGCGCGAGTCGGGTAACCCTTGTTCTTATCCCAGCCATACTGAGGAAATTCCGTAGCAATTTTGCGCATATATTCGTCACGATGGGTCTTGGCAAGCACCGATGCCGCCGCAATATCCGCATAGGTAGCATCGCCCTTGATGACGCACTGATAGGGAATATCCAATCGTGTACGGAAACGATTGCCGTCGATAGCCAAGAATTGGGGACGGGGCGTAAGGCGATCCGCCGACAGCGACATCCCTTCAAACGAGGCATTAAGGATGTTGATTTCATCAATACGTGTAGCAGAAACCGCTTCCACAGCCCATGCAACCGCCTCGCGCTCGATAATTTCACGCAAAATATCGCGGTTACGCTCGGTCATCTGCTTCGAATCGTTGAGCAGAGGATGGTGAAAATCGCGCGGAAGAATCACCGCAGCCGCAAATACAGGTCCAGCCAGACATCCACGTCCGGCTTCGTCACATCCTGCTTCGAGGAGGTCGTATTGAAATTGGTTCTCTAACATCATGCACAAAGTTATAAATAATTTAGAGGCTTCCGGCTTTTTTCGCTACTTTTGTGAAAACGCAAATCAAGCTATGAGTTTCGACATCGCACGCCAACAATTTGTACCGGCACTTCTGACAACACTTGCACTCGCTATTCTTTACGTGTGCATGATTGATGCCCAAGAAGCGTCCGTTGCATTGTCGTCAATCTTGTCGCACACAGCCGATGCCGAAGGGTTGAGTTTAGAGATGCCTGCCGAGTTTTTAAGCCGTTTTCAGCTCAATCATCCTGCTTGGACAGACTTGATCAACATCCTGCTATTACTCGTTACAGGAACGGCTATTGGACGTTTAACGACCCGCTACAACCTCTACAAGGTCAACACCTGCATCGCCATCCCGCTATTTATGATTACCGCGTCGATTTTGGGTGTGGAAGCAGGTTTTCTACCCGGATTCGTGGCAATGATGTTCTTGGCGTTGAGCATCAAAAACGCTGCGAGAACCTTCCGTAGTGGTTACACTTTCGATGCCGTATTTCGTACCACGCTCTACCTCGGAGCATTGATCCTGACCGATCCAGCCACCTTACCCCTCATTCTGTTGGCTCCCATCGGGCTGTTTATTTTCCGCCGTACCCTGCGCGAAGTCGCCGTTGCATTAGTCGGACTCATCACCTTGCCGTTGATCTATTCCTACCTCACGTGGGCGATGGGTGGCGAATTTTTAGCCCCCTCGATCACCATTTGGCAACAATTCATCGCAGGAACTCCCCTCACGCTATTCCACACCTTAGGACTGTCCCAAATCATCATCTACACCTTCGTAGGACTCGTTGCGCTATGTGGCATCCAATTCTTCTTGGCGGACCTCTATGCCGTGGGTACTAAACCGCGATTCATACTGATGTTCAACCTACTGACCATACTGATGACCATCGCCCTGCTATTCACCCCCTCGGCTTCGAATATAGAGTGGTTGTTGGTGTCCATCCCCTTGACGATCATCATGCCGTGTTTCTTGGTCAGAATCTCGCGCCCCCTATCAACAACCATCTATTTTATGATGATGGCGTTGGCAATAGCGCGTATTGTTTTGCAATAATATATTTAGTCTTTATCTTGCAATAATTAGACTTTTCGCGTCAGAAAAGAGCCTTAATAGTATTTTATATTGTATTGATTCGCAAAATTGTTGTAATTTCGGGGTATTGAACGAAATGAACTGTTCATAGCATTCGTCGAACCCGAAAATACAATGAATTATGAAGAATTTGTCAACAGACACACTCCAACAGCCGATGATCGTAAAGTTGGTCGAAAGCCACAACAATGGGGTGCAATCACAGCGACTTGCCCGCTATGCGATTGGCTATGTTCTGCGGGGAACGAAGTACATTTACAATGGGGATCGCCCTCAGCAACTCAAGCGCGGCGACCTCTTCTACCTAAGTATCGGCACGCATTACATCGAAAATGCGCCCGAAAACGGTCAGCCCTATATGGAGATTCTGTTCTACTATACACCGAGTGATTTGGAGCGAATTCTCCTGCATCTAAACATGACCTACGGACTGAAAATATCGAATGAACACTCCTGCAAAACGTGTCAAAATCAGGCGTATGTCGTGATGCCGGGATGGGGTAAGGTTTGCAACTTTTTCAACAACACAAACAACTATCTGCGCGATGATAGTTTCCAACATGACGATACGGCAGAGAATATCAAAATGACGGAGCTTATCTACCTGATCGCCTCGCATGAGGATTGCTGTCTGAAGAGCAAATTGCTCAGTAGCGTCGACTCGGCTGGAGAGAATTTCGAGCAGGTGATTTTCGATCATATTTTCAAGGATATACCCATCGAAGAGTTGGCAGATTTGACCCACCGCTCGCTTACCTCGTTCAAGAAGGAATTCAAGCGTCATTTCGAACTTCCACCCCACAAATGGTTCATCCGCCAACGCCTCATGCGTTCGCGCTTGCTGTTGATCTCGACCAGCAAGTCGATTTCGGAGATCGGCAACGAATGTACCTTCCCGAATACCTCGCACTTCATCAAGCTCTTTAAGAATGAATATGGATTGACGCCCGCCCTATATCGCATCGAACATCTGCGCACCAAGAGCGAAGAGCGCGAACAGACCTTAGAAGGTTATGAACAGATGAAAACACACTTATAAACAAGCGATTAAAGAAAATATTACACCCGAAGTCCATCCTCAGAGATGGGCTTTTTTTTGAGGGGTAAACTCTGTGTGCATTGGACAATAAACCAAGCAATAAGCAGATACATCGAAAATAAGAAACAAACGGAAATTGATCGAAATGAGGGTCAAAAATCGGGATTTGGATTAGACAAACGTCATAAAATCGAATAGAATATATGATAAAAAACTTAGGAAACGCTCTATTAATTAAATAAATTTAATAAAATGTCCCCTAAAAAAGGCGAATTCATTAATAAAAAAGTTAAAAATTATTTGGAACTTCGTAGAATTCGGATTATCTTTGTTCTTACAAAATATGGGATTCCTACTCTCATTAACCTAACTAACCTAACCAGAAGAGACTTGTAATCAATACACGTCTCTTCTCTCTTTTTAGGGCTTTTCGAGGGGGATTCGAAGGTGGATTAGAGAGGGAATTAGCGGGGGCTTCAGAGAGGAATTACAGCGGTTTTAGAGGTATTTCGGGGCAAAAATCCGAGATCAAAACAGCCGACAAATCGCACAGAATTCAACTATTTAACCTCTCTCAAATAGAGCTACCTAAGAGGCTGTCAGCCAACTATTCCACTCGAAAAGTATATAAAATTCCACCCTTCGAAAATTTCGGACACCGCATGGGACATACACATCAGGTCATGTTCGAACATACAAATTTCTCCGCCCCTGTTCTTAGCCACTTCTCCACAAGCCCCAAAGCCATGATGCTTAAAGATTTAAAGAATTATAGGCGAAATTTGTAACAATAAATGAAGTTGAAGTAAGAAATATCAATAATTTTTCCTATTTTTGCACTAATTGGAAAAATAATGAACTTGAGATGCCGAAGTTTTCTGACAAGGTAAACGTTCTTCGCAAACCGGAGTGGCTAAAGATTCGTCTACGCCACGAACCGCAGTATGCTGAAGTACGGCAAATCGTCGAGAAACATGGTTTGCATACGATATGCAGCAGCGGAAGATGTCCCAATCAAGCCGAATGCTGGAGTCGTCGTACTGCGACATTCATGATTCTTGGTGACATCTGTACGCGGGGATGCCGTTTCTGTGCCACACAGACGGGTCACCCCCTGCCTCCTGATGCCGATGAGCCTCGTAAGGTTGCCGAAAGCGTTCACCTGATGAAACTGAAGTATGTCGTCCTGACTTCTGTTACGCGCGATGATCTCCCCGACGAAGGCGCCCACCATTGGGCTACGACGGTCGAGACCATCCGATCTGAAAATCCAGACGCCGTAATTGAGCTCCTTATTCCCGATTTGCACGCCCGCCCCGATTTGTTAGACGTGGTTGTGGCTGCGAAGCCCGAAATTATCGGGCATAACATCGAAACCGTCGAGCGACTCACCCCCTTGGTGCGATCCAAAGCAAAGTATCGCATGAGTTTGGAAGCCTTGAAGTATCTGTCAAATCAAGGCGTTGTCACCAAAAGCGGACTGATGGTCGGACTTGGCGAGAGCGATGATGAAGTATTGCAAACCCTCCACGATCTACGCGATGTAGGCGTAAGGATCGTTACGCTTGGTCAATACCTTCGTCCCACTATGGAGCATTATCCCGTTGCGGCGTATATCACTCCTGAAAAATTCGAATGGTACAAGCAACAAGCGTTGGAGATGGGCTTCAGCTATTGCGCGAGTGCGCCTTTGGTGCGATCGTCGTATATGGCGGAAGAGGCTCTCAAAAGCGTCAAGTTGTAACATGAAAACGGCATTCTCATACGACCTTGGACAATTCGATTACAAGAGTTGTTGGGAATTGCAGCAAACGCTGTTTGACAGCCTCATCCGAGCCAAGCGTTCTGGTGAGAAATGGGATCTTCGACTCACAGTCGATGGTTGCCAACAGCTCTCTATGCTCCGCACCACAGCGGAGGGAGTTACACCCCACGCCCCTCAATCAAGATTCAACGAAGGGGAAACATCAGTAGCAACATCTCAGGGACAGCACGATAGCTGTCCTCAAAATTCGGAGGTACACAAGCATCTGCGTGTAGAGTCTTTGGTGCCGAATGAGTCCATAGATTTCGACCACCCCGATGCACCAACACACGAAACAACCCGTCCGACAGACCCCGTTGTGTCAAATTTCGAGGGTGTTCGAGGCGGACACGATAACTCCACGGAGCTGCAAACCGCGAATACAACAGCGGAGCGAAACGCCATCGCAACGCAGGTTTCCGATGCGGTTACAGAGCAGGCGACAAGCGAAAACGAAGAGCAAAGAGTTATCAAAAATACTGATACAGACAATTCCGACACGGTTGGAATCGTTTTAACGGTTGAGCATCCACCCGTATACACGTTGGGCAAAAACGGCAAGTCCGAAAATTTGCTCATCAATCAAGCCTCGCTTGAGCAATTGGGTGCGCAGTTCTTTCACATTGATCGCGGAGGCGACATCACCTTCCACGGCATCGGGCAATTGGTCTGCTACCCCATTCTCGACTTGGAGAAGATCGGTTTGGGACTGCGCCACTACATCGAGGCTTTGGAGGAGGCAGTGATCCGCACGGTGGCTGATTATGGCATTCGTGCAGGTCGCATCCAAGGAGCTTCGGGCGTATGGATCGGTGGCGAAACCGTCTACGGGAATTTTTCGGGCAGAGATACTCAGTCGCATCCCGCAGTCCCCGCAGATTCCGTAGCAGGAGCAATCTCCTCCGAGGGAGATCTTCGTCAAGATCACCCAGCGGACGGCACGATGCCCCACCCCGCTACAACGGCGACCACAGCGACCGCAACAGAAGCAACAGGAGCGATTGCACAAAAAGCAACAACCTCCGCACAAGCATCGGCACGCAGACAGGATGGACATCCGCGAAAGATCTGTGCCATTGGCGTGAGATCGTCGCGATTTGTGACGATGCACGGATTTGCGCTGAACGTCAACACCGATTTGGGCTGGTTCACGAAGATCAACCCTTGTGGCTTCACCGATCGCGGAGTCACGTCAATCGCCAAAGAGTGTGGTCACGAGGTCGCGATGGAGGATGTGAAACAACTGGTTTTAAACCATTTAAGTGAGATATTAAATGTTAAAATATATAAATATTAGATCGTATGCCTACAGAAAAACGCTGGGTAGTGAAAGCTCAGGGCGATCCAGACCGAGTTGCGTTGTTAGCGACTCAGTTGCGCATATCACCCATGTTGGCCAATCTACTCGTACAGAGAGGCATAGACAATGTAGCGAAGGCGGACAAGTTCTTTAAACCAAGCCTCGACGATCTGCACGATCCTTTCCTGATGAAGGACATGGACCGCGCAATCGAACGAGTGGAACGTGCCGTCAAAAACCAAGAGAAAATCATGGTTTATGGCGACTACGACGTAGACGGCTGTACGGCCGTTGCTTTGGTGTATAAGTTCCTGCGCCAAATCGGGCATAAAAACCTGATGTTCTACATCCCCGACCGCTATACCGAAGGTTATGGTATTTCGGTCAAAGGTATTGACCTCGCAGCCCATAAGGGTGTGGGGCTAATCATCGCCTTGGACTGTGGTATCAAAGCCATGGAAAAGGTAGTCTATGCGAAACAGAAGGGCGTGGATTTCATTATCTGCGACCATCACCTCCCCGCCGAGGAGATTCCTCAGGCGGTAGCTGTTCTTGACCCCAAGCGGGTCGACTGCTCCTACCCGTTCGACGAATTGTCGGGTTGCGGTGTAGGTTTCAAATTGGTGCAAGCCTATGCTCAGAAGAACAACATTCCGTTCGAGCAGGTGACTTCGTTGTTGGATTTGCTGGTTGTCAGCATCGCGTCCGACATCGTGCCGTTGGTGGGTGAAAACCGCATCTTGGCGCACTTCGGTTTGAAAAACCTCAATCGTCAGCCTTCGAATGGACTGCTGTCGATCATCAAAATCTGCGGATTGGATCGTCACTGCATCACCATCGACGACATCGTCTTTAAGATTGGTCCACGCATCAATGCCGCAGGGCGTATGCGCATGGACGAACACGACGAAAATGCCTCTCCTTCGGGAGGTCATGCCGCCGTGGAACTGCTCATTGAAGGCAACGAAACGGAAGCCGCCAAGTTCGGCGAAGTGATTGATGCCTACAATCAAGACCGCAAATCAATCGACCGCTCCGTCACTCAAGAGGCTCACGACTACATCGAGAACAATCCCGATTTGAAGAAGCGCAAGAGTACGGTGGTATACAACCCCAAATGGATGAAAGGTATCGTGGGTATCGTTGCATCGCGACTCATCGAGACCTACTATCGTCCGACGGTGGTACTCACGATGAGCAACGGATTTGTGACGGGTTCGGCTCGTTCAGTTCCGGGATTTGACCTCTACCAAGCTGTCGAATCATGCTCGGATTTGTTGGAAAATTTCGGTGGTCACATGTATGCCGCAGGTCTTACGATGCGCCCCGAAAATGTCGCGGAATTCACCCGCCGATTCAATGCCTATGTCGAGGAGCATATCGACCCCGATATGTTGATCCCGCAGGTGGACATTGACTCGGAGCTGTTGTTCTCCGACATCACGCCCGCATTCCGTCGCGATTTGAATCGTTTCCAACCTTTCGGTCCCGGCAACACAGCACCCGTATTTGCCACCTTTGGAGTGAGCAACAACGGCGATGCCAAATTGGTGGGCATGGAGCAGGAGCATCTGCGTGCTGAGTTGGTACAGCGTCAGAAACCCAACACCAAACTCCAATCTATCGCCTTCCAACAGCCCACTCATTACGAATGGATACGCGCAGGAAGACCGATTGATGTGTGTTATCAAATCGTCGAGAACCATTATCGTGGCACGGTATCCACACAATTACGTGTGAAGGATATAAAACCCGTCAAACGATAAGTGTTTTAGATAAATGATGGAAGGCCCCGCTAATCTCGAATTAGCGGGGCTTTTTTTGACGTTTTTCAACAACTGATCTCAGCCCCGGCAAAATGATCGACCTTGTGGCACGAAGGGCAAAAATCGTCTATTTTTAGGGGTGAGCAACGATCGGTAGTCGGACAGCACCACGCCCCATTACTTCATCCAAATGACACGCTCCGTAGCATCTTCGGGGAGCGGTTTAGGTTCGAAATCGGAGTAACCGATCGCCATCGCACACAAAGCCTTGCATTCGGCAGGTATGGGCAGGAACTCACGCAGGAAATCCTCGGCTTGCGCCCCTTCGGGTTCGGATTTCAGACGCGGACGACCCGCAATATGCACCCAACACGAAGCCAACCCCTCGTCCACAGCCGCTTGGTGGAGGACGGTAGCCGAAATCGCGCAGTTGACCTGCCATAGATCGGTCGTCGTCGTGTCACCCATCACAACGATTGCTAAGGGTGCTGAAGCCATAAACGACGAACCATAATCGCGCATCTCAGCCATCCGCGCAATCAAGGTGGGATCGTCGACCACCAAGAAACGTGTCGAACGCGAATTGCGTGACGAAGGAGCAGAAAGCGCCACCTTCAACATCCGCTGAATGACCTCTTCGGGTACGCGGCGGGGAGAATATTTACGAATACTGCGGCGTTTAGCCATCAACTCTTTGAACTCCATAATTGACTTTAAGATTAGGTTGCTACAAATTAAAAAAACAGATTATTCTGGGATAGATATTATTGCATCAATCCACCCTCAATAAAGAACACGACTTCATTCAATCGTTGTTTGTTCTTTTTTTCGTCTTTAAAAACAGCAGGTATATTTAGCACTTTGTCCTGAATCAGATTATCCATTAAATACCACATAACCTCATGGTACAAAATCACCATTGCTGTTTTTTCATCATTTATATCATATTGGGTTGCGATATTGCCACAGTTGTCTTTAAGGTCTGACGAAATGGAATTAACAAGCCTGTCAATAATTTGATGAAAACTATCTTGTCGTTTTTTTATGACAGGAAATAGAATGTCTCCATCTTTGTTTGTCAAGCCGTATGGAATGAGTTTAGAGATAAGTTGCGGATTGTTAATTTTCCCATATTTGGATATTTCATCAGCGCTATCCTCCATTGTTTTACTGCTTGGCGAAACATCACT
>SAMEA104404100__coassemble_3726_pt1 | contig 9707 bp, 8 predicted proteins | sample SAMEA104404100__metabat2_high_PE_096 | metagenome-assembled genome bin SAMEA104404100 (sample SAMEA104404100) | Balaenoptera acutorostrata
TTTGGCTGAAGAGTTGGCTCTGACCCGCAAGCGTTGGAATATTTACGAGATTTCGGACTTCTTCGAGGAGGATTTCTTCGAGACCAAAAAAGTCGTCTATACTCCGAAAAACTAATTCCTCGGAGAGATGTTATAGGAGCGTTCCTTGGGGGACGCTCTTTTTTTTGTCGGTGGGTCGGTGGGGTGGAGGGGCGGAATGCTTTGCGGGGAAGAACGGCTTCTGCGGGCTATTTCGGGAAGTCGATGCGTTCCCCCTCCAAACAAAAAAGCGACCCTCAAAAGAGTCGCTTTAAAGTATGAGTTGCGAAAAATCTCGCCCCTTGAGCGGGTTATTTTCGGACGTATCGTTTGGCGAGTCCACCTTCGGAAGTCTCGCGGTAGAGACTCGGCAGGTTGTGTCCCGTTTCGTTCATCACTTCGACCACTTTGTCGTAGCTGACCAAGTGTGCGCCATCGGAAAGTGTCGCGTAGGCATTGGCATCCAAAGCACGGGCAGCAGCCACAGCATTGCGCTCGATACAAGGCACTTGCACCAATCCGCAAACGGGGTCGCAGGTCAATCCCAAATGGTGTTCCAAAGCCATCTCTGCGGCATATTCGATCTGCGCGGGCGTGCCTCCAAACAACTGACAAGCAGCCGCTGCCGCCATGGCACAAGCCACACCGACCTCGCCCTGACAGCCGACCTCAGCACCCGAAATCGAGGAGTGAGTCTTTGCCACATTGCCAAACAGACCTGCCGTAGCCAAAGCCCTTAGGATGCGCACACGGCGGAAGTCGCGCGAAGAAGCCAAATGGTAGAGTACCGCAGGCACAACACCACTCGAACCACACGTTGGAGCAGTTACCACCGTACCTCCCGAAGCATTCTCCTCGGAGGTAGCCAAAGCATAGGCGTAGATCTTGGCACGCGATGCCAGAGAGTCGCTATAACTCTTCGACTTCACCCAATAGGTGCTTGCTTTGCGAGCCACTTTCAGACCTCCGGGCAGCACGCCATCGTTGTTTAGACCGCGTTCGATCGTGTCGCACATCACCGTCCAAATCTCGTCCATGTAGTCCCAAATCTCCTTGCCTTCGCACTCCTCGACATACTCCCAATAGGTTTTACCCTCCTTGTAGCACCACTTCTTGATCTCGCTGATGGTGGTCATCGGGTAGAGATTTGAGGGCGATTCCATGCGGGTGGTCTCGTTGCCCAAAGCACCGCCACCAACACTATATATCTTCCATTCGTTGACAACCTTACCTTCGCGCAGTGCCTCATAATACATACCGTTGGGGTGGAAGGGAAGCACGATGTCGGGTTTCCAAATAATCTCGGTCGGGGCTTTAGGCTCTAAAACCGAAAGGATCGCTACATCGGTTAAGTGACCCTTGCCCGTAGCCGCCAACGAACCATAAAGCGTCACGCGAAATGCCTCTGCCTTGGGGTTGCGTGCCAAAAACATTTCAGCGGCTTTTTTTGGTCCCATTGTGTGACTACTCGATGGACCTGAACCGATTTTATATAGCTGTCTTAACGAATCCATAATCTCATTGGTTTTGTTGGCAAAGATAGATAAATTTCTATATCTTTGTGCTATTCTGCGCGGAAGAGTCACCCCAAAGTCGAGGATTCGAGCAGAATTGTCGAAAAACGAAGGAAAGATAATATTATATAGGTAAATTTAAAATTCAAACGAACCATGAAAAAAATCATTGCTGCACAGCAAGCTCCCAAAGCCGTAGGTCCTTATTCGCAGGCTGTTGAGGCTGGTGGCGCACTCTACATTTCGGGTCAATTACCCATTGACGGTGCTACTTCTCAGATGGCTGAGGGTATCGAGGCTCAGACTCGTCAATCGCTCACCAATTTGGGTTACATCCTCCGCGAAGGTGGTTACGATTTCAAGAACGTTGTGAAGACAACCGTGCTGTTGAACGACATCAAGGATTTCGGCAAGATGAATGCTGTCTATGCTGAGTTCTTCACCGAGGAGATGCCTGCCCGTATGTGCTACGAGGTTGCTGCCCTGCCGATGGGGGCTTTGGTCGAGATTGATGCCGTCGCTGTAAAATAATTGCCGACGGAAATATCGTGTAACCTGCGCCTCAGACTCTCTGGGGCGCTTGTTTTTGAGGTGCGAAATTATTTATGGTGGGAAATTGGGAAGTTTGCAGAAAAAAACGCAATTTTGTACCATCGGATTTTGACCGATTAAACGTATAAAATGATAATATTACATATCCCTTATGTCTAAAACAACTAACGATTCGCTTGCCAAAGTCGATTATAATGAGGCGCTTGCGGCATCGAAAGAGTATTTCGATGGAGACGATCTCGCCGCTACGGTGTGGGTCAGCAAGTATGCCTTGAAAGATTCGTTTGGCAATATCTACGAAAAATCACCAGTGGAGATGCACCACCGCATCGCTGCTGAAATCGAGCGCATCGAGAACAAGTACCCCAACCCCTTGACCAAAGAGGAGGTATTCGATCTGCTCGATCATTTCCGTTATATCATCCCCCAAGGTGGGCCGATGACTGGTATTGGTAATAATTTGCAGGTCGCTTCGCTGTCGAACTGCTTCGTGATCGGTCACCGTCATCCGGCTGACTCGTATGGAGGTATCTTCCGCATGGACGAGGAGCAGGTGCAGTTGATGAAACGTCGTGGTGGCGTGGGTCACGACCTCTCGGACATCCGTCCCGCAGGTAGCCCCGTGTTGAACTCGGCACTCACCTCGACGGGTATCGTTCCCTTCATGGAGCGTTATTCGAACTCGACACGTGAGGTGGCTCAGGATGGTCGCCGTGGCGCACTGATGCTGTCGCTGTCGGTCAAACACCCCGATGCAGAACGCTTTATCGACGCGAAGGTCGACACTGGTAAGGTGACGGGCGCGAATGTGTCGATCAAATTGGATGACGAATTTATGCACGCTGCAATGGAGGGTAAACCCTATCATCAGCAGTTCCCTGTCAAATCGGAACATCCTAAATATGAGCAGGATATTGATGCCAAGAAACTGTGGAACAAGATTATCCACAATGCTTGGAAATCGGCTGAGCCGGGTGTGCTGTTCTGGGATACGATCATCCGCGAGAGCATTCCCGATTGCTATGCTGACGAGGGCTTCGTAACCGTGTCGACAAACCCCTGTGGCGAAATTCCGCTGTGTCCCTACGATTCGTGCCGTCTGTTGGCTATCAATCTGTTGGGCTATGTGGATAACCACTTCAAGAGCGATGCGAAATTCAACTTTGACAAGTTCCGCGATCACGTGGCTAAGGCCATGCACATGATGGACGACATCATCGACTTGGAGTTGGAGAAGGTGAACCTCATCATCGAGAAAATCGAGCGTGACCCCGAAGATATGGAGGTGCGTTTCGTGGAGTTGGATCTGTGGAAGAAGATCCGCTCGATGGCTGAGAAGGGTCGCCGTACAGGTCTGGGTATCACGGCTGAGGGCGATATGTTGGCAGCCTTGGGTCTGAGATACGGTACGCAGGAGGCTAACGATTTCGCTGTTGAGGTGCAGAAGAATTTGGCGTTGGCTGCTTATCGCGCTTCGGTCAAAATGGCTGAGGATCGTGGTGCTTTCCCCGTTTTCGATGCCAAGAAAGAGGAAAACAATCCGATGATTGCTCGTATCCGCGAGAACGATCCCGAATTGTATGACCTGATGCTGAAGCATGGTCGCCGTAACATCGCGCTGTTGACCATCGCCCCCACGGGTACTACTTCGCTTATGTCGCAGACGACTTCGGGTATCGAACCCGTGTTCAGAACCGTTTACAAACGTCGTCGCAAGATCAATCCTTCGGATGTGGATACGCATGTCGACTATATGGACGAAACGGGCGAGAAGTTCCAAGAATACAACGTCTACCACCACAATTTCGTGAAGTGGTTGGCTGCAAATGGATATGATATTTCGCGATTGGAGACGATCTCCGATGCAGAGTTGGATGAGTGGGTTGCCGCTTCGCCTTATCACCAAGCTACGGCCAACGACATCGACTGGGTGTCGAAAGTCAAGATGCAGGGTGCGATTCAGAAATGGGTCGACCACTCGATTTCGGTGACCGTCAACCTGCCGAACAACGTGTCGGAAGAGTTGGTTGCCGATGTTTACCGCACGGCTTGGGAGTGTGGCTGTAAGGGCGTGACGGTCTATCGTGATGGCTGCCGTGATGGCGTGCTGTTGGATAAGAAGTCCAAAAAACAGACCGATGCAACTTCGAGTCATGTTCACAAACGTCCGAAATCAATCCCCGCCGACATCGTGAGATTCAAGAACGGCAAGGAGGATTGGATCGCATTTGTAGGTCTTCAGGATGGTCGTCCGTATGAGGTATTTACGGGTAAAATCGAAGAGGATGCGATGTATATTCCTCCCAAAATTAAGCACGGAAATATCATCAAGGTGCGCGAGGCTGACGGCACGAAACGCTATGATTTCCAATACACTGACCGCTATGGTTACACCAATACGGTGGGAGGGATTTCACGTTTGTTCAACGAAGAGTTCTGGAACTACGCCAAACTGATTTCGGGTGTGTTGCGTCATGGTATGCCGATCGAAAAAACCGTGTCGCTGATCGAGTCTCTGCACTTGGATAGCGAGTCGATCAACACATGGAAAACAGGCGTATGTCGAGCTTTGAAACAATATATCGAGAACGGCACCAAGTCGAAGGGTAAATGTCCGCAGTGTGGTCAGGAAAACATGGCTTACCAAAACGGATGCTTGACTTGTATGTCATGCGGTTACTCGAAATGTGGTTGATCCCTTGGGTGAAAAATCACTGAAAATTTTCGAAAAGGCTCAAATTTTTGCGATTTGAGCCTTTTTTTTCTGTTTTTCAGCAATTTATCTTGACAAAAAAAGAAGTTTCAAGGATTTTTATTATATTTGTTACTCAAAACGTAATATACTCTGAGCTAAAATTAGTTGTAATATGAAAAAATTATTCTTATCGCTGTTGTGCGTTGTCTTGGCATCCTCCGCTGTCATGGCTCAAGAAACGCAGCAGAAACCCAGCTTCAAAGGATTCCGTACTAACGGTTTTTGGGATAATTGGGAACTTTCTGCAGGTATAGGTGTGAATACAGCGGCTTCAACTGTTGCGAATGACGGCGGTCGTGGTGATCGTCTCGGTTTCGATGGTAGCATCTCGGCAACGAAATGGATCGTTCCCGTTGTCGGATTCCGCGCCCAGTTGCAAGGTGGAAAGTTCTCGACCTATGAGAACGCTGATCAGTATAAATGGCCGTATCTGTTTGCTCATGGCGACTTGATGCTGAACCTTTCGAATTGGATCGGTGGCTATCGCGAAGATCGTTTGTATAGTGCTGTTCCTTATCTGGGTATCGGTTGGTTATGCACCAACTTTACCGATGATAGTCAGGCGAAAACCGGCAAGGGTCGTTTGGAAGACTTCGCTTTGGCTTATGGTTTGGTCAATAAATTCCGCGTTAGCAAGGCTTTGGATGTTGATCTCGAATTGAAGGGATTCTTGGTTAGAAATCATGTCGTGCCTCACGATATTTCGGGTAAAATCGCTGGTCTTTCGGCTACAATCGGTGTAACATATCGCTTCAACAACCGTGGTTGGGAGCGTGCTTTGGATCCCGTGGCTACCGCTGCTGAACTCGCAAGCTATCAGAAAGCTGCTGCTGACAGCAAGGCTAATTGGGAAAATGCTCAGGCTGACAACGCTCGCATGGCTAAAGACTTAGACGCTGCTCGCAAGGATGCTGCTGACGCTAAGGCTCAAATGGCTACGATGGAGGCTGAGTTGGCTGACCTCAAAGAGCGTGCTTCGCAGGAGAATGCTTCGGTGATGTTCAACTTGAACTCGTCGACGATCTCAAGCAAGGAGGCTACTCGTTTGGAGGTTATGGCTGATGTCATTAAGAATGGTCCGTCGGATCGCGTTTATACCGTTTATGGTCACGCTGATGCGCAGACGGGTACTCCCGAAATCAACCAGAGAGTCGCTGAAAAACGTGCTAAGAGCGTTTACGATTACCTCGTGAAGTTGGGTGTTAATCCCGATCAGTTGAAGTACGAGAGCCGTGGTGATAAGGAAGCTCCTTACAACGTACAGAAGGCTAACCGTGCTGCTATCATCAAGTAATTGATAACAATACATATCCTTATGAAGCAACATCCCTTGGGGGTGTTGCTTCTTTTTTTTGTGTGTGGAATGAGTTGAGGGGATAGGGATGCGGAGTTGAGTTGGGGGTGTGTTTGCGGGGGCTGGGTTACGGAGGAAAGGTGTGTGTGGGGCGATTGATTGGGGAACGATGAGGTTATGGTGCGAGGATGAGGCGGGGCGATTTGGAGTGAAATTAAGGCGGATGTATAGTTATATATAGGTGTGGAGGGGGAAGAGCATAAAAAAAGCGTCCCGAAGAACGCTTGAAATTTCATATATGATGACGTGATCTTTATCGAATAATCACCACATTCACAACCTTAACACCCAAACGGCGATTGATTTCGTCACGCAGGGCATCGCGCTGATAGAAGAGTTCCGAACGCAGAACGCTCGACTGAAGTTTGGCGTAAAGAACATGATTCTCCAATTTGAGTTCGGTGGTGTAATCCGCTGCTTGCTGACCCAAAATCTCGCGCCAAACAATCGGAATCTTACCCTCGGCAACCTTGGCGGCAATGTAGGGGCGTTTGAAAAACTCCTCCAACAAGTCACCCATCAAAACTGCTTTTGTGCGTCTCATAATTCGCTGATTATCTGTTAAAATGGTTCGGGAATGACTTCTTCTGTCGATTCGTCTGCAAGTGTGTACTCTAAGGCGTTTGCGTCATTGAACACCTTAGATTCGTCTTCAATAATAGACGATTCTCGCGTTGCGTTTGGGGAGGTTTGTGAACCTTCCTTTGTGGAAGTTTGCGATTGGTCGCAAGATGCCTCACACTCCGAGGGTGTTTCGGGGTTTGGTTTGCCTTCGGATGCAGGAGTCTCCTTCGTCGATGAACAACTTTCCGCAGTAGTGTCCGCCTCGTTGGTCGCTGTTGGTGCGGATACGATTCGACCATCGCCAATGGTGAAAAGCGTGTATTCGTCCTCGGTTTTGTCGAGGATCGAGCGCAGGCGGGTGGTGTTGCAGTCGGTGATGAAAATCTGACCAAAAGCCTCGCCCTTGACTAAGTGGATCAACTGCTCGACACGCGAAATATCCAACTTGTCGAAAAGATCGTCTAACAAAAGGATCGGTCTCTCGTGACGCTCCTCTGCCACAATGGCATATTGAGCTAATTTCAAGGCGATTAAGAAGGATTTCTGTTGACCTTGAGAACCGTATTTCCGAAGGGGATAACCTCCGATTTTCAGCACTAAATCGTCACGATGGATGCCCGAAGTTGTAAATTCGTTGACCAAATCTTTTGGACGTGAGGACTCTAAAATCTCCTCAAATGGTCGGTCGTTCAGCTCCGATTTATAGACCAACTCGACCTGTTCGCGGTCGTTGGACAGCGTGCGGTAGAATTCGGTGACAAGGGGAATCATGCGCGAAACAAATGCCTTGCGTCGTTCGTGGATCAAGCGTCCATGTTCGGCAAGTTGCATATCGTAAATCGACAGCATCACCTCGTCGGGATGAGTCTTGAGCAGTCGGTTGCGCTCGGTCAGCACGGCATTGTAGCGAATCACGGCATTGAGATACGTGCGATCCAACTGCGAAATGCAGGCATTCAGGTAACGTCTACGCTCCTCGGCAGTATCGCTAATGAGTTGACTATCAGCTGGCGAAACAATCACTGCGGGGATCAGTCCCACGTGATCGGCGAGGCGTTCGTACTCCTTGCCGTTGCGTTTGAGAACCTTGCCGCTACGGCGTGCGTAGGAGCAGGAGATGACCTCGTTTTTCTCGTCATCCGAACGATATTGACCCTCGACCATAAAGAAATCCGCTCCATGGCGAATGCTTTGTCCATCGGTCATTTGGAGAGACGATTTACACATCGACAGATAGTACACCGCATCGACAATGTTGGTCTTGCCTGCGCCGTTACCACCGACGAGGCAATTAATGCCCTCACAGAGTGCAAATTCCTCTTGGGCAATATTTTTGAAGTTCAGAAGCGATAATTTTTTCAAGCGCATAGGACAAAGGTACAAAATTTCCTGAGACTCTATTGTACATTATGAATAGTTTTGTATCTTTGCAAACTATCATATTGAATTTAAACTAAAAACCGATATTTTATATGACAAAGAAACAAGCTGCTGAACCTGAAGCATTGGGCGAGGCTATGACCAGCACCGAGCTTTTCTTGGAGAAGAACGGTCGTAAATTTTCGTATATATTTCTTGCAATTCTGCTCGTTGCGGGTGTGATCTACGGCTACCGTGCTTTGATCATCCAGCCCCGTGCAGATCGTGCTGCTGAGATGATCGCAGGCGCACAGCATCGTTTCGAGGCTGAGACTCCCGATTATGAGTTGGCTTTGAATGGCGACGCTCAGGGTGCAGGTTTCTTGGAGGTGATTGAGCAGTATGGTTCGACTCCTTCGGGCAACTTGGCTAAGCACTATGCTGGTATCTGCTACTTGCACATGGGCGACTTGGAGAATGCTGCCAAATATTTGGCTAAGTACTCTTCGGTGAGCGGTATTCCCGGTGCTATTATCAACGCTCAGAACCTTGGTTTGCAGGGCGATGTCGCTGTGGAGCAGGGCAATTACAAAGCTGCTGTGAAATTCTTCAAAGAGGCTGTGGAGGCTGCTGACAACAATTTGACAGCTCCCCTCTATCTGCGTAAGGCTGGTATGGCTGCTCGCGCTCAGGGCGATATGAAACTCGCTGAGGAGTTGTTCCAGAAGATTTTGACCGACTATCCTGCATCAATGGATGCTCGTGATGCCGAGAAATTGTTGGGTACTGTAAAATAATTAGATGATGATCACCAAGAAACACAATTTATCGGAGTTGTCTTCTCCGCTGCCCTCGGCTAAGGAGATGTGCTTTGGTATCGTGGTAGCCGAATGGAACAAGGAGGTTACCGACAAATTGTTGGAGGGTGCTATCCACACCTTGCGTGAGGCTGGTTGCCCCGAACAAAATATCATCGTTAAACACGTTCCCGGAACTTTCGAATTGTCGTTGGGCGCACAGTTCTTTGCTGAGTATACCGATGTCGATGCTGTGATTGCTTTGGGATGTGTGATTCAGGGTGATACGCGTCACTTCGACTTCATTTGCGACGGTGTGACTCAGGGTATCACTCAGTTGCAACTGCATTGGAATATGCCCATCGCTTTCGGTGTCTTGACCGTAAACGATATGCAACAGGCTTTGGATCGTTGCGGTGGTCGTCACGGAAATAAGGGTGACGAGGCTGCTGCTACTGCGATCCACATGGTGCAAATGCAGATCGAAATGGAAGCTGCTGCTCCCGTTATTGAGGAGGATGTTGCCGATCGTCGCAACATCAACTAAGCGAAATCTTTTAGATTCTATACAGAGGTGTCCCTTGCGCGGGATGCCTCTTTTTTTGTGCCTTGTGATGAGGGGGTAGGGGTGTGCTTGAAGCGGGGAGGTGTTGTGGGTGATTGGCAGGGAGTGGATTGACTCTGCGGATGGTTGACTTGAGGGCGAATCTGTGGTGGGATGGTGAACGAACTTAAGGCGAGGTGGTTGGCGTATTGTAAGCAACTGCCTTGTGGAAAAATCGTGGGGGATGTTG
>SAMEA104404100__coassemble_3756_pt1 | contig 9655 bp, 5 predicted proteins | sample SAMEA104404100__metabat2_high_PE_096 | metagenome-assembled genome bin SAMEA104404100 (sample SAMEA104404100) | Balaenoptera acutorostrata
GTGATGATACCCGTTGTTTTGTCGATTTGCGCAATAGATTTGTTTTGATTTTTGCCATTGTGTGTCACCTTAGTGATGGCAAACTGCGGCTCACCTCCTGCCAAAAGGGTTGGCTGTGCCGAAGTGTATGTGCCACTTCCCAAAGCCATCTCTCCTGAGGGGTAGCTCAACGATGTGTTCGCCGCAGGAATGTCGTAGTCCTGACACGAAGCCACTCCCATTGCACACAGCAGAGCGACCACAAGTAAGGACAACAAATGTTTGCAGGTTTTCATAAAGTTTTGTAGTTAAATTAGTTCATTCAGTTTTGTTTTAATTTATGGCTTCAAAATTACCCCTTTATATATAGAATAAGGGGCATTTTTGTACGTGCTATTTGTCATTTAGTTCATAATTTTGTCTTTCAAAATATTTATGTGTTTGACTGGCTCGATCTTCGGAATCGGGCTTGTGGGGCGTTACATGGGCATTTTAGGATTTCGGCGATGGGCTATTTTCGTCCATTCCGAGTAGATCATGCCTCTTTGGGGGGAGGTGAGATGGTCGCCTCGCCCCTCTGTGCGATCTCCTTGCGGTAGGACAGAGGGCTGAGTTTGAACTGAGCCTTGAAGCACTTGCTGAAGTAGTGTGCCGAGCTAAATCCCGTGCGATCGGCGATTTCCGAGACGTTCAATTCCGGGTTATTTGCCAGCAGTGTCGCGGCTTTTTTCAGACGGATTGTCTGTATGAATTCGTTGGGGGTAGTACCCGTGATTGCTTTGATTTTGGCAAACAAATTGGTGCGTGCCATACCCATCTCTCGCGAAAATATCGTGATGTTGAACTCTGGATCGTCCATGTGTTCGTCGATGAGTGCCGTAGCCTTTTCGATCAGCTCTTGATCCTTGGTGTTGGTCGCCAACATACGAGCCGATTGTTCGGGTTGATGGCTAAACTTCTCGCGTAGGACAATGCGGCTATTCACCAAGTTGTTGCATCGCGACAGCAGTAAGACGGTGTTGAACGGCTTGGTGATGTAGTCATCGGCACCCGTGCGCAGACCCTCCAGAGTATGTTCGGGAGCGGTGCGTGCGGTGAGCAACACCACGGGAATGTGACACGTCGTGATGTCGTCCTTGATGCGTCGACATAGCTCTGTACCCGACAGACGTGGCATCATCACATCCGAAAGCACGATCTGTGGTTCTTCCTCCAACACCTTCTGCCAACCCTCCTCTCCATCCGAGGCGGTAGTCACCTCGTAGAAGGGTTCGCAGAGCTTTTGAAGCATCTCTCTCAGCGAATCGTTGTCCTCCACGATAAGCATCTTCATGCCGTGGATACGGCGGTAGACCTTGTCGTCCATCTCCTTCTTTTCGATGGCAAAACTGCTCTCGATCATTTCGGGAGTGAGCGTTGTGGAGTATTCGTTCGATTGCTGTTTTTTGTCTTTCTCTTCGGAGGTGAATGCCGAATCGTCGGTCGTAAGCTCGACACTAAACGTGCTGCCCTTGCCCTCTTCGCTCTCGACGAGGAGTGATCCGTGGTGCAGTTCGACAATACCCTTCGACAGTGCCAAGCCGATACCCGTCCCCTGAGACGTGTTTTTCGAATCGGTCACTTGGTAGAAGCGATCGAAAATTTTGTCAATCTCCTGCTTGGGGATACCACGACCCGTATCCGTCACGCCAAACTCCACCCGTGAATCCTTTCGACGAATCCACAGCGAGATGTGACCCGCTTCGGGCGTATGTTTCATGGCGTTCGAAAGCAGGTTGTTCACCACCTTCTGCATTTGTTTGCGATCGAACCACACCATTTGCGAGTCGATCTCTTTGTCAAACGTCAGCTCTATGTGACGATAATCGGCATACTCCTTGAATATCAGGAAGTTCTCGTAGAGAAATTCCACCAAGTCATGCTCCGCCACACGGATTTTCATGTGACCTAATTCGTGTTTGCGGAAGTCCAACAACTCGCTGATCAACTCCTTCAACTGGTTGCAGTTCTTGTAGATTCTCAGCACCTTGTTATAGGTGTTGGGCGTGAAGGATTGCACTTGCAACAGCATCTCCACCTGACCCAAAATCAAGGTCAGCGGGGTGCGGAATTCGTGTGATATATTGGTGAAGAACCTTAGTTTGGCTTGGTTTAGCTGTTCGATGTCGCGGATGTGTTGCTGCTCGTAGCGGAGCGACTCCTGCAAACGGATACGCCCCTTGTAGGTGCGGATGATTGTCCACAGGATCACCACAAAAATCAGGGCATAGAGTATCCATGCAAGGGTAGAACGATAGAATGGAGGCAAGATTTCGATGTCGAGACTCGCCACCTCTGGATCGTGACCTTTGGGATTAGCACTGCGCACCATCAAGGTATAATGTCCGGGGGGAAGGTTCGTGTAGGTGATTTCGTGCTGATTTCGCGTAGGAGTCCACTCGTTGGAGAATCCCCTCAAACGATAAACAAACTCGTCCTTGTTGGCAGGCAAGAAGTTCGATGTGGCAAATTCAACGGTAAACACCGAATAGCGCGATGGCAGGGTGATCGAGGGGCTGTGACACAGCGATTTATGGAGGATTCCCGTTGCGTCACCCACCTCTACGGGTTCGCCGTTGACCAGCAGACGGCTCGGCACAATGCGATAGGGCTTTGATTTGTAGTCCAAAGCCTCCGGACGGAACGACACCATGCCTTGTGTGCCTCCCAAAAATACCACACCATCGTGGGTGTAGCAGATCGAATTCTCGTTGATAGCCGTCAATGGGAATCCGTTCGATAGCGTATGGTTATCGAAACTCTGACTCTCGGTGTCGAAGCGTGAGAATCCTTTGTTAGTGATTATCAGTAATTTGCCAGTTTCGTTACCATCTCTTAGATCGTAAATGCAATCGCTCGATAAGCCATTGCTTCGCATATCGAAATTCTCAAAATCGCGGGTTTCTCTGCGGAAACGATCCAGACCCTCACCCGAAGTTGCCAACCATAGATTGCCCGCATGATCTTCGACAATGCTGTTGATGTTGTTGCTACTTAGGCTGTTGGGTTGACCTGCGTTGTGTTGGTAACATCTCAGATCGTTCGTCTCAAAATTATAGGCATAAAGACCCACGTCCGTGGCTGCAATCCACAGCGTGCCTTCGTGATCAATAGCGACCACTGCCGCCTCCTTGATGCGACGACCGATTTCCGAATCTTGGAACATCTTCTCCGCCCGTCCGGTTTCGGGGTCAAAACGGCATACACCCTCCTTGGTAGCCAAAATTAGCTCTTCGCCGTGGAGGATCACATCGCGCACGATGTCCGAAGGGATGGCGTGGGGATTGCCATCTTGAGCGCGATAGTGGGTGAAGTGACCCGTCTTTATGTCCAATCGGTTCAGACCGCCCATGTGCGTACCCAGCCACATCGCCTGACGTTTCGAATCGTAGCAAATCGCCTTCACGTTGTTGTGCGAGATGCTGTTGCGGTGGGGGAAGTGGCGATACCAACGGAATTTACCCGTTTGGCGGTTGTACATATTCAGTCCGCTACCTTCTGTACAAATCCACAAGTTGTGGGCATCGTCCTCGATGATCTTACCGACGATCTCCGAGGAAAGACCTTCGCCTTCCTGCTCCGATTTCTTGTAACGGGTATAAATTTCATATTCGGGGTTGAAATAGTTCACCCCTCCGAAATAGGTTCCTAACCATATTGTACCTTGATGGTCCTTCATCAAGCTCCACACCGAGGAGTGGGTCAAGCCGTCCTTCGTGCCATCTGCCACATAGCATTGGGTTTCGCCCGTGGAGGGGATGTAGCGATTCAGACCCAAGAACGTGCCGATCCAAATACTGCCCTGATCGTCCTCGACAAAGCAACGCACAAAATTCGACAGCAAACCTCCCTCTTTCTTTCGGTGGTTGTGCCATGTGCCTTTTTTATCGCGGATGTAGAGACCCGATTCCCACGTTCCAGTCCAGAGTCTTTGAGCCGAATCTTCGTAGATGTTGGTCACTTGGGCGTGGTCAAACGGATGGTGATATTCGCCTTTCGGGGTTCGACCATAGAGACCTCTGTGTTGAGTACCCATCCATAGAGTCCCCTTATGGTCGTAATTCAGGCTCACAATGTCATCCTCAATGGCTTCGGGAAGTGCGTTTATAAGGCTTAATTGACCTGTTTGGGTGTCGCAACGATACACCTTTGAGCCGATTGCCACGATGAGTTCCTCGTCGTAGTAGATGGCTGAAGCTTTACCGCGATACAAGGTGTGGAATTGATCGCGTAGAATGTCGAAATGAGCCACACCCTCGGAACAGAGCAGATAGATGTTTCCCGCTCCGTCTCCCGTTATGCGGATGACATTGTTGCAAAAAAGTGATGTGGAATCGCGTTTGTCGTGTTTGAATGTTTTGATGCCGTTGCTGTTGTAACGGTTCAGACCTTCCCTTGTGGCTATCCAGATAAATCCTCGTTCATCGCGGTAGAGCGACAACACCGAGAAGTTCGACAAACCATCGTCTGTGGTCAGATGGCTGAACGCAATATGCTGAGCCTGCACCCCCCACGAGGGAAGACACATAAACAATAGCAACATACATTGCTGTATATGTTGTTTTAAAAGGCTCAAAGTCATTAGGTTTTACAAACAAATATAGTATTTTTTTCTTGGATTTGAAAGCATTCTCCTTTGTTTTAAAACCTTTAAAAGGCTTTTCTGCTGAAAAAGAACATTTTGGCGAACCAAATTTTTTTTGATTTAGGGCAAAAAATAACCCCGTCTGAATTTCAGACGGGGTTGTTTTGTATGTTGATTAAGAGTTTTTACTCCTCATCGCGGTACATATGCTCAACGTAAACGGCGTGTGCCATAGCCTCACGTTTAGCGATCGAAGGCTTTGTGAAGTACTGACGACGACGCAACTCCTTCAGAACGCCTGTGCGCTCGTATTTACGTTTGAACTTCTTCAGGGCGCGCTCGATGTTTTCGCCCTCTTTTACCGGCATGATAATCATAATTGTCTAAATTTTATTGTTGTTTATTGAAATTCTTGTTTTTTAGTCAGCCGTCCGATTTCAAAGATCGGTTGACATCAGTTTTTAGGGGTTTGTGAGCTTCGTTCACTCGGTGGACGAAATTACTCGAAAATTTTTTGGTTTTCTGGCTCGTTGGACTGTCGAATTGGACTAAAATCAAGGTATGGAGCTAATTTTTCAAGCTCTTCCTCGGTGAATATGTCATCTTTTAGTAATTCTTCAGTGGTACTCCAACCTCCTTTCAACTGTCTTTGTTTCAATAATTTACGTAACCTCCGCGGGGCTATATATGGATGTATTGCCAAGCGGTTAGGACTCGCAAAGTTAATATCTATTTTTTGAATTTCACAACTCTTACATGAAATTTGTTTCAAAATTTTTTCAAAATTGCGTTCCGTCACCCCTTTCACCTCCGAAATTTGCTCCTTTTTGTAGAATCCGCCCAACTTTTGGCGGTACTCGATGATTGCCCTTGCGGTCTTAGAGCCGATGCCCACCACGCGACACAATTCCGTGCTATCTGCCGTGTTGATCTCCACGGGTTGCTCCACGGGGGAGGGCTGTTTTTCGGGGAAAATCACATACGCCTCCAAAGCCTTCGCCACCGAATCGCTCACCACATAGCACTCCTTCAACTCCTCCATCGAGTAGATGCCCGACACATCTCTCCAGCGGATCAACGCCTCGGCTTGTCGACGGCTCAGCGCGCCGATGGCTTGCAGATAGATAGCCGTGACGGTGTCCATGCGGAACGCCTCGGCGGGGATCACCTTTCGGGAAGTCCTTTGGGGGTAGGAGCGAGAGTGGGGTTGCAGTCGATACGCCTCACCTATTAATATATAGGGTGCTAATTGGGAGTACAGCGAGTCGCTGATGCCGTGACACAGAGCCACATCCTCCTTGATGCGGAACACCTTGCCCGAAGTGCGGAACTTGATCAGACTCACCGCCTCATACTTGCCTAAACCCATCTCACGCAACTCCTCATACTCCACTTCGTTGGGATCGAACATCCTCAAACGGAGGCTATCCTCGATGCGTTCCATCGTCTGCTCCACCTCCTCGGCAAATTCAGGATCGGCTTTGGGGTCGAAAAACACCACGCCCAACACAACCAACACCGCCAATGGCAAAAAGACTGCGATGCTTCGTATTTCTCTCTCCGTAAACATATTTATTAAGGGTAAAGATCGTTGGGGTTTGGCTTATAAGGGGGCTAATGAGGGGTTTATGGGTTTGCTTATGAGGGTAGCTCTTTTATTCTTTGTTGCGGATTGAATCTAAAGCCTCCTTGACCGATCCATAACGCAGTAACAATTCGTGGGCTGCTGCCTCTGAAAGGTGGGTGGCATCCATAATCATGCGCGTACCACGGTCGATGAGTTTGTTGTTGGTCAGTTGCATATTGACCATGCGATTGCCCTCGACCCTGCCCAAACGAATCATCACAGCTGTGGATAACATATTGAGCATCAGCTTTTGAGCCGTGCCAGCCTTCATGCGTGTCGATCCCGTCACAAATTCAGGACCTACAACTGCTTCCAAAGCATATTCCGCCTCGTGAGCCACGGGTGACGAAGGGTTGCAGGTGATGCTACCCGTCAGAAGTCCCTCCTTGCGGGCGCGTCTTAAACCGCCAATGACATAGGGGGTCGTTCCCGAAGCTGCCACGCCAATCAACACATCGCCAGCCGAGGGATGGTAGGGTTGCATATCGCGCCAAGCACCCTCCATATCGTCCTCGGCGTGTTCCACAGCACGGCGCAATGCTCCGTCACCGCCTGCAATCAAGCCGATGACCCATTCGAAAGGCACGCCAAACGTGGGCGGAAGTTCCGACGCATCGGTAACTGCCAAACGACCGCTTGTGCCTGCGCCTATATAAAACATACGACCGCCACATTTCATGCGTTCTACAATCCGCTCGACGAGTTGCTCCATGACGGGAATCGTCTGCGCAACGGCTTCGTGGACGTGGGCATCCAAGGCGTTGATGCCCCTGAGTAGGTCGTGGGTCGACATTCGATCCAAATCGTGATAAAGGGATTCTTGTTCGGTGACTTTATTCATGGTGTAAATGATAGCTTAATAAACCCGCAGCGGGCGATTCCATAATTTTGCCCAACGTGTAGCCCTCCTTGTGGAGTGCCGTGCGGAGCTGCGCCTCGAAATGAGCCGCAACACCGCCCACAAATCCGACGTCGAGATTTGCAGGATAGGCGTGGAGATTCTTGCGTATAAATTCGCAGAACGATTCCACGACCAACTCCTCCACGTGCGGATGTGAAAGATGCTGGTGGATGAACGGAGCTAAACTTGCCAAGAAACGATTGGCTCGCTCTTCGCGGTAGATGCGGTGGATGAGCTGTTCATAACTCATGCCCAACGCCTCCAAAAGTTCTGCTTTGAGGTCGATGTGACCTTTGAAAATGGCATTGATCAGCTTGCGACCCAACACAGCACCACTGCCCTCATCGCCCAAAATGTAGCCCAAAGGAGGGGTGTTGGCAACAATCTGCCCGCCAAGGCAATGACACGAATTCGAACCCGTACCCAAAATGCAGGCGATGCCCTCCCCTGTGCCGAAGAGCGCACGCGCCGTTGCCGTCAGATCCGATTCGATGGTGATCTCTTGGGGGTGGAAATGATCCTCCAAGACCTGTTTCAAGCGTAGGGTCGCCTCGCCAAACTGCGCTCCACACCCCGCACCATAGAAATACACCTTGTCGACACTCTCCCAAGGGGGAAGAGTCGCCAAAATCTCCGTGATCTGCTCCTCGGTCTGCTGTATGGCATTGATGCCCAAGGTGCGCACCTCTTCGAGGGTGTATGTGGCGTAGGTCTTGCAAAGAGTCGGTTGGAGGGTGGTCGTTTGTGCTGTATTTGTTGCATAAGTCATCGGCTGAGAGGTTTCCTTGGCTGAGCCTACCGCCTCTCCGTTTCCCGACTTGACAGCCATCCACAGACATTTGGTCGATCCGCTATCTACGATTAGAATCATTTCGTTGGTCATTTGTAAACCCAAAGATACTGAAAATTTGGCGATTCCGACCCACGGGAAGCCCTCTATTTGAAATCGACAATTTCGGGACGCTCCGGACGATAGCGCAATTCGGGGAAGTTGCTACCACTCGCCACACGGAAGTAGTCGCTCTCCAAAAGTCCGCCCTTACCAAATGCAATGCCCAAGCGAATCTCGATCTCGCTGAATATCAGGCGTTCATTCTTGATGCGCAATCCCATGCCGAGGGTGTTGAAGAATGGATTCTTGAAGATGTTGGACGAGTAACCCAACAATCCGAAATCGGCAAACCCAAAGAATGCAAACCGAAATCCCCACGGTTGAAAGGGGGTGAAGATGACGGTTTGGGTGTTGAGAACCATGCGGTTGGTGCCTTGAGCGTGCTGTTTGAGTGCCTGCATGGTGTTGGGCGGGGTGAAGCGGATGCTCTCGTTGCTGCCCAGTTCGCGATTCCAGCCTTGGGTGTAGTGCAACGCCAAGAACTGACGCACGCGATTGCGACGGAAGTAAAACAAGTGGGAGAACCATGCCAAATCGACATCCACAGCACTGCGACTCCAGCGTCCACTGCGGGGATTGATGTAGCTTCCCAAGTTGAAATTTGCCATCATATAACCCATGGTCGAGAATTTACCCGTTTTGCAACTCATACCCAAGTAGATGCCGTCCTCGAATTCGCCCCACGAATAACCCGTCAGCAGTTCGGCTTTGTAACCCGATGCGAAGTACTCCTTGCTGCCGAATCCAAAGATCATATTCGCAGCGTAGAGCTTCTCGCGGTAGATACCAAAACCCGCCAAAAGCACATCGTGATCGTGAAGTGCGGGGTTGTAGCCCTCGTAGACAAACGGACGCTCCGAAAAACGTGCATAGTTGTAGCGCATCGTGTAGAATATACTCGAATTGATGCTCGGTAAATAGTGTGAACGTCCTGCCCAAACATCCAAATTACGCACCTTGACCAACTTGTTGGTGTCGAGGTCGATCATGTAGTATTTCGAGCGCATATCCTTATACGAAAAGCCGACTTCGTAGTCCGAAGGTTTCAGGAAATCCTTGCTCACCTCCATGTGAAGGCGATCCTCATAGAAACGGCGTCCCACCTCCATATTTGCCTTGAAGAACGATCCAAAGACGTTCGGCACTTCGTACTCGAAGGCATTGCCTCCATAGGAGAAATCCTTGCGCGAAAAGTTCGTCTGGAAGCGGAACGTATTACCCGTACCCAAGATGTTGCCATCGGAAAGTCCCACCATCGTGTGGCTGTCGGAGTGTATACCCACATCGACACTGATCGTCCAGCTGTCTCTCGTGCGGACGCAGATATTCACCTTGGTGGAGTCCAACGTGTCGCGTGTGATTTGCAGGTCGGTGTCGTAGATGTAGGAGCGCGATTTGAGCAGCTGCTGACTTCTCACGACCAATTCGGGGTTGAATTTGTCGCCCTCCTTATAGAGCAAGTCGCGGCGGATGATTCTTTCGCGCGTCACAACGTGAACCTTATTTGCCGACCGGGTGAGCCACGTGCTATCCGAGGAGAAAACATTGTGGCGGTCGATCGTAATCTCGCCAATGGTCATGCCTTCGTAAGGCTTCAAGATGCGACTCTCATCGACAATCTGACCTTTGAGG
>SAMEA104404100__coassemble_3776_pt1 | contig 9596 bp, 9 predicted proteins | sample SAMEA104404100__metabat2_high_PE_096 | metagenome-assembled genome bin SAMEA104404100 (sample SAMEA104404100) | Balaenoptera acutorostrata
CGTTTGTGGTGGTGTTGGGTATGTGTCCTACGTTGGGTACTACCACTTCGGTAGGGAACGGTATGGGTATGGGTTTGGCTACAATGGCGGTGTTGATTCTGTCGAACTTGGCCATCTCGTTGATCAAAAATATCGTTCCCGATAAGGTGCGTATCCCCGCATTCATCGTTGTGATTGCATCGTTTGTGACCATCATTCAGATGTTGATGCAGGCATTCGTTCCCGCGCTGTACGCTTCGTTGGGTGTGTTCATCCCCTTGATCGTTGTAAACTGTATCATCTTGGGTCGTGCCGAGGCTTTTGCTTCGAAGAACTCGCCGTTTGATTCGATGTTGGACGGTCTGGGTATCGGTTTGGGTTTCACCCTCTCGCTGACCTCTATCGGTGCTGTGCGTGAGATTTTGGGCGGTGGTTCGATCTTCGGTCTGTCGTTGGGCATCGAAGATTATATGCCGCTGATTTTCGTGTTGGCTCCCGGTGCTTTCTTAGTGTTGGGTTACCTCATGGTATTGTTTAACAAATTAGCCAAGAAATAATTATGGAACTTTCCTATTTTGCAATTATCATTGGTGCCATCTTCGTCAATAACGTTGTTCTGGCACAGTTCCTTGGCATCTGCCCCTTCTTGGGCGTATCGTCGAAGGTCGAAACTTCGATGGGTATGAGTGCTGCCGTTACGTTCGTCATGGCGATTGCGGCTTTGGTGGCTTGGTTGATTCAAACCTACATCCTCGTACCTCTCGACATCGTATATATGCAGACCATCGTCTTTATCTTGGTGATTGCCGCCTTGGTGCAGATGGTCGAAATCATGTTGAAGAAACTCTCTCCCTCCTTGTATCAGGCTTTGGGTATTTTCCTGCCGCTGATTACCACCAACTGCGCCGTTTTGGGTGTGGCTATCTTGATGATTCAGAAAGAGTTCAGTCTGTTGCAGAGTGTCGTTTACTCGACTTCTACCGCTCTGGGTTTCGGTTTGGCATTGGTGCTGTTTGCAGGTATCCGCGAGCGTTTGGATTTTGAGGACGTTCCGGCTGCATTCAAGGGTATTCCGATTGCGTTGATCACCGCAGGTATCCTCGCAATGGCATTTATGGGATTCTCTGGTTTGGTGTAAAGACCACGAAATTTTTAGTGATAAGATGTGCAACCTTAGAGATGGGGTTGCACATTTTTTTTGTGAGCCGCGATGAATTTGTTTTTAAGGGTGCAGTTTTGGCGGAAAATTTCTTGTTTTACGCGGCAATTTACTAATTTTGCAAATTAACCAAAATAAGTTGTTCCACTATGCAGGATACTATACAACTTCACGACAAGAAGTTTAAAATTATGATCACAGCCGAGCAGATCGACAAGGCTGTTTCGGCGGTGGCAGATCGCATCAACGAGGATTACAAGGGTCTCGATACCCCGATTTTCTTGGGAGTATTGAATGGCTCGTTTATGTTTATGAGCGACTTGATCAAGAAGGTCGAGTTCAACGCAGAGGTGTCGTTTGTGAAGCTCTCGTCGTATGATGGCTTGAATCAGACGGGCGATGTGAAGACTTTGATCGGCTTGAATAACAGCATCAAGGGTCGTCACGTGGTTATTGTCGAGGATATTGTCGATACGGGAGTGAGCATGGAGCATATGTTGCAGATTTTGGCGCAGTACGAACCCGCAAGTGTACGTGTCTGCACGCTGTTCTTCAAACCCGAATCGTTCTGCAAGTCGATAAAGATTGATTACCGCGCGATGGAGATCGGTAACGAGTTCATCGTAGGTTATGGCTTGGACTATAACCAGTTGGGTCGCAGTCTGAAGGATATTTATGTGGTTTGCGAATAATGAATTTGAATATTGATGGCTTAGAGTTGGATGGCGGACGACGATTGCCTTTTGCCGAGGATTTCTACACGATTCAGGGCGAGGGACGTTATACGGGCTGTGCGGCTTACTTTATTCGTGTTGCAGGATGTGATGTGGGGTGTCCGTGGTGTGATGCCCAATATACGTGGAATTTGAGGAAATTTAAGGTCGAAGAGGTCGATGCGGTGTTGGCGAGAGTTGCCGAGTCGGGGACTCCTTTGGCTGTCATTACGGGTGGTGAACCGTTGATCTATCCGATGGGTTACCTCACGGAGCGTCTCCACGAGATGGGGGTGGAGGTCAATTTGGAAACTTCGGGATCGCACGCTTTTTCGGGTCGTTTCGATTGGGTGTGTCTGTCGCCGAAGCGCAAGAAACACCCCTTGGAGGAGGCTTACGATCATGCTAACGAGTTGAAAGTAGTCGTGGAATCGGAGGCTGATTTCGAGTGGGCAGAGGAGAATGCCGCCAAGGTTGGAAAGGATTGCCGACTCTATTTGCAGGTCGAATGGAGCGTTACGGACCAGATGATGCCCCTGATTGTCGACTATGTCAAGGCGCATCCCAAGTGGAACATCTCGATCCAAACCCACAAATATATGCAGATTCCCTAACGTGGGGGCTGTATAAGGGGAGGGTGTTTGTTCGGACTTGAGCCGTGGGGATTCCTTGAAGCAAGCCAAGCTCGCGAAAGTAGAATTTGAGGACAATGAATATACAGTTAGGTAAGAAGTTTTGGTTGACGCTTACCATTTCAATCATGGTATTTACGGGCTTTGTCGTGGCTCGTAATCTACTTCATGCCCTCAAAATCAAGAGCTTGCTTAGCGATTTGGAGGATGAAAAGGAGTACTATCAACAGAAAATCACCCAAGATAGCACCATCATCGAGCAACTCAAATATGACGATTATTTGGAGGAGTATGCCCGCACGCATTACAAAATGCAGGCTCCCAAAGAACACGTCTATATCATTGAGGATTAATCGTTTGTGAATATAGTACGATAGGCAATCTCAGAGGAGGTTGCCTATTTTTTGCAAAAGGAGGACGGGATTCGTTGAACAGCAAGATTGTGGAACAAGGTTTGCCCTTCCCTTTAAGACGAGTGGCTAATAGTGGGTAAATCCTTTCCAGTCGAGGGATTTTTCGATGCCGTTTTCGAGCCACGTGATGCTATCACCTGCCGTGATTTTACCAATGGGGTAGAGGGGCTTGTGGAAGTGTGTGCGGAAATCGGCTTGAAGCGTTTCGGCACTTTCGCCCGCCACGGTGAACAACAATTTGTAATCCTCTCCGCCACAAGCGGCATCTTTGAGATTCGATCCCTCAGCTACGGGAATCTGCCTCATGTCGATGGTCGCGCCCACGTGGGATTGATCCAAAATGTGTTGCAGATCGGATGCCACACCATCGGAAATGTCCATCATGGCGTGAACCTCCGAGCGTGCGCCCAACCAGACGCCCTCCTCGATTTGGGGCATCGGATTGCGGTGGATGACAGCTTGAGGGGTGTCGAAATTCCCGCTTAGAATATCTTTTAGACCTGTTGCCGAAGCTCCCAAAACATCGCCTGCAAAAATGACATCGCCCACTTGTGCGGCACTGCGCCGTTTGAGATGGGCATCCTGCGCCAAGCCGATGGCAGTGACGTTGATCGTGATTTCGTGGAGCGAGCGCGTGGTGTCACCGCCAATGAGCGCAACCCCAAATTCGGCACTCATCGAGTGGTAGCCCCTCATAAATTCCTCAGCCCATTGGTTGGCTGCATCTTTGGGGAGGGCAATCGACAAGAGGGTCGCAATCGGACGCGCACCCATCGCCGCTACATCGCTCAGATTCACCGCCACAGATTTGCGTCCTACCTCGTAGGGCGATGCTGCATGACGCAGGAAATGCACCCCTTCGCACAGCAAATCAGCTGTGTAGCAGAGTGATTGCCCGCCTGAAATGGGTAGGATGGCGCAATCGTCACCAATGCCTTCGAAATTGTTCGAGGGGAGGTTGGCGCAAAGTTGCTTGATCTGGTCGATGAATCCGAATTCGGTCATGGTCTATGGATTTAGAGGCTACAAAATTAATAAAATTTTGGGGTGGAGATTCCACTGACTCGAAAAGTTCTGATCTTATGTCCTCGGTTGCGCATTGGGCGAGATGTCGGTTTCGTGTGAGGATCCGTTAGTCGTCCGTATTACTGCATCCGTTGCTTGGTCCCGTTTGCCGACTTTTTCCTCCCCATCCCCTTTTTTGCCCTCTCAATCCTCTCCGACCTTCCCGACCTCTTCGCTCTCTTTAGCCTTTTTGCAGATTCCTCCTAAATGAGGGAATCCCCCCCCCGAAAAATCGTTGTAGGAAATATTGCTACTCAAGAAACCTTCCCTCGAAAAAAACAATCGAAGAATTTGGCGCGGGAATTGTGCGAGAAATGAGGGGCGAGGGGGATGCGAAATTTCGGAAAATTGTGCAAATTTTTTTAAGAATTATTATCTTTGTGACAAATTGCGCAGGTGTTTAGTTAGCGCGGGTGTAATTGATCTGATTATGAAGATTTTAATTCTCAATGGTCCGAATCTCAATTTGCAGGGACGTCGCGACCAGCAGGTCTACGGGAACCAGAATTTCGAGACTTACTATGCGGGATTGAAAAACGAGTTTGCAGATGACGAATTTGCCTATTTTCAATCCAATATTGAAGGAGAGTTGATTGATGCCATTCAACGTGCCGAGCAGGATTATGATGGAGTGGTGCTGAATGCGGGGGGATATACCCACACATCGGTGGCACTGCGCGATGCTGTGTCGGCAGTCGAAGTGCCTGTGGTCGAGGTTCATATTTCGTCGATCATGGCACGCGAAGAGTTCCGTCATGTATCGCTGTTGGCGGGGGTTGTGATCGGGTCAATCATGGGCTTCGGATTGGATTCCTACCGCTTGGGTGTCGAGGCACTCAAAATTAAAAGCGCAAAGTAAAATACTTAAACAGATAAATATGTACAGAGCTAAAAAGACGAAGATTGTTGCTACGATGTCGGATTTCCGTTGTAGCGAGGAGTTTGTCAAGAATCTTTATGATGCTGGTGTGGACGTGATTCGCGTTAATTCGGCTCATGTGACTGAGGATGGTGCTACGAATATCGTGAAAACGGTACACATGGTGAACCCCGCTATTCCGATTATGATCGACACGAAAGGTCCTGAGATTCGTGTAACAACCATCGCCGAGGAGTATGGCAATTCGATCATCTTCCACGCGGGCGACCGTGTAGCGGTGAAGGGATCGACGGGTGCCGATATGACTACACGTACAACGGTATATATGAATGTGCCTTCGATCGTGGAGGATATTCCGGTGGGCGCACGTATGTTGATTGCCGATGGTGAGATGGAGATCAAGGTGTTGGAGAAACACGACGATCATTTGGTGTGCGAATTCTTGGTGGGCGGTACGATGCGTTCGCGTAAGAGTGTCAACGTGCCGGGTGTGAGCATCAACCTGCCTTCGGTGACGGAGAAAGACCGCCGTTTCATTCTGTGGGCAATCCGCAACGATGTCGATTTCATTGCTCACTCGTTTGTGCGCAGCGCGCGCGATGTGAAAGCTGTTCAGGATATTTTGGACGAACACAATAGCTCGATTAAGATCATTTCGAAGATCGAGAATCAGGAGGGTTTGGATAATATTGACGAGATCATCGAGGCTTCGTATGGTATTATGGTTGCCCGTGGTGACTTGGGTGTAGAGTTGCCCGCAGAGGTGATTCCCAACACACAGCGTCGCATTGTGGAGAAGTGTATCCACGCCAAGCGTCCCGTGATTATCGCTACGCAGATGCTCTACTCGATGGTCAACTCACCGCGTCCTACACGTGCTGAGGTGAGCGACGTGGCAAGTGCAATCTACGAGCGTGTCGATGCCATCATGTTGAGCGATGAGACCGCTATGGGTAAATACCCCGTAGAGGCAGTGCAGACCATGTCGCGTGTGGCTCGCGAAATCGAGCGTGACGAGACCCACTTCAAACCCATGATTGATATGGATATGGTGTCGGTGAACCACGAAATCACGGCTCAGTTGGCTCGTTCGGCAGTGCGTGCATCGACCAACTTGCCGATCAAATACGTGGTGTTGGATACCAAGACAGGACGCACGGGTCGTTATTTGGCGGCTTTCCGTGGTAGCAAGATGGTGATGGCGGTGTGCTATCAGCAGCACGCTCAGCGTATCTTGGCTCTGTCGTATGGCGTTGTGCCGATCTTGAGAAAGAAAGTTCAGCACGATCGTTACCACTTCTTGAGCGATGCTTTGGACTTCATCGATCAGCGCACGAAGTTGGAAGATAGCGATCTGTTGGCTATTGTCGGTGGTAGCTTCTCATCGGTTCACGGAGCTTCGTATGTCGAGATTGCCGATGTGAAGAGCATCCGTCAGCGTAACGAAGAGTTGGAAAATTAATCAATCAAGAGATGGCTCAAGAGCCTTCAAATAAGGAGCAGGGCGGTCAGTTGAAAGATCGTGTGGCTCGCGGTGTAGCGTGGAGTATGGCCGAGAAGGTCGGCTCCACGTTCTTGCAGATAGCCGTGAGTCTGACGATCCTAAGACTCCTAACGCGCGAAGATTTGGGATTGATGGCGATCCTTACGGCAGCATCGGCTTTGGCATTGGTGCTGTCCGATAGTGGATTTTCGCAGACGTTGATCCGCAAGGCTTCGCCCACGGAGCGTGATTTTAAATCGGTATTCTGCTTTAACATCACGGTCTCCAGCTTGCTGTATGCCTTGTTTGTAGGCATATCGCCGTGGGTTGCTCACTATTATGCGATGCCGCAGCTGGTCGAATTAGCACCTGTATTTTTCCTCTTGCTGCCGATCAACGCCTTGGCTACCGTCCAATATGCCATCTTCCAGCGCGAATTTAAATTTGCACAGCTCTCGACCATCACCTTCTTGGCATCGTTGGGTAGCGGGGTGACCGCCATCGGCATGGCTTTGGCGGGTTGTGGCGTGTGGAGCGTGGTGGCTCAGCGGGTGCTGATGATTGCTCTGCGGTCGGGATTGCTCTGGGCGGGAAGTACGTGGCGACCGCGGGGACGATTCTCGAAGGAGACCCTCCGCGAAATGGCTCCTTACAGCTTTTCGTTGATGGGAACGGATCTGATCAATACGTTCTACAACAAAATTCCGCAATTCTTCTTAGGTCGATTATATCCCGTGTCGACCCTCGGTTCGTTTGACCAAGCCGTCAAATTGAAGGATCAACCCGTGGTGGCACTGACCCAAGCGGTGCAGGGTGTGACCTTCCCTGCGCTGTCGAAAATCGCTGACAACGCTCCCAAATTTGCCGAGAGCTTCCGTCAGGTGATTATGGTGGTGGCTTACATGATTTTCCCCTTGATGTTGGGGATGTCGGCTGTGGCTCACGATCTGTTCGATGGCTTGTTGGGCGAGGAGTGGATGCCTACGGTGCCTTACTTTAGGGTGGTGTGCTTGGCGGGGCTGTTCTATCCCCTCACAATGGTGGCTTTCAATGTGTTGAAGGTCAAGAGCGAAGGGCGGTTGATCATCCGATTGGAAATCGCCAAAAAGGTGATGATGACCCTCGTGTTTGCCATCACAATTCCCTTGAGCGTAGAGGCTGTGGTGTGGGGTTTGGTCGTCATTGCTTTTTTGGATATGATGATCAATTTTGTGGCTACCATGCGATTTACCGAGTTGAAGATGGCGCAGATACTTCGCACGATGTTGCCCATTGTGGCGGTGTCGGTGGCGATGTATGGAGCGGTCATGGTGGTGGGTGCGTGGTTGCCCGATCATGCCCTCTTGAAGTTGGGGGGTAAGATTGTGGTCGGCGTGTTGAGCTATTGGCTGTTGTCGCTTGCCTTTGGGCTGGAGGCTTACCGCGAGGTGGTGCAGATCATCCGCAAGCAGTTTCGTCATTGATAGGTGAGTTTGTCCCTAAAATATGCCTCGATTTCTTTGCTGAGTCGGGGCTTTTTTGTGGGTGGAGGTGAGCGATTTTTCCCGAAAGCAAAATTCTGCACGCTCCCTTCTCTTTCGAAATATTCCGCCTTTCGTTCCGTTGCCTTACAATTTTGCCGCTCCGTTCCTTTCCCGAAGAATTGCCCTCTCGTCCTTTTTCTATATCGAAAAAAATACCCCGAAGAGTTAAGACTTCGGGGCAAGATGAAATATTTAGGAATCGGGTCTATTCATAGACTTGGGCTTCAGCTTCGCCACTTAGGACGCGCAGGGCATTGCTTGCCAAAGAGCGGAGTTCGTTCTCTCCCGGATAGACATGAATGGGGGCGATGAACGAGCAGTGATCCTTGATGTAATCCACAATGGGGGTGTTGTAAGCAATTCCGCCCGTGAGAATAATAGCATCGACCTTGCCTTTGAAAACCGCCGACAGAGAGGCGATCTGCTTCGAAATGTTGTACGACATGGCGTTCAACAATTTTGCGGCATATTCGTCTCCTTGGTCGATCCGCTCCTGAATCTCCATCACGGAGTTGGTTCCTAAATAAGCTACCAATCCTCCCTTACTCGAAATTCGTTTGATGAGTTCCGCCTCGGTGTATTTGCCTGAAAAACAGACTCGGATCAATTCGCTCGAAGGAATTGATCCCGCACGGTCGGGTGCAAATGTACCGTCACCATCCAAGGCGTTGTTTACGTCGATGATCTTGCCATGCGCGTGGGCAGCAACCGAAATGCCGCCACCCATGTGCGCCACGATCAGATTCGAATCTTCGTACCTTACGCCCATTTTTTCGCAATGCACACGTGCCGTAGCACGGTGATTTAGGGCGTGGAACACCGAACGGTGAGTGCATTCGGGCAGACCCGTGATGCGTGCCTCGTCGCACAATTCGTCTACCACCGGAGGGTCGGCAATGTAGGCTTTCACACCGATTTCATCGGCGATCTCGCGAGCCAACATCGCTCCAATATTGCAGACGTGTTTCTTCTTTGCGTTGATCAAATCATCGCACATTTTCTGATTGACCTCGTAGACTCCACCCGGCACAGGATGGACCAGACCACCTCGACCAATGACAGCCGAAAGGGTCTTGATATCAAAATCATGCTCTTTGAGCGCAGATAAAATCAAATCCCGACGCCAATCGGATTGATCGATGGCACAGTGGAATTTGGATACCTCTTCGAGGGTGTGACGCAGGGCCAACTCCAACAAAGGTCGCCCGTCTGAGTAGACAGCGACCTTTGTAGATGTAGAGCCGGGATTTATTGCCAATACGTTGTAGCTCATAAATAACTCGGTTCAAAAGGGATTATTAAGTAGAATAAAATTCAACTTTCGTTAGGCTTGGGCTTATTTTGCAGCCAAGCAAGCCAAAGCGATCGAGTAGAGTTTCGTCTTGCTCGAATCACCGCGCGAAGTGAGGACACAAGGAACCTTGGTACCCATCACCATCGCAGCCAACTCACCACCGCAGAGGTGTGTCGTCGACTTGAAGAATACGTTAGCCGATTCCAAGTTGGGGAACAACAAGCAGTCGGGATCACCTGCAACAGCCGAACCCTTGACTTTCTTATGCTCAGCAACGTCCTTGTAAAGAGCAACGTCCAACGACAGAGGTCCGTCAACGATCACGTTGCCCAACTGACCACGGTCGCCCATCTTTGCCAACAGCGCACCCTCGGTCGACGAAATGACGTCAGGCAACAACTGCTCCGAAGGAGCGATACAAGCGATCTTCGGCTTCTCGATACCCAGCAAATGAG